>VFSW01002300.1_pt1 | contig 28864 bp, 28 predicted proteins | sample 5358111 | NCBI WGS metagenome assembly VFSW01 (sample SAMN11554181, study PRJNA540505) | mine drainage metagenome | isolation source: sediment from site ElyBrook_90M | place: USA: Ely Copper Mine, Vershire, VT | collected 2017 | reverse complement strand
ATGTCCGGTGGTGTGGCAGGGGAGTAGCGCTGCGGCGCTACCCCCTATGCCGATTGCGGACGTGCGAAATCCCCAGTTGACCCAAGTTGCCCAACCAGAGATTACTATCGCTACTCATCAGCCGTCCGGATTCGTTGTCATTTTGAATTAACTGCGCAAATCTGATGTTCTGTTGGCTATCATTTTGCAGAGTTCGATGGTGCCGTCCCCGGCTAGAGATCTGGTTTGCCGATGAGACTCGATCCGATGATTTTGAAAATTGCCACGATCGTGCTGTGGAGCACTCTTGCGCTCGGAGCCGCTACCGGCTCGGCACGTTCTGATCAGCCTGCCGACATTCCGATTTTCAATCCTCCGCCCTCCAACGGCCAGCCGCTCAAAGTATACGTGGGATTGTATTTTCTCAATCTCGCTGCGCTGGACGAGATGAACCAGCAGTTCAAATTCACTGGAGATCTCTTCGCTCGATGGAAAGACCCAAGGCTCGCATTTATCTCTTCGCCTGGCGAGCAATTTCGACGCTACAATCCCGCGGACGTATGGCGGCCGATCCTGCAAATCGATAATGCAGTCGAGCCGCGCGATCGCGGCGCCGCGCTCGTCCTGGTGGCCCCCGATGGAACCGCCAGGTATATCGAGAACTTTGCGGCCACGTTGTCCACCAATCTCAATTTCCGCTCTTTCCCCTTCGATATTCAAACCATGCAGGTCGTTATCCATCCGCTGGTCAGCCAGAGCGACGGAATCGAGCTGGTGCCGGATGCTCATCGGACCGGTCTTTCCAGAGAGCCTTACACCTCGCTGCCGTTGTGGAGACTCGTCGGACTCTCATTTCAAAAGCAGGCCGAAATCTTCAATGAAGGCGGGTTGCAGCTTTCCACGATCGAATTCGACGTGGATTTGCAGCGCAACTTTGAATACTACGTATGGCGCATTTTCCTGCCGATGTTCCTGATGGTTGCGATTTCGTGGACCGTGCTGTGGATCTCGCCGGCCGACCTCAATAACCAGATTCTGGTCGCGCTGACTACCGTCCTGACGCTGGTCGCGTTTTCATTCTCAGTCTCGATCGTCATACCGCCGGTGCCTTACCTGACCTATTACGATGCCTTTTTTCTGAACTCCTATTTCTTCGTTCTGATCGTGCTCGGCGAGCTTATGATCGTGAATGTCAATCACAGCCGCCATGGCGAAGAGTCCGCGCGCCGGATGCGCCGGCTTTCGCGGCGCGTCGTGCCGATCTCTTACTTTGTAGTGAACGGGATTCTGCTGTTGCGATTCGTGGTGCTGCGATGACGCACGACAGCGCGTCGCCTGCCGATCGGATCGCGATCGCCGACCTGCTCTTCCGATTCGCGGGGTCTTTCGATCAGAAGGATTGGAACGCGATGCGCGAATGTCTCGGCGCGTCGATTCATTGTGACTATTCGAGCCTGCGCGGCACGCCGCCCGGCGAAGTCTCCCGTGATGATTACATCGCGCAGCGCATCGGCGCCCTGGCGGCTCTCGAGATGCAGCATGATCTGACTAATCTGCTCGTGACAGTAGAAGATGACAGCGCCACGGTGCGATGCAACTTCGTCATCCGCCGCTTCCGCGCGTCCTCGGATGCCTCACCCGGCGGCGGCTTCTTCCATTCCTGCGGCCGCTACCTGTTCCGTCTGATCCGCCGCGACGCGGCCTGGCGGATCGTGGGTATCACGCAAGCCGTGACGCGCAACCGCGGCAATCCCGAAATACACGGCGGCACCCCGGCTGCGTCGAAAGCCTCTTCCTGAGGATCTTGCGGAGCGCACGTCGCGCCTGAGTTTGACTCGGGCAGGTGGCCGCTCGGTGATCGACGCGGGATCTCAACTCCACACCATGCGGCGCCTTGCGGCGACGCCAAGAACCAGCGGCAATGGAATCGCCACAAGGAAAAAAATCCAGAGCAGAGGATAGACCGCGCTAAGGCCGATATCCTGCAGGTTCACCCAGAGTTTGACCGGGATTCCTTGCGGAAAATACGCGATGATCAGCACGATTCCGAATTCGCCGAGCGCCCGCACCCACGCAAACGCCAATCCGGCCGCGAGCCCCGTGCGTGCCAGCGGCAGCGAGACGCGCCAGAAGGTCTGCCATCGCGAGCGTCCCAGCGTGGATGAAATCTGTTCGAGCCGCGGATCGACCGTCTCGAACGCCGATCGCGCCGCGATAATGAAGTAAGGCGCCGCGGCATAGACCTGCGCCAACACGAATGCCGCCGGCGTATTGGTCAACGCAACGTCCAAGGCGGCCGCCGTCCTGCCGATCAACCCATACGGCCCGTATAGAATCGCCAGCATGATTCCCATTGCCAGCGGCGGCGTCAGCAGCGGCAGAAGCACCAGCGCCTCGACAATCACCTTGCCGCGGAATTCGTAGCGCGCAAGCCAGTACGCGAGCGGCGTGCCGATCGCAACAATCACCATCAGCGCAACCAGCGTGTATCCGATCGAAACCGCGACTGCGCTCGCGTCTCCCGGCGCCATATGAAACCGCGTCCACGGCGTGCTGATCACGACCGCCGCGAACGGCATCACCAGGAATGCCAGCGCCGCCCCGACCGCGATCATCAGCCGGCGGTTCGACATCATTCGAGCGCACCGCCCAAAGGACCGCCGTAGCCGCTCGCGCGCAGCGCCCGCTGCCCCTCGGCACCGCGCAGGTACTCAACGAATTTCCGCGCCAGCTCCGGATGCGCCGCGTTGGCGAGCGCCGCGGCATAGAAAACCAGCGGCTGCGGCGTTGCGATAATCGCCCTGCCGTCGGGCGCCGTCGTCGTGAAGGCCGCCTTGCTGTACCAGGCCGCGAAGTACGAAGGATCGGCGAGATTGATCTCGGGCGGCAGCTTCACGTACGGCAAATGTTGCGATTCGACCGCCGAAAGATAGCCCGACGACGCGTCGATCTGTCCGCTCTCGAGGCGCGCCAGCAGCGAGGGCTCAGTGAAAATCTGCGCCGGATTCCTAGTCGGACCAAGCACCGCTTTAGCCAGTCCCGCCAGATGATAATACTTCTCGGCCAGCATGAAAGTAAAAATGATATTCTGTCCTTGCGGATCGGTCGCCGGGTCGGTGCGGCCAAAACGCACCCCCGGCATCTCGAGCACCTTGTACCATGGCGTCGTCGCACCTTCCTGATCGAAAAGCTTTGCCACCCGGCTTTCGGGACTGTACGCGATCACCATCTGCGTACTCGCGATCGGCGCGGCCGCTTTCACCAGGCCGCTCTTGATCAGTAACCGCATCGGCCCGGGCGTTATCGAAACGAATACGTCGGCCCGCATTTGCCCGCTCTCGAGCAGATGCGCCAGCCCATACGCGCCCTGGCCGATTCCCTGGTACTCCGCCCCGTTGGCATGAGCGAAGGCGGGTCCGATCTTCCCGTCCATCACGGTGCCCATCGAGCCTGCGTACGCGACCCGGATCGCGTCGGCTGGCGCGGCTGGCGCGCTCAAGACTGCGACCGCCAGGACGATGAGTGCGAAGAGGACGACGGATTTCACGCTTGAGATGCCTCGCTGTCCGGAGAGAGTCACGCTTAGAAGTACGGAATTCTCATCGTGACCAGCCATTGATGATTGAACGAGCGCGCCTGGGTGGCGGCGAACTGCAGGCCCGCTCCGAGGACGAAGTAAGTATGCTCGCTCAGCTTGAACCGACCGGCGATGAGACCCGGCGTCAGATAGAGCTGCTGCTGCCCGCGGTTATCGCCGTTGGGATATGCGACCCACATCGTTTCAAATTCCGGCCACAATGGCACCACCCATCCGCCGAGGTCGAACCGGTGGCCGTACTGAAAGGCGCTGTTCCATACGATCGGCGTGCCGAGGGTGTTAGTCTGGCCGTCCGGTATCGTCGGCCCGATAGTCGCCTGATAGTCAAATTCGCCATATTTCGTCACTATCCCTTTGCCGAACCCAATCAGCGGAGAGAACAGGTCGTGGTTTTCCGAGACGAAACTTGTCGAGCCGATGGCGAAGCTGCTCGAAAGCATCAAGGTCAATACATAGTTGCCGGCGTCGCTGGGCGACGAGAGCAGACGGTATTTGACCAGGAAGGGCCAGTCGGCAAATCCCGAAGTGGGCTTGTCGGCGGGCAGATTCTTGGTGATGTAAGAAGGGTTGCCGAAGATGACCTCGGTGTTCTCGGTGGGAATGATCTCGGTGCCCTTGCTCGCGTAGGTGAACGTTTGCAGACCGTGGGGCGCGAAAGCGAACCCGTAGTCGGTGCGGATTTCTTGTTGGAGCGTCGGTATCACGGTCACGATCGGCGTCATCCAGTCGGGTTGCTCCTCTTCGTGGGTGCGATGGACCATGGCCAGCCATTGATCATACTTGGCTTTGAAGTTGATAAAGGGCGAATAGACCATGGGCGGCGGCGACACGGGCGGCGGCGGTGCGGCCTGCAACGGCGGCGAGGCCTGCAACGGCGGCGAGGGTGCTTGTTGCGCGGCGACCTGCCGGACGTCCACGAGAACAACCGCCAGCAGGCCGGCGACGACGATGAAGAAACAGGATCGGATAAAGGTTTTCATGGCACGCCGGTTTATGCCATTATCCGGAACAGAAGGCAAGTATCATGGCGACTGACGTGAATCCTCTGAAGCGTGCCAGAGTGGCCTCGGGCCTGAGCCAGATTGAACTCGCTCGGCGCGCGGGCATTTCGCGCCAGGCGCTGTCGGCGATCGAAACGGACTCCTATCAGCCCGGCGTCGGGGTCGCGCTTGCGCTCGCCCGCGAACTCGGCCGCAGCGTCGAGGCGCTGTTCGGTGAAGAGGAGGAGCCGCACGTGAGCGCGCGGCTCGCCGGACACGTCAAGCCCGCTGACTGCGCGGCGGGTACTCGCGTGTCGCTCGCGCGGGTGGGCAGCCGCCTGGTCGCCGCACCCGTCGCGGGTGCCGGCGTGACGCTGACACCCGCGGCCGGTATCGTCGGAAAGCTCCGCTCCGGCGGCCGCGTCGAGGTGGCGGCCTTCCGTTCGTCCGGCGAGATCGATTCGACGCTGGTGGTGATGGGATGCGACCCGGCCGTGTCGCTGATGCGCGATTATCTCGGCCGGCGGAGCCGCGCAATCGAAGTCGTCGCGGTTCCGAGTTCGAGCCGCGGTGCGCTCGAGGCGGTCGCCGCGGGCGACGTGCATGTCGCCGGAGTCCATCTGCGCGATCCGAAGAGCGGCGATTACAACTTCGCGGCTGCGCGCCAATGCTTTGGTTCGGGCCGCTTTACCGTGGTGCATTTCGCGCGATGGGAGTTGGGTCTCGCCGTGGGTCCACGCGAGCACGGCGGGGCGCCCGCAAGCGTGGCCGATCTTGCGCGGCCGGGGGTGCGCATAATCAACCGCGAACCCGGAGCGGGTGCGCGGCTCGCGCTCGACGAGGCGCTCGAAGCGCACGGCATTGCACCGGCGGCAATCGATGGATACGAGCGGCTCGCGCGCGGCCATCTCGAGGTCGCCGCCACGATCGCCAATGGCCTCGCCGACGCCGGCGTGACGATCCGGCTCGCCGCCGAGCTTTACGGACTGGCCTTTCATCCGTGGCGCGAAGAGCGCTACGATTTCATTGTGCCGGCGCGTGAAATCGACAGCGCGCCGGTTCAGATGATGATGGAGGCGCTTAATTCGGGAGCGCTGGCCCGCGAGATAAGCGGGCTCTGTTCCTACGATACCAAACAGATGGGAGAAGTTGTTTCGCCGCCCGGCTGATCCGGCCCGCGTCGATTCGCAAGGCCTTCCCGCATCGCGGGATGCCTGTCACTGTTCAAAATTCAGGAGGACGTAATCATGGCAGTAGGAACCATATCGCTTGAACGCGCCGCGCACGGCGTCAAAAACACCGCGGCGCTCGATTTTCTCCGCGCGCCCAAAAAGCTTCTGATCGGCGGCAAATGGGTCACCGCCAAATCAGGCAAGACTTTCGAGACCATCAATCCCGCCAACGAGGAGCCGCTCGCGCTCATCGCCGAGGGCGACAAGGCCGATATCGACGAAGCGGTCAAGGCGGCGCGCAAGGCCTTCGACCACGGCAAGTGGCCGTCGATGGGCCCCCATCAGCGCGCCCGCTACCTTTACAAGTTAGCCGATCTGATCGAGGAGCACGCCGACGAACTTGCCACCCTCGAGTCGCTCGACAACGGCAAGGCGCTCACCCAGGCGCGCGCGATCGACGTCGCCGGCGCCGCCGAAACCTTCCGCTACTACGGCGGATGGAGCACCAAAATCTACGGCGAGACCAACCCGTCCGACCCCGCGATGTTCAACTACACGCTGCGCGAGCCGGTGGGCGTATGCGGCCAGATCATCCCGTGGAATTTTCCCCTGCTGATGGCGGCGTGGAAAATCGCGCCCGCCCTCGCATGCGGCAACACCGTCATCCTCAAGCCCGCCGAGCAGACGCCGCTCACCGCGCTCCGCCTCGGTGAGCTGATCCTCGAAGCCGGCCTGCCCGAGGGCGTCGTCAATATCGTCACCGGCTTCGGTCCCGGCGCCGGCAGCTCAATCGCCGAGCATCCGGATATCGACAAGGTTGCCTTCACCGGCTCAGGCGAAGTCGGGCGGCTCATCCTCAAAGCCTCGGCCGGAAACTTGAAGCGCGTGTCGCTCGAACTCGGCGGCAAGTCGCCCAACATCATCTTCCCCGACGCCGACATGAGTCAGGCCGTTCCGACCTCGATGATGGGCGTGTTCTTCAACTCGGGCCAGGTCTGCTGCGCCGGCACCCGCATCTTCGTGCAGAAGGAAAAGTACGACGAGTTCGTCGGCCAGCTCACCAAGTTCAGCGAAGGGATGAAGACCGGCGACCCGCTCGATCCGCAGACCATGATGGGCCCGCTGGTGTCGAAGGAGCAGTTCGATCGCGTCAGGAATTACCTCGCGGTCGGCAAGCAGGAAGGCGCCAGGGTTACGACCGGCGGCGACGCGCTCGGTGAGAAGGGCTACTTCGTCAAGCCCACGGTCTTCGCCGATGTCAACAACAGCATGCGGATCGCGCGCGAAGAGATCTTCGGACCGGTCGCCGCGGCGATTCCGTTCAAGGACGAGAACGACGCGGTCCTGCAGGGTAACGACACCGACTATGGTCTCGCCGCCGCCGTATGGACCAGCGATATCGGCCGCGCCCACAGGGTTGCGCGCGCGCTCAGGGCCGGCACGGTCTGGATCAACACCTATGGCAATCTCGATCCGATCTCGTCGTTCGGCGGCTACAAGCAGTCGGGCTTCGGCCGTGAGCTGGGCAAGCACGCGATCGATCTCTATACGCAGATGAAGTCGGTCTATGTGAAGCTGTAATCGCGTCGAAAGGGCGGAGCCGCAACAGGCCGGCTCCGCATTATCGCGCACTGCGAAGGGCGTCGCCTGGCGGCGCTCTTTGCTTTAGACTCTGCGCATGGCGTATCCGCGCCGATCGCGAAAGGAGCACATCGCATGCCTCTCAGTGCGCGCAATCATCTCAAAGGCAAGGTCACCGAGATCATCCTCGGCACCGTAACCGCGCTGGTAACAGTGAAGGTTGGCAACAACCTGGTCGAATCGGTGATCACGCGCCGCAGCGCCGAGGCGCTCGAGCTCAAGAAAGGCGATCAGGTCACCGCGGTCGTCAAGGCGACCGAGGTCATGATCCAAAAGGACTGAGCGGCGCCCGTTTCGGAAGGCTCGCGCCGCCGCCTCTTCTCCTCCCATGAGTCATCTCTTAATCGCGCGCTCGCAGATGGCGATGTCGCTCGCGTTCCACATTATCTTCGCCGTCGTCGGAATCACGCTGCCGCTCATGATGGTGATCGCCGAGTGGCGCTACGTGGCCACCGGCAACGATATCTACCGGCAGATCGCGCGGGCCTGGGGCCGCGGCACCGCGATCATGTTCGCCGTCGGCGCGGTCTCGGGCACCGTGCTCTCCTTCGAACTCGGACTGTTGTGGCCCCATTTCATGGGCTGGGCGGGCGCGATTATCGGGATGCCATTTTCGCTCGAGGGCTTCGCGTTTTTCACCGAAGCGATCTTCATGGGCATCTATTTCCACGGCTGGAACCGAATCTCGCAGCGCGCGCATCTCGCGGCCGGCGTAGTGGTCGCCGTCAGCGGCGCCGCCTCGGCGCTCTTCGTGGTAATCGCCAATGCCTGGATGAATGCGCCGACCGGCTTCCATCTGCTGCACGGCAAACCGGTCGATATCGATCCGATCGCCGCGATGATGAATCGGGCCGCCGTCACCGAAGTCCTGCACATGCTGCTCGCGGCCTACGCCTCGGCCGGCTTCCTGGTGGCCGGGATGCACGCCTACCGGCTCTATCTCGACCGCGACAGCGAATTCGATCGCAAGGCGCTGATAATTGCGCTGCTCGTTGGCGGTATCGCCGCGGTGTTTCAGCCGTTGACCGGCGACATGGCGGCGCGCGAAGTCGCCCACGATCAGCCGGCCAAGATGGCCGCCTTCGAAAGCCTCTTCCACACGCAAAGCGGCGCGCCGCTCGCGATTGGCGGAATCCCCGACGCCGCGACCCAGACCGTGCGCTTCGGTATCGAAGTACCCTACCTGCTGAGCCTGATGACCTATCACGACCCGCATGCCGTCGTGCAGGGACTCGACGCGTTCGCGCCCGACGCACGTCCGACCGCGCTCATCACGATTCATCTCGCGTTTCAGATCATGGTCGGGATCGGCTTTGCGATGGCCGGCGTTGCGCTCTGGGCCGCGTGGCTTGCGATCCGCAGACGCTCGATGGCGGACTCGCCCTGGTTTCTGCGCGCCGTGATTGCGGCGTCGCCGCTTGGGATGGTCGCGGTCGAAGCGGGATGGACCGTCACCGAAGTCGGCCGCCAGCCGTGGATCATCTATCGAGTCCTGCGAACCAAAGACGCGGTCACTCCGATGCCGCATCTGGTGATCGCGTTTTCGATCTTCACGACGCTCTACGCGGTCCTGTTCTTTACCGTGGTCGTCACGCTGTGGCGCCAGATGCGCAGCGATCAGCCGGACCCGATGGTCCCCGCAATCGCGATCGAGCATCTATGAGGATTCCCGGCATAATCGAGGTAGTCGCTGTGGCGCTGCTGGTCTCGCTCACGATCTATGCGCTGAGCGGCGGCGCTGATTACGGCGGCGGCGTCCTCGATCTGCTCGCGCGCGGGCCGCGCGCCGATCGCCAGCGGCGGCTTATCGGCGCCGCGATCGGTCCCATCTGGGAGGCCGACCACGTATGGCTGGTGCTGGTCGTGGTGATCATGTTCACCGCGTTTCCGCCGGCCTTCGCGCGGATTACGACCTGGCTGCATATCCCGCTGACGCTGATGCTGGTGGGCGTGGTGTTGCGCGGGTCGGCGTTCACGTTCCGTTCGTATGGGTACTCAGACCGGGAAGAGCGCCGATGGGGCCGCGTCTTCGCGTTCGCGAGCCTGGTGACGCCGGTGCTGTTGGGCGTGATTCTCGGCGCGGTGGCGTCGGGCCGGATCGTCGGTCAGCCGGGGCAATTTTCGGATTTCGTGACGCCGTGGCTCGCGCCCTTTCCGATCGCGGTCGGCATTTTCGCGCTGGCGCTGTTCACTTTTCTCGCCGCGGTCTACCTGACGATCGAGAGCGGCCACGAACACGACTTGCAGCGCGACTTCCGCAACCGCGCGCTGGCCGCGTCGGTCGCGACCGGCGTGATGGCCGCGCTGGTCCTCCTCCTTTCGATCTCGGGTGCGCCGGCTATCTGGCGCGGGCTTACCGAGCGGCCGTGGACGTGGCCGCTCTTCTGGGCCACGGCGCTGGCGGGATTCGGCGGCATGTGGGCGCTGTGGACGGAGCGTTACGATTTCGCGCGGCTATGCGCGATCGCCGAGGTGACGCTGTTTTTATGGGGCTGGGCGTTTGCGCAATTCCCGATGCTGGTCGAGCCGGACATGACCATCTACAGCGTGGCGGCGCCGCGCGAGACGCTGCGTTTGCTGGTGGGGGCGCTGATGATCGGCGGGCTGCTGCTCTTTCCTTCGTTTCGTTATCTTTTGCGGGTGTTCAAGGGATCGCGCGCCGCGCGGCGCGGCCGCGCAATCGGCTAGTAATGCCGATCGTCACCTTTGCCGCCGCGTCATCCCGATCCGCTTCCTTATCGTCCGGGTCCCTCATTCGAACCGACCCTCTTATTCCGTCGTCCCGACCGTAGTGGAGGGATCGCGCGCCGTCCTCCGCGCATCAGCGGACCTCTCGTATCGCCGCCTGCCGTGCAAGCGCGATGGATCGCAGTGGCGCCTCGGGGACGAGGCGCGATCCCTCCACTCCGGCAGCCTCCGGTCGGGATGACGGAAAGGTTTGCTCGTCCGTCGGCCGAGATGAGGGCCAGCGCCGACCATTGGGAACTCGATGGGACAAATAGGACAAGCGAGCAGCAGGCGACTGTCGGATAGTGAGCCGTGCTGAGAGAGATTTGATTTTTGATTAAGGTCCCTCACCCGCGCCTGCGGCGCGGCCTCTCCCGACGAGAGGGAGAGGCAGGGAAGCGCGCACCTTACCATCGGGGCGCGGAATCGCTCACGCGACGATCGGGAGAGGCGGGGAAGCGCGGTCGAGAGGTAGAGCTAGGTTTATATCGGGGGATAAATCGAAATTGGGTGAGCGCGCGTTACGTACCTGGTGAGTTCACCTTCCGCGACGACTTTCGGGGTCAGCCGGATCATAGCCCCGTGGCCCGAACGGCGCTAAACTAAGCTCATGGCGGAGAGCAAAACGGCTAATCCCCGGGTGCTGGCGGAACGCCATGAGCCGGAAGGCTATGGGCGCGACGCGGACTTTCATGCCTGGCTGCTTGAACAGTCAGACGCGCTTCGCAGTCGACGATACAACCGGATCCATTGGGACGATGTTGCCGAGGAGCTTGAGGCGATGGCGAAACGCGATGAGCGCGAACTTGTCAGTCATCTGAAGGTTCTGCTCGCGCATCTGCTCAAGTACAAATATCAAGCGGAAAAAGCGAGTTCGAGCTGGGACGATTCGATACAGGAAGCACGGGATCAAATAGCGGACTTGCTCGAAGACTCTCCGAGCCTGAAACAGAAGTTGGAGAAGTTGATATCCAAGGCTTATGGGCGTGCCCGAAATATGGCATCCAAGGATATGGGCGGCGACCGGCATGAATGGTTGGCGGTAATCGAGGCTTCATGCCCGTGGACATTTGATCAGTTCATGGACGAGAATCTCCTGCCTGCCGAGCGGGTATCACAGGCGGATAGCCAGTAAGTCGGGCGTCTCGACCTGTCACATCGAATGCGTTACGCGAAGAAGGCATGCGCGAGGACGGCGCGCAGACTCCGCATCCGTCGGCCGTGGGTGAGTACGTGGAGGCTTGACAACGCCCTGCACCATGCGCTGTAGGTCGCGGCCTTCGCGGAAATCAACGAATCTTTCCAGGTCTTTCTGTGGTTCATGAATTCGACTGGAGGAGCAACCATTCGATGCGGTGTGGGCTCGGATCGTAAATCTCACTGGACAACTATTCCGAACCAAGACTGGGCTGGAATTCACTTACGATATTGACGGGGGCGTTTTGAGAACGAGCAGGACCAACCAGAACTTGCCCCGCTCACACTTCAAGCAAGCTTATCATATGGTCCCGTTTGGAGGTCCCGGCGACATTAACCGGATAGTACGCGGACCCGCATATATCTGGGCAATACTTCACGATGGACGAATCTCGCAGGGGCAGTGGTGAGGGATTAGGACGCTCGCAAGGGACGCGGCACTTTCTGTCGTGCGCATATTGTTTGAAAAACTAAAATGCCGTCCCATTGAGAAGCTTGTAGGATTATCAACTGCGTGGGATTCTTCGTCGTGGCACGCCATACTAGCCGATGGTGTCGCGGATGAGGATCTGCAGGAAGTGATCGACCTTGGCGGGGGGCATCCGGGCGAACTTCATCTGCGCCAGCATATGCGCTGAGCCGACGATCAAGCGGGCGTTATCTTCGGCGTCGGCGGCGCGCCGGCGCTGGTTTCCGCTGGCGCCGCGGGTGATCGTCTTGGCGATAAGCGCGACCATCCGCTCCTGGAACCCGAGGTAGAGCGGCCAGACCTCCTCGCGAATCGCAGTGCTCCAATCGAGCCATACCCGGGCGTAATGCGGATGGGTATCGACCGAGGCGACGAAGGTGCGCGCGTGACGCATTACGATTTCGGTGGCGGGCAGATCGCTCGCATGGATTTCCTCGGCCATATCGGTGAGAAAGCGCGCGACCTCTTCGAGCACTGCGCGCACCAGGGCGTTGCGGGTCGGGAAGTAGAAGAAGACGGCAGGGACCGAAACGCCGGCCTCGCGGGCGATTTCGGCATGACGGCCGGCGCCGAGGCCGCGCCGGGCAAAGACGCGGATCGCGCATTGCAGCAGTTCGGCCCGGCGCTGTTCCTGGTCGAGGCGCGCGGCGCGGGTGCGGACAGGCTTGGACTTGGGCGTCATCGAGGAGCAGAATAATTGGTATTGACAGAATTATCAATAACTCCTAGAGTCGGCTCAGTTGAATCCTGGAGGGCAGCCGATGTCGATCGCATCGAAGATGGAAACGTTGAAACCTCTTCCGACCTTCAATCCCATGAACGAAGAGCAGGTGGCGCGTTACGAGGCCGAGTTTCGCGAGCATTGTAATAAATGGGGCGAGATTCTGGAGCGCAATGGCGAGCGGATGAAGCGGGGCGAGTACTCGCTGCATTGGATGAATACGGAGGGGGCGAACTGGGGGCGGCGGGCGAAGCCGTCGTCGCGCGGCCTTACGTACACCGATATCAACAATGTGGCGGGCTACGGCGTGGTTCCGGAGCGGGCGAGTTGCTTGAGCTTCGCGCCGCGGGGATCGGTGCGGGATCGTTACGCGGCGGAGATGCCGGTGGTGGACGATTACGTGCTGCTGGATCGCGACGAGTCGTGGGCGGACAACGTCGTCACGCTGTATGAAGAGGCGAAGGCGCGGCAGTGGAATGCGACGCGCGATATTCCATGGAGTGAGTTGGAGCGGCTGCCCGAGGATCTCGAGAAGGCGACCTGCCAGTTGTGCACGTTTCTGACCGAAGTGGAATTCGTGGCGGGCGACTTTCCGGCGAAGTGGATCTACAAGATTCCGCAGGAATTCCTCGAAGTGAAGAGCTTTATCGTCACCCAGATGATGGACGAGGCGCGACATCAGGAGGTCTTCCGCAAGCGGGCGATCGCGGGCGGCGGGCTGCTTCACGCGTCGCCGGGATTCGAATGGGCGCTCAAGGCGATTATCGATGCGCCGACCCATACGATGGGCACCTTTCTTTTGAATCTGCTCGGCGAGGGGCTGGTGCTGACGGTGTTCCGATCGGGCGAGATGATCGCGAAGACCCACGTGGACAAGGAGATTTTCCGCCGCTGCCTGCAGGACGAGGCGCGTCACGTCTCTTACGGCGTGATGGAACTGAAGAACTATCTCGACCATGCGGCGGACCGCGAGCAGGCGGTCGAGGAGATGCATCGGTTTGCCGACGTGGGCGAGCAGGTGATTCTGACCGCGTTCACGGAATCGGCGCTGGTCGAGCCGATAGCGATACTGCTGGGCGGCGGGCTCGACAAGATCGATCAGGGCATGGAAGGGCAGGGCCATCTGTGGAAGGCGTCGATCGAGGAATATCTTCAGCGCTGTGAACGGGCGGGTTTCAGCCGTCGTGAGCGATGCACGCTGCCGCCGGAGTCGATGTGGGGGCGGAGCTTATGGATACCCAGGCGGAGTCGGAAAGAGCCGCGGGGGCGATTGCGTTTCCGTCGATCGAGGGGGTTCGCGAGCTGGCGCGGCTGAGGCGCGAGAAGCGTGCGATTCATGAGCATCTGGGGTTCGTCGATTGCGTGGCGCGCTTCACGGTGCTCGATGGCGGCGTGGCGGGGAAGCCGTGGAGCGCGATTGTGACGTTCGAGGAGTTCGAGGCGGTCGAGGTTGTGGACGGGTCCGACGGCGAGGATGGGCGTGCGGACTTCACGCTCGAGGCGGCGCTTGGGAGCTGGCGCGAGATGATCGAGAATATCGCGCGCGGCCGGGGGCGTCCGGACCTCACGCATACGCTTAACTATCTGAGTCACATGGGGACGCCGTTCCGGTTATGGTCGGACGATCCGCTGCGCCGCGATTTATTTTTTCGCTACAACCAGAGCCTGCAGGAGTTCTTCGACGCGTCGGCGGGCCTGCGGACAATCTTTGGCGGGTGATGCGATGGCGCACAGGCCCGGACATTTTTATATCGACGAGACCTGTATCGGATGCGGCGCGTGCGATCATGCGTGCCCCGGGAAGGTCGACGCGATCTATCGCGTCGAGAGTGATTTTCTGGGGCGCTTCGCGATCGTGATCGAAGAATGTATCGACTGCGGCTTCTGCGTCCCGCTATGTCCGGTGGACTGTATCCACGACGCCCGCACGGAGGGAATCGTCGAGGGCAGCGGCGGCTACACGCGGATCAAGGAACTGCAGGCGTGGGCGCGCGCACGTGCGTGAGGGTTGCCGGGGCGACGCGGCGATGTTCGAGATTGAGTTGGCAGAGGTGGCCTCTGGTCACTTTGCCTGGATGGACTTCAGATAGTCGGCCAGGTTCTGAATCCGCTCTCGCACCTCGCGCGCCGTCTCCGCTCGATTGTAAGTGTTCGCGCCCTGTGCTTCGAAGACGTTGCCCCATACGGGCATCTCGCGCGTGCCGTGTGCCTGGACCCCGGCGCTTCCCTCGATTGTCGCGAAGGTTTGCTTTTCCGGGAACACACCTCCGTTACGCCGCGCCAGCAGAGTCAGATTGGAAGGCCTGATCCTGAATGCACCCGCCGCCGGCCCATCACCCCTGGCATTCAGACCGTGGCAAGTTGCGCAATGGAACAGATAATCGGTTTTGCCCGTCAGCACGAACTCGCGGGGCGAAGGCGCCGCCTGCGGCTCAGCCGCCAGCGATGTGCAGGGCTTCGCGGTGAAGCCCGCAAGGATAGCGAAGGTCACTGCGAGAATTCCGGTCCACGCTTGAACCAGCGTGAGAGCCCGAAAGGCGCAGAGTTTCGATCGTGACATCCGCGGATGCTCGCCGGCGCTCGAGAGCGCCGTCGCTTCCGCCCGCGTCCACGGCTACCTCAGATCATCTTCCACCATACGGCAGCACCTCCCGGCGCGACGCCAGACTACCGCACCTCCGCCGAACTACTCCATCAGCCGCGTCACAGCCGATGGCAGGTTTGCCGATTGTCAGTGTGAATCGGCGTCAGCCATCGAGCGCGTAGGCATTTTCGTCGTGCTCGCTGAGATCGAGTCCGGTGTATTCGGAGTCCTCGCCGACACGGAGTCCGACTAGCCTATCGACCACCTTGAACAGGATCACACTGCCGATGAAGGCGAACGAGACGCTGGCGGCGACCGCCACGGCCTGGATGCCGAGTTGCCTCGGATTGCCGAAAAAGAGGCCGTTGGCGCCGGCCGCGTTGATTGCGGCGCTGGCGAAGAGGCCGGTCGCGAGCGCGCCGAAGATGCCGCCCACGGCGTGGACGCCGACCACGTCGAGTGCGTCGTCATAGCCGAGGCGCGGCTTCATCCGGACCGCACCGTAGCAGACGACGCCGGCCGCGGCACCGATGATGAGTGCCGAGAGCGGGCCGACGTAACCCGAGGCGGGCGTAATCGCGACGAGGCCTGCGACCGCGCCGCTGGCGACGCCGAGCGTGGTTGGCTTGCCACCGACGGTCCATTCCATCAGGACCCATGAGAGCGCCGCCGCCGCGGCGGCGGAATTGGTCGCAACGAAGGCGGACACGGCAAGCCCGTTGGCGGCGAGTGCGCTGCCGGCGTTGAAACCGAACCATCCGAACCACAGGAGTCCGGCGCCAGTGATCGTAAGGGTCAGGTTGTGCGGCGGCATCGGCTCGTTGGGACGGCCGCGGCGCCTGCCGATCACGAGCACGCCGGCAAGGGCCGAGACGCCCGAGGAGATATGCACGACGGTGCCGCCGGCGAAGTCGAGCGCACCGAGGTTGTGAATCCATCCGTCGACGCCCCAGACCCAGTGTGCGAGCGGATCGTAAATGAGCGCGGCCCACAGGAGGCTGAACAGGATGAAGGCGCGAAAGCTCATCCGTTCGGCGATCGCGCCGCTGATAAGCGCGGGTGTGATGATGGCGAACATGCACTGGAAGATCATGTAGGCCTGATGGGGGACGGTCGCGGCATAGGGCGGAAAGGGGATGCTCGGGCTGACCCCGGTGAGACCGATCCATTGCAGGCCGCCGATCCATGAATGGCCGGGAGCGAACGCGACGCTGTAGCCCCATAGCACCCATTGCACGGAAATAAGCGCGGCGAGGAAGAAGCTTTGCATCAGGACGGAGAGCACGTTCTTGCGCCGAACCATGCCACCGTAAAAGAGCGCGAGCCCCGGCACGGTCATCATCAGCACGAGCGCCGAGGACATCAGGACCCACGCGGTGTCGCCCGCGCTGACGGCGGCGGCCGCAGAATCGGCGCCGCTGCCATGCATGCAGGCCGCGCCAAGTGCGGAGATAGCGCCCGCGACGCCCGTGCTTCCGAATCCACCCATCCTGAGTTCCTCCCTATGCCGAAGGTCACGCCGCTTGCGGTCCGAGCAGAGGTTGCGTGATGCTTCGGCGGCTAACTCTTGTGACAAAAGTCGCGCGGTCGAACAAGCGGATGCGGGCGGAGCGTGTCCGGCAGGCTTGTCGGCCGGGGGGCGGAGCGATAGGTTCGGGATCGAGACGGAATCAGCAGAGCAGAGCTTCGAGGAGGTGTGCGATGGCTTCCTTCGTACCGATTCGGCGGTTGGATCATTTTGCATATCGATGTCGCGACGCGGAAGAGACGCGGCGCTTTTACGAAGATATTCTGGGATTGCCGTTGATCCATGTGATCCGGCAGGACCGGGTGCCGAGCACGCAGGAGTTCGCGCCGCACGCGCACATTTTTTTCCGGATGACGGACGGCTCGTGTATCGCGTTCTTCGACCTGGGCGATAACGAGGCGGCGGCGCCCTCGCCCAATACGCCGGCGTGGGTGAACCATCTGGCGCTCAGGGTGGATTCGGAGGCGGCGCTGGCGACGGCGCTCGAAAAGTTGCGCGGCGCGGGAATCGAGGTTCTGGGTCCGACCGACCACGGATTTATCAAGTCGATATACTTTTTCGATCCGAACGGAATCCGGCTTGAGTTGAGCGCGCCGGCGTCGGGGCTGAAGCCTGAGACCGCGGAGGGACACGCGCGGTCGGCGCATACGGAGCTTGCCGAGTGGGATCGGGCGAAGCGGGCGCGTCACGGGGGTGCGGCGGCGCGCTAAGGATCGAGGCTGGCGCCGCGGCGGGTAGCTCCTGCGTGGATGTTGCCGGCTAGTCGCGTTCGCGGCGACTCCACGCATTCACATATCTTTGAAGGTGTCTGAATCTACGGTAACTTGCTCGACCATCTCCGTTTTTACGCCCAGCTTTAGACCTTTCAGAATTTCACAGAGTTGTTCCCCGTCAATAAGGTCGATCGGAGGGGCTCCGTCGCGCGTGGCTTCCTTTCTGGCGTCCGGGCTATAGCGCCCCGTCGTTATAAGCAGACCCTTGTCGGTCCGGCCGACCATCGCGCCCCGAAAGTCCCGGATAGCTCCGGCGCTGACGCAGTGCTTGTAACGCTTGCATTGAAAGAAAACCTGGAACGAAAGGAGATTGACACGAAGAACGCCCATGCCATCAATTCCGCCATCACCGGACTTTCCGGTCACCTCGACCTTGACGAAGCCGGATTCCCGCAGAATTCGCTGGGCCAAACGCTCGAACGCATCGGGTGATATCGCTTGCAGTATGGTCAGCAATCGATCTTGCCAGGTCTCGTCTCCTGGTTGGTCATCGATGGCTTCGATGGCGTCCTGATCGGTCCGTGGCCGACGCTTCGGGATCATCTTCCTCACCTGGGCTGGAATCCGCCGTACGTCAGACTCGGTGAGGGCACGTCCCATCGGCGTAATGCTCCAAACAGCACGTTCGCTGCTTTCTATCGCGCCGACTTTACGCAGATACGACCGGGTCCAGTGGAGCCGATAATAAACTTCTGTCGTGGGCCCCTCACCATGCGGCACGCTCTGGATGTCTTCGGGCAGCCCCATGATCTGGGTAACCCTGGAAAGGAGTTCCTGATTCGAGGCCGAGCCGCCCGTGTCCTTGAGCGCTTGCAGAGTTGGCCACAGCATTTCGTCGAAGGTGGGCATTTTCGGAGATGCGGTCATCGCGCGCTCCCTATCATCGGGTAAATGATTGAGACTTCAGGAATATTAGATCACTCGGCATTCAAACTGGTATAGACGCCCGGCGATCCAGGGGAGCGGAGCGTTGAATAGCTGAAAGTAATACGGTAGCTAACTAAGCGCATGGCAGCCGCCGCTCCGATACCGGCCGACAGCGCCCATCCCCATCTCGCGCACAAGTGGCTGATTGCGCTTGCGGTGATGCTCGGGACCACGCTCGAGGTACTCGACACGTCGATAATCAACGTGGCGCTGCCGCATATGCAGGGCGCATTTTCGGCCGGCGTCGACGAGATCGCCTGGGTGCTAACGAGCTACTTGGTGGCGAACGGGATCATGATCCCGATGACGGCGTGGATTTCGTCGCGCTTCGGACGCAAGCGCTATTTCCTCACCTCGGTATTCACGTTCGTGGCGGCTTCGGCGCTGTGCGGGATGGCGCGGTCGCTTGATCAGATGATCGGCTTCCGGCTGATCCAGGGCGCGGCCGGCGCGGCGATGATCCCGTCGTCGCAGGCGATCCTGATGGAGACGTTTCCGCCCGACGAGCAGCAGATGGCGATGGCGCTATGGGGCGTGGGGCTGATGGTCGCGCCGATCCTGGGGCCGACCCTGGGCGGCTGGATCACGGACAACTGGAACTGGCGCTGGAATTTTTACATCAACCTGCCGATCGGCGCGGTGGCGTTCGCGATGGTCTCGGTGTTCGTGCACGATCCGCCGTTCATGCGCCAGCGCCGGGCGAAGGGCGGGCGGGTCGATTACCTCGGAATTCTGCTCCTGATCATGAGCCTGGGCGTGCTGCAGATAGTGCTCGATCGCGGGCAGCGGGCGGACTGGTTCAATGCGCCATGGGTGGTCTACGCGACGATCGTTTCGGGGATGGCGTTTGTGGCGCTGGCGGTGCAGGAGCTCAGGTTCAGCGAGCCGATACTCGATCTTAGAATCCTGCGGCTCAGAGTCTTCGACGCGGCGATGGGCGTGACGGTGACGTTCAGTGCGGTGCTGTTCGGAACGTTGTTGCTCAGTCCGGTCTTCTTGCAGGAGCTGATGGGATACAGCGCGTGGAAGGCGGGGCTGGTGCAGGCGCCGCGCGGAATCGGATCGATGGTGTCGATGATGATCGTGGGGAATCTGGCGCGGTTCGGAATCGACACGCGGAAGTTTATTGGCCTGGGGTTCGCGCTGATCGCGATCGGATGCTGGTATTCGGCAGGCTTCGATTTGCAGGCCGGGATGTGGCAGATCGCGTGGCCGACGATGGTGATGGGGTTCGGCTTCGGGATGATCTTTCCGCCGAGCAGCGCGGCGGCGATCGCATGCGTCGCGCGCGAGCGGATGGGCTACGCGGCGAGTCTCTACAACATGATGCGGAACACGGGCGCGGCGATCGGAATCGCGTGGATGACCAACGTGCTGGTGAGCCAGCAGCAGGTGCATCAGGAGCGGCTGGTCGAGCATTTCTCGGTCTTCGACGCGTGGCGCCTCAGTATCGGCGGGCGAGCAATGCCGGGGGCGCCCGGGTTTGGCTATGTGCCGCAGCTAATCACGGGTCAAAAGCAGGGCTTCGCGATGATCTACGGGGCGATCCAGGCGCAGGCGTCGATGCTCGCGTTCAACGATATCTACCGGGTGCTGGCGATAATCGCGCTGGTGATGGTGCCATCGTTCCTGCTGTTGCAGGCGGGGAGCCCGGCGGGCGGCAGCGCGGGTCATTAGAACGTGGGCGCAATCGGAACCGGCGGACTCGAACCGCGTGCGCGCGGGGCTAGCGAATCGGCGTGCGTTCGGCTTCGAGTGCGTTGCGCACCAGGGCGGCTTCTCGTTCGAGGTCGATTATCAACTCGCCGATCTCAACGAAGGCGCGGTCGCGGGTGGCGGTCTCGAGCCTGCCGCAGAGCATCCCCATGTGGGTGGCGCCGAGGTTGAGACAAGCGCCGCGAAAATCGTGGGCGAGCCTCGCCAGCGTCGGCGCGTTGTCCTGGCTGAGGGCGGCGCGAAGAGAATCGATTCGCGGCGAGATATCGCGCAGAAACCGTTCGACCATCCGCGAGAGCAGGTTGGGCTCTTCAGATAGCGACGAGAGTTCCCGCAACTCGGCGATTATTGCGGGATCGAGGACGGCGCTTTGCGCGTCATTTTCCTTTGGAATCGGCGCGCGCCGGGAACGCTTCGCGTAGCCAATCGAATCCGGCGAAGGGGAGTCGGAGGGTCGTCCGGTGGCTCGATTGCCCGAGTAAATGCTCATCAAACCAGTCCTCCCAGCGCGGCCAGCGATCGTGCCTGGTGCAAGGTGTGGAAACGTTCTCGACCGAACACTTTTATAGCATAGCCCGAAAATTCTTTGGAATGAAGCGATTGATTTGAATGAAGCGATTGAATCGGAAAGGGACGGCCCGTTCTGGCCAAAGGGCATTACAAGGCGATGAGGCTCTCAGAATCGGTGACTCAATGAATCGGGCGAAATTCTTAAGAGGCGTGGGAGGGCGGTTGTCCTTTGCCGCCAGAGATCGCGCGCAGGCGCGATTTTTTGAGCACGCTCGCGTCGCTGTGGCCGGTTGCCTTGGCGGAGGCCGATGGCGGTTGCGATGGCGTCGCGGCGGGTGCGCGTCGATTCGGCGCGGCCGACGAGCGCTCACCAGTGGCGGAGCCCTCGAAGATCATCAGCGCGATTGCGACCAGCCAGCATAGGCCGATCATAATCCAACTGGTGCGCGCAGGACCGACGTAGACGCTCAGGAGTGAGCCGATTACGGCGCCGGCGGTGAAGGTGACGATGTGGCCAAACGTCATTGGAGGGCGGCGTTGACGAAGAGCCTCAAGGGGTTTCATGGTTGGGATGCCTCTGGCGAAAGCAGGCTTATCTTCGCGCTGAAACGGTTTATTGACAAGAGTCCGAGGGTACGTCCAGCGTGGACGCGGCTGTAGTCTTCGACCGGGCGGGTTTGATCGCTTTGGCGTGCGCGCTAAAGTGGCGGCGAGATTTGTCACAACATGACCTATCATGGATGAACGTTACGACCCCGCGAAAATAGAGCCTCGCTGGCAGGCGGAATGGGATCGCGCCGATATATACGACACGCGCGAGGATCCGGCCGGCCGGAAATTTTACGTTCTCGAGATGTTTCCGTATCCTTCCGGCGATGGGCTTTCCGTCGGCCATCTGCACAATTACGTGCCGTGCGACGTAATCGGGCGGTACAAGCGGATGAACGGCTTCAACGTGCTCCATCCTATGGGCTGGGACGCATTTGGGTTGCCGGCCGAGAACGACGCGCTGCTGAAGGGGCTGCATCCGAAGGACACGGTTCCGCGCTACGCGGCTAATTTCAAGCGTCAGTTGAAGTTGGCCGGATGCGCGTACGACTGGAAGCGCGAGATCAACTCCTCGACGCCTGAGTACTATCGCTGGACGCAATGGTTTTTTCTGCTGTTGCTGAAGCGCGGGCTCGCCTATCGCGCGATGGGATCGCAGTGGTGGTGCGAGAAATGCCGCACGATCCTGGCCAACGAGCAGGTGATCAACGGATGCTGCTGGCGCCATCCGGAGACTGCGGTGACGCGCAAGGAACTCGAGCAGTGGTTCTTCAAGATCACTCAGTATGCCGACCGGCTGCTGGACGACCTCGACGGGATCGACTGGCCCGAGCCGATCAAGCTGATGCAGCGCAACTGGGTTGGGCGATCGGAGGGGGCTGAGCTGGCGTTCCCCGTCGCCGATCATCCGGGGCGCGAAGTGCGGTTTTTCACGACCCGCCCGGACACGGTCTTCGGGGTGTCGTTCATGGTGCTCGCGCCCGAGCATCCGCTGGTCGCCAAAATAACCACGCCGGAGCGCCGCGCCGAGGTCGAGGCGTATGTCGAAAGCGCGCGGCGCCAGACTGAGATCGATCGGATGTCGACGGTGAAGGAGAAGACCGGAGTCTTCACCGGCGCGCGCGCGCGCAATCTGTTCAATGACAAAGAGATACCGATCTGGATCGCCGACTACGTGCTGATGGGCTACGGGACCGGCGCGATCATGGCGGCGCCAGGCGAGGATCAGCGCGACTACGAGTTCGCGGTCAAATACGGGTTGGAGATTCCGATCGTGACGGCGCCGGTCAATGGTGCGGCACCGATTGCCGGGCGCGCGTTCACGGAGCGCGGGATCGCGGTCAATTCGGGCTTCCTGGACGGGATGCGCACGGAGGAGGCGATCCGTGCCGTGTGCCAATACGCCGAGGGGCACGAGATCGGGCGGGCGACGGTGAGTTATCGGATGCGCGACTGGCTGATCTCGCGCCAGCGCTACTGGGGATGTCCGATTCCGATCGTGTACTGCGAGCGCGACGGAATCGTGCCGGTGCCCGAGGAGGACCTGCCGGTGCTGCTGCCGGATATCGGCAACTACCAGCCGTCGGGCACGGGCCGATCGCCGCTCGCGAACGTGCCGGAGTTCGTCAATACGACGTGTCCGCGATGCGGCGGGCCGGCTCAGCGCGAGACCGACACGCTCGACGGCTTCGCATGCTCGTCGTGGTACTACATGCGCTTCGCGTCGCCCCATTATGACCGCGCGCCATTCGAGCGCGCGCGGCTCGACTACTGGCTGCCGGTTGATCTTTACGTGGGCGGCGCGGAGCACGCCGTGATGCATCTGCTGTACGCGCGGATGTGGACCAAGGTGATGTTCGACGCGGGGCTGGTCAACTTCGTCGAGCCGTTCAAGGTCCTGCGCAACCAGGGGATGGTCTGGGCGGCCGACGGACAGAAGATGTCCAAGAGCAAGGGCAACGTGGTCACGCCCGACGCGATGGTCGAGAAGTACGGCGCCGATGCGCTCCGGCTGTGGGAACTCTTTATGGGGCCGTTCGAGGAGCCGACGAGCTGGAACGAAGAGGGCGTGGTCGGCGCGGTGCGGTATCTGACGCGGGTGTGGAACGCGGTCAGGCGGTTCGTGGAAGCGGGAGCGCCAGAGGGCGCGCCGTCGCCCGAGACGACGCGGCGGGTGCACAAGACGATCCGGATCGTGACCGATCACATGGAGCGGATGCGTTTCAACACCGGGTTGGCGGCGATGATGGAGCAGCTCAACCATATCGCGAAACTGAAGCCCGAAGAGGTCGGCCGTTTCGGCTTCGAGAGCTACGTCGTGATGCTCGCGCCGATGGCGCCGCATATCGCCGAGGAGTTGTGGCGGGCGCTCGGGCACACCGGATCGATCCATCTGGAATCGTGGCCGCAATTTTCCGAAGAGCTTGCGCGCGATGAGCAGGTGACGGTCGTGGTGCAGGTCAACGGCAAGGTGCGCGAGCGGCTGCAGGTCGTCGCGGGAACCAGCGAGGACGAGGTTCGGGCGCTGGCGTTTGCCAGCGAGGCGGTCACGCGCCATATCGGCGACAAGCCGCCGAAAAAGATTATCTACGTGCCGGACAAGCTACTTAGTATCGTGGTGTAGGCGCCGCGGCGGAGGCAAAGATGACGACGTCGATAGAGAGCGTGACCTGCACCGATTGCGGCCACGAATTCGCCGGGCCGCTCGGAGAGATTCCGGCGACGCCGTGTTTGGCGTGCGGATCGGAGAGGAAAAGCGTTGTATTCACCGGCGTAGCGGACAAGTTGTCGCCGCCACCACACGATCGAGCCCGAGGTCGCTGGGACAGATTGGCGAGAGGCCGCTGGGGGAAAGAATTCATTTCGCAAACGGAATTCCATCGAGAAACTCAGTCCTGGAGACATGTTGAGCGGGTGATCGATCGCGTCAACGACACGTACTTTGAGCGCATCACCGACTTGGAAACGAGAGATACGGTAAAGCGAGTGGAGGAACCTCTCAGCGAACATCAGGGTCATGGCAGTGCGAGGAGACGCCCCTTCGTCCCGCCTGCGGGGGCCAAAACGCTGAATCGAAGGTACGAGGTTCGCCTGGGCGCCGCGCGAATCGAGGTCGTCGCGTGCGGCCAGGACGTATGAAGCCTCGAGGTTTACTTCGAGGCTCGACGGACCGGGACTGTTCCGTGGGCAACGGACCGATCGCAACTAGGGCAGACCGATCGCGGAATACGAGGCCGCGTGCGATAACCTTGGCGACATCAGCTAAGTACCGCTGAGGGAGATCCAACTACGAACTTCGTGGACCGATTAGCCGAGATTTCCGATTAGCATTGTCGATTCATAGATGACTTTTACCAGGTTTTTCCGCATTCGCGCCTCTTCCGGTGTCAAGAACTGAGACCGACGCGATTAGGGTCGACTCTGATAGATAAGGTTTGAGCGAGGAATAACGTCTTCGACAGGAAGAGCTTCGAGCATTTGAATGTGGCAGTTTCCGTTAAGCGCTATCGCGCCTTGTTCATGGACGCCTGAGGAATCTCAAGTAGAAAGCTGCGAACACCAAGACAATGCCAATATTCACTGTCAGCCGTTCCCAGAATCGGTTTCTGAAGAACACGAAATCTACAACGACTATGACGGCTGCCATCGCCACCACGTAAAGCACGACAGCTACCTGTCTGCCCATTTCAGCTGAACCGGGATTTTCTTTTTTTGGCATTCCAAATCCAACTCGTTCTATGGATAGAACGGCTTTCCTCGGCAAGACTCTAGCCGATTTCGGTGCGCAGTGTTCCCAGTAGTGTGCGGCGGTCGGGTCGGCGCCGATCGCCGTAACGCGCCCGGCCGCATTGTAGGTCGGTGTCGTGATCTGGGCGCTACCGAAGGTCGCGTAGGCGCCCGCGATCGGGTCTGGGCCGACGCTCCGCCAGGTTTGAGCTAAGGCCGCCGACCGCGTGCTAATCAAAATAATGGTCATCGCACCCAGCACACCCAATCCTGCGCGCCGCGAATTGCCAAGCTGCATTCGAGTCTCCCCCTCGACCGTCAAAACCGGCTGAGCCGCGATCCCAGTAAGCGGCTTTTCCTACTTGAGCGGCTTTTGGTCGATAATTGGAATCGGCGCGCAGTAACCCCAGACTGTGCAGACATGTGAGCCGATACAGTCCGAATCGTGCTTGCATTCCGCGCGAGGCATGTTGACATCTGTCCGAAACATGTCTCTTTTGCTCCCCGCCGGGGTCCCAAAACACTCCGGCATGTTGGTTATGGTCTGGGCGCTGAACTTCGTGCCCTGCGGGCAGTCGGCCTGGCTTCGAGGGGGGGGGAGCCACAAACCCAGTCGGTCTTCGGATTTCCTGCGACCCCCAACCAAACCGAACTATGGCAGGGCCCCAGGCTCAGCTTGCGCGCCGTGTCCGGATCGGGCGTCACAAAACCCTGAGGCACATAAAGATTGCGCGGACCGCTCGCGGTCTGCGCCCTCGCCGGCAGCACGATCGCGAACCCGCAGGCCAGAATCGCGAGAATCGCTCCCGCGCCTATTACCCGTATCCATTTCCGATTCATGATTTTGTTCCACCTCGTCGAGTGTGGATCGATCCTATCCAATCACCACGATTGCGGCGTGCCCGTCTCGTGATCGCCCGGACCTCGCTCGTCCTATCTGCCCCATCGATTGCCCATCGGGCCCTATCGCTACCTGATCTCCCCCCCCCCGATGTCAAGCGACGCGACCATTTCTTTTTAGCGGGCTGATACTTGCCTCGGTGGTGACCATCCAGAGACCGCATTTGGCGGTGCCCACAAAAATTTGCCCCTCGACGGTCGCAACCGCTGCGATTGCCGTTACGCGGCCGGCCGCGTCGAACAATGGGCCCGCGAGATCCTGATCGAAGACAGCCTCCGCGCTCGCGATCGGCTTCGGGCCGACCGCCTGCCAGGTCTGAGCACGGGTTTGGGCCCACGCCCGCACCATGAATAGAGCCGACAGGGCGCCGCACAACGCCCGCTTCAAAAACCGATGACCATTGTTCGCCACGTTCTCCCCCTGTGCGACGACCAGTAATCAATCCGCGTGATGCCTGCGCCCCAACAGCTAATTTCCAGCCGAACGCGACTCGCAGTAGCCGCCCGCGTCGCAAAATTCGCCGCGGTAGCTATTACAGTTGGAGTCGTGCTCACACCGGCTGGCTGCAGGCGGGTCGGCGACACTGGGTTGCTGAGGCAGCGGGCCTCGACAGTCTGTGTAGCCGTTTGTTCCAGCGAAGAATGCTTCCCCCGGGGGACAATCAGCCTGGCTGCGCGGCGGTATCGGCCGTGAATCGCAGACCCAGCCACCCGCCCTCCGCTGCCATCCTCCCGGAGCCGGGCACGGACCCAAGTCTTTCGCCGCTTGTGCGTTGGGGCTTGCGCTCGCGCCACCGACCGAGATCCCATTGCTCGCGGTCTGCGCGTGAGCCGGGACAGTCACGCCGATGCCGCACGCCAGAATCGCCGCGAGCGAAAGCGCTCCGACGATCGCACTGAATTTTCGATTCATGACTTTCTTCCACCTCTTCGAGAGTGGATCGATCCTACTCGATTGGCGCACTTCCGGCGCTCACGAACCGATGACCAACCGAATCTCGCTCGCCCTAGCTGCCCCATCGATTTCCCATCGGTCCCCTATCGCTACCTTAATTTCCCCCTCCGGATGTCAAGCGCCGCAGTGGTTTTCTTTCAGTTGAAGATTCGTTGGTACTTGCGAGCGCTCGGCGGCGTCGATGGCGCATCGGCCGCGGCGGTCAGAGGCGGGTATGAAGGGAGCATCCACCGCGGGCTAAGATGCGGAAGTTCCGCTGATGCGCGCCGGAGACGGCGCGCGATCCCTCCACTACGGTCGGGATGACGGAAATAGGATCGGGATGACGGGAAAGAGGGGGCGTAACGAGTCCCGGGAGATTGCGTGCACGCGCGGCTCCGTCCGCCCGCCGCATCGACCCGTGCGCTCGCTCGATTGTCTTCGAGGGCGCCGGTGCGCGAATCCTTGATGGGGGCGGCGGGGGCGTGCGATGCTCGCGGCGCATTCCCCGCGCGGCGCGGGCGAAGCGGCAGGAGGCTCGCTCGAAAATGGAAGGACACGAAGTTCTCAAGGTCGAACGCCATCCGAACCACGTTGTGCTGAGCCTCAACCGGCCCGAGAAGCGTAACGCTTTGAATCGCGAGTTGCTCGAGGCGCTGGCACACGCAATCGACGCCGCCGAGGCCGACCGCGCCGTGCGCGTGATCGTGATTCGCGGCGAGGGGCGCAGCTTCTGCTCGGGCGCCGACATGCGCGAGATCGATCAGATCGAAGCGGCGCGCTCGCCGATTACGCCGCAGTCCATCTTCAGGCGGATCGGTGAGATTGCGATTCCGACGATCGCCGCGATGCATGGCGACGTGCTGACGGGCGGCCTGATGCTCGGACTCCATTGCGATATCCGGATCGCGGGCGCGGGCGCGCGGCTCGGGGTGACGGCGGCGCGAATCGGCCGGATGCCGGACTGGCACATCTTTCACAAGTTCGTCGAGACGATCGGACCGGCCAACACGGCCGAACTGATGTATTCGGCCGAATCTGTGACGGCGGCGCGCGCGCTCGAAATGGGGCTGGTGAATCGGGTGGTCGCGGACGATCAGATAGTCGATGTTGCGGGCGCGATCGCGGCCAGGATCGCGGGCAATGCGCCGCTTTCGGTCCGCGCGATGAAACAGTTTATCCGCCGGGCCGCGGCGGTATCGGCCGATGCCGATCACAAAGACCTCGACCAGATACGCTCCGGGGTCTGGAACAGCAAGGACGCGAAAGAAGGCGTGCGGGCGTTTCTGGAAAAGCGCAAGGCGGTCTGGTCGGGCGAGTAGGCGCGCGCGGCGAAGACGGCGAAAGATGCGCGCGGGCGGATCGGGCGGCGGCGCGCTTGAAGGGCGGACGGGGTGCGTGCGATGCTCACGCCGGCTCTCGGGGCGCGAATCCGCCGCCGCAGAGGATCAAAGGAGCAATTCAAAATGGCCAGCGAATTATTCAAGGTCGAACGACTTCATAACTACGCTATCCTGACGCTCAACCGGCCCGAGAAGCGTAATTCGATGAATCAGCCGGTGCTGGCGGCGATCAATGAAGCGCTCGCGTCGATCGAGGATGACAAGGAGATGCGCGCGGTTATCCTGCGCGGCAACGGCAAGGCCTTCTGCTCGGGGATCGATCTTGCGGAGGCGGCCAATACGGAGGGCGGGCACAATCCGGTCAACCTCGAGCACATGTTCCATCGGCTCGAGAATATGCCGGTGCCGGTGATCGCGGCGATGCAGGGCGCGGCGCTGGCGGGCGGATGCGAGCTGGCGCTCCATTGCGATATCCGGGTCGCGGCGGACGATTTGCGGATGGGCATGACAGTCGCGCGGGTCGGGCTGGTGGTGCCGTACAATTTCATCCGCAAGCTTATCGAGATAATCGGGAGCGCGAATACGGCGCAGATTCTCTATACGGCCGAGCCGGTGAAGGCGGAGCGGGCGCTCGCGATGGGCATGATTCATGAGATCGTGCCGGCCGAGAAGCTCGACGAAGCGGCGATCGCTTGGGCGGATCGGATCTCGGCCAATGCGCCGCTTTCGTTGCGAGTCATGAAGAAGAGTATCCGGCGCGCGCTCAGCGCGTCGAACGACGCGTGGCACGACGACCTCACCGATCTGGCCCGGACAGTGCGCAGCAGCAAGGATGCGAAAGAGGGGATGCGCGCGTTTTTGGAGAAGCGCAAGCCGGTCTGGAAGGCCGA
>VFSW01002299.1_pt1 | contig 28869 bp, 28 predicted proteins | sample 5358111 | NCBI WGS metagenome assembly VFSW01 (sample SAMN11554181, study PRJNA540505) | mine drainage metagenome | isolation source: sediment from site ElyBrook_90M | place: USA: Ely Copper Mine, Vershire, VT | collected 2017 | reverse complement strand
CTACGGGCAATACCTCCACCAATACGATTTATCCGTCGTACATCCAGGTTCCCAACAGCGTCACGCAATCGGTGGGCGAGGTATCGGTGACGCTCAGTGGCCTTCAATCGACGGACGGAGGTTCGCCCACGCCCCAGGGCGCTGTCAACGACACCGCCTTCCTGCTGGTTTCGCCGGGTGCGACCCACAACCTTGACTTCCTGTCGCACGTGGGATCGTCGCAGGCTGAGTCCGCTGTGAATGTAAGCATCGCCGACGGCAATTCTCTGGCCTCCGGCAGCAGCCAGCTCACCAGCGGCACCTACGGACCCACGGACGACGGTGTGGCAGCGGATTCGTTTATTACCCAATCCGGCAGTCCCGCACCGCCCAGTCCCAATTATCCTTCGCCCTACGGCGGCAGCAATGCCCAAACACTGGAGCAGGCCTTCAATGGCGCCGCGGCCAGCGGTAACTGGTTCCTGTTTGTCGAGAACGACAGCGGAATCCCGCTCAGCCTGAGCGGTGGATGGTGCATCGATCTCACGCTCAATACCGGTGCTGCGACCACCACCACGGTGAGTTCCAGCAACCAACACGGAACGACAGGACAATCCGTCACGATCACGGCAACGGTGCAGAGCGGTGGCAATCCGGTGACTCAGGGCACCGTCACCTTTGTCGACAACACCACGGGCGCGACACTGGCCACCAACGCATTGAACGGCAGCGGCACGGCGACCTACAACAGCAGCGCGTTCACCGAAGGCGATCACAAGATCACGGCGACTTACAATGGGACTGCCTCTTACAATACGAGCTTCGGGTACCTCTGGCAGCGCATCGACGACGCTACGGCGATTGCAGCGGTGAACGACACGACCTGGCAATACTGCAATATGGGACCGGTGGCTGGGCCGGCAAGCGGCAGCGGCGCCTTCACACCGAATCCCTCGAATATCTTCGTGACGAATTTCCCCGGCACGCTTAACTCGGTGACGGCGGATCTGAATCAGTTCTCTATCCCCGAGCAGCAGATACCGCCGCAAACCGCCGCTTTGATCGAGGCTCCGGGCGGGGCGGCGCTGGACTTCTTCTCCAACACAGGCGATTCGATCAGTACTGCGGCTCAGGGAAACTATGTCTTCACCGACAGTGCGGGAAGTCAGGTGTCGAACGGCGTCGGCACCATCGCTGCGGGTACTTACAAGCCGACGTCCTATGCTCCCTCGTACGCCAGTCAGGACAGCTTCATCTCCAGCCAGAGCGGCTTCTACAACGCCCCCTCCAGCTTCAGCACCGCAGTCCCGAACGGCGCGGGAACTTTCGCCAGCACGTTCACCAGCGGCAGCAATCCGGACGGCACATGGAGCCTGTTCTTCAACCAGCACATCGCGGCCACCAACGCGTCGGGTGCGACCCAGGGGTGGTGCGTGCAACTAGCGGAGAATCCCCCCTCGGTAACGCCGACGGTCGCCCATACCGGCAGCGTTAGCCAGGGCCAGCAAGGCGCAGTCTTCACGGTGAACGTGGATAACACGGGACCCGGTTCAACCGGCGATCCGACTGGCGGCAGCGCTCCCATGACGGTGACGGACACGCTCAACTCCAACTTCACGTACGCGGGCTCTTCCGGTTCGGGATGGAGTTGCACGCCCTCTGGGCAGACGGTGACTTGCACCAACGACAGCGCGGCGGCTATCAACAACAGCTACCCAGAGCTCACCATCGACGTAAACGTCAGCAACACCGCCAGCGGAACCATCAACAACAGCGCGACGGTGCACGGCGCCGGAGTTGCTTCCACCAATTCGAATACAGACGCGATGACCATTCTGCCGGCGCCGTCCTTGTCAGTGACCAAGAGCCACACGGGGACGTTCACGCAGGGCTCGACAGCGGAGTGGGACATCGTGGTCAGCAACACGGTCGCCACCAGCATCAGCAACGGAACGGTGACCGTGGTGGACACGCTTCCATCGGGCGAAACGCTCTCCAACGCGAGCGGCACGGGCTGGTCGTGCGGCGGAACGGGAACCGTGACCTGCACCTCGACGCAGGGCGTGAGCGGTGGCGCGGCATTCAACACCCTGGCGCTGACGGTGAACGTGCCCAACAATTCGCCGACTTCGGTATCGAATACGGCTTCCGCCTATGGTGGCGGCGATCTGACGCATAACGGCCTGGGCACGGCGGCGGCCAGTAACATTGATACGGCGACGGTGGTGCAAGTGCCGTCATCGATCGCGATCAATGGGAGTCAGACCCAGTCGACGCCGGTGGGATCGGCGTTCGGAAGTCTGGCTGTGACGGTGAAAGACGCGGCAGGCGCAGTGATTCCGAGCTACTCGTCGGTGACGTTCACAGCCGGCACCGCGGGTTCGGGCGCCACCGGAACCTTCTCCAACAGCACGGGCGCGATCACTGTGGGGGCGAACGGCTCTGGCGTGGCCGATCCGGGAACGTTGACCGCGAACGGCAGCAGCGGCACCTATTCTGTCTCGGTTACGGCGGGATCGGCGAGCACCTCGTTCAGTCTGACCAACACCGCGATCACCCCGACGATCAGCTGGACGCCGGTGACGACGATCATCTTCGGCGACGCCGGGGCGAATGTGCTGAACGCGACTACGGCGTGCAGTCCCGGCTGCGGCACCATCAGCTACACGGCGACGCCGGGCGGATCGATTACCTCAACGACCACGCTGGTTGCCGGCAGTTACACCATCACGGCGACGTTTAATCCGGGTTCGAATGGCTACAACACGACCAGCGCGACAAGTCCGCTGACGGTGAGCGGGAACAGCGTTTGGATCGTCGACAGCGGCGGCGGGACCGCGGAATTGGCGGGCAATGGTTCCGGAATCACACAAAGTCCGTATACTGGTGCGAATCTGGCGGTGGCGATCGATAACGCAGGCAACGTGTGGAGCGCGGGAACCGGATCGTCGTTGCTGGTGGAGACCAGCCAGGTGGGCACGAACCCCAACACGATTGTGCAGGGGACGGGCGGGCTCAACGCGCCCGCCGGCATCGCCATCGACGGCGCGAGCCAGGTGTGGGTGACGAACGGCAACTCGACGGTCAGCGAGATTTCCAGCGCTGGCGCAGCGGTTTCACCTTCGAGTGGTTTCACCGATTCATCGCTGTCGACACCGAGCGGCATCGCCATCGATCTGAGCGGTAGCGTGTGGATCGCCAATACAGGCAACAACAGCGTGACGAGGATTCTGGGAGCGGCGGCGCCGGCCGCGCCGCGTGCAACAGCGGCCAAGCACCACACGACGGGAGCAAAACCATGAGGATATCGCGGAGGCAAAGCACGGGCGTTCTTCTTGCAGCCAGTGCGATGGTGCTGGCGGGTTGCGGCGGGAGTATGTCATCGCTGCAGACAAAGACTCCTCCTCCTGTGCCGCAGGCGCGTGGAGAAGCCTTTGGCGGCCAGCAGCCCGTAACCGGCATGACGCTGCAGTTGTACGACGCCGGCAGCGGCGGGTACGGTTCGGCGGCCACGGGCATGCTCTCGAATCCGCTGCCCGTGACGGATTCGAATGGCAGTTTCAACTTTGCGAACCCCACCTGTCCCAACGGGAACGACCAGATCTATCTGGTGGGAACGGGGGGCGACCCGGTGGCGGGAAATGCCTCCAACGGAGGCAGCACGGCGGCGAATCCCAATCTGACGCTGATGGTGGCGCTCGGAAACTGCAGTGGCCTGAGTTCAATCAGCCACATCCACATGAACGAGCTGACCACGGTGGCGGCGGCGTGGGCCATGGCTCCATTTATGACCGGCAACACGACCAGCTACCTGAATGTGGGAACTTCCTCGACGAATAGCGCAGGACTGGCGATGGCCTTCGCAGCGGCGCAGCAACTGGTGAGCACGGACAAGGGCACGGTGGGCGGTGCAGGATTGCCGACCGGCGCCACGCTGCCGATAGCAGAAATCAACAGCATCGGGAACATTCTTGAGGCGTGCATCAACTCCAAAGGCGGGACCGCGAATAACGGCAGCGCCTGCGGCAACCTGTTCCGGGATGCCTCCGATGGTACGAATTATCCGACCGATACGATTACGGCGGCAATGAACATTGCGCAGAATCCGGCGCGGAATGTTCAGGCCCTCTTCGACGATGCGCAGGCGACGCCGGCGTTCCAGACTCCGCTGCCCTCGAAGCCGAATGCGTGGACGATCGCCATCCAGTACACCGGCGGGGGACTGGATCATCCGGCCGCGATTGCCGCCGATCAATCGGGACAGATCTGGGTGGCCAACAGCGGCAGCAGCAACGCAGTATCGCTGTTCGATAACCTCGGCAACTCCAAGCTGGGGACAACGGGCACAGCTCTGGGCGGCACACCGGCAGGCGTTGCGATCGACCTGAGCGGCAACGGGTGGGTGACGGCATCGAACAACGAGATCTACGAACTCGATACGGCCGGAGCCGCGACCGGGACGCCGCTGAGCGGCAACGGTCTCAATCTGCCCACCAGCATCGCCATCGATCCCAGCAGCAACATCTGGGTGGTGAACTCCGGCAGCGGGGCTAACAGTGTGAGCGCATTCGCCAGCGGAGGCGGGGCGCTGACTGGCTCGCCTTTCTCGGGTGCGGGCATCTCCGCTCCCGCCGGCATCGCCATCAACGGTAACGCCAACGCCAACTGCGCCGACTGCCACTAGAAACGCGCCGGGCCGGTGCCCATTGTCTGAACGACGAACGTATCCGCAGGAAAGGAATCCAGGATGAACTCGACTTTACGGCCAAAGAGCATTCATGGCGCGCAAATCACGGTTCAGCAGGTGAGCGAGGAGACGCTCCTCTACGATGCACGCACGCATAAGGCCTGGTGTCTCAATCGGAGTTCGGCGTCGATCTGGCGGCTGTGCAACGGAAGCTCCACCGTGCAAGAGATCGCGCAAGGCGCTACGCGGGAACTGGGCGCTCCGGTGAGCGAGGATCTCGTCCTGCTCACTCTTGCCGAACTGCGCGAGAAGGAACTTCTTGTGGAGCCAGCCGGGGAACTGCTACCCGACGGTCTGTCGCGTCGTGCACTGCTTGGGAAAGCAGGCCTCGCAGCAGCAGCGTTGCTACCGGTGATTGCCGCAATTACAGCTCCTTCCGCGCTGGCCCTGGGTGGCTCGGTTGGCACAGGCGGTTCTCAGAGCATCCTTCCAAACCAGACTGATCCCGAGGACCAATGAAGCAGGGGTGATTCCTGGGCCGCGGTCTGAACGTCACAAACGCGTTCGTTGCGCGGTGCGCTGATTGCTGTTGGACATCTGCGATCTGCTGTCGGACCCGGGGAATCGGACTTTTGAGGGAGTCTAACCGGCTCGCTTGCTGGTCGTCGGCCGCGGCTTTGACTTGCTCTTGCTCTCACAATTGAGAGCCACTGCCGCGCGTATCAATTCCTTCAGCGCTGCCTCATTGATCTTGTCGCCGTCGTGAATGTCGATGGCACGCCGGACATTGCCGTCGAGACTGGAGTTGAAGAGACGCGATGGGTCCGGCAGGGAAGCTCCTTTGGCAAAGGTCAGCTTGACGTGATCTTTGTAGGTCTCTCCGGTGCAGACAATGCCGGCGTGCGAGAAGACCGGTGTTCCGGGGTTGGTGGGCTTCACCCACTTCCACTCTTCGACGATGTCAGGGTCTACGTCGTGAATGATGCCGCGTACTTTCGCAAACACCTTGCCGCGCCAGTCGCCGAGTTCCTTGATCTTCTGATCGATCAATACGGAGGCAGATTCCATAGGGACGGATCCTTTCGTGTGTGTGGTTCCAATTCTCGCAGTTAGTTGAGTTGCCGAATTCATTGGTTCCAGTTCAGGGGGACCTCCTCACGACGTTGGATCTGTCTTCGGAGCCCAAGTGGGGGCTGCAGCGTCGAACTGCTTTGCGTATTCGGCGGTCAATCGCTGCCAGTCTGGGAACTGCATAGCGTCGCGACCGAGGATGCGTCCGATGGGCACCCCTGCAAGCAGCCGATCGAGGACGTCGAAACAGATGTGCCATCCCGCGGCGCCCCAGGCGATAAAGCGGCGGTCGATGCTGTGCCAGAGTGTGAGGCGCGTGCCGTCGCCAAGCGGCTCGAGCTCCCAGCGGATATCGTGGTATTCCAGCACGCGGGGAGGGTCGGCGACGGTGACCGTGGTTTCGGAAACCTGCGCTGTTCCCACCCAGGTGAGATGAACCGTGGCGCCCACCGTATCGAGCTTTCCATCGGCCTCAAAGGGCGCCCACTCGCGCAGATGCGCCGGGTCAGTGAGCGCCTCCCAGACCAAGTCCGGTTCGTGGCGCAGATCCCGGACGAGGATGAGCGTCCACTTGTCACCTTCCTTCCGGACCTGCGCCCCGCTTGCCGGGCCAGGTGCATAAACGGCGGGATTGGCCATAGTTTCTCCTGAGTGTCAGCCCTGCCAGCGCATGAGCTGGGTGACCTGGATGAGGTTGCCGCAGGTGTCATTGACCATGGCAATTTTGGAGGCGGTCACATCGGTGGGCGGCATGGTGAACTCGGCGCCGCGGGCTTTCATGCGTTCGTGGTCGGCCTGCAGATCGTCGGTGAAGAACATGGCCGCGGGCTGGCTCTGTTGGAATAACGCCTGCTGATACGTCTTGGCTGCCGGGTTGTTGTTCAGCGCCAACTGCAGCTCCGTGCCGTCGGGGTCCTCGGCGGAGGCCACGGTGAGCCAGCGATACGGTCCCTGGCTGAAATCGGCTTTTTTCACAAAGCCCAGGACTTCGGTGTAGAAGCGCAGAGCTTTTTCCTGATCGTCGACATATACGCTGGTGATTTTGATCTTCATTGGTTTCCTCGCATTGTGAGATTCGCGGGCATGGCCGCGGGCCTACTTCTGCTTCAGGATTTTCGTCGATGCCCTTCGTGCTGATGGCTTGATACGGCCATGATTCATGAGATCCCGACTCATGCGGTCAAGGTGCCGTTCCAAAGCGTCGATGTGGGGGGACCAGAACCGGCGGAACTGCTCAAGCCAGGCATCCACCTCACGAAAAGGTTCCGGTTTGAGCCGGTAGACGCGGCGCTGCGCGTCGACGGTGGACTCGACGAAACCGGCGTCCCGCAGAACGCGCAGATGTTTGGAGACGGCCGGCTGCGGCATGCGCAGCTGGCGCTCGATCTCGCCGACCGACTGCTCGGACGAGACGAGGAGGCCGAGGATTGCGCGTCGGTTCGGTTCGGCGATGATTTCGAAGACCGATTCCACGTCGTATATATACGTCACGGGGAATATACGTGGCAAGGAATATAAAGCGAAAAAGATGGGGGCAATTCAGGGAACGCCCCGGCTGGGAGAAGGTCTTCTGCGGTCGCTATCGCGAAACGGGCGGCACGTCCGGACGTTTCGTCCTGTCACGGAGGAGTCGCGGTACGAGCAGGAGGGTCACTGCGAAACAGAAGATCGAGGCAGCGGTGAATTCGAGATGGCCATGGCGGAGATCCTCGAAGACCAGCTTGAAAGCCACAAAGACGACTGCAGCCCAGGCCAGACTGACGCGTTCAAGGTTCTGCCAGCGGGCACCGCTCCATGCGAGAGCGAGCGCGAAGGCGCAAACGGTGAGCGTACGGATGAGGGCGAGGTGCTCGGCTGCCGGTGCGTTGCCGGTGGCGGTGAGGCGGACCAGCACCCAGAGGATGAGCGATGCCGCGCTGGCAACAGCCAGGAGCCCAGAGACGAGCCGCAGAGACTGAGGCCACCAGCGCTCGCCACGGGAACCCGCCAGGGCAGCATAGCCAAGGATCGCCGCGGTGGAGACGGCGAGGAGGATCCATGAGGGCGAAACGGGGAAACTGCCGGCGATGGCATGAAGCTCCCAGACGAACAGCCCGGAGGCGGTTCCGGCAGCAGAGAGCGCGAGCAGACCGTGCAGTTCCAGCGTTCGGCGCGAGGCGCGGGCGCCCAATACGGTTGCGGCGACCGCGAACAGCGCGAGACAAAATGGCAGCGTGGGGGAATGCAGGCTCAGAAAGCATCCGGCGAAGAACAATACGAAGCTGCCGGTCGCGTAGACGTGGTAATTGCGTGTTGCGTGAGTGCGGTCGAAGCGGAGAAAGGTAAGGAGGTATCCGGCCGCGGATCCGATGAGGCAAAGGCCGCCGAGGAGTGCTGCGCCTGGGCCGGACCAGAAGACGAGGACGGTCCAGATCGAAAGCAGTAAGGCGATGAGCGCCTGCGTTGTCTCAAAGACCGAGATGGCGCGGCGCTGGAGCAACGTCTGCACGGTCGCGCTGACGGCGTGGATGAAGAGCAGCGAGGGAGCGAGCGCGAGCAGGAGCGCCGTGGGCACCGGATGGTACTCGGCGCGCGAGGAGGCGGGGCTGGCGTAGATCCAGATGGCCGCGAAGAGGGCGAGGTCGGCAGCGCCTGCCACGAGAAACCGGACCTGGGCGGCGCGGCCGCAGGCCGCCGCGATTTCGCCGGCGATGAGCATGATCAGGAGGGCGCCGATGAAGGGAGCGGGGTTGTGTGTGGCAATGGCGAGGACCAGAGCCGCGAGGCTCGCGGCGGTGTCGGCGATCCACGAGACAGCCTGGAAGTTGTGCTTCCACGCAAGGACGGAGGCCGCCACCACAAACAGGGCGAGGATCCCGGCAGTGAGGAGATCGGGGAGTAGCCCGAAGCGCAGAGTCAGCTCCCACAACATCGGCACGAGGATCACAGCGGAGGTTGCGGCCCACGCAAAGCTGACAAACCATGACTCACTGCGGGACCGGGTAGCTGGCAGGAGCCAGACAAAGGCATAGGCGATGGCAACGACGATGACCGGGGTGTGCGGGATCGCGCTGGATTCGGCGAGCGCGCGGAGAACATACGCGCCGGCGATGCAGAGCATGGCCTTGCCGAGGATGGACAAGACTCCCCCTCCCGGCGAAAGCGCCGCCCGAGGAATGGTGCGGGAGGGCAGGGTGGCAGTCAGCGCGGGAGGAAGGGGCTGCGGGCGCGACGGCTGCTCGAGGGCCGAGATGCGTCGCTCCAGCGCCTCGATACGCTGGGTAAGATGTTCGACGGCGTCGGCGAGATCGTTCATGGTCCTCACCGTTCCTGAGGATGGGGTTGCGAGTGGAGTCTAGTCGCCGGGCGCGGGCGCAGGCTGGCGCTCGGGCCAGGGCGGCAGTAGCCGAACCAGAAACACGAGAATCACCAGGGGCAGGATGGTGAGAGCGATGGAGACGAGCAGTCCCTCGCGCGTCGCCAGGGCCATCTTGTAAGTGGTGTAGCCGAGGAAGCTTTTGGAGAAGAGTTGCCCTCCGATGACGACGTTCCAGCGCATGGCAAAAATGCCGATCAGGGTAAGCGAGGCCGAGCTGACGTAGATGCGTTTGCGAGCGAGTTCAGAAAGCTCTGTGACCTGAACGAGACCCAGGAGAAGGATAGGAACCAGTGTGCCCAGGCAGATCTGGAGGACAACCTGAGAAAACCAGAGCCTTGTGTGAACCATGAAGTCGAGGCTGCGGAAGGATTCATCGGCCTCGTAGATGCGGTGGATGAGGTCGAGCATCTCCAGGGAAAAATCGATAATGAAGATATAGAAGAGGTATTGCGCGATTTTGTCGACGCAGTGCATATCGATGGGCTTCCGGCGCAGCCGCATCGAGATCATATAGAGAAGCAGAACCGCGGCGATGCCGGAGACCATGGCTGAGAAGATGAAAACCACGGGCATCAGCGGCGACGACCACCAGGGGTTGGCCTTGATCGATCCGAAAATGAACCCAACATAGCCGTGGAGCAGGAAGGCGGAGGGGATGCCGATGAGAGTGATGGTCCATCCCACGCGATCGTCGATGTGGAGCGCGCGCGGACTGACGTTGTATGAGCCGAGGGTCATGGCTTTATAGAGCAAGCGCTTCCAGCCGGTCGTGGACTGGGAGAGGGCCACAATATCCGCGCGATAGTCGAGCCAGATCTCAACGACGAGGACGGCCATCAGGTACCAGAGATAGATGAAGCCGAACATGGCCATCGCCGAGGAGCGATGCGGGGTCATATACATCTCAAGCGAGCGCTCCGGGTGGCCGAGGTGAAGCTGCAGAGGAAGCGGCGCAACCAGGAGGAAGGACAGCGCGGTGAGTAAGGCCAGGCGATAGGTGGGTTTAACCTCTTCGACGCGGAAGATACGCTCGAGGGAGGCGAGGATGAAGGCGCCGGCCACCAGTCCGGTGATGTAGGGATACAGGACAATCAGCACGCTCCAGTAGAGCGAGACTTCGTTCGGGTACATGAAACCGTCAACACTGGGCATCGTACCGTCTCCTCCTAGCGCACCGAACCGTCGAGATCGTTGTAGAAGACTTTGGCGCCGGTGGCCATTTGCGGCTTCAGGATCTGGACGCTGTGGGTCTTCAGGAAGGCATGGATGGGATCGTTGGGATTCTTCAGGTCAGCAAGCTGGCGCGCGCCCGTGGGGCAGGCTTCGCAGCACGCGGTTGTGAGCCCTTTGGTGATCCGGTGGTAGCAGAGGGTGCATTTGTCCGCGACTTTCTTCGTCGGGTGAATGTAGCGGCAGCCGTAGGGGCATGCCTGAACGCAGTACGCACAACCGAGGCAATATTTCTGATCGACCAGCACGACGCCGTCAGGGGTGACGAACGTGGCGCCCACAGGACAAACCTGGGTGCAGGGTGAGTCCGCACACTGGTTGCAGAGTTTGGGGACGAAGAAATATTTGCCTGCGTCTTCGGCAACGGCGGGGAAGCCTTCTTTGCCGCCATCCGGCGAGATCACCTGGGGCGTCGTCAGGGCTGCGTCAGTGACGTGGTAGCGCTCCACCCAGGTGCGGAAGAAGCCGTCGGGAACATCGTTTTCCGCCTGACAGGCGCGCACGCAGTTGCCGCAACCGATACATTTGGGGATGTCGATGAGCATGCTCCACCAGTGATCGGTCATGGTGTAGTTGGGCGATGCTTCGGGGGTCCCGGCGAGTACCGACTTCCAGGCTACGGCGGCGGCAGAGGTGAGGATAATGAAATGGCGGCGCGTGATCGTCATTTGGAACCCTCCGCAGCGATGACTGGATTGTGCGGCTGATGGCAGGTTCCGCAGGCCACGCCGCCGGAGTGCTGTTCGGCGTCGACCTGGGGAAAGCCTCTGGGCCGGGCGGCGCTGGCCGAGTGACAGCGAACGCAGAGTACTGCAGTGTCCGGCTTGCCGGGATCCACGGATGGATCGTCGGCATGTTTCGCCTGCGGACCGTGGCAGGCTTCGCAGTTCACATGGGCGTGCTTGCCGGCGCTTTTGGTTTGAGCCACGTCCGTGTGGCAGGTTTCACAGGTCTGGTGTCCGGCAAAGTGAACCGGATGCGCCGCGATCTCCGCAATCGCGGCTCCTCGATAATGCCCGTACTGGCCAAAGGTCCGAGGGACAACAATGGCGCGAAGACCGAGAAAGGTCAGGGTTCCGATCACGAAGAGCAGGGCCAGACGAAAGAGATGTCCCGCATCTCTGAAGACGCGCATCAGTTATTACCCTCGCAGCGTTGCCGCGTGATCCGGAGATTGTTGTCCGGACGCGGCAAACCAGGAATGTCTCTATTGAGAAGAATGACTATAAGGACTGTCTGTGCTGCAAATCACAGGCACACCTGGATCGAGAGGAACGAGAGGCTCTGGCCCCGCAATTCGGGGATAGGGCCCGCTGCAAACTCACGCAGGACATTCGTCCCCCACCACAGCGGCTTTCTTCGAGAGAGGGCATTCAGGCGCTGCGGTCATCTTGCGCAACGCCGAGGTTCCGGCGGGTGCGCGGTGGATGGCAGAACGTCAAATCGTCGGCCGCTGTGGTGAAAGGAAATGGAGCGCAGGAAAACGCCACGACCTGGTGCGACGCCATAGTCCACTTTGGATGTAGTTCCGTTCATACACAGAATGTGTATTGAAATCGGTTGCCTGACTTGGTACCAAGGTTATCGACAGTTCCAAAACGATACGGAATGCATATATTCCGAACAAATCAAAGAACCCAAACAGCGCTCTTTTTAGCTCGCATAACCATAAAGGGTTTATAAATGAACGACTTGCCTTCTTTGTCCTTACCCCCGCAGCCTCAGCATCCGGCTACCGGCACCCTGGTTACCTCAGTTCAAGCCCAGGGTCGGAAAATCAACCACAACAGTCCAGCATTCAGTACCATGTCCGGCCGGAGAATCCTCATTGTCGAGGACGATGTCTCGTTGGCTGGCTTTCTCAGCGCGGAGTTGCAGGGACAAAAATACGCGGTGGACATCCTGCACGACGGGGAAGAGGCATTCACCGTTCTGGATGAAAACCGGCATTACGATCTGCTGATTCTGGATCTGAATCTGCCCAAGCTGGACGGCATCGGGCTCATTGAGCGGATCCGGCCCGCCCAGCCGCGCACGCCTATCCTCGTCCTGACGGCGCGCAGCCGTGTCGAAGACAAGGTATCCGCGTTTCAGAGCGGCGCCGACGATTGCCTGACCAAGCCGTTCTCGCTCGCAGAACTGCTGGCGCGAGTGCAGGCGTTGTTGCGGCGCAATTCTGGCCTCGTGCCCAACTGCTCTCGCGTGGGAGATCTGACGATCCTGCGGGAAGAGCGCCGGGTGGAGCGCAACGGCCGGCGGATCGATCTGACGCCGCGTGAATTCGCGATTCTGGACGTGATGATGCGTAACGCCGGACGTCCGGTGTCGCGCGCTACGCTGTTGCAGGAAGTCTGGAACATGCCTGCCGAGCCTTCCACCAACATCGTGGACGTGTACATGAAATATGTGCGCGACAAGGTGGACGGTCCGGGCGAGCGGCGGCTGACCCACACCATTCGCGGTTTCGGATATGAGCTGCGGGACAACGATGCATAAAGCCGACAGCTGTTCTGGAATCTCGAAGTCGAGTGGCGAAGACGCCGGCAAATTCTACGTGGACATCGCTAACGGTCTGCATGCAATGGCGCAGCCCCTGACGATTCTGCGGGCATCCATGGAAGTGCTGAACTTGCCGCCATCAGCGGGGATCGACCAGAAGCGCTACCTGGAAATATCGGCCGTCCAACTGGAGCGGACCTGCAACCTTTTCACGCGTGTGCAGGATCTGGTGACCGCCCGGTATGTCGAAGCGCAGCAGATGCGGTACGAACTGTGGGAAGTCATCGCGCCTCTGATTCAGGATCAGAAAGCCAGAATGCACGCCTCGGGTGCGGGAATCGCAGTCGCCAGCCAGGGACCCTGGGAGCCGGTTGTGGGTGACGCGCAGAGGACCGAGCAGGCAGTGGCGGCGGTGCTGCAGATCTCCGCTGAAGTGGCGGAACGAGGAGACGTGATCGAGGTTTCGGGCGCCTCTCGCAACGGTTTCCTCGAAGTGACCATCGAGAACACGCGCCGGAACCCAAAAAACATCAGTTCATCGGCGCGGCTGAATCTGGCTCTGGCCGAGGAAAACATCCTGAGCCAGCAGGGAAGATACGAGTTTACGAGGGAACCGTTTCGTGTCTCACTTGCGCTTCCGATCGAGGCTCTCGAGCGGGGGCGCGGCGAGATTTCGTTCCATCGCTGCGAGACGAACGCGCTCCACTGAACCTTTGGGCTGTGCTCTCACCCGCTCTTCCGGTGCGCCGCTTTGCCGGTGTTTGGCAATGCGGATCGCGCAAAATGCCGGGTCCATCTGTTGTTCGAATTGCTTCAGCTGTAATCGTTTCGGAGATATGCCGTGGCCGCTTCTGTTCTTTCTGCTGAGTCCGTTTCAGAGCGTTTTGAAGATCGCTTGCCGATCGACGTTTTTGTTGTGAGCCCGAATGCGAGGTTGCGCCAGGATCTGCAGGCACGGCTCACCTTGCCGCGCTGGCAGGTGTTCGAGGCCGGCAGCGGTGCGGGCGCGCTGGACCTGCTGCGCCGGCGGGGAGGCGACGACGGGATTCTGCTGCTCGATCCGATGCTGCCCGATCTGGAGCCCAACGGCTTCAACGCCATCGTGCGCGAACGCCATCCGAACACCCAGGTCCTTATGCTGAATTCGCACACGGGGCAGCTCCTGATCGGCACCACATCGCCGACAGAAGTCTCCACCATGCTGGCCGACGAGTTGAACAAGGGAGGCGCCGCAGCCAGCACCGCCATGCCCGCCGTATTGCCGGACACCGCACATTATCCAACCGAGAACAGAGTCCGGCTGCGCAGTATGATCGGGAACTCGGACGCGATGCTGAGGACCTTCGCGATTACGCGCATGGTAGCGCCGCGCAACACCACAGTGCTGGTGACAGGAGAAAGCGGAACCGGCAAGGATTTGCTGGCGCAGGAAGTTCACCTGATTAGCCCGCGCCGGAATCAGCCGTTCGTGGTGGTGAACTGCTCGGCCATTCCGGAGCCGCTCCTCGAAGCCGAGTTGTTCGGCTATACCAAAGGATCATTCACCGGGGCGGTGCAGGCGCGCATCGGGCGCATTCATGCGGCGCACGGCGGGACGCTGTTCCTCGACGAAATTGGCGACATGCCGCTTTCGCTGCAGAGCAAGATTCTGCGCTTCCTCGAGCAGGGTGAAGTACAGCGCCTCGGCGGCAACGACAACCTGAAGGTGGACGTGCGGGTGGTCGCTGCAACGAATGCCGATCTGAAGGGGCTGATCGCCAAACAAATGTTCCGCGAGGATCTCTACTACCGCCTGGCCGTGTTTCCGATTCATCTGGCACCGTTGCGCGAGCGGATGGAGGACGTGGCAGAACTGGCGCAGGCGTTTGTAGCAAAGTTCGCACCGGGCGTGTCGCTGAGTCGCGCGGCGCTGGAGATTCTGAGCCAGCATCGCTGGCCGGGAAACGTGCGCGAATTAAGAAATGCAATCGAGCGGGCGACCATTCTGGCCGGGACTGAACGAGAAATCAAGCCCGAACATATTGTTTTGTAAAGCTTCGCACCGAATTGGCATGCCGGTTTCACTTTGGCACGCCAGGTGCATATGAGATAGGCAAATGCTGCCTGGTTCTCATGTGGTTCCAATGAACGAACAAAGCGCCGCGGCGCTGCACAGCCCGCAGCTGCTGGCCGATGCGTTTTCGGAGTTCATCTCGGCCTCGGCGACGCTGGAGGCCTCCTATCGCGACCTGCAACAGGAAGTCGCGCACCTCAGCATCGAGCTTTCCGAGCGTAACGCAGAACTCACCCGCAGCCTCCAGGAAAACGATCGGATGCGGGCGACCCTGCAGCAGATGATCGACTCGATGCCGTGCGGTGTCCTGGTCCTCGATGCTTTCGAGAACATTGTCACCATCAATCCGGAAGGACGACGGCTGCTGGGACGCGCCAGCGTGCGCGCCAGAACCCTGCACGATCTGTCCGCTGTCAGCCGCATCGATTTTGAAGCGCTGGTGACGGCATCGGAAGGCCAGCGCGACAACGAAATCTGCATCGCCACCAACGGACAAAAGCGGTGGCTGGCCATCGGCCGGCGGGAGCTGAAGGGCGTGCCCGCAGCAAACCTGCAGAGCGTCTGGATTCTGCGCGATGTTACCGCAGACAAGCTGGCCGAGCAGGAGCGGGAGAACGCACGCCGCGCTACGACGCTCGCTGAGATTTCCACGATCCTTGCCCACGAAATTAGAAATCCGTTAGCCAGTCTGGAACTGTTTGCCGGCCTGATCGCGGAGGATCGCGGCGATACCGAGGAATGGGTCGCCAACCTGCGCGCCGGCATTCGCACGCTTTCCGGAACGGTGAACAACGTTCTGAGCATGAGCAATGAAGGACCAAGGCGGCTCGCACCGGTGGAGTTGTCGAGTTGCGTGGAGAGCGGCGTGGACTTTGTTCAGCCCATCGCGCAGCAGGCCGGAGTAGAGCTGCGGTTTTCGCCCGCAGTGAGCAAGGTCATGGTCAACGGCAATGAGGACGCGATCCGCCAGGTCATGCTCAACCTCATCACGAACGCGATCCGGCACACACCGGCGGGCGGTACGGTGGAAGTCACGGCGAAACCCGAACTGCGGTTTGGAGCGATGCGGGGCATCGTCAGCGTGCGCGACAGCGGCTGCGGTATTCCCGAGAACCTTGTGGGGCAGATCTTCGATGCCGGATTCAGCGGAAGCGGCGAGACGCCCGGGCTGGGGCTGGCTGTATGCCGGCGTCTGATGGTGCAGCACCGCGGAGAGATTCGCGTGCAGAGCCGCGTGGGGCAGGGTACGGAATTTGAACTGGAGTTTCCAGCGATATGACAGGTGACACAGTCTCTTCGGTGATGGTGGTGGACGATGAGCCGGGCATCCGGACCGCGCTGCGGGCGAACTTCCTGCGGCACGGGTGGCGCGTGGAAACAGCGTCCGGAGTTCGCGAAGCGATCCGCAATCTCGAGACGCGCTAATATGATCTCGTCGTCACCGACATTCGCATGCCCGACGGCATCGGCATGGACGTGATGCGTGCGGCGCGCAAGACCTCGCCCGCGACGGCGGTGATCCTGCTGACCGCGTACGGATCGGTGCCGGATGCGGTGACCGCCATGCGCGACGGAGCGCTGGACTATCTCACCAAGCCCATTCCGTTCGATCAGCTGCAGGCGGCCGCGGCCCAGGTGATGCAGCGGGCACAGCAGATGAATCCCGGTGAGGTAACGACTGCGTCCCAGGAAACAGAAACCATCAATGGCGAGATTGTGGGTGGTTCGCCGTTGCTGATGCGGGCTCTGCAACGGGCGCGCGCAGCAGCCAATACCGGCGCCGATGTGTTGATCGAAGCCGAAAGCGGGACCGGCAAGGAACTGTTGGCGCGATTCATTCACGATTCGAGCGATCGGAGCCACAAGCCGTTCGTCGCTGTGAACTGCGCTGCGGTTCCGGAAACCTTGCTGGAGAGCGAGCTCTTCGGCCACGGGCGCGGGGCATTTACCGGCGCGGTTACCAGCCGGCCGGGCAAGTTTGAATCGGCCGACGGCGGCACGATTCTTCTGGATGAAATCGGAGAGATGCCGCTGAACCTGCAGCCCAAGCTGTTGCGGGCCTTGCAGGAGCGCGAGTTCGAGAGACTGGGCGAAGGGCGCACTGTGCGCGTGGACATCCGTGTCATCGCCACGACCAATGTTTCTCTGGCGGAGATGGTGGAGCGGGGGCAATTCCGCGCCGACCTGTACTACCGGCTGAATGTGATTCCGCTGTCGCTGCCGCCGCTCCGCGAGCGCCCCGACGACATTCCCTTTCTGGCGCGGCATTTTGCCGAGCAGTTTGCGGCGCGAACCGGCTCCGGGTTGCCGCGGCTGCACGAGGATTTCCTGGAGAAGCTGCAGTCGCATACCTGGCCCGGCAATGTGCGCGAGCTGGCGAACTTCATGCGCCGGGTCATCACGCTGAGTGGGACGCTGGACATTGATGCACAGTGCTTCGACATGGAATTTCAGGGAGCGACCACGATCCAGCCCAGGGTTCCGGCCAGGGCGCCGACAGTGCCGGCCGCGGCAGGTACACCGATCCGCGAGCTGGAGAAAATGCACCTGGAAAACACGCTGGCGCTCACCGATGGGAACCGCACCCATGCAGCGGCGATGCTGGGCATCAGCCTGCGCACGCTGCGTAACAAGATTCGGGAATACGGGCTTCCGCCCAGGAGGTACGCATAGATGGCCGACGTTTCGATGCTGCAATTGCTCTCCGGGTATCTGAAGGTCGCGACGGATCGCCAGCAGGTGATCACGTCCAACATGGCCAACGTGGATACCCCGGGGTATCACACGCGGGACATTAACTTTCAGCAGGCGATGCAATCCGTGATGAATCCGGGGGGCGAGCCGCAACTGGAAACCAGCAGCCTCGAGATTCAGGGTCTCCCGCAGCGGCCGGATGGAAACAACGTGAACATCGATCGCGAGAGCATGCTGCTCTCCGAAACCCAGCTGCAGTATCAGATGGGTATCCAGCTGATCAAAGAGCAGTTCCATACTCTGCTCACGGCAATCAAGGAATAAGGAGGAGACGATGGGCTTCTGGGACATGATGAGCATCAGCGCTTCCGCTTTATCGGCGGAAAGACAGCGGGCCGAAGTGACCTCGGCCAATCTGGCCAACGCGGAGACAACCCACGTGGACGGAGCCGATGGCCCTTACGTGCGCAAGGAAGTCGTGTTCAGCGCATCGAATGCCTCGCCTTTCCAGAGCGTGTTCAACCATGTCGGGCATTTCGGGCCTCCCGCAGGATCGGTGCAGCTCACGGCTGTGGTGGATGATAACGCGCCGCCGGTGATGCGGTATGAGCCGGGTAATCCGGACGCGAACAAGGAAGGCTATGTCGCGTATCCGGCGATCAATCCGGTGACCGAGATGGTGGATCTGATGGACGCGACCCGTGCCTATCAACTGAACGCATCGGCAGTCGGCGCGGCCAAGCAAATGGTCCAGGAATCACTGGACATTCTGAAAGCGACTTAAAGAGACGGAGCGGGACGATGACCAACATCAGTCTGGGTGGTATTCAGGGCGCATATACTCCGCAACCCGCATCGCCGGATTTGGGCGCCAACGCGGGCGGCGGCAATTTCACCGACGTGCTGAAGAGCGCGGTGAGCAGTGTGAACCAGGCCAACGATTCGGCCGCAGCGCAGGTGACCAGCGTGCTGTCGGGCGGAAGCGGTGACCTGAACAGCGTGATGATCGCAGTCGAGAAAGCGGACGTTTCGTTCCAGCTGATGATGCAGGTCCGCAACAAGATCGTCAGCGCGTATCAGGACATCGAGAAGATGCAGTTTTAGGACTGAGAGCAAATGGCAGGCTTTGGCAACGCGAGTGAGCAGATAAAACAGTTCTGGTCGACCCGGACCGGCGCACAGAAGGCATTCCTTCTGGGCGGAACGGCGGCGACTATCGTGCTGATGGTTCTTTTTGTGCGCATGATCGGGACACCGGACTACAAGCCGCTCTTCACCGGTCTGGAGCCGGCGGACGCCCAGGCGATGACCGCGCAGCTGGATGCGCAGGGCATTCCCCATCAGATCAGTGCGGACGGCAAAACCATCAGCGTGCCGGCCGACAAGCTGGATGCGGCGCGCATGCAGACTGCCGCGCAGGGGCAGCCGCACAGCGGGCGGATGGGTTTCGAGCTATTCGACAAGATGTCGTGGGGACAGACGGAGTTCGATGAGAAGGTGACCTACCAGCGAGCGCTGGAAGGGGAACTGGAGCGGTCGATCGAGACCCTGGCCGATGTGGATAGCGCGCGGGTTCACCTCGTGATGCCCTCGGACTCGGTGTTTCTGGATCGCGAGCGCGGCGCGAAGGCTTCCGTGATCCTGAAGCTGCGCCGCGGGGAGCTTTCCAAGGGCGCGGTCATGGCGATCTCGCGGCTGGTCGCCGGCGCGGTCGATAATCTGGCGCCGGAAGATGTTTCGATCATCGATGCGGATTCAGCGCGCGCGCTGGGACTCAGCCACACCGGGCCGGACAACAGCGACGGCGAGGGATCGGTTCTGAGCGAGCGGCTGATGAATACTCTGGAACCGATCGTGGGCGCCAACAATCTGCGCGCCAGCGTGAACGTGGACTACGATCAGGGGACAACCGACGAGAGCCAGGAGAAATACGATCCAGCGGTGAGCGTGTTGCTGACCGATCAAAAGTCAGAAGATCAGGCGGGAGGGACCTCGATTCCGGCGGGCGTACCCGGGACGTCGAGCAATATTCCCAAGCCGAACGCCGAAAAGAATCCGCCGCAGCCTACCGCGACGCAGAGTTCAAAAACCGAAAGCGCGACCTACGGCGTAAATAAGATCATCACGCATACGGTAACGCCGGCCGGACGCGTCTCCCGCATCACCGCTGCCATTCTCGTCGATGACGAGATGGTGCGCACCGTTACGAAGGGGAAGGTTTCCTGGACGCGGCGCAAGCGTACGCCGGACGAACTGGATAAGATTCGCAATCTCGCGGAAGCCGCCATTGGGTTCGACGCCAAGCGTGGCGATACGATCACCGTGGAGAATATGTCGTTCAACACGGATACGGCGAATGTCGATCTTCCCGCTCCGACCTGGACGACGAAAGTGCAGAAGACGGTTACAGATTATTCGTCCATCCTGCGGCCCGTTGCGCTGCTGGCGCTCTTCATGCTGGCCTGGTTATTCGTGCTGCGGCCGGTACAGAAGCATGTGCTGAGCACTCCGCAGCTGGCTGCGCCGAGAGAAGCGGCCTTGCCCGCGCCGCAGTCGCATGTGCTTTCCGCAACCACGACCCCGGAACTGGGAGCAGGAACAGCCCGTGCAGCACAGCTGAAGGACCAGACCGTGGAACTGATCAGGCAGAAGCCCGTGCATACCGCGCGTGCAGTCCAGGCGTGGCTGCGTGAGGAGCCCTCGTGAGCGTGATGGATACAGCATTTACCGGCACGCGCAAGGCAGCCATTCTGCTTTCGCTCCTCGGCGAGGATGCGGCGGCGCCGATCCTGCGCAATCTTCCCGACGAGGACCTGGAGCGGATCACCGAAGAGGTGAGCAACCTTGGTCATGTACCCCTGGAAGCCACGCTGCAGGTTCTGGAGGAATACAACCAGATGATGACCGCCCAGGAGTTCATTGCAGTGGGCGGGCAGGATGTCGCGGTTCGACTGCTGGTAAAAGCATTCGGCGAGAACGGCGCGAAAGAGATGGTGGAGCGGCTGGCGCGCCAGGGCGATAACAAGATGGTTCGTCCGGAAACACTGCGCCAGGCCGATCCGCAGCAGTTGGCGCGCTTCCTCGCCGGCGAGCATTCGCAGACCAAGGCGCTGATCCTGAGTCATCTGGAGCCGAAGCAGGCCTCTGCGCTGCTGATGAAGATGGAGCCGGAGGTCCGCGCAGACTGCGTGCGGAGGCTGGCGAATCTCGGCCAGTATTCGCCCGAAGTTGCAGCCAGGGTATCGACCGTCCTGCATCGGCGGCTGAAATCCGCAGGCGATTCGATGAAGAAGGGCGACGGCGGACCGCGAACGATTGCCGATCTGATGAACCGGATGGATGCCGCGGCGTCAAAGGAGATTCTGGACAATATCGAGCGCGAGGAACCAAAACTGGCGATCGCGATCCGGGATCTGATGTTCACCTTCGAAAACTTTCTCGAGGTTCCGGAGCAGGAGATGCGCGAGCTGATGAATGCCATCGACAAGAACACGCTGATGATCTCGCTGAAAGGCGCCAGCGAGGATCTGCGGAGTCATTTTTATCGCACTATGTCGTCGCGCGCGGTGGAGATGATGAAGGAAGACTCCGAGGTGATGGGTCCGGTGCGCGGCAAAGATGTGCAGAAGGCGCAGGCGGAGATCGTGGCGATCGCGCGCAAGCTCGAAGCCGAAGGAAAGATTGTTCTCAAGAGCCAGGGAGAAGATGAATATGTCCTCTGACACCAGCGGCCTGTTCGACGTCGTTGCAGCGCTGCAGTACCGGGATATCGCGGGCCGTCCGAGCAGCGAGGGAATCCATCCGCTGGAGATGGATGACCGGCTGAGCCACAATGGCGGACGGTCTGCGGGCGAGAAGCCGCGCTCCGAAGCTGAGCTGGCGGCGAGGATCGCGAAAGAGCGGGCCGAGGCTGCTGGACAGGCCGAGATGAAGCTCCGTCAGGAAATGGAGCAGAAGCTCCAGGCGGCACAGGCGACAATCGCGAAGAGCCTGCAGGAATTTTCAGACCAGCGGAACGATTACTTCACCAAAGTGGAAGCCGAGATTGTGCAGCTGGCGCTTTCGATTGCCGCGAAGATCCTGCATCGCGAAGCCCAGGTGGATCCCATGCTGGTGGCGACGCTGGTGCGCATGGCCATCGAGCGCATGCGCGAACAATCCGGCGTGACGGTGCGCGTGGCCACCGGGCGCGCCGCAACATGGGCATCCTATTTTGCGGGAAAACCGAATCTGGCGCATGTGCAGATCCTCGAAGATGCGCAGCTCACCGCGAACGACTGCGTGCTGCAGACCGAACTGGGTTCAGCAAACTTCGGTCTGGAGGCGCAACTGAAAGAGGTTGAGCAGGGATTTTTCGATCTGCTTGCCCTGAGGCCGGCGAATCCATGAGCCGCGCGATTCTCGCTCCCTATCGCCATCATCTGGAGACGGGCTCGACGCTGCGCTGGACGGGCCGGATCAACCAGGTCGTGGGAAATCTTGTGGAATCGACCGGGCCATTCTGCTTCGTGGGCGAATCCTGCGAGATTCGCAGTGAAGGCGGGCCCACGTATCCGGGCGAGATCATCGGGTTTCGTGGATCGACGATGCTGTCGATGGCCACGGACCAGCCGCGCGGCATTCGCTTCGGAGACAAGATCGTCACGTGGGGAGCGCGGCCGTCGATTCGCGTAGGCCCCGATCTGCGCGGACGCGTCATCGATACCACGGGCCGTCCGCTGGACGGCAAGGGCGAGTACCGCGCCGTGCACTCCGTCAATATTGATGGTTCGGCGCCACTGCCGCTGGATCGCATGCCGATCCGCGAGCCGCTCAGTTGCGGTATTCGCGCCATCGACGGATTCGTAACCTGTGGACGCGGGCAACGCATCGGAATCTTCGGCGGCAGCGGAGTAGGGAAGAGCACACTGATCGGCATGATGGCGCGCGGAACCGCCGCAGACATGACCATCCTGGCTCTGGTGGGCGAGCGCGGACGCGAAGTGGGCGAGTTCCTCGAAGTTCTTGGCGAAGACGGATTGCGCCGCGCGGTGGTGGTCGTATCGACATCGGATCAGTCGCCGCTGCTGCGGCTGCGCGCGGCACTGGCGGCCACGGCGGTCGCGGAATATTACGCGAGCCTGGGCAAGAATGTGCTCCTGATCGTCGACTCGCTGACTCGTTTCGCCATGGCGCAGCGAGAGATCGGGCTGGCGGCTGGAGAACCGCCAACGGCGAAAGGCTACACTCCTTCGGTGCTGAATATGCTTGCGCGTTTGGCGGAGCGGGCCGGGAACTTCTCCCAGGGAAGTATCACAGCGTTCTATACGGTTCTGATGGAGGGCGACGACCAGCAGGATCCGGTGGTCGATACCGTGCGCTCGCTGCTGGATGGGCACGTGGTGCTGGACAGGAATCTCGCGCTGCGCAGTCATTACCCGCCGATTTCTATTCTGGAGAGCCTGAGCCGGCTGATGTCGAGCCTCGTGAGCGAAGAGCATCTGACAAAGACCAATGCGCTCCGACTGCTGATGGCGGCCTACGCGCGGTCGGAGGATTTGATTCGCATCGGAGCGTATCAGAAGGGAACCGATCCGGTGCTGGACAACGCGATGAGGAATCTGCCCGCGGTCAATGCATACCTGCAGCAGAAGCCCAATGACGTGGGCAACATGAAGAGCGCCGTCGATCAGCTGATGGCCCTTCCGGTCTGACGATGGCGTTTCGATTTCCCCTGGCGTCGGTTCTTGGATTCCGCGAGAACATTGAGCGGCGCGAAGAACTGGCGCTCTCGAAGATCCAGCTGGAAATGGCGCGCGTGCAGCACGAGATCGACCAGGCGACGGCAGAGCTGGCGGCCGCACAGCGGGCGCGAGAAGAGTGTATGCGCGAGCCGATTCCCGCGGCGCAACTGCAGGCGATGCTCCACGGAGCCGATGCCGCTGCGGAGCGAAAGAAGAAGCTTCTGGAATCCATGGCGGTTCTGGAACAGCAGCGCGGCGAGCAGATGCGAGTCTACCAGGCGGCCCATCGCGACCGGCGGGTGCTCAGCGATCTGCTGGCGCAACAGCGCGAGGAATGGGAAGTGAAGCAGGGGCGCGCGCAGCAGAAGATGTTGGACGACGTTTTCATCTCGCGCAACATGCGCGGTTGAGCTAACGAATCTCGACGAGACGCGGCCGATCTTCGGCCGCGTTTTTCTTTGCCCTTAATCACACATGAATCCACACTCGGCAAACGTTGCCGGGTAAAGGCGGCAAGCGTTGCCGGGAACGAATGCCAACGGGCGAAGTGACTGTGGTTCCTCGTTTGCAAGCCCTGTGAAATCAGCACGAAGGCGCCCCAAATGGCTTTGGCGCCAAGGCCAAAAGCTGGTGAGCCGCTTGCACATAGACGGGCGTGCGAATTGCCCTGCAAGCGATGACAAACGGTACAACCAATCCGCTGCTGACGAACACGCAGCAGACGAGTGCCGCCGCGAGTTTCCTTTCCGTGCTTACAACCACGGTGGGATCGGCGGTGCAGGGAATCGTGCAGCAGGACCCACGCAGCAAGGACCAGAACGACTCCGGAGCAGCCAATTCCCGGCAACAGGAAAGTGAGATTCCACAGAGCAGCGCGGTGCAGCAACAGGCGAGCCCCGCGCCGGCGGACACTCTTTCCGGCCTCGTCGTCACGAACCTGACGATTCTGCCGGTGAGCCGTTTCCACGCGGTCCTCTCGACCCGAGGGTCCGCGACTCAGAGCGTGGCGACTCCGAACGCGAAGGATGAGAAGAACGAGGCGGAGACGACTCCTTCGAACAGCACCAGCGCGATCGATGCTACGGCGACGGCCCCGGTGCCGGTGGTTCCAGCCGCGGTTGTTGCTGTGCCTCCGGCCAACAACAACGGCAAATTCGCCGCTGATCCGGTTGCGGCCGTCGGTGAAGGGGCGCAGCCCGTCGTGACAGAAGCACAGCAGCTCCAGAATGCTTCCCAGCCGGTCGTGGTCGCAGGCCCCGTTTCCGGGAAGAGTACGCCGGCTCCAGTCGAATCGACCGTGAGCCCCGCAAAAATTCAGGTTCCCATCGAGATCGCGGTGGCATCTGCGGCGAAGACACAGCCGACAGTGCGCAACGCAGACCCGGTTGCGCCTGCAGCGCCGACGACCGCTTCCGGCAATGCCGCGACGGTTCCAGACCAAAAAGCAATGGCCGATTCGCCGATCCCGGCGTCGGGTTCATCGCCCGTGATCCCCCTGGCGCATGAAGCGGCGGATGCGCAGAAAGTCGTGCCAATCAGCACGGGATCTGCGCCTGCCGTCGATCAGACGAAGACAGCAACCCCGCAGCCCGTCGCGAGCGTTCCGGCCCAGGCGACGAAGACGGACCAGTCCGGCGCAGCACCGAGCGACAAAACAGCGAGCCGCACGGCGCCCGTGGTCACTGCCCCGACGACGCCCGCAACGGCAGCCACTGCACCCACAGCGGCCCCGCGTAACTCCGAGGTCCGCGATCCTCGTCTCGTGCTGGCTGCAGCCTTGACTCCGGTACAGGTTCCGCTGCCAACAACCGGCACGAACACCGCGAAGGGTACAGCCAATGACACAACACCGACTTCCGCAAGTAGTTCGAACGCGGCCGCTCAGTCCAGCGGATCCACCTCCGTGCAGAGCGAGACGGTCAAGGCCGCACCCGCCAGTGGAGCCCTTCCCGCAGCCAATCTGGTCCTGCCCAGTCTGAATTTTCTGAATCACGGTGGAGACGCGAACCCTTCCGATGGCAAGCCGGCGGACAGTAGAGTCTCGAACGCTGACGGCGCCAGGGACGGCAATTCCGCCAATGCATCCTCCCCGGCGAAGACCTCCCCCGCGTCGAACGGGGTTTCCTCCAGCGACACCGCAGCGCAGAACACTCAGGGCAACGCCGCTCCACAGCACGCGCAGGCCGACACATCGCAGAACACCGCGGCAGCCGCGAAGGGCGCCGACGCAACGATTTCCCTGCAGACGGCTCCTGTCCACGTCGCAGCACAGCAACCGATCGCGAGCGGCGTGACGGAAAGGCAGCCGGCCGCCGAGGCGCCCACCCCGACCCCTGCAGCGTCCGGTGAGGGGAACGACGTCGCTGCTTCGTCCGGCATCAACACGGCGAAGCTCATCCAGACGATGAGCGAGACGCAGATGCATGTCGGAATGCGCTCGGCGGAGTTCGGAGATATTTCGATCCGCACGGCGGTATCGCAGCAGCAGATGGTGGCACAGATCACTGTGGATCACGGGGATCTGGGACGCGCGATTGCGATGCACGCTCCCGCGGCACAGACGAAGCTGGGCGACGATCTCGGAGTGCGTGCCGCGATCGAGGTCACACAGAACGGGGCAAATTTTTCCAACCAGGGCGGCGGCAACGCCTCTCAGCAGAACTCGAGATCTTTTATGCGCCCGGCCGAGGTGGCGGGCGCCGGAGTGAGTACGACGGAGCCGGATCATCTGACTCCGCGGTCTGCGGTCTGGGCAGAGGACTCCGACCGGCTGGATATCCAGGCATAAGACAGGCATAAGAAATCGAGCATAAGAGATACGGCACAGGAATCAAGAGAAGGGAAGAACGATGAACATTCAGGGATTTACACCGGCGATCAACGCACCGCTCCAGGCGCAGGTCTCCAGCACCAGCGGGACGTCGGGAAGCAGCAGTTCGGGCAGCGGAAACAGCATGTCTGCCGGCAATCTGCAGGCGACATTTCTCAATCTGCTGGTGACGGAACTGCAGAATCAGGATCCGACCCAGCCGGTCGATCCCACCCAGATGGTCGCTCAGATGGTTTCACTCAACCAGCTGGACCAGCTGATTCTGATCAACCAAAATCTTCAGTCGATCGCCGGAACAGGAAGCACCGGCACATCGGGCACCGGGACGCAGGGCTCAGCGGTGAGCAACCCGGTTGGCGCAACAACCGCGAGCACCGGGGCGGCAACCACCCCCGGCACCGTGTTTGGGACGCAACCTGCAGGCACGAGCAACCTCGCACCGGGCGGTCTGATGAATTTGTTTGGAAACATCCCGGCCGCAAACACTAATTCCAGCAACGCCACTCAAGGAGGCAGATAATGTCAGCGTTTTCGATTCCTCTTTCAGGCCTGGCAGCCAGCTCCGATTCGCTGAATGTCATCGCCAATAACCTTTCCAACCTGAACACGAACGGGTACAAGGAAGAAACCCTCAACTTTGCCGACGTCTACAATCAGATGCAGGGCGTATCGGGGAACGGCGATCCGATCCAGATCGGATCGGGCGTTCAGATTGCCGGACAGACCTCGAACTTCACCAACGGCACAGTGACCTCGACCGGCATCTCCTCGAACCTGGCGCTGCAGGGCAACGGCTTCTTCGTGGTGCAGAATACCGGCAATGGTCAGCAGGCCTTCACGCGCGATGGCGCCTTCACGGCGAACTCGCAGGGCGAGCTGTCCACTGCCCAGGGGCAGCTGGTGATGGGCTATCCGGCGGTCAACGGTGTGGTTTCCACCAGCACCGCGCTGGCGCCGATCAATGTAAACCAGGCCGCGAATATCCCCGCCGTTCAGACATCGACGTTCTCCACGAACACCAATCTGAATGCGGCATCCGCTCCCGGTGACAGCTACAGTACCCCGCTCACCGTATACGATTCTCTCGGCACACAGCAGACGCTGACCGTGACCTTCACGAACACCGCGCCCGGATCGTGGTCCTACGCGATCACCCTGCCGGCGGCGGCGACCGGCGGTACCGGAGCTCCAACCACGCTGAAGTCCGGCACCATGACCTTCGACTCGTCGGGCAATCTGACTTCGCCGGCGAGCCCGATCACCGGGATCCAGGTCACGGGTCTGGCCGACGGTGCGGCCCCGATGAACATGAGCTGGAGTCTGAAGGGGGCCGGTGGCTCTTCTCTGATCACGCAGCAGACGGGAACCAGCGCGACAACCTCCACAACCCAGAACGGCTACGGCGTGGGAACTCTGACGGGCTACTCCGTCCTTTCGGACGGAACGGTCCAGGGACAGTTCAGCAACAATCAGACCATGGCGCTGGGCCGGATCGCGGTCGCCAGCTTCGCCAACAACCAGGGTTTGACGCAGCTGGGCAACAACGACCTGCAGGCGACGTTTGCTTCGGGTGGTGCGGTCATCGGAGAGGCGGGCGCCGGCGGCAACGGAACCATCACCGGCGGCGCGGTCGAGGAATCGAACGTGAATCTCTCCGGCGAGTTCGCCAACATGATCGTCGCGCAGCAGAGCTATGACGCCAACGCGAAGGTCCTGACGACGATGAATCAGGTGTCGCAGGCGACGATCCAGATGGTTCAGTAGCCCGGACGACTGGGTTAGTGAACGATTAGAGGCCTTCGCCGGCCGGATCGACCGGTTGGCGGGGGCCTGAGGAAGACTGCCGGCTCTCATCGCTGTCTCACCGACAGCGGGAGCCGGACAGCTCACCGGTGTGGTGTGCAAGTCCTTGTCTCATAAGCGGTTGACTGCCAGGTCGCCGGGAGACACAGGACTGCGCACCCGCCTTTGTTTTCCGGCAACCCGATTGCAATGATGTCGACGCAATCGCTCCGCCCTGTCTGCGCGTTACCTCAGGATGGAGCCAGGAGCAAGCCGGAATTCATGAGCACCGCAGCGTATACCCCCGAACCCAGACTGGCCGAGACTTCGGTCTCCGCTCGCCTGCAGACCAGCGACGACCCGCTCGACAGCATGGCGTGGCTACCCAGCAACGTCACCGTCGAGGTCCCGGTGGTTCGCTTTACGATCGGGGATCTTCTTGCCCTCACTCAAGGGTCGATTGTGGAGACGGCCTGTCACCAGACCAGCGATGTGCCGCTAAGGGTGAACCGGCTCCTCATCGGCTGGACAGAATTTGAAGTCATCGGCGACCGCCTCGCGGTGCGCATTACGGATCAGGCATGACCACAGCTCCCCTTCCCGTTCCCCATTCGCCGCAGGAAGCCGCGCCCTCGCGCGAGCCCCTTCAGTTTCCCGCAAACCCTGCCGAGCCCATTCCGTTTCGGGCGACGCGCAAACAGCCCCGGGACAATTCCTTTCTCGCCGCGCTGATCGACAGCACGGAACGGCAGAGTTCCAGGGAGCGGGCAGCGGCCAGTCCAGTCCGTCTGGATCCCGATGAGTTGAAGCGCAGGGAGGACGAGGCGAAAATCCGCCGCGATGCGGCCGAAGAGCGTCGGCGCCAGGAATCGGAAAGGCAGAACCGGCCCGGCACGCTCGTCCGGCAGCGTCTGCAGGAAGAGGCGCAGCGGCGCCGTGAGGCGGAAGAGCAGGCGCGTCTCG
>VFSW01002298.1_pt1 | contig 28908 bp, 25 predicted proteins | sample 5358111 | NCBI WGS metagenome assembly VFSW01 (sample SAMN11554181, study PRJNA540505) | mine drainage metagenome | isolation source: sediment from site ElyBrook_90M | place: USA: Ely Copper Mine, Vershire, VT | collected 2017 | reverse complement strand
GGGGGTGGGGGGGTCCTCACCCCCGGGGGTGGCGGTCCCCCCCCGGGATGCCCGTGGTGCGTGACCGGTACGCCTATCCCATGGCGGGTGCTGGGGGGGGTGGGGGGGCAGTAGAGCAGTGGAAACGATGGTTGCAGCATGCCCATATTCAGGCGGATGGGCTCATCCGGCAGGCACAGAGGGAGGGCTTCAAGGCCTTACCATTGTCCCTGGAAAGCAGGGGGAATGTACATTGCCAGTGGCGCACGGTGACCTTGGCGGTCCCTCAGGAAAACCAGGAAGGGGCAGCAGTCAAATCCGTATCCATACCTTTGCCATGAGAGATTGATCGGCAGAATTAAGCGAAGCGATGGAGGGAGGTCACAGAATCGTTGACGAAGTTCCTGTTCTGTGTTTAGAATGGTTCCATGAAACTTTCACCATCCCCTATCTGTTTTATTTGCACGCGAGCAGCCTTCCTGCTCCCGCTGCTGCGCCCAGCGCGCTAAAATCCCCCTTTTATATTACCTGCTGTTTTGATACGCCTTCCTTTCCTAGGGGGGCGTGCTTTGAAGAATGAAACGGGCGCTCCTTACTTCTGAGGCCCCTGAGGAAACGATCATGAATACCGTAAAGATTTTTGATACCACTTTGCGCGATGGGGAACAGAGTCCTGGCGCATCCATGACACGCGAGGAAAAAGTACGCATCGCACGCCAGTTGGAACGTTTGCGCGTGGATGTTATAGAAGCGGGATTTCCTGCGGCCAGTCAGGGGGATTTTGAGGCGGTGGAAGCCGTGGCGCGGATTGTGCGCGAAAGTACCATTTGTGGTTTGGCGCGAGCTCAGGAAAAAGATATCCGTCGGGTGGCCGAAGCTTTGGAACCGGCTGCGTCACGACGTATTCATACTTTCATTGCGACTTCGCCGTTACACATGGAGCGCAAGCTGCGCATGACCCCAGAACAGGTTTTGGCCCATGCGGTGGATGCGGTGACGTTGGCGCGACAGTTCACTGATGATGTGGAGTTCTCCTGTGAGGATGCGGTGCGTTCTGATCCGGATTTTATGTGCCGGGTCATCGAAGCGGCCATTAAGGCCGGAGCACGAACCATCAACATTCCCGATACGGTAGGCTATGCTATTCCATTCCAGTATGGCGAACTGATTCGCGATTTGATGACGCGGATTCCCAATGCGGGGCTGGCGGTTTTCTCGGTGCATTGTCACAATGATTTGGGTTTGGCAGTGGCCAACTCATTGGCGGCTGTGCTGGCGGGAGCGCGGCAGGTGGAATGTACCATTAATGGATTAGGTGAACGGGCTGGCAATGCTGCGTTGGAAGAAGTCGTGATGGCATTGAAGACGCGGCGGGATGTCTTTCAAGTGGAGACCCGTATCGATACCACCCAAATTGTGGCGGCCAGTCGTCTGGTATCCACCATCACCGGTTTCCCGGTTCAGCCCAACAAAGCGGTGGTGGGAGCCAATGCTTTTGCTCATGAGTCTGGGATTCATCAGGACGGAGTGCTTAAGCACCGGGAAACCTATGAAATCATGCGAGCCGAAGAAGTGGGCTGGAAAGCCAATAAGTTGGTATTGGGCAAACATTCGGGACGCAATGCATTCAAGACACGGTTAGCTGAGTTGGGGATTTTGCTGGAGTCGGAAACTGCTTTGAACGCGGCATTTCAACGGTTCAAGTCCTTGGCGGACAAGAAGCATGAGATTTTTGATGAAGATTTACAAGCCTTGGTGAGTGAAGACCAGCTGGACAATCCCCGTGACCATTACGGATTGATTGCACTCATGGCGCACAGTGAAACAGGGGAAGCTCCCAGGGCGCGACTCGTCTTGTCCCTCGGTGGGGTGGAGAAGGTGACGGAAGCGGAAGGGAGTGGCCCCGTGGATGCTGCTTTCAAGGCGGTTGAGCGGGTGGTCAAGAGTGGTGCCGAATTGCAGTTGTATTCGGTCAATAACATCACCAGTGGTACCGAGTCCCAAGGAGAGGTGACAGTACGGTTGGCGCGAGAAGGGCGTATTGTCAATGGCATGGGTGCTGATACGGATATTGTGGTGGCTTCTGCTCGCGCTTATTTGAATGCCTTGAATAAGTTGGAGGCGCGAGTGGATAGGGTTAACCCCCAAGTTTAGCAGATCGGTCATGTCCTTCCGCAGGAAGTTATGGGAGTTCGGCCAGGAGGTGGTGGACAAATTCAAGCGTGACCGCTGCATGCAGTCAGCCTCCAGTTTGACCACTACCACGCTGTTTGCTCTGGTGCCATTAATCACCTTCAGTCTGGATCTGTTTGCCTTGTTTCCGGAATTTCGGAAATTGGGAAAGGCCGTGAGTGGATTTCTGTTGTCCAATTTGTTACCGGACGCGGCGACTCGGGTGGTGGCGACCTATGCCACCCAGTTTTCCGGTCATGCCGCGCAGCTGACTTATCTGGGTTTGGCTATGTTGATGGGAACGGTATTTTCCCTGATATTAACGGTAGATCATACCTTCAACGCCATTTGGGGCACGGCCCCGCGCCGTCCTTTGCACCAGCGGTTGGTGATTTATGGGGGCTTGATACTCTTTGGACCGCTATTGTTCGGATTGGGGCTATGGGGCATGACTTTGCTGGTGCGTATCTCCATTGGTTGGGCTGGTGAAAGTGCACGCACTTTGCATATGATGCTGAAATTCCTATCCTTTCTGGTGATGGTGGCAGGGTTGGCGCTGGCTTATTATAAAGTGCCGGATCACCCGGTACGCTGGCGTCATGCACTGTTTGGAGGGGTAATTGGGTCGTTGCTGTTTGAAGGAATGAAAAGCGGATTTGCCTGGTTCATTGCGCATATTTCGAGTTACACCTTGATTTATGGGGCCTTTGCTGCCGTTCCCATATTTCTGGCATGGATCCATATGTCCTGGGCCGTGATCCTGTTTGCGGCCGTGGTCACTGCCTGTCTTCCTCAGTGGGAAAAACGGAGATAGTTTTTTCTCTACCGTATTGGTTTGATTAGGGTATTAAATTGATTTAAATCAAAATTTATCCCCAAAAATTGCCGTATCTTTTGCCTCACGCACTGGTTCATTTCGACGAAGGTGAGCTTGGATGGCGGATATCAATAATCCAATATGAGGGGGTTCATATGAGCGTTACTTGGATGGAAATCATTGGCATCGTGGGTCCGGCCATTTTTATTTTTCTGTTGGATAATGCTGTTTGGCATAAATAAGCCGTTTCCGTTATTCATTAGGACACCGTAAGATCATTTAAGCCGGGCTTGCCCGGCTTTTTGTTTTTTTGTTCTTAAGTTGGGTGTGGGCCGACAAAAGTGTGCGGATTGTGTCTGAGTCGTGACATAGTCCGTGCATTGGTGGAAAAGTTGCGTCATACTACGCAAATCGGGGGCAAGCGCCCTGATAATAAGATGGATTTATGATTTTTATAAAAACTACTTAGTAGTTCTTATATAATAAATCAGGATATCATCGAGAATTACAAAATAGCCGTGCTGTGCTCAGGGTTGAGGTATCAGACGGTACAATATCGCAGTTACGCATGAATGACGGAGAGGAGATAACATGCATCTGGGGCGCAAGACCTTATCCAAGTATTTGATTGAAAATGTCAGTGGTACCAAAGACGGCGCTGATCTGGCGGCTCTTTTGGTGGATGTGGCTGCGGCTGTCAAGGCCATCTCCGCATTGAGTGCCAAGGGAGCGCTGGGTGGTGCCACGGGCAGCATGGATACCACAAATGTTCAGGGAGAAACCCAGAAAAAACTGGATGTGCTCTCGAATACCGCCTTCGTCAACACCTTCGAAATGGGTGGTTTGGTGGCTGGAGTGGCTTCTGAGGAAATGGATGATCCCTTCCCGGTTAAGGAACCGCACACGCGCGGGCCTTTTCTGGCGATCTTTGATCCCCTCGATGGCTCGTCCAATATTGACGGCAACGTTTCTGTGGGTTCCATATTTTCGATATTGCGCGCTGCTGAGGGTGGTGGCGAGCCTCAAATGGAAGATTATCTCAAGCCGGGAACTCAGCAGGTCGCTGCAGGTTACGCACTGTATGGGCCAGCCACTCTGCTGGTGATTACGGTGGGCAAGGGAACCCATGGCTTTACGCTGGATCACGAGGTCGGTAATTTCATTCTGACCCATCCGGATATTCAGATACCGGCAGATACCAACGAATACGCCATCAATACGTCCAATGAGCGCTTCTGGGAACCTCCAGTGACGCGTTACATCAATGAATGTAAGGCAGGCAAGACGGGGCCCCGTGAGCGTGATTTTAATATGCGCTGGATTGCTTCCATGGTGGCAGAAGTACATCGCATTTTAATTCGTGGCGGGATTTTCTTATATCCTCGTGACACCAAAGATCCGAGCAGGGCTGGGCGTCTGCGTCTGATGTATGAAGCCAATCCCATGAGCATGGTGGTGGAGCAAGCGGGCGGTCTGTCCAGCACCGGCCGGGAGCGCATCATGGAAGTGGTCCCGACTCAGATTCACCAGCGTATCGCCGTGATTCTGGGTTCGCGCAATGAAGTGGCGCGCGTGATGCAGTATCACCAAGAGCATGATGCAGGGAAAGGCGAGCCGTTCTCGTCGCCCCTGTTCAGTGATCGTGGTCTGTTTCGCGCTTAACCATTCACAACCATTTGTAGACAAGAGGTCATTATGTCCCGCAAACATCCTATCATTGCTGTGACGGGCTCCTCGGGGGCTGGCACCACCACGGTGATGAATAGCTTCAAGCATATTTTTCGCCGCGAAAAAATCACCGCCCAGCTGGTGGAAGGAGATTCCTTCCACCGATACAACCGATTGGAAATGCGCGCTCAGATGAAAGAGCGTGAAGAGAAAGGCAACCGCAACTTCAGCCATTTCGGACCGGAAGCCAATTTGCTGGAAGAGTTGGAAAATCTGTTCAAAACCTACGGTGCCACGGGCACTGGCAAAGTGCGTAAATATTTGCATGATGCGGGGGAAGCCGCCCCATTCAAGCAGGAACCAGGAACCTTCATTCCATGGCAGGACATTGAGCTGGGCACCGACTTGATGTTTTACGAAGGTTTACATGGGGGGTATGCCGATGACAAGCTGAATGTGGCTGCCCAGGTGGACTTGTTGGTGGGCGTGGTGCCTATTATCAATCTGGAATGGATCCAGAAACTCCATCGTGATCAGAAACTGCGGGGCTATTCTCAAGAGGCCGTGATGGATGTGATCCTGCGGCGCATGCCCGACTATGTCAATCACATCTGTCCCCAGTTTTCTCGTACCCATGTGAATTTTCAGCGTGTTCCTACGGTGGATACCTCCAACCCTTTCATTGCCAATGATATTCCCACTCCTGATGAAAGCATGGTGGTGATTCGTTTCTCTGATCCGAAGGGGATCGATTTTCCCTATCTGTTGTCAATGTTGCATGATTCCATGATGACCCGTCCCAATACCCTTGTGGTCCCCGGCGGAAAGATGGGCTTGGCCATGCAGATGATTTTTACCCCCATGATCCTCAAATTCATGGATGCCAAGCGCAAGGTCGTATAATGGGGCAGTCGCTGTCTTTGCCTCGCTTCATTATGTTCGATCTGGATGGAACACTGGTGGATACTGCAGAAGAAATCGCCCATTCCGTCAATCAAACCCTGCAGGAAGCGGGCTTTGATCCCTTGCCCCACTCAGACATTCGTGAGTGGATCGGCAAGGGGACGGCGTGGCTCTTCGGGCAGGCACTGGAATCGGTGACAGGCAATGAGGATGTGCGGGAGTCGCTGTTATATGAGCAGTATTACCCGCGATTTCTGCAGGTGTACCATGATCTTACTGGGGTTCATAGCCTGCCTTATGAGGGTGCGCCAGAAGCATTGGCTCAACTGCGCCAAGCGGGCTGTCGTCTTGCCGTCGTGACCAATAAGGACCGGGGGTTGTCCCAGCGTTTGCTCGAAAGTCAAGGGCTGACTTCTGCCATCGATCTGTTGGTGGGCGGGGGTGACACCCCTGAAGGAAAACCCAGTCCTCAACCCTTGCAGAAAGCCTTGCGCGATGCGGGGAGTACACCGGGTGAGGCACTGTTTGTCGGCGATTCCAGCAACGACGTGGTAGCTGCTCGTCGCGCGGGTGTACCGATCTGGGCATTCAATCATGGGTACAATCACGGAGAGCCCATCGCGCAGGCAAATCCCGATGTAGTTCTCGATGGTTTTGCCGATCTGCTTCAACGGTTGGGATTGGTCGCTTCCTCAACCCCTCTTCACTCTTAATTAATCTACTATCAAGGATCCATCATGGCACTCATTTCCCTGCGTCAGTTGCTCGATCACGCCGCCGAAAACGGTTACGGTTTGCCCGCGTTCAATGTGAACAACCTGGAACAGATCCAGGCGATCATGGAAGCCGCTGCTGCCACCAACAGCCCGGTTATCATGCAAGGTTCTGCGGGCGCGCGCAAATATGCCGGCGAGCCTTTTCTGCGCAAGCTGATCGAAGGTGCAGTGGAGATGTATCCCGATATTCCTGTGTGTATGCATCAGGATCATGGCGCCAGCCCTGCCGTATGTCAGCGTTCCATTCGCTCGGGATTTTCCAGTGTGATGATGGACGGTTCCCTGATGGAGGATATGAAAACCCCTTCTTCCTTTGAATACAATGTCAACACCACCCGTCGCGTAGTGGATATGGCCCATGCCGTGGGTGTGTCCGTAGAAGGGGAGTTGGGCTGTCTGGGTTCTCTGGAATCCGGCATGATGGGCGAGGAAGATGGTCATGGTTCCGATGACAAGTTGAGCCACGATCAGTTGTTGACTGACCCTGAACAGGCGGCCGATTTCGTCCGTCAGACGGAAGTGGATGCTTTGGCCATTGCGATTGGTACCAGCCACGGAGCCTACAAGTTCACCAAGGCGCCTACGGGAGATACCTTGGCCATCTGGCGCGTCAAGGAAATCCATGCGCGCATTCCCAACACCCATCTGGTGATGCACGGGTCTTCTTCCGTGCCCCAGGATTGGCTCGAAATCATCCGTGCCAATGGTGGAAACATCAAGGAAACCTACGGTGTTCCCGTGGAAGAAATCGTTGAAGCCATCAAGTATGGTGTGCGTAAGGTCAATATTGACACCGATATTCGTCTGGCCATGACGGGTGCGATGCGTCAACTCATGTTCAAGAAACCCGATGAATTCGACCCACGCAAATTCCTGGCTGAAGCCCGTAAGGCTGCCATGGGCATTTGTAAAGCCCGGTTTGAGGCCTTTGGCAGTGCCGGACAAGCCAGCAAAATCAAGCCGCTGTCATTGGAAATCATGAGCGATCGTTATGGCAAGGGTGATCTGAAACCCCAGATTCGCTGAACTGACTGCGCCCCTTTTTGAACCTAGAACGAGAATTCATCATGACGCAAGGTACAACCTCCACCGCAAAAATGGCCAATGCCATCCGTGCATTGGCTATGGATGCGGTACAAAAAGCCAATTCTGGGCACCCCGGTGCTCCCATGGGCATGGCAGAAATGTCCGTAGCCCTCTGGGGCCAGCATCTCAGACACAATCCCACCAATCCTCACTGGGCGGATCGGGATCGTTTTGTGCTGTCCAACGGTCACGCATCCATGCTGATTTATGCCCTGCTGCATCTTACGGGCTACCCTTTACCCATGGACGAACTCAAGGCATTTCGGCAATTGCACAGCAAAACGCCGGGACACCCCGAGTACGGTATCACCGTAGGAGTAGAGACCACTACAGGTCCTTTGGGCCAAGGTGTTACCAATGCCGTCGGGTTTGCCCTGGCGGAACGCATGTTGGGCGAACAGTTCAACAAACCGGGACACACCATCGTCGATCACCATACCTATGTATTCATGGGGGATGGCTGTTTGATGGAAGGGATCAGCCATGAGGCGTGCTCCCTGGCTGGAACCCTGGGCCTGAATAAGCTGATTGCTTTCTGGGATGACAATGGCATCTCCATCGATGGTCATGTGGAGCCCTGGTTTTCCGAGGATGTGCCTAAGCGTTTCGAAGCCTATGGCTGGAACGTTATTCATCCCATCAATGGTCATGATGTGGAGGCGGTCAGTCAAGCCATCATGACGGCCAAGGCCAGCACCAAGCCCACGCTGATTTGCTGCAAGACCATCATTGGCAAGGGAAGTCCCAATAAACAGGGTACCCATGACGTTCATGGAGCAGCCTTGGGGAATGATGAAATTGCCGCCGCTAGAAAAGAATTGGGGTGGAACTATGGCCCCTTTGAAATTCCCGATGATGTCTATGCTGCATGGGATGCCAAAGCCAAGGGCCAAGCCTTTGAAGCCGAGTGGAACCAGCGGTTCAGCGCCTATCAGGCCCTCTATCCTGCCGAGGCTGGCGAATTTGTCCGGCGCATGAAGGGGGATTTGCCGGCCAGTTTTGAACGTGCTGCCCTCGAGTTTATCGCCAAATGTCGCGATAAGGCGGAAACCATTGCTACGCGTAAGGCCAGTCAGAATACGCTGGAAGCCTTTAGCCCAGCCTTACCAGAATTCTTTGGGGGTTCTGCCGATCTGACGGGGTCCAACCTGACCAACTGGAGCGGTAGCAAACCCATGAATGCCACGACACCTGGGAATTACCTGAGTTATGGCGTACGTGAATTCGGTATGAGTGCCATCATGAACGGGGTGGCCTTGCATGGAGGATTCATTCCTTACGGCGGAACCTTTCTGACCTTCTCCGATTACAGTCGCAATGCCTTGCGCATGGCATCCCTGATGCGGATTCGCTCCATTTTTGTGTTTACCCATGATTCCATTGGGTTGGGTGAAGATGGTCCGACGCACCAGTCCATCGAGCATGTGCCCAGTCTGCGCCTGATCCCGCACATGGATGTGTGGCGCCCCTGTGACACCACCGAAACCGCTGTATGTTGGGATGCTGCTGTCCGACGCAAGGACGGACCTTCGTGTCTGATCTTCAGTCGCCAGAACTTGCCATTCCAAACCCGGACCCCCGAGCAAATCGTGGAAGTCGGCAAGGGCGGTTATGTGCTGAAAGAAGCCGAAGGCGCTGCGCAGGCCATTATCATTGCCACTGGGTCCGAAGTCGGTCTGGCTGTGGAGGCACAAAAACTGCTTGCTACCGAAGGCATCGCCGTGCGCGTGGTTTCCATGCCATCCACCTCAGTCTTTGACCGGCAGGATAAGGAATTCCGCGAATCGGTTCTGCCCAAGCATGTCCCTAAAGTGGCCGTGGAAGCAGCCTGCACAGCCATGTGGTGGAAATATGGGTGCAGTGCTGTCATCGGTATCGACACGTTTGGCGAATCCGCTCCAGCGGGTGCGTTGTTCAAGTACTTTGGTTTGACCGCCGACAAGGTAGTTGCCACGGTAAAAAGCGTTCTCTAAGCGTTCCCTACCCGCAGTTCAAAGGGTCTTTCCTCACTAGGGAAAGACCCTTTTTATCAAATGGTGCCGTTTGCGTGAAAACCCCTCTTTTCAAGGGGGGGATGGAGCGGCACGGTTGGTTTTCGGGTTGAATACCCGAAAACCAACGGCTTTGAAGCGTGGAAGCCCCGTCCTTCCCACTCTCAAGAGTGGCAGCCGCCACCCGAAGGGGTGAGGCTGAGGTCGGGGAGGATTCCACTATGAGGAGCGCCAGTCAACGGACAGAAAATACGCTTTGTCAGACGGCATTCCTATAACAGCAAATTTCGTCATTCATTTTGTTGTAAATCAACAACACCGTCTGCGCCCATAATTGCAACTTTGTGACAAACCTCTTTACATCCCCTTAAGCCGGTGTTAATTTTCAACTCGGCGCATCTCGCTCCACTTCGGGGCAGGCGCACCAATACGGTTCCTACAGAAAAATATAGGGGGTTTCACAATGAAGGTATCCAACCTGCTTGGAAAGGCTCGAGGCTCCGCCCTCCTGCTACTGGGCACGGCATCCGTGGTGGTATCCATGGACGCTAACGCCATCCCGGTTTTTGCACGCCAGACTGGTTTCAAATGCGTCGCCTGTCACGTGGGCGGCATGTATCCTCAATTGACCTCGCTGGGTCGCATGTTCAAGTTGACGGGTTACACCATGGGCAACCGTCCTAACCTGACGGACCTGGAAGTTCAAAATGACTACCCACCTGTGGCGGTAATGGTGCAGGGTGCGCGGCAGTATTACAACAATTCTGTCAATGGTCAAATGCCTGGTCATGGCAGCGGTGTTCCTTCCTCCGCTTTTGATGCCCAAGTGGTCAGTTTCTTTGCTGGTGGTAAAATCACTGACAATGCTGGGGCGTTCATGCAGTGGACTGGACAGAAGTACGACAATACCCAAACTGGCAGTCAAGCAGGGTGGGGTGCTGCAGCCATTGATAATACGGAATTCCGTTACGCTGATCGTACAGTCACTCCCAATAGCGATTTGATTCTGGGTGCATACATCAACAACCGCGCCATGATGTCCGATGTGTGGAACAACTTCGGCGCATGGCAATCTGGTTGGATCAACTACTTTAATGGAGCCAATGCCCAAGCACCAACCACCTACATGATGGGAGAGTCTTCTCAGCATGCCGCTGTAGGGGTGGGGGGGTATGTATTCAAGGATAAGACTTGGTACGGCGAAGTGGCTGTCTACAAGTCGCCCACCCATGGTCCTTTCTCCGTACTGACAGCAGGAGCGACTGCGGTTGGGAATGCAGGAGTGACTTCCATTATCGATCCTTCACCCTATTTCCGCTTGGCCTATAACAAAGAATGGGGCGCTAACAGCTTTGAGGCAGGTCTTCATGGCATGATGTCCTATGCCCATGGAACTCCTCTGGGTGTGGTGACACCTGTATCGAATTCTGATACTGCAGGTCCGGTGAGCGCCTACCATGATGTGGGATTGGATGCACAGTATCAGTATGTGCTGGATCCCCATTATTTCTCTGCTCATGGACGTGTAACCCGAGAATTTATGAACAATAATCTCTCGACGCCCAACTGGCAAGGATTGACCGCGCAAAACGCCACAGACAGCCTGACAGAAACTTATCTGGATGCCATTTACATCTATAACGCGAAATACGGCGCTCAGTTGAGCTACCAGAACGTTACAGGGTCCAATGACACTGGGCTTTATGGCACGGGTCCCAACGGCAATCCCAACTGGACATCATGGACGCCTAACTTGTTCTATGCGCCATGGCAAAATGTGCGGATCGGCTATATGTATACCTATTACACCCAAATGGGTGGGGTGACCAGCGGCAATTTGTTGACGATCAACGGTTCTAAGTTGAGCCCACAAAACTTCAATACCTCCATGCTGTACATTGGGTTAATTTATTAATAGGGGATGAATATGAAAAATGTTAAAACCATTCTGACCCTTTCCGCCCTGTCATTGGCGTTGGGGGCCTGCTCTACCGGTCTCGACAAGAGCCGCAATCTGGGTAATCCTAAAGTGTCCGGTAATACGCTGGCTCAACAGGTGTGCTCAGTGTGTCATGGAAATATCGGAAATAATGTCAACGGTAACTCCGTCAACCCGACTTTCCCAAGTCTGGCGGGTCAGCAGAAGGATTACCTCGTGGCAGAAATGAACGAGTTCCATGTGCATACTCGCAAGGATGCTGCAGCTCAGCAAATGATGTGGGGGATTGCACGTAACTTCACACCGAAGCAGATCGAAGAACTGGCGAATTTCTATTCCAACCAGTCTCCGATGGTGAGCCACGAGCATCATCAAGCGGCTCTGGTGGCCGAAGGCCAGAAGATTTTCAATGAAGGACTTCTGGACAAGGGTGTTCCCGCCTGTATGGGATGTCATGGTTCCAATGCCGAAGGCAATGGCCCCATTCCCCGTCTGGCTGGGCAACATGCAGATTACATCTACAAACAGTTGAATGTTTTCAACGGGGATGAAATCTACACCGAAGGCAAGGAAAATGTGCCGGATGTAGACCTGCAGCGTCCCAATGGTGCTGCCATGGAAGGGATTGCCCATGGTCTGTCAGACGAACAGAAACATGCGATGGCAGCCTACCTGTCATCACTGCACTAAATTAGTATTAGCCCCCCAAGAATTGGGGGGTAACTGGTTGCATGTTTGCCCCGCTTCGGCGGGGCATTTTTATTCCAACATTTACCACCTATTATCACTCGTTCCGTTTGTGCTCAAAAGGAAGCGGATTTCAAAGCAGGCCGCAATTAAAGGCTCAATCCGTTCAACCGGGCGCAGTTCTGTCTTCGTCATCCAACCTGTCCAGAATGGCAACTGCCAGGATCGTGTCGCCAGTAGCAGCTAGGGCTCGGAAATGATTTTCGGTATCCCAGGCTGCCAGTGCTTGCGCACTCAATTCTTCTACCAGTTTGTTCATACTCAGACCGCGACTCTTGGCCAGTGATTTCAGCCGTTCACTTGTGTTATCCGGCAGTCTGATTGTCAAGGTGCTCATTACCATTCCTCCAGGCATTGCGCGGGTGTCAGAATACGCAGATTTCCAAGTCTCAATTCGCCTCCGCGCAAATCACGCACATTATGAGTAATAACCGTCAAAGCGCTTCCTGCCAACGCAAGTTCAATCAAGTGGTTGTCCGCCTCGTCAGGTAGATTGGGGCGCCATCCGTAGTACGCACATTACTTCAAACTGGTGATCCTGGCATTTCTAGCCACAACGCATTGCCGAACGAGGCTACGGGGTCAGCCACTCCAGTCCGGTGTCGTGGGTGGCCAGGAGCAGGCGCTCGGGGGCATGGCTCAGAACTCTGGTCAAGGCTTCGTAGGCCAGTTGTGGGGTGTTGTTCTTGCGGCTGATATGGGCTGCCACAATCCAGCGCAGGTTAGGGTGATCCAGTCGGTGCAATAGTTGGGCCGCAGCTTCGTTGGAGAGATGTCCAAAATTGCCGCGAACCCGGGCCTTGAGGGCCGGTGGATAGGGGCCTCGGTCGAGTAGGTCCGGGTCGTAATTGGTTTCCAGCAACAGGGCATGACAACCGCTCAGGGATTGTTCTATATGGGGGGTGATGCTGCCAGTGTCCGTCAGAATTCCCAGTCGTTTATCACCATCAGTAATGACGAATTGCAGGGGTTCCCGTGAATCATGGGGCACGGCATAGGGATGGATTGTGAGGGAACCTATGGAGAATGACTCTTCATCGCGGATGATGCAGGCTTTGGAGCCCAGTTCCTCGAGGAGCGGTTCCAGGGTTCCAAAACTACCATACACCGGGCATTGGGCTTGCCGTGCCAATCCTGCCACGCCACTCATGTGATCCGAATGTTCGTGAGTGACCAGGATTCCCTGAAGATCCTGACGGGTTACCCCCAGGCGGTTGAGACGACGCTCCGTTTCCACCAGAGAAAAACCACAGTCCACCAGGATCAAGGTGGACTGATGTTGCACCAAGAGTCCGTTGCCCTCGCTGCCGCTGCCCAGAGAAGCAAAACAAAGCGTCATCTGTGCTTTTAGTGAATCTGCTCGTAGATCAGGGAGAGAATTCGTTTGGCGGTTTCTGGGTTGACTTTGGCTTCAGCCTTGTCGCGGATATCTACCGTGGTGTCATGACCGCTGACGGAGTTGACCGACAAGCGATAGGTTTGTGTATCCTTGGTTTTATCTTCGGAACTCCAGAAGGCAAGCTTAGAGAAGAAACCTTCCTTAGGAGTGCTTTTTAGCCCGGATTCAGAGTCGGTGGTGTAGCGAATAAAATAGACGCCCGCTGCCCGATCACGATCTTCTACCGTAAATGCGCTGCGATCCAGGGCCAGACCAACCTTGCGCCAGGAACGATCAAAAGGTTCGCTCAGGGTGATGATGGTATTGCCATCGGCTTGGGTGACGAGTTTGGCGTTGGAATGCCCGCCGCTCGGCTTGGTGACAACATCGTCAGTGGTGGAGGCGGCATTGTCCGCAGTGGTTGGAGTGGCATTGTCCGCAGTGGTTTTATCCTCCGTTTTGGCCACTAAGGTGGTGGCTTGTTCAGGGGTATCACCAAACTTCAAGGCGAGTTTTTTCAGGTAATCGTTTTCCAGTTCAGGGTCTTCTGGGGTGGGTTGCCACATTGTCCCCGTATAGTTGTTCCGGTCGAGCATTTCTTCCATGCCTTTGTGGAACAAGTAGATTTCAGTCGTTCCGGGATCCGTGCCCCGTTCTATGCGGACGCGGAATTGATCACGAACGGGGCTGTTGAAGAGATTGTCCACCACCGTAGTGACCATGTGCTTGAAATAATTCTGGGGAACGGCAGTTTTGTTGTCCACCCATTCGGTTTCCATGATGCCAATTTTTGGATCATCGGTTTGCAACTTGAATCCGGCGCCGGCCCAGAAGCTTTCCAGTACGGGCCAAACTTGGGCTGGGGTTTCTTTGACCACCAACCAGCGCTGGGCGCCATCTCTTTCCAGAGACACGGTGGGGCCCAGAGAGGGAAGAACGCCACTTTGATCAGTGACTGCGGCGGCGGCAGGTGCGGCTTTTTTATCTTGAGTATATTGGGACAGGGTGGTATCTTTTTCTGCCCCAGGAACGGCATAACGATCATCGGTTTGTACTGGAGTGAGATCAGGAGGAACCTCCAGCGGCGGGGAAGTGGTAGCCTCAGCTTTGTAATCGGTTTTCTTTGACTGAAAGAGACTGCTGGTAGATAGGGTACAACCGGCCAGAAGTGAAGCAACAGCAATGACGGCCAAAGGCTTTTTCATGAACATGGATATTCCTGCGAGAGAATTTGGAGAGGAAGCAGAGAATTCATCAGGATACACTTAGTTTTCCATTATACAGCCCGCTACGCGCAGGGCTTCTATCAGAGCGCGGTGATGGATGTCTGACAAAGGGGTCAAAGGAAGTCGGAGCGCATGACCTATTCTACCCATTTCAGCCAGAGCCCACTTGACAGGAATGGGGTTGGCTTCGATGAACAGCAGTCGGTGCAAGTCCAGAAGTGGTGTGTTGAGGTGGCGCGCGGTCAGCGCATCTCCTGCCATGGCGGCACGGCACAGCGCTGCCATGGGGCCTGGAGCCACGTTAGCGGTGACAGAGATCACGCCATGGCCTCCCATGAGCATGAAGGCGGCAGCAGTTCCATCGTCTCCGGTATAGCAGGCAAATCCTGGAGGTGCGTGGGCGATGAGTTCGGAGGCGCGGTAGAGATCGGCAGTGGCATCCTTGATGCCAATCACATTGGGGTGTGAGGCCAGTTTCAAGGTGGTCTCGTTGTGCAGGTCAGCCACCGTTCGCCCTGGAACATTGTACAAGATCAACGGTAACGCAATGGCGTCGGCTATGGCGCAAAAGTGTTGATACAGTCCTTCCTGCGTTGGCTTGTTATAGTAGGGTACCACCGACAGCCCGGCAGCTGCCCCGACACTCTTTGAAAATCGAGTTAACTCAATGGCTTCTTTGGTGGAGTTGGCTCCTGTTCCGGCGATAACGGGAATCCTTCCATCGGCAAATTCCACCGTACGTGCAATCAAGGCTTCATGTTCGGCCACGCTGACCGTGGGAGACTCCCCTGTCGTTCCTACCACCACGAGACCTTGGGTTCCTTCGGCCACATGCCAGTCCACCAGCTGGCGCAAGCTTTCAAAGTCAACTTCCCCGTCATCAGTCATGGGCGTGACAATGGCGACCAAACTCCCTTGTAACATCATGGTAATTTCCTGAGCCTAAAACGCAAATTGTACTATTCTCGCGGGAAATTGGCGAATCCGCAAGGTGGTCCCTCCGAGGAGAGCGAGCAAACCACTGATGGCAATGGCTTCAGGAGATTCTGTCGGCGGAGTAAATGGAGGTGGGGAATTCAGGGGGGGCCGTGTTTATGCGTTTTCGTCGTGGAGCGCCCTTGGGTCGCGCAGAACGTCTGCGGCAAATTTCATAAAACATTCATAGAACTCTAAAAATCTTGTAATAGTTTGTAACGATAATCACCCCCTTCGGAAGTTCTTTTTTCACTGGGGGACAGATTGTGGTGACAGCAAAAAATAAATTCAAACAACAGACGATTCGTCAAGCGGTGATCTCCGCTTTGGCGTTGATGGGGACAGTACCCGTTTTTGCAGATTCTCAGGTGATGGATCTGGGAACCGTGTCTGCTACGGGGGGCGGAGGAGATCCTTCCGTCCCGTCGGCGACGGGTAAGGGGTCAGCCACCTATGAAGCTCCGGGAAGCATGTCCATTAATGCCACAGAGCCGGTGTTCAGTGTCAATCAGCATTATATTGAGGAGAATGCGGCTGCGGGCGCGAATTACCCCGATATCATTTCCATTTTGCCCAGTGTGACCAGCGTCGATCCCAATGGTCCCGGCGGGATGGAAAATCAAGCCTTGACCCTGCGCGGTTTTCAGGACGGTCAGTACAATGTCACCTTCGATGGCATTCCCTGGGGCGATTCCAACGATTTTACCCACCATACCACCTCCTATTTCATGGCTCAGGATTTGGCTGGAGTTAAGGTTGATCTGGGCCCCGGAGATGCCAGCAACATCGGTTACTCCACTTTTGGTGGGACCATTGCTCTCAGCTCGAAATATCCCCAAAGCCAGGCTGGAACCAATGTTTTCGGCAGTTTTGGCAGCTGGAACACGCGTTTGCTCGGAGCGTCGTTCGATACGGGCAATATTCAGAACTATGGGGATACCAAGGCCTATATCAGTTACAAGGACTTTTCTACGGACGGGTATCTGACCAACAGCGCCCAGCAGCGCAAAAACCTCTTCATGAAATTCGAAAAGGTGGTGGGGGATGATACTCTGCTGACCTTTGTGGCCATGGGCAACAAGATCAATCAGAATGTTCCTTATGGGGCAACACAGCAGCAGATGGCCCAATACGGGCGGAACTATGGACTGTCATCCAATCCGAATAGTCAAAACTACTACGGATACAACTACGATAACATCACTTCAGACTTCGAGTACATTGGTATTAAAACCCGTTTTGGCGATGTTCAGGTGGATAATAAACTCTATACCTACGCCTACTATCATAATGGCTACAATGGGTTGCAACCGGGTTATGGCACTTATCCGGGAACTGGGAATGGAGCAGGATTGCCTGCAACGGGCACCGTGGTGGGCGGAACAGCCTATCCCGGCGACATCCCAGGACAGACCATGAGTATGAACTATCGTTCCGTGGGGGACTTGTTGAGAATGTCGGAAATCTTGGGCCAGGGCCAGTTGGATTACGGTACCTGGATCGATTATCAGAATAATAACCGTTCGCAGTTGGAGACCGATTGGACTTTGAACGGAGCGTATAACTCGGGGAATCAGATTTATGCGGCTTCGGGTAATCTGGCCTATACCGATCGCTTGATGCAGGATACCCTGACCACCATTCAGCCCTATGTGCAGTATGAGTGGAAGCCCAACGAGAAGTTGACGGTGACGCCAGGACTCAAATATTCCTATTTTGACCGTTCGTTCAATACTGCGGTTATGCAAGGGACGGGACAGCCTTACAATGGCTCGCAAAGTTGGGCCAAGCTACTGCCTGCGTTGACCACCAACTACAAGGTCAACGGTAATTGGTCCTTCTATGGGGAGTACGCCAATGGGTTTATGGCGCCCAATATGAATTTGTTCACCAAGCCCAACGCTCAAACGGGTACCTTGCAACCCCAGTCCACCCAGAACTTCCAGATTGGGACGGTGTGGAATACTCGTACCCTGAATTTGTCTGCCGATATCTACCGCATCGATTTTACGAACAAGATCAGTCCTGTGGCTTGCGGTATCAATACCTGTTTCACCAATATCGGTGGTGTGCGTTATGACGGGGGAGAAATGCAGGGCACCTGGATGTTCACCAAGGGGTTCAGCCTGTACGGCAACCTCGGTATCAACAACTATTCCACCAGTGATGGCTCGGTGCTTCCTTATACCCCGCGGACCACGGCGGCGTTGGGGGGCATTTATGAACAGGGGGCCTGGTACGGTTCTTTGATCACCAAGGAAGTGGGGGCGCGTAACAGTGGTGCCATGGCTGCGACAAATATTCCCTTTGGTTCTTACGCCATGACCGACTTTGATATGAGCTACAAATTCGCGACCGGTTGGTCTTGGGCGAAGCAAGCCAAAGTGGGGTTCCAGATCAACAATCTGTTTAACCGCAATGACATCTTTGCGTCAACTTCCGGGTTGACCGATCAGAATGGCAATCCGCTGCTCTTCGCCTTGCCAGAACGATCCTATGCGGTGGACTTCTCTGTGATGTTCTAACGTACAGGGTGGTTGGCTTAATTAACCCCGGCTTGGTCCGGGGTTTTTTACTCCAACATTTCCCACCTATTTCTTTCCACCCATACACGGATCCGCAAACAACATCGAAGAAAAGCGCATGTGCTCATGCTTTGCCGATATTCAATCTCAGCATCAGCGTCATTGGATGCAATGGCGACGGCTGAAAACCATAATGTTCGTAGAACTGCTTGGCGCGGTCGTGAAGCGCATGCACCAACAGTGCCCGGACACCGGCATTCTGAGAAACCACTACAGCTCGGTTGACGGCATCTTGCAGTAGGGATGCGCCCAGCCTGATGCCTTGGGCGTGACGGTCAACCGCGAGTCGAGCCAGAACCATCACCGGAACTGGATCAGGCATGTTTCGACGCACAGAACTGGTTGCCGTCTGGTGCGAGACAGCGCCCGCAGCTAGGGCGTAGTAGCCGTAAATGCGGTTGTCCTGATCCACCACTACGAACGTGCGGCTGGCCCCGCTCAATTGATTGGCCATTGCGCGGCGCTTGAGCCATTCATCGAGAATGGCCTCGCCGCATTCAAATTCATCCGGAATATGGGGGGCAGCGAGCGGTTGAGGTGCGTTGAGTTGCAAACTCATGCCTTGACTGCAGCCCAAGGAGCCGTCACGGACATAAGGAGCTCAAGCCCTGGATTGTGACTGAGCGGGGTATCGAGCATTGCAGCGAACTGCTGAAACTTGTCAGTGTTCAATCTGAAGAAAACTTGGTCAAGTACTACCGCCTGCGCTTTGTCGCAGGCGGCCTCAAGCATGAAGTCCGAACGGTTCTTGCCCAGCAGAGTTGCAGCGTGATCAATTAAGTCCCGTTGCTCGGGCAATGCCCGTAGGTTGATGGCGGCATCGCGCATGGAATTCCTTTTTTGATGAATACACAATCGATACACAAAGAATAATTGCATGTGTGGCTGTTGTCAATACGTTAAAAGGTGACCGAGCGGCGTTATTTTCAATAGTCGAGCAAGAAGGTAATATGCATCGGAGATGCCACGCTCCAACTGCGACAAAGCCTCACCTTGTGCGCACGGCGACCATGTTCCTGAGTGGTTTCCAAAAGAGGCAACGAATATGTCAGTTTTTTCCGGGAATAGGTGGGAATTCCTGATTTTGTTTCAATGTTTCTCACCTATTCTGTGAGTTGCCAGACATAGAGCATCCTCGACTCAGGCGGATGCGGGTTCTGTGCTGATCAGGGTCTCAATTTGGCGACGAAACAGACCGCCTCCGCCGTTGGCCGGGTGACGAACCGGGTAAGCCGAGATGTTCAGGGATGCCAGGGTCTCCTGGCTTTTCCGTCCGATGGCGATGATCCGACTGTCAGGGAACAGGGCTATGAGAGATTGCAAGGTGCTTTTTCCGAGCTCCAACTCGGTTTCTGTGGGGGTGCGATTGGTCAGAGGGAGTTGGGGGTGATGGGGGTGCCAGGCATGGGCATTCCACAGCACAAAGTCGTGGCTGTGACAGTGGTTTAGCAGGGCATTCCACACCATGGTGGCCGTGGGTTCGAGAGATCCCAGCGGGTTATTTTTCCCGGAAGAGAGTTGGGTTTTGCTGGTACGGTATTTGGCTCCAGAAAAATAAGGGTTTGACGCGGTGTATTCGGTGCGGGAACCGCGATTGGGGTTGGCGAGGGGTAAGGTGGAGTCTACAGTTTCCAGCAATCGCCGTTCACTGGTCATGGCGCAGCCAGAAAATTTGGCCCCCTGATAGCCAGGAGCTTCGGCAATCAATAGCCAGCGCGCTCGGTGCAGTCGTTCTTCCAGATAGCGACTGAGGTGGGAGCGGCGCTGTGCGGGGGCTTCACTGCTGGCATCGTTGAGGGGGTCGTGATCGCGCCAAGGGTTGAAAACTAAGGGGTGGGACGGTCGTTGATGCAGTTCATGCAAAAAATTGTTTAATGTCATGTAGTGTTCCCGAAGGTTTTACCCAAAACGCGTATGGGTTGTTAATCATACCAAGATGATAAGAGGTACGAAGGTGATTTGTCCCAGGGCATCCCCCATGGTAGGATTGCCCGCAGCCATTGACCATTGTCAAGCGCAGCGGCCGTTAAAGTTTGCTTCGTGGAAACCGATAACGATAAAACAAGCCCAGTCCAGAGGGAGTCTTCATGAAAAATAATGGTCCCGTGACACAGCGGGAGATCGACTACCCCGAGTCGAGTGTGTTTATTACTCGTACGGACCTTAAGGGAATAGTGACTGAGGTCAATGATGCGTTTGTCGATATTGCCGGATATCGTCAGGAGGAGTTGATCGGCACCAGTCACAATCTGGTGCGTCATCCAGATATGCCCCAATGGGCTTTTGCCGACTTGTGGAAAACCATCAAGGCGGGGTATCCCTGGCGTGGAATAGTCAAGAACCGGTCCAAGAGTGGAGATCATTACTGGGTTCGTGCCACGGTATCTCCCGTGGTGCGCAATGGGCAAGTGGTGGGCTATCTGTCCTTGCGGAGAAAACCCACTCGGGCGGAAGTGGCAGCAGCTGAGGCGCTGTATCGCCAATATCCTACGACCCCTCCTCCGGTAAAGTTTTCAGTGCGCCAATGGTTCATGAGGCTATCCATAGGGCTCAAGATGCAGTTGATGATACAACCCATCTTGTTTGTTCTGCTGACTGCATCTACCGTATTGATGTATGGGCAGTTACGCACCATGATTCTCGACGAAGCCACGCGCAAGGGGCAGGGTGTGGCGATGCAGGTGATCGACAGCGCCAATATGCTGATGGAGACAGGATCGATTTCCGATACCCACAACCGACGCCTCATGATTCAGAAGATCATCGAAGGTCAGCAGTTGTCCTCTCTGCGGTTGGTGCGTACCCCTCAGGTGGTGCGTCAATATGGGGAAGGCTTGCCGGAAGAACATCTCGATGATCCTCTGGTGAAAAAAATCATCGAAGATTCGGTCAAGGTGGGTAAGTCGGTTCCTTATGCGGCCGTCCAGTGGCTTGATGGGCGTCCCATGATGCGCGTCATTACTCCCTATATTGAAAGCCACAAGTTCCATGAAACCGATTGTCTGATTTGTCATCAGGTGGAGGTGGGGTCGTCCAACGGTGCTTCCGACATGACGATTGACCTGTCGGACAACTTTCATCAACTGCATGTCATCACTTACTTGATGGCCCTGACCCAATTAGTGCTGCAGGTGTTGTTGTACTTTGTTTTTGGCTGGGTAGCGCGGCGGTTTGTATCCCAACCTCTCAAGGAAGTGTCCGGGCATCTGGAAGAAATCGTGGATGGCAATTTCAGTCGTCAGGTGAATATCGCGGGTCGTGATGAAACTGGCAAACTGTTGTGCGAAATCCAGTCCACCAAGATATTGATGGGGGCCGTCACCGATCGCATCGGGGCCACGACGCGTAATATCGGTGTCAGCACTAGGCACATGGATCAGGCCGTCACCGTGGCGGCGGAAGTCTCGGTTCGGCAGTCGGAGGATGCCCAATCTGCTGCGGCCAGCATGGAGGAAATGTCCACCAGTATCGATTCCACCGCAGACAATGCGCGTATGGTGGAAAAAATTTCCGCCGGCTCCTTATCAGGCGCCAAAGATATTGTCCTAGAGGTAGTGAACAACATGGGGGCCATCAGTCGTGAAGTGTTGCATGCGTCTGATTCGGTGCGCCAATTGGGCGCGCGCGCGGGTCAAATCACCGAATTGGTGAATGCCATCAAGGAAATCGCCGATCAGACCAATCTTTTGGCTCTGAATGCAGCCATTGAAGCAGCGCGTGCGGGCGAACAGGGTCGGGGTTTTGCAGTGGTGGCGGATGAGGTGCGTAAACTGGCGGGACAAAGCGCCCAGAGTGGTTCTCTGATTGGGAAAGTGTCGATTGACATCGGCGAAGGGACCAAGGAGGCGATGGCGCGCATTGAGCTGGCCGTGGAAAAAGTTCACTATGGTGAAAAAATGGCCGAAAAGGCGGGTCATACCATTGATGAAATTGCTCAGAGCTCAAAACAGATCATGGCTGGGGTGGGCGATATCGTGGCCGCAGTGCAGTCTCAAAGCGTGGAAGGACGTGAAGTGGCCAAACGCATCGAGCAAATTGCCCAAGGGGCGGAAAAAAATGCGGAGGTGGTACAAACCATTGAAAGCGCTGAACGTTCTTTGAGCGAGTTGGTCAGTGAGCTGAATAACCTGACCAGCACTTTCAAAACCTGAGCATCGGGAGGGGACGAATGACAAGTGGGGTGGCGGGTAGGGTTATGTTATAATCAGGCACCCAATTGCTGCGTATGCCCATGACCAAATACATTTTTGTGACCGGTGGGGTGGTTTCTTCCTTGGGGAAAGGCATTGCTGCCGCTTCTCTGGGGGCCATCCTCGAATCCCGCGGCATTCGCGTTACCCTCCTCAAACTGGATCCCTACATCAACGTGGATCCGGGAACCATGAGCCCTTTCCAGCATGGTGAGGTGTTCGTGACCGAAGATGGCGCGGAAACCGATCTCGACCTAGGACATTACGAACGGTTTGTGCGTACGCGAATGACGCGGCGCAACAACTTTACTACGGGCCAAGTGTATGACAGCGTCATCCGCAAGGAGAGGCGCGGTGATTATTTGGGCGGTACCGTTCAAGTGATTCCCCATATTACCGATGAAATCAAACATTGCATTCGTCAGGGAGCTGGGGATGCTCAGGTCGCCATTGTAGAGATCGGGGGCACGGTGGGTGACATCGAGTCCTTGCCTTTTCTGGAAGCCATCCGCCAAATGGCGGTGGAATCTCCACGGGAGGATTGCTGTTTCATTCACCTGACTTTGCTGCCCTATTTGCCTTCGGCGGGGGAAATCAAAACCAAGCCGACGCAGCATTCTGTCAAGGAACTGCGTGAAATCGGGATTCAACCTGATGTGTTGATCTGTCGTGCGGATCGTCCGGTGCCTGCCGATGAACAGCGGAAAATTGCGCTATTTACCAATGTTCCTGTGGAAGCGGTGATTTCCGCTCCGGATGTGGACAGTATTTACCGTATCCCTGGTGGATTGCATCAGCAGCATCTGGATCGCATTGTTTGTCGCAAATTGGCTTTGCAGGCTCCGGAAGCCAATCTGGCCTCTTGGGATGCGCTGGTAGACGCCCTTGAGCATCCACTCCACGAAGTAGATATTGCTCTGGTAGGGAAGTATGTAGACCTGACCGAATCCTATAAGTCCTTATCTGAAGCATTGATTCATGCGGGGATTCATCAACGAACCAAAATCCATATTCATTATGTGGACTCGGAACGTTTGGAAAGTGAAGGTATTGGTGCGCTGGCGGGCATGGATGCGTTGCTGGTTCCCGGGGGATTTGGCAAGCGCGGTGTGGAGGGGAAAATTCGTGCCATTCAGTTTGCCCGTGAACAGGGGCTGCCGTTTTTGGGGATTTGTTTGGGGATGCAGTTGGCTGTGGTAGAGTTTGCCCGTCATTGTGCCCATCTCGATGATGCCCACAGCACCGAATTCGTTCCCACCACATCGGCTCCAGTGATTGCCTTGATTACGGAATTTCGTACCGCAGAGGGGCGAGTGGAGCAGCGGTCTGCCCAGTCTGATCTGGGGGGGACCATGCGTCTCGGTGGGCAGGAATGTCTCCTTGAAGAAGGTTCGTTGGCGCGGCGTGTGTATGGTGCAGACCGCATTACGGAACGGCATCGGCATCGTTATGAGGTGAATAACCGTTTTGTGCCTACCTTGACTCAGGCGGGGCTGCGTATCTCAGGAAGGTCTGAACAGGAAGGGCTCTGTGAAATGATTGAATTGCCGTCCCACCCCTGGTTTGTGGCTTGCCAGTTCCATCCCGAGTTCACCTCCACCCCGCGGGATGGTCATCCCTTGTTTACGGCTTTCGTGGCGGCAGCCATGACCCATAACGCAGCTTCCAAAGCACAGGTTTCCTCATGAGAATCGCGGATTTTGATGTGGGGTTGGAACACCCTCTGTTTTTGATCGCGGGACCCTGTGTCATAGAGTCCCGTGAACTGGCATTTGACGTGGCTGGCCAACTCAAGACCCTTTGTCAGGAGTTGGGCGTGCCCTATATTTTCAAGGCGTCGTACGACAAGGCCAATCGGAGTTCGGGGCAATCCTTTCGTGGTCTGGGGCAGGACAAGGGGTTGGAGATCCTGGCAGATATTCGCCGCGAATTGAATGTGCCAGTGCTCACCGATGTGCACGAACGGGAAGATGTGGCGACAGTGGCAGCCGTGGTGGATGTGTTGCAGACGCCAGCGTTTCTTTGTCGCCAGACGGATTTTATTGCGGCAGTGGCGGCGGCAGGTAAGCCTGTGAATATCAAGAAGGGACAGTTTCTGGCGCCTACCGACATGAAGAATGTGGTGGATAAGGCACGTCTGGCCAGTGGTCAGGAGAATATCATGGTGTGCGAAAGGGGTGCATCCTTCGGTTATAACAACCTAGTGTCGGATATGCGTTCCCTCGCCATCATGCGCGATACCCAGTGTCCGGTGGTGTTCGATGCCACCCATTCGGTCCAGTTGCCTGGAGGTTTGGGTGGAGCCAGTGGCGGACAACGGGAGTTTGTCCCAGTACTGGCGCGGGCGGCGGTGGCTGTCGGCGTGGCGGGTGTGTTCATGGAAACCCATCCCGACCCGGCACGGGCGTTGTCGGATGGCCCCAATGCGTGGCCGCTGGGGCATATGCGCGAATTATTGGAAACGCTTATGGCGCTCGATTCCTTGGTCAAGCAGCGGGGGTTCTGTGAGAATTCCCTGGGGAAATAACCATTGGGTCGAGTGATTTACAGATCAATGTATGAACAAGGACAGGTAATCACAGCATGAGTGCAATTGTAGAAATCAAAGGTCGAGAAATTCTGGATTCTCGTGGTAATCCGACGGTGGAAGCGGAAATTCTGACGGAAGCGGGCGTGCGGGTGCGTGCCAGTGTTCCCTCAGGAGCTTCTACGGGGAGCCGAGAAGCCATAGAGTTACGCGATGGGGATGCGCAGCGCTATTTGGGCAAGGGCGTACTGAAGGCCGTAGCCCATGTCAATGAAGAGATTTATGAGACTTTGGCTGGACTGGACGTCACCGATCAGGCTTTGATCGATCACACCATGATTCAGTTGGATGGCACGGAGAATAAGGCACGGCTTGGAGCGAATGCCTTGCTGGCCGTGTCTCAGGCGGTAGCCAAAGCGGCAGCGGAAGAGGTCGGTTTGCCTTTGTACCGCTATTTGGGAGGGGCTGCGGCCGTACAGTTGCCCGTTCCCTTGATGAATGTGATCAACGGTGGTGCTCACGCCAATAATGGTCTGGATATGCAGGAATTCATGATCGTTCCGGTTGGTGCACCGAACTTTCGGGAAGCTCTGCGCTATGGCGCAGAAGTGTTTCATGCCCTGAAAAAAATCATTGATTCCCAGGGGATGCCCACTACGGTTGGCGATGAAGGTGGGTTTGCCCCGCGCTTGCCCAGCAATGAAGCGGGTCTGGGTCTGATTATGCAAGCCATAGAGGCGGCAGGCTATCGCCCGGGTGAGCAAATCGCCATCGGCATTGACTGTGCCAGTTCTGAGTTTTACCGTGATGGGAAATATCACCTCAAAGCCGAGGGTCGGGTTTTGGATTCGGAAGAACTGACGGACTATCTGGCCCAGTGGGTATCCAAGTATCCCATTGTGACGATTGAAGACGGCATGGCTGAAGGCGATTGGGGTGGGTGGGCGCATCTGACGCAGCGACTGGGCGCACAGATCCAGTTGGTGGGCGATGATATTTTTGTGACCAACACCAAAATTCTGGCAGAAGGGATTCGTCAGGGGATTGCCAATTCCATCTTAATCAAGATCAATCAGATTGGCACGCTGTCAGAAACTTTTGCCGCCATCGAGATGGCCAAGAAGGCTGGGTACACCAATGTCATTTCCCATCGTTCCGGGGAAACCGAGGATACGGTGATTGCTGATATTGCGGTGGCCAGTCAGGCAGGGCAGATCAAAACAGGCTCACTTTCCCGTTCGGATCGCTTGGCCAAGTACAATCAGTTGTTGCGTATCGAGGAAGCGCTGGGTCCCGTGGCGGTCTACGGCGGGGCTTCGGTGTTCTTGCGCCGCTAAGGTGAAAACCCCATGACCTCGGCACGCATTTTCCGCTTGTTGTTGATCGGATTGGTGCTGTCGTTGGGGTATGGAAATATCATGGGGAAAGGGGGGTGGATGCGCAAACAGAATCTTGCGCATCAACTGGCTCTGCAACAGGCGGTGAATCTGGCGCTGGAAAAACGCAATCAGGGATTGCGTGCTGAAGTCGCCGATCTCAAATCCGGATCAGATGCCATGGAAGAGCGGGCCCGCAGTGAGTTGGGGATGGTGCGGGAGGGAGAAGTCTACTATCAGTACTGGTCAGGCAGCGGGCATTAAGGTGTTTTGGTTTGCCAGAAGCGCCACCAGGCTGGGGATTTCACCAGGGTTCCCTGGTTTGACAGGTAGCGACTGTTGGGAAAGTCCTGCTTCAGTACGCGTACCGTATCTTGGGATAAGTCTTTTAACCCCATGGCATTGTAACTGCGGGCCATGATGTCGAGGGCATCTTCCTGGGCGGACGAGCGAGGAAATTCACGCAGCACTTGTTGGGCGCGGTTGGCGGCAGCCAGGTAGGCTTGGCGTCTGAAATAATAGCGTGCCACGGCCACATGATTGCGTGCCAGAGCGTTGACCAGATATTTCATGCGCACGATGGCGTCAGGCGTATAGCGGCTGTTGGGAAACCGGGTGATAAGGTCGCGGAAGGCGTCGAAGGAATCCTTGGTGGGTTTCATGTCGCGCTGCACCAGATCATTATCGGTATAAATCCCGAAAAGTCCCAAATCATCACTGAAATTGGCCAACCCCTTCATGTAGTAAGCGTAGTCTACGGCGGGGTGGTTTGGGTGAGCTTTGATGAAACGGTCGGCTTCGCTGACGGCGGAAGCAGATTCATGTTGCTTGTAATACACATAGATCTGTTCCAGTTCGGACTGGGTCGAGTAAGTCCCGTAGGGATAGCGCGACTGGAGGGATTCGTAGAGTTTGGCCGCTTGTTCGTAGTTGCCATCCTGAAGCTCTTTTTTGGCTTCACTGTGGAGTTTGGCGGCCGACCAGTTTTTGGTAGGATCATCTGCCTTTTCCAGATCGCTACAGCCCACCAAGGCAATAACGGCGAGAAGAAGGAATTTTCGGGGTACACTCAAGGCTTTCATGGATCGTTCCGTCATGCAATCTTTTCATTATAACAGTCCTGAGGAGATCGGGCCGCTGGAATTGAGTCTGCCAGACGCGTGTGCTGGGTTGCGGCTCGATCAGGCATTGGTTCGGCTATTTCCTGAGTTATCCCGAGCCCGCTGGCAAGCTTTGATCGAAGCAGGAAAAGTCAGGTTAGATGGCGCTGAGGCGCGCTCCAAAAGTAAAGTCTGGGGGGGCGAATCCCTCTGGTTGGAAAACGAACCTGAGCCTTTTTCCGAGGAAGTGCTTCCCCAGAATTTGCCCCTGGATACGGTGACGCTGGATCCGTCCTTCCGGGTCGTGAATAAACCTGCGGGCTTGGTGGTTCATCCGGGGCATGGAAATCGCGAGGGAACATTGCAAAATGCCTTGTTGTTTCATGATCCGCTATTGCAAGGGGTTCCCCGCAGCGGGTTGGTGCATCGTCTCGATAAAGAGACCAGTGGTTTGATGGTGGTGGCCCGAACTTTGGCGGCCCATGGGGACTTAGTGCGGCAATTACAGGCCAGAACTGTGCATCGTCACTATTGGGCCCTGGTTCAGGGGAGGATGCTGGCAGGCGGTGTGGTGGAGGCGCCTATTGGCCGTCATCCCACCCAGCGAACCCGGATGGCAGTGGTGTCATCAGGACGGCACGCAGTGACCCACTATGACGTGGTGCAGAACTTGCCTTGCCACACGTTGGTGGAGTGTCGTCTGGAAACGGGACGCACCCATCAGATTCGGGTGCATCTTCAACATTTGGGTTTCCCCTTGGCCGCTGATCCCGTATATGGAGGGCGTGAGGCCGTACTGGATGAGGATTCTTTGCGGGCCTTAAAGAATTTTGGACGGCAAGCCTTGCATGCTTTCCATCTCGGTTTCATGCATCCGGTCACTCATCAGCCCTGCGCCTGGGATATTCCCATGGCGGATGACATGGTTCAGTTAATGAAGGTGCTGGCTCATGCATCCTTTATCTGAAGTAATTCCCGGTTTTCATGCCCAGTGGCCCGCTCCTTCCTGGGTTCGTACATGGAGTACTGAGCGCGATTTCGATCTGGGTTTTCAGGGGAGTACGTCACGAGATCAGGTGGAATTCAATCGGCAGCATCTGGGGCAGGTGTTGGGAATGCGGCCTCAGTGGTTGAATCAGGATCATGGGGTTAGGGTCAGGACCGATGACGATACTCTTGTGGCATGTGCCGATGCTGTTGTCACACGACGCGATGGAGTGGGCTGCGGAGTATTGACGGCGGACTGTTTGCCGGTATTGTTCTGTCATACCCGAGAGCCTGTGGTGGCTGCAGCCCATGCGGGGTGGCGGGGATTGGTGGACGGCGTGCTGGAAGCTGCTCTGGAAGCTATGGAGGTAGAACGCAACGGCATCCTGGCCTGGCTGGGCCCAGCCATTGGGCCGGATTCTTTTGAAGTGGGTGCTGAGGTCCGTGAGCGCTTTGTCCAGGCTCAAGCGGCGGCCGAGCATGCGT
>VFSW01002297.1_pt1 | contig 28921 bp, 29 predicted proteins | sample 5358111 | NCBI WGS metagenome assembly VFSW01 (sample SAMN11554181, study PRJNA540505) | mine drainage metagenome | isolation source: sediment from site ElyBrook_90M | place: USA: Ely Copper Mine, Vershire, VT | collected 2017 | reverse complement strand
TCCTTATGGTGCATCGCTACGTGATTGCTGAGGAAGATAAAGACCGGCTGATTGATGCACTGATCATCCTGGACACGCGCGGGTTTTCGGCGGAAATGACGCCCGAACGATTATTTAAGAAAATACCATGACCTTTGTCGGGAGGGTTGACGATTGGGTACTCGCGAACACGGGCGTAATGTGCGCGATTGGCTTGAGTCGGAAGAGAGAAGCAGGGGAAAACGAGATGAGCAGCTTTCTGCCGCTGTCGCGTTGACCTTAATGATACATCTCGATGTTCTTATCGATACGCTGCAAAAATTGATTGAACATTCAGGAGGCTGAAATGGGACAAGGAAGAGAGAGTCTCTACGAGACTAACAAGAGAACGTTTGGTATAGTCCTCGTCGGACTGGTCGGACTTTTTGCAATCCTATCTGTGGTGTACGCGGTGAGAGGTATTGGTCCGCCTGTAAGTAAGTCACACGTGCTTGCTGCGGCAGTGCCCAGCTTCACGACGCTGAGGCAGAACGTAACCGGTAGGGGCGCTTGGTTAGACCTTTGTGTTGACAGCAATATCACCAGGTCTCAGGCGCGGGCGCTCGTTGAATACCTTTATGGTCAATACTACTCCGACAAGTCAATCGTTGTTCTAAACGTGTTCAATGATCCTTCTGCCGTCGAACACCGTGATGACCCGAATTACCCCGCGAAGAAGTACGCTAGTGAATGGCTGGCTCAGTTGCAGATCAATAAGACCACGGGGTACAGCCGGATCGATACGTCCGGTGGGCTGTAGGACGATTGTACTATGTCGTCAGGGGCTGTCCCGCCGGGCCGGTGCGCTCGGCCAATCCTTTCCTGGAGGGCGGGCGGTCCCCCATTTTTTTCTTGACAATGAGACTTTCTTACGATAAATTCTTCTGACAAGTTTGAGATGTAGCCCCGTCCCGCCTTGAGCGGGAAGAGGACGTCGGTTTAGCAATCTAAGAAGCGCCGACACTATTGTACCTAACATGGTACGGTGGTGTCGGCGCTTTTTTTATTCCTGGTCTTAAGCCCAGGGGAACAAGTCAGGCAGGTATGCAAAGCAACATGAAACTCCGACCGAACAATTGGCTCTTCTGGGCGTGCGTCCTCATCGCCGCGACGTTTGCATTCATCATTGGATTGGGAGAGGGGTACGACGCTGGTGTTCGGGGTACCGGAATATACTCAAGTCACACACCCGCAGAGAAAGTCCTGGACGACGTAATGAGCTCGTGGATCCCGGATCGCGCGGTCGTCAACGAGGCGGGCCTTGCTTCCGAGCCATTCACCCCCAGGTTCGGTTCCTTTCCCGATACAGTGGTACACCTTTCAGTCATCGTACAGGACTCCACGGGTGCACGCGCGCCTGCGCTGCTCGGTCAATGGGCACTCGAGTCGGGGTTCGGGAAGTTTAATCTCAACGATCATAACTATTTCGGCCTCCACTACGATGCAGTAAGAAAGTACATGACGCGGCCGGCGTACGTGATTGCCTACGACCGACAACTGCAGTCGGACGGAAGCTGGAAGAAGATGCCGGTCCGCTTCGCAAAGTTTTCCTCAACGGAGGAGTGCTTCATGGTATACGGCAGATACCTGGCCGGGTCGGCCCTATATAGGAAAGCTTTCAGGCAAAAGAGTCTAAAGGGTTATGTCCGGGAACTGTCGAAACGCTATGCCGAGGATCCGGGCTACGCAGTCAAAGTCCTCGCGATCATCGAACGCTATAATCTGGAGGAGAAAACAAAATGAGTATTGATCAGCGCACGATCAATCTGGGGAGAGAGAGAGAGCTTGAGGAACAATTAGATAAGCTCGCGAGGCAAATCCACAACGAGCACAAGGGACTGACAGACGCGTTTCAGCCAAAGACCGTGGACCTGTCATATATCAAGGACATCAATGTCGATGACGTCCGGGTATTCTCGAAGGAGATAATCAAGCACAAGGCTCAATATGATAAGGTGCTCGCCGAGTTGAAGGCCTTGAGGCGTGAGCTCGGGAGGGAGGAGGACTGACATGAGCCTGAAGGGATATATCATTACGAACGTGAGCCTGGTGGCCGGGCTCTATGCCACATCTCTGGAGCCGGAGCTTAAGGCAATAGCAATGGTGCTGATCGCCGTTGTGTCCCTCATCGCCAACCTCCTCTGGATCGGCGGGAAGTTTCGGGAGGCCATTATCGCGAGGCTGATGCAGGACGTGAAGGACGAAATCGTAAAGCTGAAGCTTCTGAACTACGAGGATGTCGAGTCCTTAAAGGACTTGGTAAAAGCGAGAAACAAGAAGTGAATATAACTCCAAAACTAAATCATCACAGAGAAGGGCTCCGGTCCGGTATGAAACCTATCTATGGATGTTCAGCCGGGCCGTCCCGAGTAATCCATCGTCTGAATCCTCTCCCCGATAGAATCGGGGCGAGGCCACGAAGGAGTTGCGGAGGTTTATAGTGGCTTTGAAGGTTAATCAAAAGGCGCTTGAACATTTGCGGTCCCTCGTGAGCGAGGGTAAGGTCGATAGAGAGTCTCCCTGGGATTTTACTACCGAGGACATCCACAAGATGCTCGGAAAGGACGGCAGCGACTGGTCAAACTACTCTCAAAATCATCTCGCGGTAGATACCAGTGCTGCCGAGACTACTCAGGAGCACTCCAAGTATCCGGGCGCAAAGAACGACACGGTGTATCGATCGGGAGTTATCGCTGCAAAGGAGCGAGCCGCTGCCCAGCATGAACAGGACATCGTGGACGCGGCGGATGGAATCCTTCAACTAATCGACAAGAAGAAGGAAGTCCAGGCGAAGCGGATCGTCTTTTGTCAGCTGCAGCTTCCGAAGGTGAGCGCGGGACAGTTGCCATCCGAGATGGTGGTCCTTCCGCTCGGTCAATGGGCGGCCGCGACAGACACAAGCGGGAACAGGATCGCATTTGAGGTTACTCCGCAACACGTGAAGTGGGCTGTCGATTACCTAAAGATGTTGAAGGCCAGGAATCCAAACTTCGCACTTGTGATCGATGCCGATCATGCTACACACGATCCGTCGGCGGGGCCGGCTTATGCCTATGGCTGGATGGTTGAACTCTTTGACGGCGCCGAGAGAGGCTTGATGGCTAAAGTCAATTGGACCCTTCTCGGCCAGGAAGCACTGACTAAGGATTTCTTCAAATTCTTCTCGCCGACTTTGCTGTGGGAGCTTACCGACATCGAGACCGGGAAAGTACTTCCATTTGCGGTGGTTGACGGCGCATTGACTAATCAGCCCATGCTTGAACGCATACCCGCAGTGTTGGCAAAGAAGATATTACTGGGTTCACAAATCAACAATGGAGGAAGCGAAATGAAGGAACTAATTGCTCTTGTCCGGACGTGGGTCGGAAAGTCCGAGACCGCGACGGAGGACGAACTGAAGACAGCGTTCAATGCGAAGACGCATTAAGTGGGACAGATGGTTACAGCCAAGAAGGTTTTCAAGGACATCGGCCTCGATGAAAACCTTTCTGTCGACCAGGCCAAGACGATCGTCGTGGCGGCTAGCAGATCGCAGGTGGACCAGTTGGCAACTGTCATGGCACAGTTGGGGTTCGACGTGGGGACAACTCTCGAGGAAGGCAGGGCGATCATCGTGACCGCGAAGATGAACCGCCAGACCTCCGGCGATCTTGCCAACCAGCTGCTCACAATGAATACCGACGGCATCCGCGTCGAAGCGAAGAAGGTCGTCCAGGACATGGTTAACGATGGCAAGATATTCATCGTCAACCAGCCGGACTACCAGGAGAGGATCGACGGCGAGATCGAGCCTCTGCTAAAAGGAGGCAACCTGGTCCAGGCCAAGAAGACGCTGGACGGCTGGAAAGCGATGGCCGCGAAGATGCAGGTCGTAGCTCCTCTGCACCAGATGCCGGCCGGTCGCGAGAGCGGCGGCGCGAAGACCCCCAGTGACACTGACAAGGAAGTTGCGGAGGCTCTCGGCATCGATGCGAAGAAGATGGTTGAATAACCTCTACACCCCAACATGAATGTCGGGGCAATGAACCGATTTGAGATCCCGCTTAAAGCATGCGGGGAGAACTTTTAAAAAGAGAGGAAAAAATGGCAGCAACACAAGGACGGGACACAGAGGCGAGAAATAAGTTTGGCCTTCTTCCGTTTCTCGTCGCGGCGGCGAAACACATTTATGCCGGCACGTTGGTAGTTCTGAACGCGACCGGATACGTCGAGCCGGCAACAACGGCACTCGGCAAGATACCCGTCGGACGCGCGAGAGAAGAAGTCGATAACACTCTCGGCCAGGACGGCGACGAGTCGATCACCGTGGAACAGGGTGAGTTCAAGTTCGACAACTCTGCCGCCGGCGACGCAATTACGATCGCGGAGATCGGTGATATGTGTTACGCGGTGGACGATCAGACCGTGGCCAAGACCAACGGCGGCGGGACCCGGTCACCAGCAGGATTCATTACCGGCGTCGACGACGACGGCGTCTGGATCAAAACACCCATCCAGGTCGCAGCGAGTGCTGGCCTTGCCGTGGCGAATAACCTTTCGGACGTCGCATCCGCGGCGACCTCCAGGGCAAACATCGGCGCGAACAAGATGATACTGTCCCTCGATGTTGCCGACCTGGTCGGCGGCAATGCGGGCGTGTACCACGTCCCTTCTCCGGTGGCGGGAACAATCACGGACATCAGCTCGGTACTGGAGGGCCATGCCCTGGCGACGGGCGATGCGACGCTTACGGCGAAGATTGGAGCTGTCGGGGTTACCGATGGCGTGCTGACGATCGCGCAGGCGGGGTCGGCTGTTGGCGATGTCGACTCAGTGACTCCGAGCGCGCTGAATGTCGTGGCTAAAGGCGACGTCATCAGCCTTACCGTCGGCGGAACGAACGACAATGCAGCGGCGACCGCGAAGGTCGTGATTACTATCGAGTACTAAGTTCACCCTCACCCCGGCCCTCTCCCTTCAAGGGAGAGGGAATGAGGGCGGAGGAATTCCACAATTTTAAAAAGTGAGGATGAAAGTGATTAAGAAAAGTTTAAAGGTCGCCTTTGCCCTGGTGGTTCTCATCGGCATGGTGATGCTTTCCAATTGGGCTGCGGCCGCGTCCGGCGTAAGCATGGCGCTGGTGATCGGGCCGTCAACAGCGGACTCGCTCTACCGCGGGTTCAAGGTCCTGTTCAACGATGCGTTCAACAAGGCGCAGCCGACCTATGAAACATTCACGATGGTGGTCCAATCAAACAACAAGAAGGAAACCTACGTCTGGCTGACTCAGGCCTTCCCTCAATTGAAGGAGTGGGTCGGACCGCGAGACATCAAGAACCTTGAGGCCTCGGATTGGACGATCAAGAACAAGAAATTCGAGGGATCGGTTTCGATACCTGAGGACGACGTCGAAGATGACACTTACAATCTGTACAATCCGCTGTTCGAGAGCATGGGTCACGCTGCGAAGATGCACCCGGACAAGCTCGCGTACGACCTCCTCAACAACGGCTTCACTCAGAAGTGCTTCGACGGCAAGAACTTCTTCGACACAACCCATTCGTTTGGATCGAACAAGAGCACGAAGAAACTCACGTCGACGTATTACGGTCAAGCGCTTGCGGCCCTTGGCAGAGTGAAGACGTACAACAATGAGAATCTCTTCGACGGGAGCGAGAAGCTTACTCTGGTAACCGGCCCTGAACTCGAGGAAACCGCGAAGACGATACTGACAGCTCAGTTCCTTTCAGTGGCAGCGGGAAGTACTCAGGACAATCCCTGGAAAGGGACCGCACAGTACCTCAAGTCGTCCCGGATCACGAGCTCGACCGCGTGGTTTATTGTCGTCGAATTCGTCGGACTCAAACCTCTGATTTTCCAAAAGAGGAGAGCGCCTCGATTCGTAACGAAGACGAACGCTCAGGACAGCGACATCGTATTTATGACCGGCGACTTTGTCTATGGCGTGGACTATCGCGGGAATGCGGGATTTGGTCTGCCCCAGCTTGGATACGGAAGCACAGGAGTTGATGCCTAAGTTCTCGGGCGCTGATTTTTCTAGCAGCTACCTGACGGCTGAGGCCGGGTATATCTGGGGGGACGGGGGTGTTTCTCCGTCCCTCCCCCCGGCCGTCACGTTAACTCAAGGACACCATGTATAGCACTTATGCCGACATAGCACCCAAGAGGATCTCGCTGAAGGACCTACAGGACCTGCTTTGCGACGACCCGAAGGTACCGTTCACGGACGCGCAACTGCAGGCCGCAGTGGAAGCGCTGATCCCAGATGTGGATTCAATCATCGACAGTTATGCGACGAAGTGGTACGTGGTCCCGATGGACCCGGTGCCTGCGACTGTGAGGAAGATCAGCGCAGACATGGTGTGTCACTCGATCTATCAGCGACGTCCTGCCCTCTTTGAGGGTGCGGCAAAGACATGGGAGAAAGCAAACGATTCGGCGATGTCGTGGCTGAAGGATGTTGCGGCGGGCAGGACTACTATTGAAGGAGCGTCGAGAAAGTTGGCGGCGACTACTCCGAACTCCGGAGGAAAGGTAATGTCGAGCGATCCGGTGTTCACCAAAGATAGTTTGAAGGGGTTTTAATGAGAGACCTCATCCAAACCTTCTCCTGGAAGGAGAAGGCATTATAACATGCCGGTTGATGCATTAACTCAGCTCAATGGCCGACTGATGGCGATGCTGAAGGACGTGGACAACCTCCGTCCTTTGTATGACGAGATAGGGATATTCCTGGTCGGCGTAGTCCGACAGAACTTCATCGACCAGGGCCGTCCCGAAAAGTGGACGCCGTCAGTGCGCGCGAAAGTCACCGGAGGGGAAACTCTCCGTGATACTGGTGCACTCATGAATTCCATCGACCACGAATCGACCGATAAGGGTGTCAATGTCGGTCCGAGCGGACCAGCCGCGAAGTATGGGGCAATGATGGGTGAAGGAACTGCGGGTCTTCCTGGGGGAGTACTCAGGCCGAAGAATCCGGACGGCTTCCTGATGTTTACAATGACGACCGGTATGCGGAAGAGGAGTGTGAGGACCGGCGCTCTGCTGAAGCGTGCGGTTGAAGAGTCGTCATTTGTAAAGGTGAAAGAAGTGACGATCAAAGGGCGGCCGTATCTTTACATTCCTCCCGAAGACCGGGAGAAGGTCACACAGATGGCGATCGACTTTCTCGTGAGGAGACGTGCGGCATGAGTGAGCAAAGCGCAAAGTGTCCCGCGAAACGCGGGATAAACTCCGAGCATGGAGCATAGGGCGTGATTATCGATTTCCCGGATTCGATTGATACGGTGATCAAGTCTGTGAAGGACAATGTCCCCGAGTTGAATACCGTGGATGTCGATGGCGGCGCATTAAATGCCGCCGGTCTCGCGGGGATGAAAGGCATCGAGCAGCTCGCGCTACTGGAGCCGTTCGACCTGGTGCAATTCGAAATAGTGGATCCGAAGGCTGGGTTACCGAAGTCAAATCCGAACCGGACCACGTACGTTGAGTACCATTACAATCACTTCGTCGGTTCGAAAAATCTCCGGTACTCCAGCGAACTGCCGGCGGCAGTTCTGCCGATCGTCAAGAGCCTGGTGGATCTGTTCAATGGCCAGGCAATCACGAGCGAGAAGGGATTCAAATACGGTCCTTTCTCCTTCGATGGCGCGAACGAGTTTATGTCCCTGCCTGGGCTGATTGTGTATAAGGTAGCGTTTTCATTTGGAGGAACAGTATGAATAAGGCACAACTTGCGGAGGCGCTCACAGGCACTGGAGTGAATCTGACGTCGGAGCAGGTTAACACGATTTACGCAAAGATCGATCAGGTCGGAATTCTGCAGAAACAACGCGAGCGCATAAGGATTGACCTCATCACGAAGGCCGATCTCGTAAAGGGCATGGCGATCAATAACGTCCCCGGCAGTGTATGGCTCGCGCAGCCAGGCGTCTCATATCTCCCCGACGAAGCTAAGATCGTCTTGATTTATGTCGACGGAGAGTTGTCCGCAGTTCAGATGCACAGTCCGTATGCAGCCGGATTCCGGCATTTCACGGATGCCGACGCTGATCCCAAGAATCCCTCTTCCCACATTCAAAGGCTGATAGAAGATCGGGCACAGGATCTAGCCGACACTGAAATCCTGAGGTTGGCAAAAGAAGCGAGCTATGGCTTATAGCTGGAAGATACGCACCGCTCCTCCCGGAAGCCAATGGAGCTCGGCGGGTGTAATCGGCGGAATCCTTTACGGATTGTGTCAGATAAGCTCTGCTTATTGGATATGCTCCTATAATCCCGCCACCGGACTGTGGACGCAGAATCTGCTGACCACTATGAGCGCCGGTAATATCGGAAGCGCCATCATAGGCGGAAAGATGTACTGGATTGATGGCGCTGCAGCAACTAGTTGTGCGGCAGTGTATGACCCCGCGACTAATACTGCGACAAAACTGGCGTTGATGCTGCCGGGTTCGAGCACCTACTGGGAAACGGCAACCACTGACCGGACGTACTTGTTTTCAGTGGCAGGTTATCGGTCGGGCTCCTCCTTAAATGCGCTGCGTCGGTTCGACCCGGTTAGTAATAGTTGGACAGTGTTGAGTGATGCCCTATCATCCCGAGCTTTTGTTTATGCGGAATACATAGCAGGCAGTATCTATTTGACAGGAGGAGGATGGACCAACCTCACGGTGGCGTACAATAGCACCTGGGCGTTTTCACTTACGACGAATACCTACTCAGACAAAGCCACAGGGCCTCTTACGAAAATCGCGGGAGCCTCGAGTGCCTTTGATGGGAATTTTCATATCATGGGCGGGTGGGTTGGTAGCACAGCCGCGATCAATTTGCACTACGTCTACAACGTCTCCACTGACTCATGGGCGGCATCAGATTCATTGCCGTTAGCGTTTGGATTACCGCTCGGACAGGGCGGATACGCGACGGGACAGGGACCCAATCCACCGGTTTATCTGGTTGGTGCGGTCGTTGGCGGAGTGGCTACCGCGTCGCTGATGGAGTATTCCGACAATCCATTACCGGCAATACCAGTGCTCGTCTTACCGGCGAATGGCTCTAATCCTGCGAGTGGCGACGTGACGTTCGAATGGGACGTCGCCGTGAACGCGACGAGCTACGAGCTTCAGGTGGCGACTGATGCAGGCTTTACTGACATCGTGGACGACGTGCTGACCCCTGGGACGTTGCAGCTCATTAGTGGATTGATTCTGGGCACTCCGTACTACTGGCGAGTCAAGTCCATCAACGACGCGGGATCGAGTAACTGGTCGGCGGTGTGGGGGATCTGGAATAATAGTTTCGCGCGCCGGCCGGAAGATGCGTACCTCCGGAATGCCACCGTGTTTGTGGACCTCGGCGACGGCGCCGGCCTACAGGACGTCGGACTGGTCGGTGATGCGCTGATCAAGTTCGAGCCTGTGAATAACGAGTCCCCCTCGGGCGACATAACCATGGGCTACAAGGTGATCTTCAATTTCAAGCGGCACCAAACGTGGCCAGAGGATCTGCGGACCTCAATCGATTTGTCAAATCGTAACATCACCACGATAGAGTTCCGTGGAGACGCAGATAAGGCGTCACTCAGCAACGTCCTGATCAATCCGGAGCCCGATTACGACCTCAGCGGATCGCCATCTCAGGCCCTGCTCACCGGCTGGAAGAGGATGAGTCCCGATCAGGCAGCGAATGTTTTACAAAGCCTCAATTAAGCAAAGAAGGAGAAAAGAATGTCAGCTACTTTTGAACGCGCACCGGAGAATGCGGCACTCCGTAATGGGTCACTGTGGATCAGGGCACAGGCCGCGGATACGCTCGCGGATGTCGGACTGATCGCGAATGCAAAGCTAAACTTCAAACCGGTTAACCAGGATGGCAACAGCGGCTCAAACACGATCGGCTTCGACCCGACCCTGACCGTCGATTGTCAGCAGACAGCCGTAACCGATGTGGCCGCCGTATTGAGCCTTCCTCAGAAGATCCTGAAACAGGTTATCGTCATAGCGGATGACGAGCGGTTCTATCTGCAGGACTTCATGCTGAATCCGGATGGGTCTCTCGATATGTCCGGAGGCGAGTCTAAGTTCGCTTTGACTGGGCACAAGAAGATGTCGAGCACGCAGGCGAAGAGGATCCACTTCAAGAAATTAGGTGTGGTGGATCAGCCGGACGTACCTGTCAGCGATGCGGCCTATTCAAACGCATTTACCCAGGATTGCCTGGTCGAGGTCACTGGCGGGACCGTTACCGCGATCGATGTCAACGGCACGGTGACGGGCCAGACAAGCGGGACATTCCTTGTCCTGGCCGGCCAGACGATAACGCTCACGTACACCGCCGCGCCGACGTGGGCATGGTTCGGTAATTAAATGTTGAATTGTGAATTCTGAATTTTGAATTAGGAGGATGAAATGCCATTTACAAGAGCACCGGAAAACGCGAAGCTTCGAAATGCGAAAGTGCTGGTCAAGTTAACGTCTGCGGGGACACTCGACGACGTCGGCCTGATTGCAAACGGGAAGATCAACTTTAAGCCGGTCACCCAGGATGGAAACTCTGGGGGCAACACGATCGGCTACGACGTCCAGGTAACGGCTGAGTTCCAGCAGACCGACACGACGGACAACGCGGCCGTGCTGGCGATGCCGGGCAAGGAGTTGCCGCAGGTCGAGTTCCTCTGCGATGAGGATAAGTTCGACCTGACGAACTTCATGCTCAACCCGGACGGCCAGATCGACCTGTCGGGCGGTGAGTCGAAGTGGACTGTCACCGGTCACAAGAAAATGTCTGTCGCTGCGGCACTGGCGATACACTCAACAGTAGCTTAATCTGAGAGGTCATTATGGCATTACCGGATCTGCAGGATGTACCGTCGCGCGTCACGATGAGGGTGGCCCAGCTGCTCCTCTCGGATGACGGCGTTACGTTCAAGAACCTCGGCAGGGTGAAAAACGTAAAGCTGACCGCGAAGCCCCAACAGCAAACGAGCAACGATCAGCAGAAGACGACCCAGGGTTACCTGGTGTCGGGCAAGTGGCGGATGCAGCAGACGTCATCCGTCGAGAGCGGCCTGCTCAGTAACTTTGCCGCGGGAAATCTCTATGTCCGCATCCTGGACACCATCGCCAACATCAAGCATGACACCGGCGCCATACTGGTCTCCGCTGACGACCACACAAAAGACTTCGACGGCGGCGAGTCTTACATCGATTGCAGCTTCCAGAAGTTAATGTCGGCGGCAAATGCTGCGACGCTGATGTCAGGTGCGGCAGCTTAATTCAACCAGGGCGGTCACTGACCGCCCAAATCTAACGGTCAGGAGTAATCATGAAATTCGAGATCCATTGAAAGAAATTTTTCCTTCCCGAAAAGGTTTGTACCGGCCAGGATGAACTACTGGCTCGGATACTTCTTGAGGTCCTCGAGCACAACGACGAGGTACTGAAAGAGGTTTCAAGGGCTCTGAGCGCAGGGCTGAAATCCACGAAGGAGAAGGTCGACGTCTCTATCCCTGCGATGGTGGCGGCTCTCGGTGAGGACTTCGTCTCGGACACCATCAAACTGCTCAAGGTGATCCTCTGGGCACAGTCAAGGGGTTACGCAAGAAAAGCATTAGCCATCCTCCTCATTCCGGATGGAGAAGAATTTAACCCGGACAGAGTGGGCGATCTGGAGAAGGAAATGATCCATGCCCCGCGTGAAGCGATCATTAAGGTGATCGGAAGTTTTTTTCCGAAAAGCGGCAGCTCCGTTATCTCTACTTCGAGCTCTTCGGCGGCAGCCGCCAGCGAGACCCGGCCCTGACCGTGCACGACAGGATCTATTATGCACTGTCGAAAGGCGACGCGAGTAAGATCAAGCCGCTAAAGAAGGTCCCTCTTGAAGAAGCGTACAAGTTCCTGCTTATCAATAACAGAGAGGCCGAAGACCTAAAGGACAGGATGAAGTCGTAATGGGTAACGTGGCCGACTATAGAATATCGTTCTCGGTTGATCTGGCTCCGTACAAGCAGGGGCTCGAGGGGATGCTGCAGATGACTCAGGCTGCGGTCCCGCAGCTGACAGCGCTGCTCAATCTGAAGATCTCGACTCCGGATATGTCCGGGATCGAGAGCGTATTCAGCCGGGTCACCCAGGAGACTCAGCAGTACATCGATGCGCAGCGTCAGGCTGAGCAGCAGGAGCAAAAGACCGGAGAGGCAGGCGAAAAGGCGGGACAGCAGATCTCCGATGGGATGAACAAAGGTGCCTCGACAGCGCAGTCAATGTTCTTCCGTCTCGGTGCGATCCAGCAGCTGCTGAATGTCGTCAAGGGTACGGCGGGTGAATGGATGAGTCTTTACGGCGAACAGGTGGCCGCAGAAACAAAACTCGCCACCGCACTGCAGACTCGCGGGGTGTACACGGATGTGCTCTTCAACAAATTGAAGCTATTCGCCGTACAGCAACGGGACCTGAATGGGATTGATGACGACCAGGTCAAGACCATCATGGCACAGCTCACAGCCATGGGACTGTATGGTGATCAGCTCCTGCAGGCGACGAAACTGACGGAAGACTTATCAGTGCTGATGGGTCGCGATACGGTAGCTGCCGCGCGGGTCATGGCTGATGCGTTCAGCGGAAACGTCGGAATGTTGGGACGGTACATCAAGGGTCTCGACGAGCATGACATCAAAACGCGCGGGACTATCTCGATCATCGAGCAGATGACTCGTGCATTCGGCGGACAAGCAGAGGCTGCGGGAAAGACCGTGCCGATCCAGATGGAGATCAGCCGACTGAAAATGGAAGATCTCAAGAAGTCATGGGGCGGAATGCTTACCGACATATTGCTGCCTTATCAACGGGAGATGGGCAACGTCGCTGACCAAATGCAAAGTCTTCCCTCCTCTCTTCAAATAGTGACGGCTGGCGTCGTAGCACTCGGAGGTGCATTCCTCCTGCTCGGAGGGATTGCGTCGCCGTGGCTGTTCGCGATCGGCGGAGCGGTCACGGTACTTGTGGCGGCGAAGAAGGCGATCGATGAGATGGTACCACCGATCGAAAACCAGATCGCGAACATGAAAGCAGACGATAAGGCCGTCCAGGGATTAACCGGCAGCCTGGACAAAATGACTGACGCGCAGAAGCGCGCCACGGTCGCGAAGCTTAAGGACCAACTTATCGAGTTGAACAAACAATTCAACGGCAGTGGACTCGAAATCGATACGTGGGGTACGTTACTGAAGGGTGTCTTATCTGCCATCACGGGTGATGTCGTTCCCGCGGCAGAATTAAAGTTGACTGAGTCCGGCAAGAAGACCCTGCAGATGATTGCCAATATTAAGGAGGCGATCAAGGAGCTGGAGGAGCAACCGAAGACCGGCACTCCGAATGTCCCGGGGACCGATCCGGATGCTACGGCGAAGGCGGTGGAGGAGGATCAGAAGCTGCGCGAGGCAGCCGAGAAGCGCCGTGAGGAGATGGCACAGCAGGCCGAACAGTTCGACCAGGCAATGTGGGAGGCTCACCTGGCGGCTTTGGAACTGAATCTCCGTACTCAGGGCAAGACTCAGGAGGAAATCGACAGCGCCCTTGCCGAAGAACGCAAGGCGCGGATCCGACAGCAGATCGAACGACTCAACAGTATCCAGGAAGAGTTGACTGCAGAGCAGGCTCTGCAGAGAATGCAGCTCGAGAAGGAACTCACGGACCTGTTGAACGGCGAGTATAAACAGAGGTCGCAAAACGAATTAGAGGCGAAGAAGGAAGTCGACCAACTCATTGCCGACTGGGAGAAGCAGCAAAACGCCGACGCGGACGCGAGAGCTCGAGAGAGGATTCAACAGGCAGATCAGGAAAGACGGGAGCTTGTCCAGGCAAATTTGGGAGGCATCGAGGCGATGTTCGGGGAGTTCAACAGCCGGATCTCCGAGTCGCTCGGTCAGCAAAACTCGTTGATGTCAAAGTTCTTAGCCGGACAACTGCAGTGGTGGGTTAACTATCTGAATCAAAAACTCCAGCAGTGGATTTTCGAAGAAACCGCAGAGACAGTCGTGCACACTACGGCCGAGACAGAGAAGACAGCGGCCACTGAACAAGGGACCCTCGCTCGGATTCTATCAAACGCCGGCGAGATCAGCGACATCGCGACTGGCGCGGCGAAGATGGTGAGCGCTGCAGCCTCCGCGATCGCGTCGGCTTTTGCAAGTATTCCTTTTCCTCTCTCGATAGCTGCGGCGGCCGGTGCTGCCGGGTTGGTGTATGGACTATGGGAAGGCGCGAAAAAATTGTTCGGATTCAAGAAGGGCGGCCTTTTAACCAGGGAAAGTTACTTGGCGCTCCAAGATGAGAATGGCGATCCCGACATAGTTGGGGTGGCCGCCGAGAACGACCAGCCCGAAATCTTTGCTCCGCAGACGGATTTCATAACAGCGTTCCGAGATATACTTATGCCGCAGGTATTGTCTGAAATCTTGATGCCGCAGGTCCAGCCGCAATACCTGCAAGTCGCCGGTGCCGGAGGGAGTGTCAATATCGACACGCGTGGTTTGAGTGATAAGCTGGACAGAGTCGTTGATGCGGTGACAGGCTTGATACCTCACATCCGCGAGGGCATGACTATCGATAATAAGGACCTGGTAAGGAGTGTGGAGTCGTATCAGTTCGAGCAGCGAGATAGGACAAGGACATGAGTGACCTTTCGAGCCGCGATTATCGAGTAGCTGCGGGGACCGTGAGTGTGGTGCTTCCGGGGAACGGGGATGCAGGCACGTCGCTTGAAGGCGACTACAACGCCACGCTTGTCGGATTGGGAGACATCAGCTATGAGAAGGTCGAGGAAGACAACACCGTGTTTCCGTCGTCCGTAGCAATGACTTTTTTCGATCCAGAGAAGAAGTTGTGGTCGCTAATCGACAGCGTGCCGATAACGCCGATCGGAGCCCTCCTGGATGTACCGGTGACGCTGAAACTCGACGCCGTTACGAAGTACGCAGGGACCGTCGATCTGATGACGCCATCCTGGGACAAAAATAAGCGACGGACCACATTCAACGTAACCGACCAGCTACAGGCGTTGAAGACGATCAAACTGCAGGATGAGAACAACGGCGATCAGATCACAAATCCGCTCGGGTATACGGCCGGTACTAGAGTATCCTTTCTGCAAATGCTTCTGGATATTTTTAAAACTATTAACCCCTCTCTTGTGTCGATCCCGCACGTCATTCAGAACTGGATGTTTCTGAAAGGCGGAATCGGCGGGAGTACCATCAACTTCTCGAGCGTCGGCTGTGTGCCCTTTGATGACATATTTAACAATGCGACAACTTTGTCTAGTCTAAAGACACTTGCGGACGTTTGGAAAATGATTTGCCTTACATTCCAATGCCGGTCAGGGATGCTAGACATCAACACGCCATACTTTATAAAGGAGATGGGGTCCGGTCAGGTGCCGATTGCGCTCACGGATGGACAGGGCAAAAGCTGGCGGCCCGCGAAGTCTCTGCAGGCGATTGATCCGATTATCAAGACGCGAGAAGCAAGCTGGACTTTCGACACTGCCGGAGGAGGTTGGGGAACCTGGACAAATGCGGTCGTGCCGAAGACAAACTACTACACACCGATGCTCGGTTATGTTGATGGGGCCGGAAATCCGGCAGGTAATTTGAAGGCGGTTGATGATGGGACGGTAGTCGGCGGTATGAAAGATGGGTCCGGTATAATTCTTCCGGGCCTCAATCCTGCGATGCTCCCGCCGTATCCATATAATGCCACGCAGCAACAGTATCAGACAACCTTCTACAACCTCGCTCAGGCTATTGGAGCGAACCTGATCACTTTCAGAAGTAACGCTCGCAAAAAGTATATTGCGAAGCTGGACGGGGTTGATTACTCGATGGCCGAGCTTTATACCTACGGTGATTTCGGAAACTTCCGGCCTTTGATTTTGTCTGAGAGTCTGACGAAGAACGAGACAAATGCGATCTTCGTGGAGATGCCGGCATGATCAATATTACCATGGCCTACAGTGCAAATGCTGATTTTAGTGCACCCACCACGCTAGTATTCGACACGCTTGATGTATTGCCGTCAGCGCCCCGTCTGAATCGTGTCACTGATGTAGCGATCGATGGGACACCGCTTGAGCATCTGGTCGGTTCCTTCCAGACGTGGGATGTGGTCGTCGATGCGAATAGAACGGCGACAAGCCAGGCGTTCCTGGACGCATTCTACACGGCGAAATATCGGAGGCTGACGTTTAGCGGTACGACCTATGACGTTATCCCGGATCCAAAGTCGACCGGTGATGGACTCGAGAAGAAGTATGTCACGGATGGGTCGTTCCTACCTTACTACATCTTCCACCTTATCTGGCGGCAGGTTGCTGCGTTATGAGGCTTCAAACCTGGTTTAAACAGCCCTCTTCTTAGTGCCAAATTGGCAAAAGTCAGCGTGGCATGATAGGACAACAGGCCGTTGCGACGCTCAAATAATTAGTGCTTCTCGCTCATTTAATTAGCGCGCGTACAATGCAAAGGAAAAGTAAGTCCGACAAAAATTTCTCAGATCGGATACTTGACTTTAATTTCCAGATTAGTATATTAAAGAAGTTCTTTTAAAGAGTTTTTCCATTTCATCAAGAAGGGTGGAGGGATCAGGCCCAACGAAACCCTGGCAACCGCCCCGACATGTGTCGGGGGTCCGGTGCTAATTCCTGCCCGGATCCGTCCTTGGTTCAAGGAAGGGTTGCACGGGGAAGATGAGCCAAGAATCAGAACCTCTTCTTGCCATCATTCTCGGTGCAGGAGGAGGTTTTTTCGTTTAAGGTAAACTAATAATCAGAAGAGGAGAAATAGATGAGCACCAACGGCAAGGAGAGGAAATATCACTATGAGACTCTCCAACTTCATGCAGGTCAAAAACCCGATCCGACGACGAACTCGAGAGCGGTACCCATATACCAGACATCATCCTACGTATTCAACGACAGCGAACACGCGGCAGCGCTATTCGGGCTCCAACAATTCGGGAATATCTACACGCGTATAATGAACCCGACCACGGACGTTTTCGAGCAGAGGGTCGCGGCACTTGAAGGAGGGGTGGCTGGGCTTGCCACAAGCAGCGGACAGGCGGCGCAGCTCCTAGCATTGACGACTATTGCCCAGGCTGGCGAGAACATAGTCTCCACGTCCAACCTTTACGGCGGCACTTATAACCAGTTCAAAGTGACGTTCAAAAGGCTCGGCATCGACGTCAGGTTCGTCGACGGGGACGACGCGGATAAAATCGCCAAACTCATCGACTCAAAGACAAAAGCGGTCTATCTGGAAACGATCGGGAACCCCAGGCTGAACATTCCGGATATCGAGGCGATAGCCAAGGTTGCACACTCGAAAGGTGTCCCGCTGGTGATCGACAACACCTTCGCCGCGGCCGGTTACATATGCAGGCCGATAGATTTCGGCGCGGACATCGTGACCGCATCCGCTACGAAGTGGATCGGCGGACACGGCACATCGATCGGCGGAGTCATTGTAGATTCCGGTAAGTTTGACTGGGGCAACGGAAGGTTCCCTATGTTCACCGAGCCGAGCCCGGGCTACCACGGATTAAAGTTCTACGAATCCTTCGGTCCGAAATCGCCGTTCGGGAATATCGCGTTCATAATTAAGGCGCGAGTCGAGGGCCTGCGTGATCTGGGGCCGTGCCTGAGCCCGTTCAATTCGTTCCTGTTCCTTCAGGGACTTGAAACGCTGTCTCTCAGGGTCGAGCGCCATTGCGAAAACGCGCTGAAGCTCGCGAAGCACCTCAAATCGCACCCTCTGGTCGATTGGGTGATTTATCCGGGGTTCGAAGACCATCCCGACCACGCCAAAGCCGTGAAGTATTTCAGGAAAGGTCTGTTCGGCTCGATGGTAGTCTTCGGTATCAAAGGCGGCCTCGAAGCCGGAAAGGCCCTCATCAATAACTTGAAGCTGACCAGCCTCCTTGCTAACGTTGGTGACGCGAAAACTCTCGTCATACATCCCGCCTCCACAACTCACCAGCAGTTGTCGGGCGAGGAGCAGCGTTCTGCCGGTGTCACTCCGGACATGATCCGCGTCTCGGTAGGTATTGAACATATCGATGACATCATACTCGATTTCGACGAGGCGCTCGATTCAGTCGAGCGAAAAGTTCCAGCGTAACTGGACAGGAAAGGCATGATAGAGACGCTATCGAAGTCTGTTACAAGAACTCAGAAGGTTCGGCTTTACACTGAAGCCGAACCTTTTCATTTCGATTCCGGCCCGAAGCTGGGTCCGATAGACGTTGCGTTTGAAACGTACGGCGAGCTCAATAGCGAGGGAACTAACGGGATACTGGTTTGCCATGCGCTGACCGGCAGCGCTCACGCCGGCTCTTATCATTCAGAAGATGATAATGTCCCGGGCTGGTGGGACGCAGTCATCGGCCCCGGAAAAGCGCTCGATACGACGAGATACTTCGTCGTCTGTTCAAACATACTCTCGGGTTGTTACGGCACTACCGGACCGTCGTCCATGAATCCGGCATCGATCCGCGAGTACGGTACTTCTTTCCCGACGACAACAATTCGTGATATGGTGCGAGTTCAGAAGCGATTGCTCGAATGGCTCGGCGTGGAGAAACTACAGCTGGTAATCGGTGGTTCGATGGGCGGGATGCAGGTCGTCGAATGGATGGTAATGTATCCCGATTTTGTGGAGCGGGCTGTCCCGATTGCCACGGGAGCCAGCCATACTGCGTGGGGTATCGGGTTGAATGAAGTGGCGCGCCAGGCAATATTGAACGACCCCGCATATATGAACGGCAATTACTACGCTTCGGGTCAGCCCGGGCGCGGGCTTGCGCTCGCCAGAATGATCGCGATGATAAGTTACCGGAGTCCCGAATCGTTCACGATGAGGTTTCAGAGAGAGAGGACGCTCGGCGGCGACGGCAGGGAGTTTTTCGACCCAAAGAACATTTTCCAGGTGGAAAGCTACCTTCACTACCAGGGAGTAAAACTGGTAGAGCGGTTTGACGCGAATACTTATATCTATATTACGAGGGCGATGGATCTGCACGACGTTGCGCGCGGCCGCGGAAGCCTCCGTGACGTCCTATCTTCCGTACGGGCGAAAACAATTTGCGTCGGCATCAATTCGGACGAGCTCTATCCTGCGGTTGAGCAGCGTGGGCTCGCGGAATTGATTCCCAACGCGCGTTATGCTGAAATCCAATCGATTCATGGACATGACGCATTCCTTATTGAGTTCGAACAGGTGAATCGACTGGTCAAAGAGTTTCTTGGCAACCGGTGAATTCCGGTCGGCTGGTGGATTGATGATCGCTTGGTGAGGCAGAGTGCCGCAGGGTTGGCTCCGGCCTTTGATTCGCCCTTCCCCCCATCGTTGCAATTTCTGCGCCTTTTAGTTAAAATAATTGTTAATACTTGCTAAATAATGCACATCCTGCTGGTAGACGACGAACCCGAAAATAGTATTGCCCTGGCCGAGGTTCTCAAGGCGGAAGGACATTTGGTCGATACGGCATCCGATGGCTACGAGGCCCTGGATGTGATCCGTACGAACAGATTCGACGCGATCGTTTCTGACGCCCTGATGCCCCGCATGGACGGGTTTGCACTATGCAGAACGATCCGAGCGGACGAAGCACACAAGGACTTGCCGGTCATTATTTTAACAGGGGAATACGTCGGGGATGCGGACGAACAGTTTGCCATCAGCGTCGGGGTTACCAAGGTCCTCAGGAAGACGGGTAACGCTGACGAACTCCTCTCGACGCTGAATCGTATCGGCAACCGTGAGGCCGGGCCGAAGATTGCCGCGGAGGAATCATCCCCGCTCGACGAGGGTGAATACCTAAAAGGATACAATTCTATCCTGTTTCGCAGGCTCGAGTCAAAAATGTCGGAGCTGCAGAACGTCAACCGGAAACTCGTCGAAAGAAACACCCAGCTTGAACATGAGCGTAGGAAATACAGGCAGTTGTTCGCCTCTGCCAATGATGGGATTTTGCTGGTGAACCAGCTTACGAACGAAATCACCGAATCGAACGTTCACGCCCGGAAGATTCTCAAGTTGACCGACAAAGTTATTTCGCAGAAGAACCTCAGTGAACTGAAGCCGTTCGGCGAACTCCTCGGTGAGAAGATTCGCCGCGGCGAAGCTGTCCAGTTCGAGAGCACTTATGAACACGGGAGTTCGAGAATTATCCTGGACATAAGCGGCACACCTGTCGGCACCGAGGATAATCTCTATCTGCTTATTCTCAGGAACGTGACGAGGCGTAAGGAATGGCTGGAACGGTTTATAGCGCTCGACAAGCTTCGCGCGCTCGGTCGGCTCTCACACGGCCTGGTGCATGAGATCAGGAATCCGCTGAACGTGGTGTCTCTCAATCTCCAGTACCTTGAATGGAGTATGGAAGAAAACTCGGCCGGGAAGAAATTCACCAAATCCGCGCTAGAGGGTGTCAGTGCGATCGAGAAGGTCATGAGGGAAACGATGAATTTTGCCCAGCCGCAGGCCCCCGCTAAATCCCAGCTCAGGCTCGGGAGTATCCTCAACGAGATGGCCGGGCTGGCGAAGGCTTCACTCCAGAAGTCAAGGATAAATCTTTCCATCGAAAGGGGAGAGACGAATGACACTATATTCGCCGACAAGTCCCAGGTACTTCACGGTATCCTCAACGTCGTCGAGAACGCGATCGAAGCGATGCCAAACGGGGGCAAACTCCTATTCAGACTTGAAGATAGCGGCCCGGACGGGGAGATCATCCTTCGTATTGCCGATACGGGCATAGGTATGGATGAAGACGTCGCTAAACTTGCGATCGAACCCTTTTACACGACAAAGGAGGGGGCGATCGGGATGGGCCTCTCTATTTCCAACCGACTATTCGAACTGAACGACGCCGCGCTCAGCTATGAAACCGGAGTCGGCGCCGGTACCACCGTCACGATCCATTTTCAGCGGGCGAGGCAGAAATGAGCAGCAAAATCCTGATCGTTGACGATGACGAGCTGCTGAACAATTCATTGAATGCGGTCCTTACAAGGAGTGGGTACGAAGTCGTCTCCGTACTCAAGGGCGAAGATGCGTTTCAACAGATACTGGAATTTCAGCCGGACGTGGTCCTGTTAGACCTTTATCTGGGTTCCATGACCGGCCTCGATATCCTCCGGAATTTGCGCGCCGAGAAGAACGAGACGCCTGTCATACTCATCACCGCTTTTTCAGATGTCAACAGCGCGGTCAGTGCGATAAAACTGGGTTCCGAAGATTTCGTGCTCAAGCCGCTCGACCTGGAACAACTCGAGATCCTGATCAACAAGACACTCAACCGGAAAAACCTTGAGCGCCGGTACGAACTGCTGAAGGACGAGCTGCAGCAGAAGTTCGGCCCGTACGCCATCGTCGGAAAGAGCGAAAATCTCAGGAAGGTCATACATACCGCCGAGAGGCTCGCACATGCGGACACGACCGCGCTCATTATCGGCGAGAGCGGGTGCGGAAAAGAGCTGATCGCCCGGCTGATGCACGAGAAGAGCGACAGGTCTGACGGACCGTTCATCTCCATAAACTGCGGCGCGATCCCCAAGGAGCTCGCTGAGAGCGAGCTATTCGGATACGAGAGGGGGGCATTCACCGGAGCCATGGACAAGATGAGGCAAGGGAAGTTCGAACTTGCCGACCGTGGTACTATCCTGCTGGATGAGGTCGGTGAACTCACGCAGGAACTGCAGGTGAAACTCCTGCGAGTCCTTGAGACGAAGAGATTTTACAGACTTGGCGGGTCGAAGGAGATCGCGGTGGACGTCAGGATAATAGCCGCGACCAACAAGAATTTGAAAGCGGCGGTGGAGAAGGGCACCTTCAGGGAAGACCTCTTCTACCGTCTCAATATAGCCCAGCTTCACGTACCCGCTCTCAGGGAACGAGTCGAAGATATCGCTCTCCTTGCCAACACTTTCCTGGAAGAGTTCAACAGAAAGTTCGGAAAGACGATCAAGGGGTTCACTCCCGAGGCCATCAAAGTCATGGAGAAATATTCATGGCCGGGCAACGTGCGTGAGCTGAAGAACGCGATCGAGCGGCTGGCGCTCCTCGAGACGGATACAGTCGTCAAGCCGGAGCACCTCGCGTTCCTGAGTTACCACCCGGGATTCAACTCTACCAAGATGCTTGAGGAGAAGACCATAGTAGACGTCCCCAACCAGGGGGTCAAGATGGATGATATTATGCGCGAGGCGATAATACGGACGCTGGACCTCACGGCTGGTAACCAGATCCAGGCAGCCAAGGTTCTCGGGCTGACAAGGTCGCGGCTCCGTTATAGGATGCAGCAGCTTAAGATTAAGTACCAGCCCAAAAAGGGAGCGTCCGAAGGAACTCGGGAATGAGCTCCGACACGGTCAGGGTGCGCTTCGCACCGAGCCCCACGGGATTTCTTCATGTCGGGGGACTCAGAACGGCTCTTTTTAATTTTCTAGTCGCGAGGAATTCGGGGGGCAAATTCATACTTCGAATCGAAGACACCGACCGCGCGCGTTACGTTGAGGGAGCAGTTCAAAATCTTATCAAGACGCTGCGCTGGGCTGGCCTGGAATATGACGAAGGACCGGATGCCGCCGGCGAGTATGGTCCCTACGTGCAGAGCGAGCGTCTCGACATCTACCGCAGGCACGTCGACCTCCTCCTTGAAAAAGGAACGGCCTACCGGTGCTTCTGCACGCCCGATAGACTCGAGGCGATGAGGAAGGAGCAGGAGAAAAACAAACTTCAGCCTAAATATGACCGCACCTGCCTGCGTCTTTCCGCTAAAGAGCTCGCCGACAACATTTCCTCGGGTAAGCCATTCGTCGTACGGATGAAGGTGCCGGACAATACCTCCGTGAAATTCTCCGATATCATACGCGGAGATGTCGAGTTCTTGAGCGAACGGGTTGACGATCAGGTCCTGCTGAAGTCCGACGGGTTTCCGACGTACCACCTTGCGAATGTCGTCGACGACCACCTAATGAAAATCTCCCATGTCATTCGCGGTGAAGAATGGCTTCCCAGTACTCCCAAGCATGTTCTCCTTTACGACGCTTTCGGGTGGGACTTGCCACAATTCGCGCATTTGCCGCTGCTTTTGAACCCTGACAAGTCGAAACTCAGCAAACGGCAGGGAGACGTCGCGGTGGAGGATTACCGCGACAAGGGTTACTTGAAAGAGGCTCTGGTCAATTTCATTGCACTCCTCGGCTGGAATCCGGGCGACGAGCGGGAGATATTTTCGCTCGCCGAGCTGGAAAAGGAATTCTCGCTTGAGAAGGTCAACAAATCGGGCGCAGTCTTCAACGTCGAGAAACTGAACTGGCTCAACTTCCAGCACCTCAGGCGGAAACCAGACGATGAAGTCCTTACCATGCTTAAAGAGCATCTCGAGAAGTCGGGGATAGTGTATTCGAACCTCGGCGATCAATATCTCCTGAATGTAATTACCGCGATGCGTGAGCGGGTGAGCTTCGTAAAGGATTTCACCGAGAAGAGCCCATATTTCTTCCAGGCGCCGAAGGAATACGATCCGGCCGTAGTCGCGAAGAGATGGAAACCGGAATCGGCTGGTAATTTGAGAGAACTGATGAAAGCGTTCTCCAAGTTGACCGATCCACAAAAGGGAGACTATGAAGCCGCACTGCACCGGACGGCGGAATCGTTGAAAGTCGGAAACGGTGAACTGATCCATCCACTTCGGCTGGCGGTCTCCGGCATGGGCGAGGGCCCTGGCTTGTTTGATATTGTATCCATCATCGGAAAAGAAGAAACGGTACGTAGAATTAACTCGGCTATCGAAAGAATCAAGTGACATCCATGGAAGAAGACAAGAAAATGGCATCTGAGGAATCCGCGGGTTCGCCACCGGAAAAGAGAAATTTCATACGCGACATCATCGACGACGATCTGAAGAGCGGCAAGTATGAAACTGTGCACACGCGCTTTCCCCCGGAGCCTAACGGCTACCTCCATATCGGCCACGCGAAATCCATCTGTCTGAATTTCGGTACCGCGAAGGATTACAAAGGTCTCGCCAATCTCAGGTTCGACGACACCAACCCAACCAAAGAAGATGTGGAGTATGTCGAGTCGATACAGGAGGACATACGCTGGCTGGGATTCGATTGGGAAAACAGGTTGTATTACGCCTCTGACTACTTCGAGAAGCTATATGATTATGCGGTCATCCTGATCAAGAAGGGAAAGGCATATGTCGACGATCTCAATGCCGACCAGATCAGAGAGCACAGAGGAACACTGACGGAGCCTGGTAAGGACAGCCCGTACCGGAACAGATCGGTGGAAGAGAACCTCGGACTCTTCGATAGGATTAAGAAGGGGGAGTTCCCCGACGGCTCAAAGACATTACGAGCGAAGGTCGACATGTCGTCGCCGAACATAAATATGCGCGACCCGGTGATGTACCGGATACTTCACGCGACGCACCACCGCACCGGCGACAAGTGGTGTATATATCCAATGTACGACTGGGCTCACGGGCAGTCCGATTCGATAGAGGGAATCACACATTCCATCTGCACACTCGAGTTTGAAGACCACCGACCGCTTTACAACTGGTTCGTCGAACAGCTCGGTATCTTCCATCCGCGACAGATCGAATTCGCCCGGTTGAATCTTACATACACAGTAATGAGCAAGAGGAGGCTTCTCCAGCTGGTCCAGGAAGGGCACGTTAGCGGTTGGAACGATCCGCGAATGCCGACTATTTCGGGACTCCGCCGGCGCGGTTACACGCCGGAGTCGATCAGGCTATTCGCAGACCGAATTGGGGTCTCGAAAGCTGACAGCGTGATTGACGTGTCCGTTCTTGAAGACTGTCTCAGGGCTGACCTGAACAAGCGCGCCCAGCGGGTCATGGCCGTGCTTCACCCGATCAAACTCGTGATCGAGAATTATCCCGACGGACAGGTGGAAGAGCTCGAGGCCGTGAACAACCCTGAAGACGAGTCAATGGGAAGCCGCAAGATACCATTCTCGAAAGTGCTCTACATAGAGCAGGACGATTTTAGGGAAGATCCGCCAAAGAAATATTTCAGACTGTCGCCGGGCGCGGAAGTCAGACTCCGCTACGCGTACATCATCAAGTGCACTGGAGTCGTGAAGGATCCGAAGGCGGGAGCCATTACCGAACTAAGGTGTACCTATGATCCTGATACGAAGAGCGGTTCGCCGGCAAGTCAGCGGAAAGTGAAGGGGACGATACACTGGGTTTCGGCGCAGCACGCTGTCGACGCAGAAGCGAGAGTTTACGACAGGCTATTCAATGTCCCCGATCCGGGCGGCGAAAACTGGAAACAATCACTCAACCCCAATTCGCTTGAAGTAGTAAAGGGCTGCAAGGTCGAGCCGGGATTAGCGAAGGCCAGGCCGCAGGACCGTTTCCAGTTCGAGAGGCTCGGCTACTACTGCGTGGATGACGAATCATCAAAAGGCAACCTTGTCTTCAACCGGACCGTGACCCTCCGCGACACCTGGGCAAAGATAGAGAAGGGATAGAAGCGGCTCTCTGTTCGGTTCATCAAGGAAGCAGTTTATAATCGAGTTTGTCGCGAAACCACCGATGTCATTCCGACCGAGTGAGTCTGTGCGCAAACCGGGGACTAACGAGTGAAGGGATCTTGTGCGCAAGACCATTACACTTGCATTGGTGGTCTCCCATGGAAGATTTCTCATCCCGCAAAGCGGAATTCAAAATGACACTGTTTTATCCTTTCGACCTCTCCCGTGTTTTAGAAATGAATCATCAGGCGAGTCGCAATTGTCCTGAGAGCATTCTGCACCATCTTCAATTGTCATTCTGAGTCCCGCGAAGCGGGGCGAAGAATCCATCTTTTGCCTCAGAGTATGGATTTTCGATGAAGCCGGGCCTGCCTCCGGCATGACTTCAGTCGTCCGCACCGCGCAACCGGACGGACTTCTTCAGAACAACATCTTCTTTTTCAAGATTGCAGTTTTCGGCATCATTTCCTGACTGCCGGAGCTCAAAACATAAATTACCAGAGCATCACACTTCCTTAGTAGAGGGTTAGGAAGGGTTTCTTTCCTTTGTCCTTTCCTTTCATTAAGATATAGCGCAGACAGCGGCGGAAAGCGTCCGGCGTGCCTGTAATAGTCGAAAACAAATGTCGGGGGGCATGATGCTTTCGCATGTTATGAGCGCGGCAACGTATGGCGTAAATGCCTTTATCGTTGATATCGAGACAAACGTCGGCGGCGGGCTGTTTGCCTGGTGGATGGTCGGCCTGCCGGACAACGCGGTAAAGGAAAGCCGCGAACGTGTTCTTACCGCGATAAAAAATTCCACCCTTAAGTACCCGGGCCATCAGATTGTCATAAACCTTGCTCCCGCCGATGTCAGGAAAGAAGGAAGCGCGTTCGACCTCCCGATTGCCGTCGGCATCCTGGCCGCGTCCGGGGCGGTGGATCAAACCGACCTCGATAAGTTCATCGTCCTCGGCGAGCTCGCGCTTGACGCGTCGGTGAGGCCCGTGCACGGAGTCCTCCCGATCGCGGTGGAGGCGAGAGACAGGGGAATACCGGCGATGATCATTCCGAAAGGAAACGCCAGGGAAGCCGCGATGGTCGAGGGAGTCAGCATTTATCCGGTCGAGACCCTCCTGGAAGCGGTCCATCTTCTTGGCGGCGAATACAAACTCCTCGAGCCTTTTCGGGTGGACAAGGAAGAGCTATTCGGTCAGACCCAGGCGTATCAATTTGATTTCTCGGATGTAAAAGGGCAGGAGAACGTGAAGCGCGCGCTCGAGGTTGCGGCGGCGGGCGGGCACAACGTAATCATGATAGGTCCGCCGCGAAGTGGGAAGACGATGCTGGCGAAGAGACTCCCGACTATTTTGCCGGACATGACGTTCGAAGAGGCGCTGGAGACGACCAAGATACACTCCGTCGCGGGGTTGCTGCCGTCCGATGCTGGACTTGTTGCGACGCGGCCGTTCCGCTCACCGCACCATACCATTTCTGACAGCGCCCTGGTAGGCGGCGGGACTATTCCCAAGCCGGGAGAAATTTCGCTCGCGCACCACGGGGTACTGTTCCTCGATGAACTTCCGGAATTCGACAGGAGCGTACTGGAAGTTCTCAGGCAGCCAATGGAGGACGGGCACGTGACAATAAGCAGGACGAAGCTCTCGATCGATTACCCTTCGATGTTCATGCTTCTCGCCGCGATGAACCCATGCCCCTGCGGAAATTACGGCAATCCGAACGCGACATGCAGCTGCAACCAGATGCAGATACCGAGGTACATGTCGAAGATCAGCGGGCCGCTGCTCGACAGAATAGATATTCACGTCGAAGTACCGGCGGTGAAGTATGCGGAGCTCTCGAGCAAGAAATCGGGAGAGCCATCTTCTGCTGTGAGAGCGAGAGTGAAGAAGGCGCGCGAGATTCAGCGTGAAAGGTTCAAAGGGAGAAAAGGCCTTTTCAAAAACGCGGATATGCAGAGCAAAGAAATAAGGGAGTTCTGCCAGCCTGACAAAGGGGGAGAAGATTTGTTGAAGCAGGCAATAACAAAACTCGGCCTGAGTGCGAGAGCCTACGATAGGATACTCAAAGTCGCGAGAACGATCGCAGATCTTGCAGGGAACGGCGACATCATGCCCGAGCACATAGCTGAGGCGATACAGTACAGGACACTGGACAGGCAGTTATACTTGGAGGGATAGACCAACAAGAGCGCTCCAGCTGTGAAGGAGTTGTACTCCTGAACAAGATTGCTTCGGTCAACTAAAACGATCTTAACGATGAGTCGATGGAAAGTCATAAGCGATGTGAAATTGTATTTTGTCACGACAACTATCGTTGACTGGCAAAATGTATTCGTGTCTTTACACATGTTTGAGATGATGGTAGAGAGTCTCAAGTATTGCGTAGCCCATAAAAGACTGCATCTCCACGGATATGTCATAATGCCGAATCACGCACATTATATTCTTTCAACTGAACAACCGAATGAATTATCAGACATCATGCGGGATTATAATCGGTTTACCTCCCAAAGGAATATCACACAGCTCGGGGAAATGCATCATGAAGATATGCTTTCCAGGTTCCGTGAAGCGGCGACAATGGACGAACGTGGAAATACGCACAAAGTATGGCAAGACGGTTTTCATCCAATAGCGATCGAGACCGAGGTGTTTTTCAGGGAGAAACTGAACTACCTCCATGAGAATCCCGTACGAAAAGGGTTCGTTGAGCTTCCTGAGCATTGGAAATTTTCGAGTGCCAGGAATTATTTATCCGGCGACAATTCAATTATCAATGAGGAGTGCCTTTGAGGCAATGCGTGATTCCGAGTATGGGGTTCGGGAGTGGTGGCAAAGTGGCAACGCAACCATAAGGATGCGTTGCCACTTTCTTCCCCGATCCAGCCAAAGTATGAAACAGGTGCGTCAATCCGCACTGACCGACACCTTCAGCATGTAGCTCCTCGGTGTTCCCCAGGAAGCGCCGCTGAAGAAGGAGCCTTTCAAAAGATATTGGTGGTTCAGAATGTTATTGACGAACACTTCCGGCCTGATATCGAATGAGCCGAGGTGGAATGTCTTTCCCAGCGAACCGTCGAATATGAGATGCGGGTTGACATGCCCGTTTGTCTGGCCGTTTGTCAGGCCGCTTCCGTAGCTCCCTATGATTCCCGCGAAATATTCGCTCTCGGTGTAATTGAGGCCGAGCGAGTAAGTGATTCGCTGGTCGTGGTCGAGGTCGAAGGCGGTCGTCGGCGGAAGGGCCGGAAGGAAGCCGCCCGTTGTCGCACCGACTCCCTGCGCGTGGCTCACCGCGAGGTTGAAATAGCCGCTAAGG
>VFSW01002296.1_pt1 | contig 28922 bp, 27 predicted proteins | sample 5358111 | NCBI WGS metagenome assembly VFSW01 (sample SAMN11554181, study PRJNA540505) | mine drainage metagenome | isolation source: sediment from site ElyBrook_90M | place: USA: Ely Copper Mine, Vershire, VT | collected 2017 | reverse complement strand
GCGCTTCAATCCCCCCGCGCGCGCGGTCGCGGGCCGGCGGGCCGCGGGGGCGGCGTTGCTGGTGCTCGCCGCGGCGGCGGCGCTGCTCGCGGCCCAGGGCACCGCCGTGGGCCGCGAGATCCTCGGGCTCGTGCGCCGCACGCTCAAGCGGCTCGACCTCACCGCGAAGACGCTCTACGCCGTGGTCTCGCCGGGCAGCGCGTTCGCCGGCTCCTTGCTCGAGATCGCGCTGGCGGCCGATCGGACCTACATGCTCGACGATCCGAAGCGGCCCACCCACGTCACAATCGGCCCCATCTCCGCGGCGGCGCTCCCGATGTCGAATGGACTCACCCGGCTCGAGACCCGCTTTCTGCGGGATCCCGAGCAGGTGGCGCGGGTGCTGGCATCGGGGCGTTCCGACGCGCGTCAGGCCCTGGAACTCGGCCTCGTGACCTTCGCGCCCGACGCGATCGACTTCGACGATGAGCTGCGCCTGGCGCTCGAGGAGCGCACCGCCATCTCTCCGGATGCCCTGACCGGGATGGAGGCGAATCTCCGGTTCGCGGGGCCGGAGACGCTCGACACCAAGATCTTCGGTCGGCTGAGCGCCTGGCAGAACTGGATCTTCACCCGGCCCAACGCGACCGGTGACAAGGGCGCGCTGACCCTCTATGGGAAGGCCGGATTGCGCCCCGAGTTCGACCTACGTAGAACCTAAAGGTGCGCGAAGCGAGGTAAGCCATGTCGACCGTCGTCACCGACGAAAAGATCCCCAACAACGTCAACCTCTCCCACGATCCACGGCTACAGCGGGCGCTCGAGCAGTGGCAGCCCAACTTCCGCAACTGGTGGTTGGAGATGGGACCCGAGGGGTACCACGCGCAGGAGGTCTACCTGCGCACGGCCATCTCGGTCACCACCGACGGCTGGGCTCACTACGACTATGTGAAGATGCCCGACTACCGCTGGGGTATCTTCCTCGCGGACGCCGTGCCAGACCGACGCATCGGCTTCGGCGATTCGATGGGGCAGCCGGTCTGGCAGGACGTCCCGGGAGAGCACCGCAACACGCTGCGCCGGCTGATCGTCACGCAAGGGGACACCGAGCCGGCGTCGGTGGAGCAGCAGCGCGTCCTGGGCGCCAGCTGTCCGTCGCTCTACGACCTGCGAAACCTCTTCCAGGTGAACGTCGAGGAAGGGCGGCACCTGTGGGCGATGGTGTACTTGCTCCATGGCTTCTTTGGTCGGGACGGCCGCGAGGAGGCTGACGATCTGCTCGCGCGCCGGAGCGGCAACCCGGACCGCCCGCGCATCCTGGGCGCTTTCAACGAGCCCATCGACGACTGGCTCAGCTTCTTCATGTTCACGATGTTCACTGACCGCGACGGCAAGTACCAGCTCCTGGCTTTGGCCGAGTCCGGCTTCGATCCACTCTCGCGGACCACGCGCTTCATGCTCACCGAGGAAGCCCACCACATGTTCGTGGGCGAGACCGGGATCGGCCGCGTGGTGCAGCGGACGATCGAGCTCATGAAGAAGAATCCCAACGGCGACGTCCGCGCCGAAGGCGGGGTCGATCTCCCGACGCTCCAGCGCTACCTGAGCTTCTGGTACACCCGCTCGCTCGACCTCTTCGGCGGAGAGATCTCGACCAACGCCGCGAGCTTCTTCGCCTCCGGACTCAAGGGGCGCGCCAAGGAGGAGAAGTTCCAGGACCACCTGGCGCTGGAGGGGTTCGTCCCCATCGCGGTCCCCGAGAACGGCAAGCTCGAGACCAAGCAGGTGCCGATGCGGACCGCGATGAACGAGATCCTGCGGGATGGGTATGTCGAGGACTGCCAGCGTGGCGTCGATCGCTGGAACAAGCTCCTCGAGGCCGAGGGGATCTCCACGCGACTCACGCTGCCTTCGCGACGGTTCAACCGGGAGCAGGGGATCTATGCCGGCCACCGGTTCGATCCGGAGGGTACTCCGATCACCGAGGCGGCCTGGGCCGCCAAGCAGGCGGACTGGCTTCCAAGCCCTGCGGACCGGGCCTACGTGAAGAGCCTTCAACAACGGGCGGTCACGAAGCCCGGGGAGGTGGCGCACTGGATCGCGCCGCCGGCCAAGGGGATCAACGCCTTGCCGCTGGATTTCGTCTACGTGCGCACCGACGGCTGAGTCAGCGCTACTGTCGCTATTTAAGGTAAGGCTGCACCATTCGGCCGAGGCGAGGCATCGCGGCCTCGACGTGCTTCTTGCCGGTTGGACGCAGCTTCTCGTAGGCCTTCTTCATCGTTGGGTTCTTCGACCGCGCGGCGCGGTCATCGGTGATCGCCAGCAGCGCGTCGGCGACGGGCTCGGCGCGCATCGCGATAAAATCTCCGAAGGGGGGCGTGGTCACCTTGAGCCAGTCGGCATAGAAGGGCTCGAGCCGCGCGACGAAGTCGTCCATCAGCGAATCCAGGACCTCCGGAATCACGCCGGGCTTGAGCGCTTTCACGACCCCATAGGCGGCCTTGATCGCGAGGCCCGAGAGCCCTCCCTTGTCGGAGACCTCGCCGTCCACCACCTGCGCGGCGTCGTGGACCACCTTGGGGCGCACGTCCTTGGTTAAGAGCTTCTCGGCGAGAGTTGGCATGGGGCTCAGTACATTACAGAGCCCCCGAAGGTTGTCGAGGGCTCGCGAAGGCGCGTCTTGGTGTTGACCTGGAGCTCGAAGTCGGCGGTCTCGACGAGGGGGTCGAACCTCGGCGTTCATCCCGCGCAGCTGCGGCCTGCGGGGGGCTGAACGTGGAACGCGCCACCCCCGGTGCTCACATTGCCCCGACATGAACGGCGGGGCGGCCACAGCAGGCGGGGCGGCCACAGCTCGCCTTGCCGCCAGCGCTGGAGCTAGAATCCGTCCGTGCTGAAGTTGAGTCTTCTTGTGCTGATGATGAGCCCGCTTCCCCTCCCCAAAGATGCCGCGCAGGAGCTCCAGGCCTGGCGGGCCGAAAAGGACCGCGAGATGCTGGGGCCTGGGAGCCCGCTCGCCTACGTCGGTCCTCGCAAGCTCGAGGCGGGCCACAACGTGTTCGGCAGCGGCCCCGACGACAACCAGCGGTTCGACCGCCCCGGGCTTCCGCCCCGCGCGCTGGATCTGTACGTGCAGGACGTGCGCGTTCGGCTGATCCCGCTCCTGCCTATCGTGGCTCTCAACGGACAGCCGGCCGTCGAGGTCCTGCTCCGGCCCGGTGACCGGGTCGAGGTGGGGCCGCTGGACATCCGCATCCGGGGGCCCGGCGAGGTCGTTATCCTCGATCAGGCGCGCCCTGAGCGGCTCGCCTACAAGGGGCTCCACTACCTGCCGACAGACGGCCGTTACCGCGTCCCCGCCACGGTGGAGTCGATTCCGTCCGGCAAGACGCTGACGCTCGACACCACCCAGCACCAGCAACGGCAGCTGCAGCTGAAGGGCATCGTTCACTTCCAGCTCTCGGGTCAGCGCTTCAGCCTCGAAGGATTTCAGCTCGATCGGCCCGAGGATCTGTTCGTGGTGTTCAAGGATGCCACGAGCGGCAAGGAGACCTACGGTCCAGGCCGCTTTCTGTGGGTGCGGGCCCCGCCGGACGGCCAGACCGTCATCGACTTCAACCAGGCGTGGAACCCGCTCTGCGCCTACTCGGATGGCTACAACTGCCCGCTGGCCCCGCCGGAGAATCGGCTGACGATCGCCATCCCGGTCGGCGAGGCGCCGTACCGGGAGTAACGGCGAGCGCGTCGACGACCTATTCGACGGGCTCGCCGGGGCCTGCGATCCGCTCGACCACGGATTCGGCGGAGAGCCCCCAGCCGTCCCCTTTGGGTTCGACCCCATGCAGGCGCACGACCTCGCCGCGCTCGAGCTCGACGAAGGACCGGTTGTGGTCGGTGACGTGCTTGTCCTGCAGCGCCAGGCCGCGCCGTCCCTCCGGGCCACAACCCATGTAGCGATGGCGCCCCTTGCCGCGCAGCCGCTCGGACACGATGCGCATCAGGCGGCCCGGTGGCGGCTCGGGCCAAGGCTCTCCCGGCGGTGCCAGCGCGAGGTAGCTCATCTTGAGCCGCTCCTTGTGCAGGCCAGCGGCATGGGCCAGTTGCAGCACGAGCGGCGGGGGCGCCCAGTCCCGCTCGGCGTGGCACCAGTCAGAGGGCCGATCCAACGCTTGGCACGCGCCGCGGTACAAGCAAGGGGCCCGCACGTTGATCCCCTCCTCGACCAGCGCGTCTCTGACCGAGAGCAGGTCGCGGGAGGTGTCGCGCAGCGCGGGCTCGACGAGGAGCAGGGTTCCGCCCGAGCTCAGGCGCGTCAGGAGCTCCCGGCACAAGGCGGCGCGCCGCGCGAGGCCCTCCGCCCCGCGGCCCAGCTCGTTCAGGAGGTGCTGGACGACGATGAGCTGGAAGCGTCCTTCGGGAAGCGGATCTCCCGGGGCCCAGCGGGAAGTCTTCACGTCGCGGCGAGCGAGCTCCCCGAGCCGAGCCGCGACCCCGAGCGACGCGCGGCTGCGATCCACGGCGATGGACCGCGTCGCGCCGACGTCGAGGGCGGCGAAGCTCGCGGGCGCCGGTCCCGCCCCGAGATCCAGGACCGGCCCGGTGAGCGGCGGCAGCTCGGTGAGCAGGCGCCGCACCTGGGCGTAGGACACGGGCCAGTAGAAGAGGAGGTAGGCCGCCAGCAGGCCGGGCTCGTCCATGTACCGCTCGCCGACGAGGCCCCGATCTCGGGTGAGACCCAGGGAGAGGCGCTGGATGTCCCGCCCGAGCCGCCGGAGCTCCTGGGGCTCCAGGCGATCCGCGGGCCCCTGGGTGCGCAGCAGGCCCCGCGCGGCGCGCAGCAGGCGGGGTACCCAGGCTTCGAGGTCGCGATCCGCGGGGTGCACGTCACCCCGCCCGCAGCAACTCTTCGACGTCGGCCGCCGTGAACGTGGGGGGAGCGTTCGAATCCCCCGCGATCAGCCGCGAAGAGATCGAGCGCTTGCGGTTCTTGAGATCCAGGATCTTCTCCTCGACCGTGCCGCGCGCGAGGAGCCGATAGACGGTGACGTCCTTGCCCTGGCCGATGCGGTGCACGCGGTCGATGGCTTGATCCTCGACGGCAGGGTTCCACCATGGGTCATAGATGAACACCGTGTCCGCCGTCGCCAGGTTGAGGCCCGTGCCGCCCGCCTTCAAGCTGATCAGGAAGACCTGGGCCGCGCCCTCCTTCTGGTTGAAGCGATCGATGATGTCCTGCCGGTCCCGGGACTTTCCATCCAGGTACTCGTAGCGCGTCCCTGCCTTGTCCAGCACGGCCCGCATGAGCTTCAGCATCTCGACGAACTGGCTGAAGCAGACCACCCGGTGGCCCCCTTCGAGCGCCTCCTCGAGCAGCTCCTGCCAGAGCAAGAGCTTCCCCGAATCCTCGTCGCCCAGCGGGAGGTCGCGCTTGAGGAGTCGCGGGTCGCAGGCCACCTGGCGCAGCCGCAACAGGCCGGCGAGCACGTTGAGCTGCGACCGGGCCATCCCCTGCTTCTCGATCGCGCCGAGCACGTCGCGCCGGACCTCGGCCAGGATCTGCAGGTAGAGCTTGCGCTGGTTGGGCGTCAGCTCGCACACCATCTCCGACTCTTGCTTGTCGGGGAGCTCGGTGAGCACGTCGCGCTTGAGGCGGCGACGGAGGAAGGGGCGGATGCGCCCCGCCAGGCGCGCGTGGGCCTTCTCGGCCTCGACTCCCTGGACCGTCTCGTAGCGCTGCGTGAACTCGCCCTGGGGACCGAGGAGCTCCGGCGAGAGGAAGTGCATCACCGACCAGAGATCGAGCGGCCGGTTCTCTACCGGCGTACCCGTGAGGGCGATGCGGAACTCGGCCTTCAGCTTGTAGGCCGCCTTGGCCGTGACCGACTGGGGGTTCTTGATGTTCTGGGCCTCGTCGAGGATCACCGCCGAGAAGGTTCGCCCCTGCAGGAGCTCCGCGTCCCTCCGCAGGATGGCGTAGGAGGTGACGATCAGGTCGCAGCTCGAGTCGCTCGGCAGCTTTCGCCCGCCGCCGCTGAAGTCCTCGGCGCGCAGATCGGGGGTGAACCTTTGGGCCTCGCGAATCCAGTTGGGCAGCACCGAGGTCGGGGTGACCACCAGCGCCGGGGCGTGCTTCTTCGCCTTGTGCTTGTCGCGTAAGAGGAAGGTCAGGGCCTGCACGGTCTTTCCAAGGCCCATCTCATCGGCGAGCAGCGCCCCCATGTGGCCCTGGCCCATGTCGCGAAGAAAGCTCAGCCAGCGAAAGCCGGTGACCTGATAGGGCCGCAGCTCGGCCTTGAGCCCCTCGGGCAGCGGCTCGAGGGGCGGCGGCTCGCCCGTGAGTCCGCTGAGGAGGCGGCCCGCGCCCGGCTCGATCTCCGCCCGGGGGCCCACGGCCAGGACCAGGTCGCTCAGCGGGCCGGCCAGCCACGGCGGGATCAGGCCCTTGCCCTCGGGCAGCAGGTTCTTGAGCTCGGCCAGGGCGAAGAGCACCGGGTCCGTGGCCGCGGCGTCGACCGGGGCGACCGAGCCGTCGCGCAGCGTCACGAACTCCCCCCAGAGCTCGGTGGCGTACTGGCTGGGATCGATCTCGATCCCCTCGGCCAACAGCCGCAGATCGACCTCGAACCACCCCGCGGCCGACAGCCGGATCGCCAGGTTCGGGCGAACGGGCTCGGAGCGGACCTTGAGTCCGACGAGCGCGGGTGGCAGCTGCGAGGACCAGGTCTTGGGGATCTTGTGGATCCCGCTGGACCAGAACGCGACCGCAGCCGGGCCCTCGGCCAGATAGGGGCCCGCGCCGGGCGAGAGGCCGAGCTCGCTCAGGAGGTCGAGCGCTCCGGCCTCGGCGCCCGGATCGCGGCGAATCCCGAATGGGACTCCGCGCTCGTCGAGCTGGACGCTGAAGGCCGGGTGAATGGCGCCCGCGATCTCGGCGGAGAGGTCGACGGGCGTGAGTCCCGGCCCGTAGCTGGCGAGCAGCCGGGCTTCGACGTGCAACAGATCCCCCTGGGTGACGAGAGTGAAGTCGGGCGCGGCGCCATGCACCGACATGACCTCTTCGGGCGAGGGGATGGAAGCGCCCAGATCCTCGGCGAGGCGTGGCAACCACTCTCCGAACGCGCGGCCGAGCTCCTCGGCGCGGGCTTCGGTCTCGGAGTGTTCCTTGAAGCGGCGCAGCGCGGTCAGCGTGAGGCGGCCGTCAAGCGGGAAGGCCACGTCGTCCGCGACGCCGAAGCGCTCGAGCCCACCGATCAGACGCACCGTCGAGGGGTCGAAGACCTTGTCCTCGCCGCGGGCGAAGAGCGTGGCCACGAAGCGGTAGGTCCCGGACGGCTCGGCGGGCACGATCGCCGAGATGCGCAGGGAGAGCGGCGCATTGGAGAAGCCCAACGGGAGCTGCTGCCGGTCGTCGAGAAAGACCGCGCGGCCGTGCAGCACGGCGAGCACGTCGCCCGCGCGCCTCGCGTCCTCGCGGTAGGCCCCAGAGCGATCGTCGCGCGGGAAGGCCCCGAGGACCTCGGCGATGCGGAGGTCCTCGGTCGACAGGCGCCCCGCGTCGGTGTCTTGAACGTCGGTCCGCTGGTCGAGTCTTCGCCGCCAGACCGTGATCTCGCCCTCGCTGAGCTCGACCACGTAGTAGAGCCGGAGCGGCACCCGGTTCGGGCCATTGTCGAGCATCCAGGCCGTGAGGGGCACGCCTGCCTTGGCCGAGGTCGGCGGAGGGGCGGCCAAGGTGTCTTCCGTGACCAGCGTGTAGAGCAGCGCCGCGACGTGGCGGCAGTGACGCCGGGCGCCCGCCCAGTCGGGGCAGTTACACTGCGAAACGATGCGGTCCCCCTCGCGCCGCACCCAGAGCTCGAACGGCCGCGGTCGGTTGCCCTGCACCGAGCCACGAACGCGCTCTCCGTCCGCACGGACATTGCCCACCGCGCCGCCGCGCGCGTCCGCCCTCCCCAGGCGGTAGGTGGGTTCGTCGAAGAGGCCTTTGAGCTCGCGGTCGGTGACTTGCAGGAGAAATTCCAAGGCGTACTTTCCAAGCAGGCGAAAAGCACAGTCTACCGGCACGCATTAGACTGATCCACGGATACTGAAAGGGGCAGCGCAAAACCCATGGCCGGCCGACGACTGGAAAAGCTCGAAGATCTGGACGCTCTGCTCGCAGGCACCCACCGCATTGCCGTCCTCGGCATCAAACCGGAGAGCCAGGCTGACCGTCCGGCCCATTATGTGCCCAGGGCTTTGCAGTCGCTGGGCTATGAGATCCTACCGGTGCCCGTGTACCCGTTCGGCGTGGAGACCATCCTCGGTCAGCCCGTGGCGGCCCGCGTCCAGGATCTCTCTCCCCCGGTGGATCTCGTCGATGTCTTCCGGCGGTCCCAGGATGTGCCCCTGCATCTCTCCGACCTGCTCGCGGCCCACCCCCGGGCGGTGTGGCTCCAGTCGGGGATCCGCAACGAGCAGGTCGCCGACGCCCTGCTCGCGGCGGGGATCGATGTCGTGCAGGACCGCTGCCTGATGGTCGAATGCCGAAGGTTCCTGAGCCAGCGCGGTTGACTTGCCCGCTCCGCGGCGACCTGTGGTAGGAAAAGTCCCACGTCTCAAACTCGTCAAGCGGCGGAACCCAAGGTTCTCGCCGCCCCTCTGGAGGAAGTCGTGGCCTACATCGTTGCCGAGCCTTGCATCGGCTGCAAGTACACGGATTGTGTCGAGGTTTGCCCCGTGGATTGTTTCTACGAAGGCGTCAATACACTCGTCATCCACCCGGATGAGTGCATCGACTGCGGCGCCTGCGAGCCCGTGTGCCCCACCAAGGCGATCTTCTCGGAAGGAGACCTGCCCGACAAGTGGAAGGACTTCGTCGAGCTCAATTCGAGGTTGTCCAAGGAGTGGCCGAACATCAACCAGAAGCGCGATCCGCTCCCCGACGCCGAGAAGCTCAAGGAGACCCTCCCCAAGCGGGAGCTCCTCATCGAAAAGGGCGGCCAAGCATAGCTCGGTCGCGCCGAGGTCGCCGAGTCCGGCCGCCTATGGGGTGGCCGGAGGGAAGCACACGCGACAGAGCTTGACGCTCACGGCCGGGACGCCGGTCCGCAGGTCGCGCCACAGGTTGCCGTAGGGCACGGCTCCCGGCACCCAGACGATGGGCCCCTTCAGGATTGCCTCGAGGTGCACGGGGTCTTCTCCCGCGCTCTCAGGATCGTGGAGCAGACTCTCGTCCACCGCCAGCAGGTCGAAGCCCTCGGAGAGCTCCTCGAAGTCCTGAGGCGTGAGACCGGACTGCACGAGGATGGCGGCGGCCTGGAAGTGCACGGCGGTAGAAAGCCGAGAAGCCCGGCGCAGGTCAAGCCCGGACCGTCACTTGGAGGCGGCGGGCAGATCGTCCGCGCTGCTCGCGGCGACGAAGGTCGGGTCGTTCACGAAGCTCGCGTCCTCGAAGCCGAACGCTTGCTTCGCCGCGTCGGGATCCGTGGGCGACATCAGCAGGGAGGCTTCTGCGACGGTCAGATGCACTGCCTCCGGATTGGCGTTGTAGTTGCCCATGTAGCCGTTCTCGGACCCCGTGCGGCTGACGCTCCGCGACTGCCCCGAGCGGGACACCTCGTTCACGTAGCCCTCGCCGAAGTTCCCCCGGGAGTGGATGAGCTCGTGGGTCAACTCATCCTGGTGCGCGGCCGCGGAGGCGGCGGCCCCGAACGCGCCGCGGCCGAGGTGGATCGTCGTGCAGTCGCGGTCTGTCGCGGAACCGGCCTGGCCGTCCGGGCGAATGTAAGAGCGGTCCGCCTCGACTCGGGTGAGACCCTGGGGGATCTCGGCCGCGGTCTGGTAGATCGCGGTGAGAACGACGATCTGCACGGGCCCTCTGAAGTTGCGCGCGGCTTCCAGCGCCAAGGTTCGACCTTCGGCGGCGTCTGGTCCGAAGAAGCCCAGCGTGAAGATCATGCCGGGGCGCCCGTGCGCGTCGATGAAGGGAATGGACGCGCGGCCGTCCGCGTCGGTCCACGCCAGCGGTCGGTCTCCAGCGAACGCGTACGGGTTGCAGTCCTGAACCCGGCCGCTGCAATCGAGCGTCGCGAGCAGCTTGGGATCCGGAGAGATCCACTGGGCGGTGGCGGGATCGTAGTAGCGCGAGGGGAAGACGAGGTAGCCCGTCTCCTCGTCCACCTCCTTGTCGAGAAACGCGCGCGGGACGGGCGTTCCGGACGCCGACAGGTTGAGGCCGAAGCCGTCGGTGTCGGCGCTCTGCAGCACCTTCCCGCGGTCATCGACGGCCGCGAGGACCGAGCCCTCGCGGTCGCGGACGTACACGAGAAAGCCCGTCGTGGGTGGCGGGATCCTCGAAGAACAGGCAACGCAAAGCGAAAGAATCGCAAGCCACCGGACCATGCGTGGCCATCAAGCAAGCGCCGCGCCAAGTCGAACTGGCTGTAATCACTCAAGACCGGGGGATGTATTTTACGACCGGGGGGCCGAAGCCGCGACTCCGCGACCGCCGCGGCTCAGAACTTCGAGGACTGCTTGATGGCCCGCGCGTCCAGATTGTACTTCTTGACCAGCCGCTCGATGGACTTGCGGTGGAGGCCGCTCTCGCGGGCGGCGCGGCTGATGTTGCCCTCGCTGCGCTTGAGCACGCTCGCGATGTACTCTCGCTCGAAGGCGGTGAGCACCTGCTCCTTCGCATCCTTGAAGGAGAGGTGCTCGTTGAAGGGCACCGGGGCCGCGGTGGCCTCCCCCTGGAGCCGCGGGGGCAGTTGCCCGACGTCGATCTCCTCGCTGTCCGAGAAGGTCAGGAGGTGACTCACCACGTTCATGAGCTCGCGCACGTTGCCAGGCCACGCATAGCCTTGGAGGACGTCCATGGCGCGGGCGCTGATGCGCTTCGGGCCATGTTGCTTCAGCACGTCGGGTTCGGTGAGCGCGTGGCGAATGATGTGCGGAATGTCGTCGCGGCGCTGCCGCAGGGCCGGTAGCTGCAGGTTGATCACCGAGAGCCGTACGTAGCGGGCCTCGCGGAAGGCGCCGCTCGGGACCTCCTTCTGTAGATCGCGGTTTGTGGCCGCGACGACCCGCACATCGACGCCGATGGTGTCGTTGCCGCCGACGCGTCGCACCTCGCGGTTCTCGAGGACACGCAGGAGCTTGGGCTGCAGATCGAGCCGGAGCTCGCCGAGTTCGTCGAGGAAGATTGTGCCGCCCTTCGCCCGCTCGAAGGCCCCCGGGCGCGCGTAGGAGGCCCCGGTGAAGGCTCCCTTCTCGTGGCCGAAGAGCTCGCTCTCGATGAGGTTCGGAGGGATCGCCCCGCAGTCGATGACCACGAACGGCCCCTTGGCACGCGGACTCCCGTCGTGAATGGCGCGCGCGGCGAGCTCCTTGCCCGTCCCGGTCTCTCCCTGGATCACCACCGACACGTCCATCGGCGCGATCTTCTTGATGAGCCCGAAGAGCTGCCGCATCCTGAGGCTGCGGCCGACCATCTGGCCCAGGAGCCCGTCGTCGTCGGGCTCGATCTCGATCTCCTCGTTGACGGGGGTGAAGACGATCTCCGTCGCGCCGATGGAGATGGTGGCTCCCGCGAAGAGGAACGCCCGCTCGACCTGCTTGCCGTCGACGAAGGTCCCGTTGGTCGAGTCCAAGTCGATCAGGAGGTACCCGCGATCGGTGTACTGGATCTCGCAGTGCTGGCGGGAGGCGGTGCGATCGTCGAGCACCAGATCGTTGGAGGCGTGCGTCCCGAGTCGGATGCGCTCTTTCTCTGAGACCACTTCCTTCAACGCCACCTTGGGGCCGCCGGGCTCCCTGCGGCCCGTGAGCGTCAACTTGCAGCGACGCACCTTCAGCCGCGTGCGAATCTCGACTTGCAGCGTACGGTTGTGCAGCGGGGACTCCGCGATGTCCTCGCTGCCCTCCGCCGCGGTGTACAGCAGTCCCTTCGGGAGAATCACGCCCTCGCCCGACGTTCGGTCGAGCGGCTCGAGATCCGAGATCGGCGCTTTGGGCGGGGCGACCATTTCCGCGCGGAGTATATGCACTGCGCCATTTTCGTGGCAAGAATCGCGGCCGCCGCTCGGCGCAGCGCGAATCGAGACTTGCCCCTCCGCCGCATGGGCGTGCTAGTGCTGCGACCGGAGCCACCCGATTCCATGCGCCCCTCTCCCCCCAAGCCCTAGCCGCCGCCGGCCCACTCTCCCCGTGGCTTCCTCCTCCAGAGTGCAGCGCTCCTCCAGCAAACGCCCGGATGCCGACGGATTTCAGGTCGGAATCCTCTCCAGAAAGCGAACGCTCTACACCACGCGTCGGCTGCTCGAGGCCGCACGTGCCCTGGGCCACCGCGCCCGGGTGCTCGACACGCTGCGCTGCACGCTCAAGCTCGAGAAAGGGGCCCCTGGCCTCTTGTACGAGGGCAAGCCCGTGGGCCCGCTGGACGTCGTGATTCCCCGCATCGGCGCCTCGATCACCGCCTACGGTCTCGCGGTCGTCAACCAGTTGGACATGATGGGGATCCCGGTCCTCAATAACTCCGTGCCCATCGCCCGTAGCCGGGACAAGCTGCGCTGCCTGCAACTCCTCGCGCGGTTCGGGATCGACATCCCCCGCACGATCATGACCAACCAACCCTCGGAGGTCGATCTGGCGATCTCCCAGATCGGCGGCCTGCCGGCGATCCTCAAGCTCATTCGTGGGACCCAGGGGGTTGGGGTGATGATCGCCCACACCAAGGAAGAGATCGCGGGGATCCTCGATACGATGACCGACCTTGGGCAGGAGATCCTGCTCCAGGAGTTCATTCGCGAGAGCCGCGGCCGGGACATTCGCGTGCTCGTGGTCGGGGACACGGCGGTCGCTGCCATGCGCCGCACCGCCAAGGCTGGAGAGTTTCGTTCCAATCTGCACCGCGGGGGAGAAGGCAAGCCAGTGAAGCTCAAGCCCGAGTATGCGGAGATTGCCCTGCGGGCGACGCGCGTGATGGGGCTCGAGTTGGCAGGCGTGGACCTCCTCGAGACCAAGCAGGGGCCCAAGGTGATGGAGGTCAACAGCAGCCCGGGTTTCGAGGGCCTGGAGAAGGCCACCGGGCTCGACATCGCCAGCCTGATCATTGCCCACGCCACCCAGTTCGCGGGGGCGCGCGCGACCGGCTTTTCGCGGCAGAGACTGATCTAGTGCTGCGATCGGGACCTACTGAGTCGATGAGCCACATCATCCCAAAGGGTCGCAAACCAAGCCTTCAACCTGGCCTTCAGAGGATGACGTGCCGTCCGCCCCTCTTCGGGACGATCTTCCTGGCGCTGGTGGGGCTCGCTTCGCCGGCGACCGCCTTCGAGCTCGGTGTGGGTCTCGAAGTCGGAGGCACTGGCACATTCGCCCAGGATGCCGCCCAGCGACCGGATGGCTCGCGGCCGGCGAACGCCGGGATGGTCGCCGTTGGCGGGCTGGTCGAGGAGCGGTTCGACGGCGACGCCATCGCCTTCGAGCTTTTCGAGGACGTCCAGTCGCCGTTCGCCCTGGAGACCGGTGGGGTCTCGGGAGCGACCTACGTGCCGGTCACCGCTGGCGTTCGAACCGGGTTGCTGATTGGACCGTTCGTCCCGTATCTCGGCGTCCTCTTCAGCGCGGCGATCCTGACGCAGCGGCCAGCGGGCTCCGAGCCCCTGAGCTCGACGATCTTCGGCGTCGGGGGCACCGTCGGGGTCGACTGGGTGATCTCCGATCTCCGAATTGGCTTCGAGATGCGCCCCCTCGAGATCATCGGCGGCATCCCAGCCGCGCCGACGCAGGGGTTGACCCCGACCACGCCCAGCGCCGCCCTCGTCCTTCAGGGCCTGTTTTCGATTCGCCTGACTCTTTGAGCCCCGGGCCTCGACGTCGAGCGCGCGTTGAGAGAGAGTCTCCGCATGATCCCCCAAGCTCTGCGCGTGATTCTCCCGGCGGTGGCGATCTTGTGCGCAAGCTCGGCCCAGGCCATTGGCGTCGGCCTCGAGGGCGGGGCCACCGCGACGTTCTCGAGCTTCGCCTCGGGTTACTCTGGCCCCAGCACCGCCGGCGGGGCCACGGCCGGGCTCATCGTGGATGAGGAGTACACGTTCCTGCTGCTGTTCATGGACTTCTGGGCCGATGTCCAGACCCCCACCCTGCGGTTTCAGACCGGCGGGGTCGACTCAGCACAGTACCTGCCGGTGGATCTGGGCGTGCGCGCGGGGCTCAACTTTGCCGTGCTCCACCCTTATGTGGGCTTGCTCGGGCAGATGGCGGTCGAGATCAACGACGGCGGCGGTCCTTCGCCCACGAGCCCGCTCTTTGGCGTGGGGGCCGACGTGGGTCTCGACGTGGCCGTCTGGGTCTTCCGCTTCGGAGTCGAGCTGAGAGGGGTGGATGTGCTCTCGCCGATCATCGCCACCTCGGCGGGGCAGCCCAGCGGGGCCTATGAGCTCCAGGGGCTGGGGTCGGCCCGCGTCTCTTTCTGAGCCTGCGCCATCGGTGGAGCGTCGGCCCTGCCGACTAAAGTAAAGCCGTGCCCAGCCCCTTCCTCCTCCTCGAACTCTCGCTGCGGCCGCGCACCGAGGCCGAGGTGCACCCGGGATCGCCGGTGCCCAGCACCGGCTATCGCCTGACCGGCGCCTATGCGGTCGAGATCGATCACACGCTGCGCCGCCAGCGCAGCCACCGACTGGGGCTGAGGGGCGACCTCACGCCGAAGGCGGAGCTCTTCGAGACCGAGGCGGCCCTGCTGGCGCGGGTACTAGCGCAGATCGAGGAGTCGGAGTGTCTCGTCACCGCGCGCGGGCGACAGCTCGATGTGCCGGTGCTCGAGGCGCTCGCGCTCCGCTACGGCCTCACGCTTCGGGGCCACTTTCCGCTCGAAGAGCCTTACGCCGCTCGCCGCTCGCCGTACAACCCCGCGGGCCACCTCGATCTTTCGTTCTTCCTCGCCGATGGTGACCGTCGTCTGCGGGGCCTGACGCCGGAGATTCTCGCTCCCCTCGCGTTCCCGGCGCTTCCGCCCCAGCCGACCCCCACGGGCGACGACACCCTCGAGCGGGCTCGCCACCGCGCGCTGCTCGCCTATCTGATGTTCCTGCGGGTCCAGGAGATGCGCGGCCGCTTGGCCTCCGAGGAGGTCGCGCGCCGCAAGGCCGAGCTGCGCGCGGTGCTGGCGCCCGCGGAGGCGGAGCTCGTGCAGGCCGCGGAGCGCGTCGCCGCGCCCACCATCGCTCCCACCTGGGTCGACCAGACGACCGAGGGGTACCTCGCCTTCGACATCGAGACCGCGGTCGACTTCGAAGGACTCAGCCGGTCGCTGGGGCGATCGGTGACGCACGAGAACCTTCCGCAAGCGGTGGCGGCGCTCACCGGCTACGAGAGCAACTTCCCGCCGCCCCCTTTTCACCGGGTGATCGCGCTTGCCATGGTCCACTGGGATGGTCGCGCCGGAATCGAGCTCGAGCGCCTCGTCCTGGGTGGTCGCTCGCGGCTAGGTGCCTCGCTGCCCGATGAATCCGCGCTCGTGAACGCCTTCTGGCGCGTGGGGGCGGGCAAGAAGCTGCTCTCCTACAACGGCAAGCGCTTTGACCTCCCCGTGCTCCTCTACCGGTCGCTGCAGTTCTCGGTCTCCTGCGGCTGGTTCCTCGAGGAGAAGCGCCCCGCCTACGAGCAGTACCGCCACCCGCAGAGCCTCCGGCAGCTCGACGTGTTCGAGCAACTCGGGGGCGGCCTCTCCCCCGGTCGCCTCGGCGATCTCCTGCAGACCATCGGGTTGCCGGGCAAGCAGGGGACTCGCGGGAGCGACGTCGAGCAGCTCTGGGCCGCGCAGGCGCTGGACGAGATCGGGGACTACTGCCTGTCGGACGCGGCACAGACTTTCCTGCTCGCGCTGCGGTTCATGGGCGTCGCCGGCCACCTCGATCGCTCGAAGATCGGCCCCGCGATTGCGCTGGCGAGGTCGCGGTTCGAGCGGGAGCCCGCGCTCGCGAAGAGGCTGGAGGGGGCGAGTCGGGAGTTCTTCGCCGAGGGTTAGCGGGGTGCCGAAGATCGCTCCTCACGGCGCGCCTACTCCCCTTTGGGCGCGAACCTGTACCCGAGCCCCCGCAGGGTCTGAAAGTGGCGCGGAGCGGCGGGGTCAACTTCGAGCTTCTCCCGCAGCCGGACGATGAAGTTGTCCACGGTTCGCGCAGTGCCGAAGTAGTCGATCCCCCACACGGCTTGCATCAGCTGCTCTCGCGACAGCGCCATCTCGGGGTGCAGCAAGAAGTGGCGCAGCAGATCGAACTCCCGGGAGGTGAGCTCGACCTCCTTGCCCGCCCGCTCCACGCGCCGCGACTTGAGATCGACCGAGACCGCGCCAAACGTCCGCGTGTCGGCGCCCCGGCCCGAGCGGCGGAGGGCTGCGTGGACTCGGGCGAGCAGCTCCGCCAGCCCGAAGGGCTTCGTGATGTAGTCGTCCGCCCCGAGCGAAAGCCCCTCGACCTTGCTCTGCTCCTGTCCACGCGCCGAGAGGATCAGCACCGGCGTCTCCGAATCGGTCTTGCGCAGCGCCCGCAGCACCGAGAGCCCGTCGAGCTTGGGCAGGCTGAGATCCAGGACCACCAGATCCGGTGCCCGCGTGCGTGCGAGCTCCAGGCCCGCGCTGCCATCCCCCGCGGACAGCACCGAGAACCCCTCGAGGCCGAGGTTGAGCTCGAGCCCCTTGCGGATCGACGGGTCGTCCTCGATCACCAGGATCGTATCGGCCATGTTCAGCGCCCCGCCACCGGGGCAACCCCGGCGGCGGCCTCGATCCGGACCGCGGGCCGCTCGGGCGGCAATGCCGGCAGCGCGACAGTGAAGGTCGTTCCCCGCTCCGGCTCGCTGTGGACCGTGACTTGCCCGCCGTGGGCTTCTACGATGTGCTGGACGATGGCGAGCCCCAGGCCGCTTCCTTCGACCGCGCCCGCCTGGATATCCTGGGCGCGATAGAACTTCTCGAAGATCCGCTGCTGTTCGGGCACCGGGATACCGGGGCCATTGTCCCAGACCGCGATCTCCACGCGCCCATCCGCCGCGCGGGCTCGGATGCCGATCCGCTTGTCCGGGCCGGTGAATTTATACGAGTTCTGCAGGAGATTCAGCAGCGCCTCGCTCATCGCTGCCAGGTCGACCGCGACGTCCGGGAGCCCCTCGGGCACGTCGCGGGTCAGGTCCACGCTCCCCCCGACGAGCCGCTGCGGCTCGAAGGCCGCCAGCGCAGCGTCCACGAGATCGCGGGTGCGCTCTCGCTCCGCCGCGTAGTTGCGCTTGCCGGCCTCCATCCGCGCCCACCCGAGCAGCCGGTCGATCATCGCCGAGAGGCGGGCGATCTCCTGGGACAGCACGTCGAGGCACTGCTGGATCTTGGCCGGATCTTCGATCCGGTGCATCTGCAGGGTCTCAACGAACATCCGGATGCTGGTGAGCGGCGTGCGCAGGTCGTGCGAGACCTTGTTCACGAACTCGGTCTGGAGTTTGGACAGCGTCGCGCCGCGCCGCAGGTAGGCGAACGTGGCGATCATCCCGGCGATCATCGTGAGACAGAGGCTGAGGATCAGCGTTCCGAAGACGTAGTCCTTGGGCGCCTTGCCCAGGACCAGCACCAGGATTCCCACCGTCACCAGGACCACAGTGGGCACCGCCACGAACCCCATCACCAGAAAGGCGATTAACTTGTAGTTCGCGCTGCGGGCGTCGGTCTTGGCCATCCGTGGCCAAGGGTGGATCGCGACTGGGGAAAATGCAAAGGGTGACACCTGTCACGCTCCAGCGGCAAGGGGGCTTTGCAGCTTTGGGGTCCCTTGGTTAGAATCGAATCCTCGGCCATGACTCGTCCCACCTTCCATCTCGTAGGCCTCGGCCTCGCGCTTTCCCTCCTCGCTTGCGGGGAGCCCAGCGACGTGGCGGGCTTCGCACCGGACGCGAAGCTGCAGCTCGCCCAGGCCCAGCTTGCGGCCGGAGAGGTCTCCGCTGCGCAAGCAGGGTTCGCGAGCGCCCTCGAGGGCGACCCCGGCCACGCCGCGGCGCGCCGCGGCCTGGCTCAGAGCGCGTTCCGGCGCGGAGAGCCCGAGGGCGCCGAGCGCGCCTTCGAGGAAGTGCTCGGCCTTGGCGGCGATCGCTCGACGCTCGCGACCGCGCTGCGCGGCCTGGCCGAGCTGCGCCGCGCAGCGGGTGACCGCGCGGCAGCGGCCGAGCTGCTCTCCCAGGCCGACTCGTTGGCCGAGGGCAGCCAGACTCGTTAGGCTTTCAGTCTCATGGATGCCCCCCTCACACAGCCGGCGCTCGGTGAGCGCGAACGCCTGATCCTCAAGGGAATCATCGAGGACTTCATCGCCACCGGCGAGCCGGTGGGCTCCCAGCAGCTGGCGCCCCGGCTGGACGTCTCCTCGGCCACGGTGCGGAGCGTGATGGCCGAGCTCGAGGCCCAGGGGCTGCTCGAGAAGGCCCACACCTCGTCGGGGCGACGTCCCACTGACGCGGGCTATCGCTACTACGTGGATGCCCTGGTCACCGTGAAGGAGACCGCCCGGACCGACCGGCAACACATCGAGCGGACGGTGGCCGCAGCCGGTGACTCCTCGTCGCGCCTCGTCGAGGCTTCGCACCTGCTGCACGAGCTCTCTCGCCACGCGGGGGTCGTTGCCTCTCCGCGCTCGGGCCCGACGCGGCTGCGGCAGATCGACCTGCTGCGGGTGCGCGCCGACCAGATCCTCGCGGTGCTGGTGACTCCCGAGGGGCTGATCCACAACAAGCTGCTCCACGTGGACTTCCCGGTCTCGACCGAGGATCTCGCGCGCGCCACGCGCACGCTCAACCAGCTCCTCACCGGGCAGACCGTCGAGGAGGCCCGCGAGCGGCTGGACCGGGAGGTCCGCGAGGGTCGGGCCGCTTACGACCGGCTGCTCGAGCGGGCGCTGGGGTTGATCGAACGCGCCGTGACCGGGGTCTCGGTCGCCGAGGTGGTGATGTCGGGGCAGTCGACGCTCCTGTCCTCGCCCGATCTCGACCTCACCCGTGCGCGCGCCCTCTTCGAGGCGCTCGAGGAGAAGAAGCGGCTCCTGCGCATCCTCGATCAGGCCGCCTCCGCAGGGACTCTGCAGATCTACATCGGCGCAGAGAGCGATCTCGGCGACGTAGCCATCGTCGCCTCACCCTACCGCGTCGAGGGCCAGGTCCTTGGTACCGTGGGTGTGATCGGCCCGGTGCGAATGGACTATGGGAAGGTCATCCCGCTGGTCGAGTTCACCGCCCGGACGGTGTCCCGGGCCCTGGAAGCGCCAGAGGAATAGCGCGCTCGACGCGCTCGCCTGTTGCCAGGGTTTGCCGGCTCGTGTCACACTCGGAGGAAGTGAGTGACGACAAGCGCGACTCGTCGGGGTTCGAAGCCGACGTCTCCGATGAGGTGATCCGCGCGGCCCTCGAGAGCGTGGATCGCCGTACGGCCAAGGCTCCCGGCCCGAGCGATTCTCCGGGCGTGGAGATCGAGATCGAAGGGGGCGCGCCCGCGGCCCCGCAGAGCCCGAGCGCCGAGGCGCTCGCCGAGCTTCAGGCCCAGCTCGATCTGTCGGTGAGCCGCGCCCGCGAGACGATGGAGCGGCTCAAGGACACGCACGAGCGCCACCTGCGCGCCGCCGCGGATCTCGAGAACTACAAGAAGCGCGCCCAGCGCGAGAAGGAGGAGGCCGAGCGCTTCGGCATCCAGAAGCTCTTGAAGGAGCTGTTGCCGGTGATGGACAACATGGACCGTGCCTTGGCCCACGTCACCGAGCAGAGCTCGTTCGTCGAGGGGATCCAGGCGACGCGACGCATCTTCGAGGACACCCTCGGTCGCTTCGGGGTGAAGTCCTTCTCCGCGGTGGGCGAGCCCTTCGATCCGACTCGCCACGAGGCGATGCAGCAGGTTCCGAGCGCGTCCGTGCCGCCGGGCCACGTGGTCTCGGAGATGGTGCGGGGCTATCTGTTGAACGATCGGCTGGTGCGACCGGCGCTGGTCGCGGTGTCCATGGCGCCGCCCGCGCCCGTGCCGGTGGCAGCTTCTGAAGAGAGTACGGCCGCCGCGGTGGTTCCCGCGGCGAAGCCCGGGGAGGAACCATGAGCAAGGTCATTGGGATCGATCTGGGGACGACCAACAGCTGCGTCGCGGTGATGGAGGGCGGCGAGCCGATGGTGATCCCGAACTCCGAGGGCTCGCGCACCACGCCGTCGATGGTGGCCTTCACCGAGGCCGAAGAGCGGCTCGTCGGTCAGATCGCGAAGCGGCAGGCGCTCACCAATCCCGAGAACACCATCTACGTCGTGAAGCGGCTCATCGGGCGCAGGTTCGAAAGCCCGGAAGTGAAGCGATCGGTGGGGCTCGTCCCCTACCGCATCGTGGCGAGCGAAACCGGCGACGCCTGGGTCGAGGTGCGCACCAAGCCCTACAGCCCCGCCGAGGTCTCGGCGATGGTCCTGATGAAGATGAAGCAGACTGCCGAGGACTACCTCGGAGAGCCGGTCTCCGAGGCGGTGATCACCGTGCCGGCCTACTTCAACGACGGCCAGCGCCAGGCCACCAAGGACGCCGGCCGCATCGCGGGGCTCAACGTCCTGCGCATCATTAACGAGCCCACCGCGGCTGCGCTCGCCTATGGCCTCGACCGCACCAAGACCGCGGCGTCGGAGAAGGTCGTGGTCTACGACCTCGGGGGTGGCACGTTCGACATCTCGGTCCTCGAGCTCAACAGCGGCGTGTTCGAGGTCAAGGCTACCAACGGCGACACCTTTCTTGGCGGCGAGGACTTCGATCAGCGCCTCATCGACGCGCTGGCGGCCAAGTTCCTGGCGGCCAACAAGATCGATCTCAAGAAGGACCGCATGGCGTTGCAGCGCCTGAAGGAAGCGGCGGAGCGGGCCAAGCACGAGCTCTCCTCGGCGGAGGAGACCGAGGTGAACCTTCCCTTCATCTGCGCCGACGCCACCGGCCCCAAGCACCTCGTAGAGACGGTCACCCGGGCGGAGCTCGAGGGGTTGGTGGGGGATCTCATCGAGCGCACGCTCGAGCCCTGCAAGCTCTGCCTCAAGGACGCGGGGCTCACCACCCAGCAGGTCGACCAGGTGATCCTCGTCGGCGGCATGACCCGCATGCCGCGCGTTCAGAAGCGCGTCCGTGAGTTCTTTGGGAAGGAAGCCCACAAGGGGGTCAACCCGGACGAGGTCGTCGCCATCGGCGCCGCGATCCAGGGAGCGGTGCTGAAGGGCGAGGTCAAGGACGTGCTCCTCCTCGACGTCACCCCGCTCTCTCTGGGCGTCGAGACCGCTGGCGGCGTGTTCACCAAGATTATCGACAAGAACACCACCATCCCCTGTAAGAAGTCGCAGATCTTCTCTACCGCCATGGACAACCAGCCGCTGGTGAACGTTCACGTGCTGCAAGGGGAGCGCGAGATGGCCACTGACAACAAGACCCTCGCGCGCTTCGAGCTCGTGGGGATTCCCCCGGCGCCGCGCGGCGTACCGCAGATCGAGGTGACCTTCGATCTCGACGCCAACGGCATCGTGCACGTCGCCGCGAAGGATCTCGGCACCGGCAAGCAGCAGGAGATCCGCATCCGTGCCGCCTCGGGGCTCTCCGAGGGCGAGATCCAGCGCATGATCTCCGAGGCCCAGAAGCACGCGGGTGAGGACAAGGGCAAGAAGGACCTCGCCGAACTGCGCAACAGCGCCGACGGCCTAATCTATACCACCGAGAAGAGCCTCGAGGAGTACGCGGCGCTGATCACCCCTGAGGACGTAAAGGAGATTCGCGCGGATCTCGAGGCCCTCAAGGTGCAGGTCAACGGCGAGAACGCCGAGACGCTTAAGGCGGCGATCACCCAGCTCGAGGGCAGTGCGTATCGGATCGCCGACGCTATCTACGCCAACCAGGCGAAGAGCGGTTGAGGCGGCGAGGTTGCCCAAACTTCGCTTGAAGCTCTCTTGACGAGCGGCCCTCTGGGTTGCCAAGGCGCGCGAGCGGGTTATATTCCCGGGCCCTTCGATGAGCAAAAAGCGCGACTACTACGAAGTGCTCGGGGTCACCCGGACGGCCACCGCCGTCGAGGTGAAGGCCGCGTTCAAGAAGCTCGCGCTCCAACACCACCCGGACCGCAACCAGGGTGACGCTGTGGCCGAGGAGCGCTTCAAGGAGGCCTCCGAGGCATACGCCGTGCTCTCCGACGACGAGAAGCGCGCGGTCTACGACCGTTTCGGCCACAACGCCCCCGGCGGCTTCGCTGACGGCGCCCCGTTCCCGGGCAACATCAACGACATCTTCGGCGACCTCTTCGGCGAGATGTTCGGGGGTCGCCGGCGCGGCCAGGTCAACCGCGGGGCCGATCTTCGGTACAACCTCGAGCTCTCGTTCGAGGAAGCGGCCTTCGGAACGGAGACCAAGCTCCGCATCCCCCGCCCGGTGCCGTGCGACGACTGTCAGGGAACCGGGAGCCGCAGCCGTGGCTCGACCACCTGCCCGGTGTGCCACGGCGCCGGCCAGCAGCGCTTTCAACAGGGCTTCTTCGCCGTCGCTCGCACCTGCTCGCGCTGTGGGGGCATGGGGGCGGTGGTCGCCGATCCGTGCGCCAAGTGTCAGGGGGAAGGGCGCGTGCGTGGCGAGAAGGAGCTCCTGCTCCGCGTGCCGCCGGGGCTCGACGATGGGTCGCGCGTGCGGCTCTCGGGCGAGGGCGAGTCCGGAGAGCGTGCGGGTCCGGCAGGCGATCTCTACATCGTGATCCAGGTTCGGCCCCACCCGATCTTCAAGCGCGACGACCAGACCATCCTGCTCGAGGTCCCGATCAGCTTCACCCAGGCCGCGCTGGGGGCCGAGCTCGAGGTCCCCACGCTGGACGGCAAGGTGAAGCTGAAGGTCCCGGCGGCCACCCAGACCGGCCGCGTCTTCCGGCTTCGTGAGAAGGGAGTCCCCAGCCCGAACGGCTCGCGCCGCGGCGACCAGCTCGTGACGGTGCGCCTCGAGACCCCTGGCAAGCTCAGCAAGGAGCAGCGGGAGCTGCTCGAGCGCTTCGCGGCTCTATCGGGAGAAGAGCAGCAGCCCCAGTCCCGCGGGTTCTTCGACAAGGTCCGCGAGCTCTTCGGGTAGAGCCCCCGCCCCACTTCACTCCGCCTCGTAGATTGTCCCCCGCACCCAGTCCCACAGCGGAATGGTCACGTTCATATTCCACTTGCCCATGCGCTCGGGGTGGTGGTGCACCGCGTGGTGGTGGCTCAGCCGCTTGATCACCGCCAGCTCCCCCACGGGGTGACCCACCGGCAGGTGGTAGGACATGTGCAGCCACTCGTAGCTCACCATCGAGAACGCTGAGGTGGCCACCCAGAGCATGCCCACGTTCCGGTACCCGAAGTGCTCGAGGCCGAGCCCCACTGGCACGATCAGCAGGAGGATCAGCAGGATGCCCGCGGGCGGCAGGAGCACGAAGCGCAGCTCCCGCCAGTCCTTGATCGGCATGTCATCGGTCAGGTACAGCCGGTGGTGCTGCAGCGTGTGCTCCTTGTAGAGCACGTGAAAGCCGGGGATCGGTCGGTGCAGCGCGTACCTGTGCACGTACCACTCGAACACGTTCTCGAAGAGCAGCACCCCTGGGACCACCAGCCACTCTTGCCAGGTCGGGCTCCGCAGTCGGCTGAGCGCGAGCCCGATCACCAGCGGTGCCAGCACTGCGGTGAACGACAGGTGGATCCACGGGGAGTACAGCCGTGGGATCCGGCTCACCCAGTCCTTGCGCAGCGCTTCTCGCTCCTCGCTCCAGTCCATTGAGCCAACAGCCTATCAAAGGAAACGCCGGAAGGTGGCGCCCCGGCTCCGGTGCACGCAAGCCCCTGATATCCCGTCTCCGACACCCGTCTCCGACAATCATTGACTCGCCACACCACGGCGGGTAAACACAGCCCGATTTCAGCGCGGCCCGCGCGTCGCGCGCCTCCCGACCTCGACGAAAATAGATGATTGCCTCAGTCGCCCGCCGCTACGCTCGCGCCCTCCTCGAACTGGGCGTGGAGTCCTCGTCGTCCGACCAGCTCGGCACCGAGCTTGATTCGGTCGCCGCCGCCGTGAAGGCCTCGTCCGAGCTGCGCGATCTGCTCACTAACCCTGCTTTCAACCGCGAGCAACGCCACGGCGCCCTCGCCGCAGTCTCCGGGCCGCTGGGCCTCTCGCCGACGGTGCAGAATCTGATGAAGCTGCTCATCGATCGTCGACGCGCCGATCAGATTGCGGACATCGCGCGCCAGTTTCACGAGCTCGCCGACGAGAAGGCCGGCCGCGCTCGGGCGCAAGTGTGGACCGCCTCCCCGCTGCCGCCCGAGCTCAGCGTGTCGCTCGCGACGGCGCTCTCGGTCGCGGTGAAGCGCACCGTGACCATCGAGGCTCACGTCGACGCGTCGCTCCTCGGCGGCGCGGTCGCCCAAGTGGGCAGCTACCTGTACGACGGCTCGATCCAGGGCCGCCTCAAAGACCTGCGGCGCGAGCTCAAGAAGTCGTAGCCGCTCACGCCGCTTTCGAAATTCCAAGGAGAGACCGCGATGGACATTCGCGCCGACGAGATCAGCAGCATCATCAAGAAGCAGATTCAGGGTTACGGGAAGTCGGTCGAGGTGGCCGAGACCGGGACCGTGCTCTCCGCCGGTGATGGCATCGCTCGCGTCTACGGGCTCGCGGGCGCCATGGCCGGTGAGCTCCTCGAGTTCCCGGGCGATCTGCGCGGCCTTGTGCTGAACCTCGAAGAGGACAACGTCGGCGTCGCCCTCATGGGCGAGTTTTCGCACATCAAGGAAGGCGACCTCGTCCGCCGCACGGGGCGCATCGCCGAGGTTCCGGTAGGCAAGGCCCTCGTCGGCCGCACCGTGGACGCCCTCGGCACGCCCATCGATGGCCGCGGCCCCATCACCGGCGCCGAGACCCGCAAGATCGAGATCAAGGCTCCAGGCATCATCGCCCGCAAGGGAGTGCATGAGCCGCTGCAGACGGGCCTCAAGGCCATCGACGCGATGATCCCCATCGGCCGTGGCCAGCGCGAGCTCATCATCGGCGACCGCCAGACCGGCAAGACCGCCGTCGCCATCGATACCATCCTGAACCAGAGGGGTCAGGACGTGTACTGCATCTACGTCGCCATCGGGCAGAAGCAGTCCACCGTCGCCCGCGTGGTGGACCGCCTCCAGAAGTCCGGCGCGATGGACTATACCACCGTCGTCGCCGCCAATGCCTCCGACGCGGCCCCGCTGCAGTTTCTCGCCCCCTACACCGGCGTCACCATGGGTGAGTACTTCCGCGACAACAAGATGCACGGCTTGATCGTCTACGACGATCTCAGCAAGCACGCCGTCGCCTACCGCCAGCTCTCGCTGTTGCTCCGCCGCCCGCCGGGCCGCGAAGCCTTCCCCGGCGACGTGTTCTACCTCCACAGCCGCCTCCTCGAGCGCGCCGCCAAGCTCTCGGACGCCATGGGTGCCGGCTCGCTCACCGCGCTCCCCATCATCGAGACCCAGGCCGGCGACGTTTCGGGCTACATCCCCACCAACGTGATCTCCATCACCGACGGCCAGATCTTCCTCGAGACCGATCTGTTCTTCTCGGGCGTGCGCCCCGCCATCAACGCCGGTATCTCGGTGTCGCGCGTCGGTGGCGCCGCGCAGATCAAGGCCATGAAGCAGGTCGCCGGAAACATGCGCCTCGAGCTCGCCCAGTACCGAGAGCTGGCAGCCTTCTCGCAGTTCGGCTCGGACCTCGACAAGGCCACCCAGGAGACCCTCGCCCGCGGCGAGCGCCTGATGGAAGTGCTCAAGCAGGGGCAATACCAGCCGTTGCCGGTCGAGAAGCAGGTAATCCAGATCTACGCCGCGACCAACAAGGCGCCGGATGGCCAGATCTGGATCCGGCCGCTGCCGGTGGCGGACGTGATCCGCTACATGAAGGAGATGTTGGCCTTCATGGACAGCCGCTACCCGGCGATCGGTAAGACCATCGCCGAGAAGAAGCAGCTCGACGACGAGACCAAGAAAAAGCTCGACGCCGCCCTGGCCGAGTTCCGCGACATCTTCCAGACCTCGCAGACGAGCGCCAGCTAAGGCCCCATGGCGTCCCTTCGCGACATCAAGAAGCGCATCACCTCGGTGCGCAATACCCAGAAGATCACCAAGGCCATGAAGATGGTGGCCGCGGCGAAGCTGCGCCGCGCGCAAGAGGCGATCCTCGCCGCCCGGCCCTACGCGGTGAAGATGGACCGGGTGCTCGCCTCCCTGGCCGCCCGCGCGGACGTGACCGCCCATCCGCTGCTCGACGTGCGACGGCCGAAGCGCGCCGAGCTGATCATGCTCACCTCCGACCGCGGGTCGGCAGGGGCGTTCAACTCCAACATCATCCGGCGCGCTCAGCGCTTCCTCGCCGAGCACAAGGGCACCTACGAGCAGCTCGAGGTCTCCACGCTTGGCCGCAAGGGGCGCGACTTCGTCCGCCGCAAGGCCGTCGCCACCCGCGCCGACTATCCCGGGATCTACGACGGCCTCACGTTCGAGCGCGCGGAGGCCGTGGCCAGCGAGATCATCGCGCACTACAGCGACGCACGGCTCGACCAAGTCTTCCTGCTCTACAATGAGTTCCAGTCGGCGATGGTGCAGAAGGTCACGCTGACCCAGCTCCTGCCCATCGTGCCCGCGAAGGCCCTGCTGGGTGTGGACGGCAAGACCCTCATCGCCACCGACTACCTCTACGAGCCCAACCGGGACGTCGAGCTCGAGGGGCTCCTGCCGCGCCACCTCGCGATGCAGATCTGGCGCGCGATGCTCGAGTCGCAGGCCGGCGAGTTCGGTGCCCGTATGAGCGCCATGGACTCCGCCAGCAAGAACGCCGGGAAGCTCATCGGCCGAATGACTCTCGTCTACAACCGCGCGCGCCAGGCCTCGATCACCAAGGAACTCATGGAGATCGTCAGCGGCGCCGAAGCCCTGAAGTAAGCCTCGCAGAACGTTTCAAGGAGAGCACGCATGTCCGCCACCCCCATCACCCACTCCTCCGGCAAGATCACCCAGGTCATCGGGCCGGTCGTCGACGTCCACTTTCCGCCCGGTGCGCTGCCGCCGATCTTCACCGCGCTCACCGCCACCAACCCCAGCATCGACGCGCGCGCCGAGAACCTGACCCTCGAGGTCGCCCAGCACCTCGGCGAGGACACCGTCCGCGCGATCGCGATGGATGCCACCGACGGCCTCGTGCGCGGCATGGCGGTCAAGAATACCGGCGCCCCGATCTCGGTGCCGGTCGGCAAGGAGACCCTCGGTCGCATCCTCAACGTCATCGGCGAACCGGTGGACGAGCTCGGGCCGGTGAAGGCCACCCGCCGCATGCCGATTCACCGGGCGCCTCCGACCTTCGTCGAACAGGACGTGCGCACCCAGGCCTTCGAGACCGGCATCAAGGTCGTCGATCTGCTCGCGCCGTATACCCGTGGAGGGAAGATCGGCCTCTTCGGCGGCGCCGGCGTGGGCAAGACCGTGTTCCTCCAGGAGCTGATCCGCAACGTGGCCGTCGAGCGCGGCGGCTTCTCCGTGTTCGCCGGCGTCGGCGAGCGCACCCGCGAGGGCAACGACCTCTACAAGGAGATGCAGGAGAGCAACGTCATCAATACCAAGGACCTCGAGAAGAGCCAGTGCGTCCTGGTGTATGGCCAGATGAACGAGCCGCCCGGTGCCCGCGCCCGCGTGGCCCTCTCGGCCCTGACCATCGCCGAGTACTTCCGCGACGAGGAAGGCCGCGACGTGCTGTTCTTCGTCGACAACATCTTCCGCTTCACCCAGGCAGGCTCGGAAGTCTCGGCCCTCCTCGGTCGCATCCCGAGCGCCGTGGGTTACCAGCCCACGCTGGCAACCGAGATGGGCGATCTGCAGGAGCGCATCACCTCGACCAACAAGGGGTCGGTCACCTCGGTGCAAGCCATCTACGTGCCCGCCGACGACCTCACCGACCCGGCCCCGGCGACGACCTTCGCTCACCTCGACGCGACCACCGTGCTCTCTCGCCGCATCTCCGAGCTCGGCATCTACCCCGCGGTGGACCCGCTCGACTCGACCAGCCGCATCCTCGATCCGCAGATCGTGGGCGAGGAGCACTACAACGTCGCCCGCATGGTCCAGAAGATCCTGCAGGAGTACAAGAACCTCCAGGACATCATCGCCATCCTGGGCATGGAGGAGCTCTCCGAGGACCAGAAGCTCACCGTGGCCCGCGCCCGCAAGATCGAGCGCTTCCTCTCGCAGCCCTTCTTCGTCGCGGAGGTCTTCACCGGCACGAAGGGCCAGTACGTGAAGCTCGAGGACACAATCAAGGGCTTCAAGGAGATCGCCGAGGGCAAGCACGACGATCTGCCCGAGCAGGCCTTCTACTACGTGGGCACCATCGAGCAGGCCATCGAGAAGGCCAAGACCCTCAAGGGTTAGGATACGCCATGAGCGACGCCACTCCCGGCTTCTTGCACGGAAAGCTGCACCTCGACCTGGTCACGCCCCACAAGGCGATGCTCTCGGTCGAGGCCGACGAGGTGCAGGCCCCCGGAATCTCGGGCGGGTTCGGCGTGCGGCCGGGCCACACCGCGTTCCTCTCCGAGCTCGGCGGCGGCGTGCTGACGTACACGAACGGCGCCACGGTCGATCACTACGCCGTCGCGGGTGGGTTCTGTGAGGTCGTGGACAACCGGGTCACCGTGCTCGCCGACTTCGCCGAGCACACCTCGAGCATCGATCCGGTCCAGGCGCAGAAGGATCTCGAGGCAGCCCAGGCTCGGCTGCGGGACGCCCTCTCGAGGGACGAGCGGCTCTTCCGCATGGAGCAGGCCGCCGTGCGCAACGCGGCCGCTCGCGTCGCCGCGTCGACTCGCGCGCGGTAGCTCGGCGATCCAACTCACCCGGGTCAAGTCTTCGACGTGGGT
>VFSW01002295.1_pt1 | contig 28923 bp, 31 predicted proteins | sample 5358111 | NCBI WGS metagenome assembly VFSW01 (sample SAMN11554181, study PRJNA540505) | mine drainage metagenome | isolation source: sediment from site ElyBrook_90M | place: USA: Ely Copper Mine, Vershire, VT | collected 2017 | reverse complement strand
TATAACCGCAAATTAACTGGACCGCACAAAAAAGTCACAGACTCTCGGAATGACGTCCGCTTCACTGGAGCATTCTGCTTAGCTACTCAACTTTCCTACTTCCGGCGCTTGTGAAGTTCCTTGGCGATGCAGGTATTCATGACGACAAAGAGGCCGGCCTGGCGCGCTCGCTCCGCGGAAGGAGCGTCCTCGACGCCTTCCTGCATCCAGACGGCGCGGGCGCCCATGCGTATCGCGGAGTCCACGAATTCGGGAACGAGTTCGGAGCGGCGGAAGATGTCCACGATGTCAATCTTTTCGGGGATGTCTTCCAGGCGCGCGTAGGATTTTTCGCCGAGGACTTCGGTCTCCCTGGGATTTACAGGAAAAATGCGGTAGCCGAGTTCCTGCAGGTATTCGGAGACGCCGTAGCTGGCGCGGTAGCGCTTGGAAGAGAGACCGACGACGGCAATGTTTTTTGAAGTCGCAAGAATGTCGGTGATGCGTGCTTCTTCATCGGCACCCATGAGTTTACCTCTCCTTTTTTCTGCTCGATTCCGTGCTTAACCGGGGCGGCCGCGCCGTTTGTGAGGGGGTGCGGTTGGCCCCGCCGTAGGCTTTTGATGCTTCAGGGCATAGTCCACGGCGCGGGAGAGCTTGGCGACCTCTTCGGGATCGAGCCGCCGGTAGCGCCCTTCGGGAACCGTATCCGATTCGAGTGTGGCCAGGCGAACGCGCCGCATTTTTTCGACCCGATGTCCGATGGCGAGAAGATTTCTGCGCAACAGGTCGCGGCGCACTCCGGCAAACTCAACTTCATACCACGGATTCGCGGGATTCCGCCCGGCTGCATGAGCTGCGCGCAGGGGAAGCATCTTTCCGTGAAGCGCCGTGGCCAGGTCTTTCATTTGCGTGTCGGTGAGCCGGCCCTTGACCTTGATCCAATAGGTCTGCAGCAGAAACGGAGCGGCTTTGAGCATCCGTGCGGCAAGCTCGCCATCGTTGGTGAGAAGCAGCGCGCCGCCAGCTGCGTAATCGAGACGGCCAATGGGATAGACGCGTTCGGCCACGCCGACAAGCAGATGGCGTACGGTGCTGCGGCCCTCGGGATCGGCAAGAGTCGAGACCACCTCCGGCGGCTTGTTCAGCAATATGTAGACCCTCGTCTCGGCAGCGCGCACAAGTTTTCCGGCGGCTTCGATACGGTCATGTTCGGGATCGGCTTTGGTGCCGAGTTCCGTGACCACTTCCCCGTTCACGCGCACCTGTCCGCTGCGGATCAGTTCTTCGGCGTGACGGCGTGAGGAGATTCCGGCGCGGGCGATAATTTTTTGTAGGCGTTCGAGCATGGGTTCAATCAGGTGGCGCTCTTCGCAATAAGCGTATCCGGGCCGGAATCGGCCGCGGCTGTGGGGGCGGATGCATCGCGCGCAGCGGACGGAGCGGCGCTTTCGCCGGCTGACGCACTCGGTGAGGTGGATTCAGCCGGAGCCGGGACTTCCGGCGAGATGGAAGATTCGACCGCCGCCTGCGTTTCACGAGACTCAGCGGGCGCGAGTGTTTCTGCGTGCTCCTCTGCGGGGGCTTCTGCTGGTGTGTCCAGTTGCGCTTCTGATTGCGGCGCCATGGCGCCGGAGGACTCAGGCTCGACGGGGGCAATGCCGTCATCGGCGCCGAGTGCGGCGCGGGCGAGCGCCTCAAACTCCTTGAGGCTCGGCAGGTCATCCACGTCGGAAAGGCCAAAGCGCATCAGAAACTCTTTGGAAGTGCGGTAAAGGATCGGGCGGCCAATCACTGGTTTGCGCCCGGCGGTAACGATCAGACGGCGCTCAAGAAGCGTTTTGAGCACGCCGGCGGCGCTGACGCCGCGAACCTCCTGAATTTCCGGTCCGGTTACGGGCTGGCGATAAGCTATGACAGCGAGCGTTTCAAGCCCAGGCATCGTCAGGCGCAGCGGCGGACGAAGGCTCTTAATAAAGCGGCGCACGGCGTCGTGATGCTGCGGCTTGGTGTAGCACTTGTAACCGCCGGCGACAGCGCGAATTTCGATGCCGCGTTCTTCGGCGGCGTAACTGGCGATCAGTTCATCGAGCGCGGCGCGAACGACGGCTTTGTCTTCGCCGACGGCGCCGGCAATCTGTTCCAGCGTGGCAGGCTCATCGGCCGCATAAATAATGGCTTCGAGAGCGCCTTTCAGTTCCAGCGGATTCATGGTCATTTACTCCTGCTCCGTTACTCCATGGGCGCCAGGGAAAATCCCTAGCTCGAATATTGGTCGTCAATGCCGCGCATCGGTTCGATGGCGGAGTCTCCGGAACCCTCGGCGGCGGCAAAGAATGCGTCAAACGATTTGTGCTTCTTGAGACGAATCTCGGAAAACAGTTCCTGTTGCGTGATGACGATGGCTTGCAGGCGCACGAGTTCGAGCACGGCCAGAAGCGCGACGATCATGGCGTGGCGCGAGGCGCAGGACTCGAAAAACGATACGAGTTCGACGCCATCGTCGCTCGCGACGAGCTGGGTGCGCAGAAGCTGCATCATCTGCGCGACGGTGAACTGCTCGTGGTGCAGCTCGATCTTGACGATCTCCTTGCGGCGCTCGAGAACCTGCTGAAAAACCTTGACCAGATCCACGAGGGAGACGATCAGTTCGCCCTCGACCTCCTCGCCTTCATAGAGCGAGCGGTCGGGCTTGGACCAGACGTTTTCCTCGATCTGCTGGCGCTGGTGAAGGAGTTGCGCGGCGCTTTTGAACTTTTCGTGCTCGACCAGGCGATGAACAAGCTCGGCACGCGGGTCTTCCAGCTCTTCAGGCGAGGCGAGCGGATCGGGCGGCAGGAGCATCTTCGACTTGATGTAGATCAGCGTCGCGGCCATGTAAATAAATTCGGCCGAGATGTCCATATCCAGCTGCTCGAGATTGTGAAGATACTCGAGATACTGGCCCGTGATCTTGGCGATGGGAATGTTGTGAATGTCCATCTCCTGCTTCTTGATCAGGTCAAGAAGCAGATCGAGCGGGCCGTCGTAGGCATCGAGGTGAATCTTGTATGGTGAGGCCATGGTCTTAAACTTTCTTAGTCTTTCTTCGCTTGCCCTTACTCTGTTCTTCGCTTGCTCTTGATTAGTTCATGGCTTGATATCTGATATTTCAAATTTGAAATTTCAAATTTGAGATTAATTCTCAGTCCCTTGCCTGGACATCTTGTGCCGGTGATCGCAGCGCGAGTTCTTCGCGTTTCCCCGTCCAATTAAATACCGCTTCGCGGGCACGCGCCATCGTTTTTTGGGCGATTTGGCGCGCCCGAACACTGCCCTCATCAATGATTTTCAGGACGTTCCCCGGATGCGCAGCGTACTCTTCGCGGCGGGCGCGCACCGGTTCAATCCATTTGATCAGGTGATCGGCCATGGCGGTCTTGCACTCGATGCAGCCGATGGCGGCGCTGCGGCAGCCTGCGGCGGCCCAGGACAACGTTTCCGGCGGCGAAAAAAGCTTGTGCCAGTCGTAGACGGGACACTTATCAGGGTCACCCGTGTCCGTGCGCCGCTTCCGCGCGGGATCGGTCATCATGGCGCGCGATTTCGTGCGAATGGAATCGTCCGGCTCGCTCAGCGAAATAAAGTTTCCGTAGCTTTTCGACATCTTGCGGCCATCCGTGCCGGGGACGCGCGGCGTTTCGGTGAGCATCGAGCCTGGCTCGCGCAAAATCGGCAAGCGGCTGAAAAGGTGGCCGTACTCTTTTACGGAGTCGAGAAAATTGTCTACTCCCTGCTCCAAGGCGTTTCGGCGGAAAAAATTCGTCAGTTCCCTTTTCTGATCTTCGGTGAACGGTTTTCCGTTCGCAGGAATTTGCTTCGGGTCGTGAGCTTGCTTCGCAAGGAAGCGGGCATTCGCGGGAGAAAAAAGCTCCGGCTGAATGCGGAAGCCGTAGAAAAAATCAAAACGCCGGACAATTTCGCGCGTCAGCTCGACGTGCGCCACCTGATCTTCTCCGACGGGAACCAGATCCGCGTCATAGAGAACGATGTCGGCGGATTGCAGGACCGGATAGCCGAGAAACCCGTACGTATGCAAATCCTTGTCCTTCACGTTGTCGAGAGCCTCTTTGTACGTGGGCACGCGCTCGAGCCACCCGAGAGGCGTGACCATCGAGAGCAGGAGATGCAATTCGGCGTGCTCGGGCACGGCCGATTGCAGGAAGAGCGTGGACTTCGCAGGATCAAGGCCCGCGGCGAGCCAGTCCGTGGCGATCTCGATGGAATTTTGTGAGACCTGCGAAGTGTCAGCGTAGTCGGAAGTGAGCGCGTGCCAGTCGGCGACGAAGAAGAAACATTCGTACTGGGAATCGTTCTGCAGCTTGATCCAGTTGTGGAGCGCGCCGAAGTAGTGGCCGATGTGGAGGCGCCCGGTGGGGCGCATGCCGCTGAGGACGCGCTTCTTGTGAGACGCGGCCACTCTAGCGGCCTCCCTTGGCAGAGGAGCCGCCGGCGTGCGCCAGAAGATCGCGGGCAATAATCATGCGCTGAATTTCGCTTGTGCCTTCATAGATCGTGATGACGCGCGCGTCGCGGTACATGCGCTCGACATCGGATTCTCGCGAATAGCCCTGGCTGCCGTGAATCTGAACAGCTTTGTAAACGACTCGATTCACCATCTCCCCCGCAAACAGTTTTGCGCGCGAAGCATGCGGGCCGACGCGCGGCGCGCCTGTATCACGCATCCATGCAGCGCGCAGAACCAGAGTGCGAGCGGCTTCGATCTCCGTCTGCATGTCGGCGAGCATCCATTGTACCGCCTGGAAGCCGCTGATGGCCTCGCCAAATGCGCGGCGCTGTTTCGCGTGCGCGAGAGCCGCCTCAAAGGCGCCTTGCGCGATGCCTACGGCCTGAGCGGCAATGCCGACCCGGCCGCCGTCCAAAAGCTCCAGCGCGATCTTCAGCCCTTGTCCCTCTTCGCCGAGGCGATTCGCTTCGGACACTTCGCACTCGGCCAGCGAAATTTCCGCCGAGCGCGACGTGCGCAGCCCCATTTTATCCTCGTAGCGCGCCACACGGAAACCCGGAAATGAGGGTTCGACAAGAAATGCGCTCACGCCGCGCGAACCGGCGGACGGATCGGTTTTCGCGAACACGACGTAGAGTCCGGCTTCTCCACCGTTGGTGACCCAGGATTTTGTTCCGTTCAAGGAGTAGGAGCCGCCGTGGTGAGTGGCAGTCGTACTGATGGACGCGGCGTCCGAGCCTGCGCCAGGTTCCGTGAGGCAGAAGGCGCCGAGCATTTCACCGCGCGCCAGGCTCGGTAGGTATTTCTTTTTCTGGTCCTCGTTTCCGTAGTTAAAGACGGCGAGAGCCACGAGTGAATTGGTGACGCTCAAGGCGACAGCGATGGCGGCGTCCACGCGCGCCACTTCCTCGAGCATCATGACGTACGAGATCGTATCGGCTCCTGCTCCGCCCCAGGATTCGGGAATGAGCATTCCGCAGCAGCCGAGTTCGCCGAGTTTGCGAATCTCGGCGGAGGCAAATATCTCTTCACGGTCGCGCGCGCGGATCGTCGGACGCACTTCGGCGTCCATGAACTCGCGGACGGTGTCTCGAATCAGGCGCTGATCGTCATTGAAGGAAAAATCCATTGACAGTAGACGCATAATTCTAGCACATCGCATCCAAACTAATTCCGCGTGCGATACGGTACTCTGCCATCAAACTCCAGCCGGATGAATGGAGCCGCAATGGTAGAATCGGCGGCAGCGTGAAGGTGCGCGGCAGAAAATAAGCCATGAAATTCTATGATTGGACTCGATATTTCGCCGTCAGACTAGTCGTGGCTGTGGCTGGTGCCGGCCTAGCGGGCCTCGGGTGGTATGCGTGGAGCCATGAAATTTATTGGGTAACCGTGTTTAACCCAAGGCTCGGACAATTTGGATTTCTGCCAACTCTGATCCTTGTATTTCTTGGCGCCGTCATCATCCTCGGGGCAATCTTCTTCCCCAATGAGAAAGGCCTGACCTCGAAAGAAGAAGAGAGACATGAGCGCAAGCATCAAAAGTGGATAAAGAGGGACAAATACATGAAGCACTATCCGCCCGACTGAATTATTCGGGTGCGCCTACATCTTCAGCAGTTCGCCCAGATGTTTGGTTTGAGCACGGCTCACGGGGACTTCAGAGTTCTTCTTATCCACCATTTTCAGTATGTGGCTGGACTTGAACCAGGGGATGACCTCCTTGATGTGATTGATGTTCACCAGGTAAGAGCGATGGGCGCGGCGACCACTTCTACCCCGCCGTCACCGAGGCGGGCCGTCTCCGAGCGCGCAGACGCAGCACCTTGCGCTGATTAGCCTCCAGGATTTCAAACCCCAGCCCGCCATACTCCATGTGCTCTCCGGGCTTGGGCACGTGCCCCGCGATATGATTCAAAAGCCCGGCAATCGTCGTCGCTGACTCCTCGGCTGTTTCCGGCCACTCGACACCGAAAAGTTCCTGCACCTTGTCAACGGCCACGCTGCCGCGGAGGATCAGTCCGCCGTCCGGCTCTCGCACGGCATCCGGCGAGGGCACGCGGTCCTCTTCGCCGATTTCTCCGATGATCTCCTCGACCAGATCCTCGATGGTGACGACGCCCGCGACCGATCCGTGCTCGTCCACGACAATCGCCATCTGCTGATTCCGGCTCTGCATCTCCTTGAGCAGGTCCGAGCCGTGCTTGGTTTCCGGCACGAAAAACGCCGGGCGCGCGATTTCGCGCACCGTGCGGCGGGGGGCCTCCTCCTCCGTCACCTGCAACAGATCACGCCCGTACGCCAGGCCGAAGGTGTCATCGAGGCTTTCCTCATACACCGGGACGCGCGAGAATTTCGTTTTCACGAGGAGCGTTCTGAGTGCTTCGAGCGTGGAGGATGCCCGGATCGCGACGACGTCCGGCCGCGGCGTCATGAATTCAAGCGCGCGTTTGTCGCTGAACTCGACGACCTGCTCGATCATGTGCGCCTCGCCCGAATCGAGGATTCCCTCCTGCTCGGCGGCGTCCACGAGAGCTTCAATTCCCTCTTGCTGCGCCTCTTGCGTGCCGGCCGCGTGCTCGTCGGAGATCTGCGCGACCGAGACCGCGCCGTCCAGCACGACTCGAATCGGCCATACGATCCACAGGAACGCGCGAATCACCAGGGCGAATCGCGTGAGCCAGCGGCCCCGCGTGCGCGCCAGCATGAAATCGGGAATAAATAGCGCGAAGACGAGCACTTCCACGAGGACGTACACCAGCGCCTGCGCCGCCGCGTCCCAGATTCCGGGAACAAACACGATCACCCCGCGCGCGGTCTCCGCCGTGACCAGCACGAGCCAGAGATTGGCCAGAAGCCGGAAGGCCGAACTTCCCCGCTCGCGCTCGATATGAAAGTGCGGCTCGATTTCCGACTCAAAATAATCCAGGTGCTCGTGGATGCGCCCGGTCGTGACGCGTCCCAGTTCGCGGTAGATCCGGTCGAGATAGGAAAAAATCACGAGTCCCACGCCGAGCAGCACGATTCCCAGGAAGTAGAAGAAAGTCGTCATGGGCGGTTTGACAGAGTTTTCCCGCGCGAGGTCCGGGACGCCGCCTTGCTTGCCGAACCCTTCTTTGCCCCACGCCCGGCAAGCCCCAGCCGCCGGCGCAGGCGCGCTTCCAGGTAATCCATTTCCCCCTCATCGGTTTCGTGATCAAATCCCGCAAGGTGAATCATTCCGTGAAGAATCAGGATGCGCAGTTCCTCGTCGAGATCGCGTCCCTCCGAGCGCGCATTCCGCAGCGCCGTTTCGGGCGAAATGGCGATGTCGCCGACGTACTGTGTTTCAGGGATGGGCCTTTCGTGTTCCGCGGGAAAGCTGAGAACGTCCGTAGGGCCGCGCTTCTTGCGGAATTTCCAGTTCAGACGCGCCATCACTTCATCACTGATGAGTTCGACGCCGACCGACTCCGGCGGAAACTGCATTTCGACGAGAGCGCGTTCGGCGAATTCCTCAAGCGGCTGGATTTGAACAGGTACGCGGCGTTGGCGGTTGGCGATCATCGGAGTCAAGAAATCTTTTCCTCGATGCAGGGCCTCGATCCACGCGCAGTCCGCGGACGTTAGCGCTTACGATTCATGCTTAATGACTGCGGCGGGGGCTGACCTACGCACATCGGCCGGACCAAAATCTTCATACGCCTTGATGATCTGCTGCACGAGGTTGTGACGGACCACGTCGCGCTCGTCAAACCGGATAAACGCGATGGCTTCGATGCGGCCCACGACTTCGAGCGCTTCGACGAGGCCGGACCGGCGGCCCGAAGGCAAATCAATCTGCGTAACATCTCCCGTGACCACGGCCTTGGAATTGAAGCCCAGGCGCGTCAGGAACATTTTCATCTGCTCGCTCGTGGTGTTCTGCGCTTCGTCCAGAATCACGAACGAGTCGTTCAGCGTGCGGCCGCGCATGAAGGCCAGCGGCGCAACCTCGACGATGCCCTTTTCGAGGAAGCGTTCGAGCTTGTCCGCGTCCAGCATGTCGTACAGCGCGTCATACAGCGGTCGCATGTAGGGATCGATTTTTTGCTGGAGCGTCCCGGGCAGGAATCCCAGCCGCTCGCCCGCTTCCACAGCCGGACGCGCCAGAATGATTCGGTCCACTTGCTTGGTGAGCAGCGCGGAAACGGCCATGGCGACGGCGAGATACGTTTTCCCTGTGCCACCGGGGCCGACGGCAAACGTCATGTCATGCTTTTCAATCGCTTCCATGTACGCCCGCTGGTTCGAGCTCTTCGGCGTGACGTTCTTCTTCCCAAAAATGCGCGGGCGCGATGGAGATCCCGGTTCAAGAACCTGCTTCAGCGTGGTTTTGGGATCCTGCGTCGCCACGCGAATCATGGACTTCACGTCGCTCTGTGACATGCGGCGGCCTTCCCGCACCAACTGGTTGTATTCGTTGACGATTCGGACGGCGCGCTCGACTTGCGCGGCGTCGCCCTCAATCGCAAGTTGGCCGTCCTGCAAATCCGTGGTCACATGCAGGGAGGATTCCAGCAGTTTGACGTTTTCGTCCAGCGTGCCGAATAAGGCTTCGACCCCGCTGGCAATTTGTACCGTGCGTCGCATGAAAAGTTCGGATGGCCCAACTCACTCTTCAGCCAGCCGAGTGGGTTCACACCTCAGCAATTCCAAAAGGAGATACGAGAAAAGCGTACTCGAAAGGGATGCGGGGGTCAAGAATTGGAGATAGCTCTACGAGGTGCGCACTTCTGAGCCCGTGTGGCATCTACGGAATCATTGTGGGTCGTGGCTTCAGCCACGACATGACTCCGCAAAATGGCTGCGGCTTCAGCCGCTGGCGCGTTGGAATGTAAATTTCCCTCACAAGCTGAAACCCGCGCCACTCAGAATTACAACTGATTTTATCTTCTTGGGAAACCGGCTACTTTCCACCTTCCCCAAACACAAACGCATCCACTTCCCCCGTCGAAGCCGCGATTCCCGTTCCTGAAGACTGCACATCGCCGCCCACAAGAATAAATTTATTACCGATCACTCCGGCGGCGAGGCCGTGCCTGCTGACGGGCATGGACGGCATAATGGTCCACGAATTGGTCGCCGGCTCGTAAGCTTCGACGGCGCGGAAAGTGGCCATCAGGTGTGGATCCTGATATTCGCCTCCGGCGACGTAGATGCGGCCGTTGTAGACACCTGATCCGACGGCGCTGCGCGCGGTGGGCATGCGCGAGCGCGGCGCGCCCCACTTGTCGGCCGCAGGATCGTACTCCTCGACCACGGAAATGTCAGACGCGAGGCCGATGAACGCGGCGCCGACACGCCCGCCGAGGACATAGATTTTTCCGTTCACGACCCCGGCCGTCGTGTGATTTCGCGGCGTCGGCATCGGACTACGCTCGCGCCAGGTATTTTTCTGGGGATCGTACTCCTCAACTGTTCCGAGGCACATCTGCGGCGTCGTCTGGCTGATAGCCGTTTCGGAAGAGCCCGGCATCGTGGCCGCGCCGCCGATCACATAAATTTTGTCTCCGACAACCGCAGCGACGGGCGAACCGCGCTTCGTCGGCATCGGAGCGAGGGCTTTCCAAGCGTCGGTGGCAGGATCGTATTCAAATGCATTGTTCACCGGCGCCCACGCAGGCGGGCCCGACTGCGGATAGACGAACCCGCCAAACGCATAAATCTTTCCGTGATATTCCGTCAGCGCCACGTGGTGCGAAGGCAGTGCCATCGGCTTTTTCTTTGTCCAATGGTCCGTCGCCGGGTCGTATTCATATACGAGGCCCATCGGCCTCCACACCGGCGCGAGGCCCGCGAACACGTACATCTTTCCGCCCGCCGCCGCGCCCAGAATCTCTTCCGCCGGTTCCGGAAACGCCGCCAGCTTTTCCCACTTCCCCTGCGCCCGCGCCGCAGGAGGTGAGGCGAACCATACGGCCATGCCCATAGCGACGCAAAACAGCACAAGTCCAGTTCGATTCCTATTCATGTTGCTCTCCCCAGATTTTCGATAGGCGTACTATATCCCAGAAGGGCCTAAATTCAGTTGACGCCGAAACGCTTATTGCGCGATGATGACTATGGGTACCATATGCCGTCACGCCAAGCACTCCTGAAATGGACGGATCACAAGTTCGATGTGACTCCGCTGTTGAAAACGGCCGCTGCCCCGCCATTTCATGTTTCACCGCTGGGTGCGCTCTACGCCGCGGATTGCATGAAAATTCTTCCACTTCTCAAAAATGAAATAGTGGACACCATTTTTGCTGATCCGCCGTTCAACGTTGGCAAACAGTACGGAAAGAACACGGACGATAATCTCCCCGATGGGCATTATGTGACTTGGTGTAAAGAATGGCTCTCCGAATGTGTGCGCGTTCTCAAACCCGGAGGCTCGCTATTCCTTTACAACTTGCCCAAATGGAACGTACTCTTAGGGGCCTTTCTGGCCGAGCGGGGACTTGAATTCCGGCACTGGATAGCAATTGAGATTAGCGCCTGCCTCCCCATCCCAGGCCGCCTTCATCCCAGCCATTACAGCTTGCTCTATTACAGCAAGGGTAAGCCAAAAACCTTCTACCGGATTCGGACGCCCATCCTCAAATGCCGGCATTGTGGCGGCGAAGTCAAGGATTACGGTGGACATCGGGACGCGATGAACCCCAACGGGGTTACGCTCAAAGACGTGTGGACAGATATCCCCCCAGTGCGACATTGGAAGTTCAAATCCAAGAACCGTCGCGCTAACGCCCTCTCAACGAAAATCCTTGACCGCGTTATTGATATGTCTAGTGAGCCAGGCGATCTCGTAGTTGATCCCTTTGGTGGAAGCGGAACTACTTACGTCGTCTGCGAATCAAAACACCGTCACTGGATAGGGACTGAAATCGATTTCGCTGAAGATATCGTCTCTCGACTCGAAAGCGACGTAATACACGCACACAAGAATAGTGATTTCGTCCAGAGGTAGGCTATTCCAACGCACGCCCAGAAGTGCCTTTAGGAATACGTCGAACTTTCTTGCTTGTCGCATCATGCTCTATCGCAACAATCTCGAGAATGCCCTCTTTACACGGAACAGACCGCCAAAGCTCGAGGTAGGGCTCCAACTCATCCATATTGCCTATCCGGTCGGTCAGGAACTGGTATAGCTTACGTGATGGCACCACGAGAATGCCGCAGGCCAACACACCCTTGAGAAGGCCAAGAGCCATTTTATTCAAGGCCCGATGGCTGGATGAAATATTCCCGGTCTCCCACTCTAAAGCTACAGGACCATAGTCTGTATAAAGAACTGCATCCAGCTTGCCCGGCCTCTTCAGGACTGCGATATCGAGCGGCTCTTCCAATTTCCAGCCCTGCCTCTGTAACTCCTCCATAAGCCCCGACTTGATTGGCGTCACTCCATTTCCCTTGCCGCGTCTTTTACCTGCTTCAGGGTAGATCTTGAATGTTCCCGATCCGCGCGGCCAGTCGACCTCTCGTATCGCCTTGTAAAGGCCTGCTCGCGTCCTCGTCCATTCTGGGGAAGCCGCATACTTGCCGCGTGAAATCAGGGTCTCTTCCCGAACGATTTTCACCGGGAACCCCCGCTGAACAACTCCCGGACAGGCACACCCAGCGCCACGGCGATTTTCTGGATGTTGACAAGACTGACATTCCGTTCGCCGCGCTCAATGCCGCCAATATATGTGCGGTCGAGATCGCAGGTTAACGCGAGGCCTTCTTGGGAAAGACCTTTCTGGGTGCGCAGTTCACGCACCCGCTGGCCGAAGGTCACCTTGATCGTTTCGCTTTGTTTCCGGGGCACGCGAGCATGGAATCACCACTGATGACCATAAGTCCACGGACTTTAAGTATCGTTCCTCAAACCGAAACAATTACGGCAAACCCGCACTTTCGTTGACAACGAGTGCCCGCTCCGTTACTGTAGTTCAGCGAATTCATCGCATAAAACGCGGCTTCTGTCAGTGGCCGCCGAGCGAACGAGGAGAATGGAATGGCGCAGGGTGCGGCAACAAAGGTAAAGAAGCGCAAGAAATCGGTCCTGAAGCGGGCTAGACAATCTCATGTGCGCGCGGCGTTTAATCGCGCGAATACGACGCGCGTGCGCTCGGCGATGCGGCATTTGCGCTCGGCCATTGCCGCCAAGGATGCCAAGTCCGCCTCCGAACTCCTGCATCCGACTCTTTCCGCGATTGACAAGGCGATCAGCAAAGGCGTGCTCGAGGAAAACACGGGCAATCGCTACAAATCGCGCCTGACGCTGGCCACTAACGGCCTGCAATCCGCAGCCAAGGCGTAATCCAATCCACGAATCTGTAGCTCGCCTCTCTTGCCCAGAACAAAGTGAGGGGTCAGAGGCGAGGCTTTGATTGCCGATGCGCAGGAAAGCCCCCGCGTCTGAAGACGCGGGCTACCGCAATTGCGACAAATCTTGAGGACGTGAACAGAGCCACCACGCCCTTGTCAATAACCCACCGCACGATTCTCACTTGCGTGAGAATTTCTATTTCCCTAAGCCGCGTTAGGCGAAGCGAGTCGCGCAATAAGGAATTCCAGCACGGCGCGCTGGTTCGTATTCCCCAGCTTCAACCGATTATCCGCTTCATACAAGGCAACCAGTCCACTGGCGAGTTGAGCGCGAGAAAATTTTCGCGCCCGCTCAATCGCGAGTTCCGCCGCGCCCGGCCTCATTTTGAGGCGACCGGCGGCCTGGTAACCGTTTGTGCCGCGCGGCAGTTCCTGCGCCTCCATCAGCTTGCGGTACATCCAAGCGAGCCCGCCAACGAGCGCCGGCGCAGCCTCTCCCTCGCGCAACAGGCTGTCGAGAAACTCAAACGCCTCCGCGGGCTTTTGCGTCGCGAGCATGTCCGCCAGGTCCCAGACTTCGTATTTCTTCGCCGAGACCACCAGCAGGTCCACGTCAGCGCGCGTGATTTTCTTTCGCTCGCCCACAAACGCGGCCAGTTTCTGGATTTCGCTCCGGATGGCCGCCGGCTCGCCGTTCAAAATGTCGCACAACTCCTCGCCGGCTTCGCGTTCGAGTTCCACACCGCATTCGCGGGCCATGTCCCGGCTCAGCGTTAAGGCGATGCGCGCCCTCTCGGCGGGATCTTCCGGCAAGTCCACGGAAACGGAAACCGTCTTCTCCATCAACAGTTTCGTCAGGCGCGTGCGCTGATCGAGGGAAGCCGCCTCAAACACGAGCACCGTAAACGGAGCGGGATTTGCCAGATATGCGGTGAGCGCCTCCTCGAGTTCCTTTCGCGAGTCGTCTCCCTGGCGCTCCCAGGCCTCCACGTCCGAAACAAAGATCACCTGCTGCGAAGCCATCATGGGCAATGTCTGGGCCAGCCCCAGAATGTCCGCAAGATTTTCTTCCCGGGCCGAAAGCCGCTTGAGCGCCCAACTGCGCGCCGCATCGGGAACGTAAGCTTCCGTAATTTTTGCCCGGCAAATTTCAAGCAAATAGGAATCCGATCCCGCCAGCGTAATGGCCGGAACCGTTTTCCCCTTGGCCAAACGCTCCAGCAACTCGGCGGTGGATGCTCCGGGCATCAGAAATTCTCCAGGATATCGGCGACCAGACGCGAGGCAAAATCGCGCGACATCCGCTCCATGGCGGGCCCCTGCTCATCGAAAAATGTGGCAGGATCGGTGGAAAGCTCGTATGGCTCGCGGAACAAATAGTTGTCGTTCTTGTAGAGCACCGTTTTTGTTTCGCGCTCTTCCAGACGCACTTTTATGTGGAGAGAGACGAGCATGGCCGTCGCGCTTGTGGTTGTGGCGTTCACATTGGGCACGGGAGTCGAATTCGGGCCGGGCGTCGTATCGAAAACGATCGGGATGACTTCAAAGCTGGTGATCTCGGCGTGCAGCACGGCGTCGGCAGACTCTTCCGTAGGAACGATCCGGTAGCGCGTGCGCTCCAGAAATTCGCGCACCACGGCCTGGGTCATCGTCTGCTCGATGCGGTAGCGATTCGTGTCATTTACGATGGCGGGAACCGCAATCACCTTCAGAGTTGCCGGGAGGCGCGATGCGGTTCCCCCGACGTGGTAACCGCAGGAGGAAACGAAGAGCGCGGAGGCGAGGCCAACAAGCAGGATGTGTGCCGGGAATCTCAAATTTGAAATTTCCAAATCGTGAATTTGAAATCAAACCAAGCTTGCCGACCAACGCCGCATCGGATCGAAAGCCAACTCCGCACAATCCTCCGAGGCTGTGTCTTCCTTGCCTCTTGCTTCCTGCTTCTCAGCAATTCGGCAGTGTGCATCGTCCTCCGGCTAGGAGGCAACCACCTTCTCCGCAATCGTCACGGCAGTCGCTGCCGGAACCCGCAAATTGTCCGCCGCGCCCCAGAACCACACGCCCGTTGGGATGGAGGAATCCCGCGCGGGAGTTGCCAGCATAGGCCGGCTCTCTCCCGCCACGCTCACGTTGTTCGGAGGATCGTCCCCCGGCGAAGCCACTTTCAATCCGGCGGCCTGCAAATGGTCGGCGATGAGTTGCAGGTCAGGCACGGCAGAAAACTCCGCGAACGCGCTGAACGCGAGCGAGAAAAATACGGGCGCCTGCACGAGCGCAATCGCCGGCGCGGAAGCGCGGCCACCAAGATACATCCGCACTTCAGCGACGATTTTCGAGCGCAGGTCGCCCAGCCGCTCCACGCTATCTTCTCCGTATTCCGGAAGCAGATTAAACCCAGCCTGCGCTCCAAACACCACCTTAGGTACGGGCTGAAAGGAGAGAAGATTCACAACCTGGCTTTCCAGTTCCTGAATTGCATCCATCCCGCGTTCCGAAGCCGGCTGCAAGAACGTAATCGCCAGACGCACGAGGCCCGCCTGCTGCAGCGCCGCGGAGAGCGAGATGGCAATCTGCGCCGCCGCCGAGGGAACCAGATAGAGACTTTGCGGCTCGCCTGCCGGAGTGCTATTTGCCGGCGGAGGTAAGATTCGATCCAGTTCCGGAATCCAGATCTTCGCCGTCGGGTCTGGGGACATCCCGCCGCTCAAGTCAATCACCACGGCGCCGGAGCCCCGCGCCTCGATGCCGTGGTGCACGGTGAATCCCGGCGATCCCGCGAAAAATGCGATTCGCAATCGCTCGAAGCTGTCCTGGTCCACGGTTTCGACGACGGCGGGCTCACCGCCCAGTTCGGTCAGCGTTCCGGCGGCAATCTCTTCGTCGAAGAGACGAATTTCAGAAGCGGGAAAGCCGGACTCTTCGAGCCACAGCTTCAATTCCTTGCCGAGAAGCGAGGAGGCGCCGGCGATGGCAACGCGAAAAGTTCCTGAAGGGGAATCCTGCTGAGGCGTCATGTCTTGGCCGGCTGCGGCAACAGCCGATGCCGGACCGCACGGATCAGCTGCAACACGATTCCGCTCCCGACAAATATCGTCGCGATCAGCATCAGCACGATCTCGGAATAACGGAACATCAGCCAGAACATCAGCGCCAGAACGACAATCAGCACGGATGGTCTGCGCGGTCCCATGGGCATTTCCTTGAAACTCCGGTAGCGTACCTGGCTGGACATCAGCGCTGCATCGCCCACGATCACAGCCATCCAGACGATGGACCAGCGCAAGTCCTGAATCGGTTCCTTGAAATAATGAACCGTGGCCGCAATTAATCCCGCGCCCGCGGGACACGGCAGGCCGACGAAATACTTGGAGCCGCTGCCCGGCGCCATGCCTTGGATGTTGAATCTTGCCAGACGCCAGGCGCAGCAGATCACAAAGGAGAGCGCGACCCACCAGCCGATCTCGTGCAGCCGGCGGACATCCAAAACGTCCGTCTCGAAGATTCCGCGAATTCCCCAGGAAAATGCGAGCGCTGCGGGGGCGATCCCAAAGCTGACCATATCGGCCAGCGAGTCGAATTGCTTGCCAAACTCGCTGTTGGTCCCCGTCGCACGTGCCAAGAACCCGTCGAAGGAGTCGAACACGATCGCAATGCCGATAGCCTTCGCCGCATTGTCAAAGTCGGTTCCCCCGCCCTTCAGCGTGGCCATGATCGCGTAAAATCCGCAAAGCATGTTGGCCACGGTCATCGAACTCGGCAGCAGATAGATGCCGCGCCGCAGCTTCAATGACGCCTTGTGTTGTCCGGGAAAACCGAGTTCCTGTTGTTCCACTTCGCTCATTTCCATCGCGCTAACGCGCTCGCTCCTGCCGCCACATGTTGCCCGGGACGTACCAGAATTTCCACTGGTTCCGGCAGCCAGATGTCCATCCTCGAACCAAAGCGTATCATACCTACGCGCTCGCCTCGAACCACCGAGTCACCGATGGACTTCCAACAAAGTATCCTTCGCGCTATCCACCCGGCGATTTGTTTGAAGACCACCGGGCCGTGGTCGGTCTCCACGGTGAAGGCGTTCTGTTCGTTTTCCGCCGACGCCCTGCCGCGCATTGCGGCGTAAAATTTTCCGGTGCGGTACTCGATGGCCGAAATTTTTCCGGATACCGGCGAGCGGTTGACGTGGACGTCGAAAATCGAAAGAAAAATACTGATTCTTTTCCCTGGTTTCTCTTCGCGCGGCTCTTCCACGATTTCCATGACTCTTCCGTCAGCCGGCGAAACAATCGTCTTCGGATCGGCGGGAGGAGTCCGCTGCGGATCGCGGAAGAAAAACAAAACAAACAGTCCCAGGACGAGCAGTACGCCGCCCGCCCAATTCCAATGCACCACAAACGCTACAACGGACAACACGAGCGGCAGAGCGGCAAACTTGTATCCGTCCTTAACCATGAGGATCCTTAATCGGAATGGGCAGCGTCACACGTCCGCAGCCGCTAAAAAAGTCCCACCACATTGGAGTCATTCCAAGCGAAGCGAGGAATCCCTCCGTGTTCTGTAGCATTGCGCGAAACAGAAAGAGGGATTCCTCGCTTCGCTCGGAATGACGAAATAGAATACTTTTTCCGCAGCTTTCTTGGCCGCGGGCACAAGAGTGCGAATACACATCCGCCGCACGCTGACATTCTATCTCAATTCGCCGGATTTCCGTCGTCAGGCGCGGGCCGAGCGCTGCGCGAGGTAGCGCTCCATCTCATCCTTGATTCTTAACTTTAGTTTCTTGAGAGTCACTTCCCGTTGCAGGTCTTCTTTATTGAGGTAGGAGGAGTGCGCGAGTTCGACTAGCTGTTCGGCGTACGCATCGTGCTGCTGCACAAGCTTTTGATACTCCTGGTCATATGTCAGAAGTTGCTCGCGCGTTTCCCGATTCAAGGTGGGCATTGCCTGCCTCCTGAACGTTCCTGAATTTGAATGGGAGAGCCATGACTGGCCCAACCTAGCACAATCAATTGTTTCCGCCAAGTAGAATTCAGAAAAATTCATGGAGGGTCTTCCCCGAGGTTCCGGGTAAGAACGAGAGCGTCTTCGGAAGGGCTGGAGTAGTACTTTTCCCGGCGGCCGGCTTGCCGAAAACCGGCGCGTTCGTACAAACGAATGGCGGCTCGATTCGAGGCACGGACCTCAAGGTGCGCCTGCCTGCCGCCACTTTTTCGAGACCACTCGAGCGCTTCCTGTATCAGCCGCGAACCCAAGCCTCGCCCGCGATGCGCCCGCTCCACTGCCATATTCAGAATTTCAAATTCATCGGCGGCCGACCGTCCAATTAAAAATCCTTCGACCGAATTCTCCGTCTCCGCAATCCAGCCAACCCTGGACAGCGCTGATTCGGCGATGCTCGCGAGAGTCCACTGGGCAGCCTCGGGAGATTCTTCGAGGAGCGCGGCGATCGCTTTCGCATCCGCAGGAAGCATTCGGCGAATGGTGATGCGAGGAGCGCCCTCCTCTGGTCTTACTGCCGTCACGGTCAGCCGTCCGTCCACTTGGATTCCGCATCCGAGCGCCGCACGTAATTCGCATCGAGCCGCAGCGCGTCCACCACTTCCCCGCGCTGCGCCCTTGCAATAGCCAGGCGGCCGATTGTGGGCGCAAGCACTCCGGATACCCGCTCGATCCGGGCTCCCGGAAGATACTCCTGGACCAGGGCCGGCGGGAGAAGATCAGGAGCAGGAGAGACGAGCCGCACCGGAGCGGAAACGGCGTTGCTCTTCGCCAGCTCAAGGAACTCGGCGGCCGTCAGGATCGACTCGTCGGACAAAAGTCTCAACCAGGACGCCTCGGGCCAACTTCGGTAGAAGGACCCAAAGAGCTGGCCGCGCCTCGCGTCAAAGAACGGCGCAAAAATCACATTCGCGGCGATAGAACGGTCCTGAATGACTTCGGATTGTGCGCAAATCGCCTCGAGTCCGCTGATCGCGGCGATGGGCCTTTTGTGAACTTCGGCCCAGGCTTTAACCGCCGTAAGGCCTATCCGCAACCCTGTGAACGAGCCGGGCCCCGACGCAACAGCGAACAGATCAACATCGCTTAACTCAAAAGGTGCCTTGGATTTAAGAATATCGAGGTCCCGAAAGAGCCGCGTGGAGTGCGGAGTCTCCTCCTGCGAAGAGACTTCCCCCAACACTTGGCCGTCGCGCAAAAGCGCCAGACTCCCCACTCTTGTACTTGTATCGATGGAAAAAATCAGCACGAAGGCGATATCCTAGCGCATTTCCGTAGTTTTTCGAGGAAAAGTGTGCAATCTCGTGAACACAAGAAGCGAACACATTTAAAATCAATGTAAATTACGGTGCAATTTGATGACCATTCTCAAACCCATTTTTCCCTTAACTTATTGATTCCAGTAGAAATATCTTGACTTTTCTAGTGTCTTATTTCAGACTCTGTAAAGCATTCTCCTTAGGGGGACTTCCGATTATGGATTATAAGATAGGGGACAAGGTCGTCTATCCGAATCACGGCGTCGGGATCATCGAACAGATCAACTTCGGGGTGATGAACGGACGGACGGAAAAGTATTACATGCTCAAGATTTATTCGAGCGGCTTAAAAGTCATGGTTCCGGCCACGAATGCGATCTCGGTCGGGCTGCGGCCAGTCATTCGAAACGGAGAAACGCTGAAGGTTCTGACGTTTCTGGAAAAAGGCAAGCCCAATTCGCACCACGATTGGAAACACCGTTTCAAGGAGAACTCGGAGCGCATGCGCACCGGCTCTCTGATCGAAGTAGCGGCCGTGCTCAAGAGCCTGGTATCGCTTAGCCGCACCAAGCCGCTTTCCTTCCGCGAAAAGAAAATGCTGGAACGGGCCAAATTCCTCCTCGTCAGTGAACTCGCTACCGCCAGAAACACCTCTACCGAAAATGTCGAAGACGCTCTAGTCAAGTCTCTTGCCAAGGCGCGCCTGCAGATGCCGACGCCCGTGGAAAAGGCCGAAACCGTCGAGTACTAGTCGCGGTTCTGATCTCCTGGAAGCCCCAAGGCGCATGTGTCTTGGGGCTTTTTCCTTTTACGGGAATAGAAGGACGACACTGCCCCTTCCCTACTTCTACTCGGCAATTGAAACCTAATCAGTTCGCTAACTTCACGATAACCTCAGGTTGGGTTCGGCGTTGAAATCCGGGGGCGCGAGAACTCCAGCTAACAAGCGAGGATAAGCGGCGGCCGCGATCATCGCGGCATTGTCCGTGGAGAGGGCCCGGCTGGGGAAAAAGACCTCCACGCCGGCTTTAGTCCCCTTTGTTTCAAAGGTTCCGCGCAATTCAGAGTTTGCCGCGACGCCGCCCGATACTAGAATGGAATTGGAGCGCGTCTCCTCGGCCGCCTGGAGCGTACGGGCGACGAGGTCCCTCACAACGGCTTTCTGGAAATTCACGATCAGGGCCAGCGTGCGCGGGCTGCACAGCGGAGCGAGTTCAGCGGCCTTGCGCAGGCCGGCTTGCAATGCCTTCTTTCGACCCTCAATCTCCCCGGTGAACTCGGGATGGGCGCGGACATAGTACAAGACTGCCGTCTTGATGCCGCTAAAGCTGAAGTCAAAGGGATTGCTGCGGATTTTTACAGGGGCGAAGTGCAACACGTCAGTTTCTTCAACTCCGGCCCCTTCGGCAGCCACTTTCGCGGCGATCTGGTCAATGATCGGTCCGCCCGGGTAACCGAGAGCCAGGAGGCGTGCCACTTTGTCGTACGCCTCTCCGGCCGCATCGTCGCGCGTGCCTCCGAGTTTCCGGTAGCGGAACCCGTGCATCTGTCCACGTCCGTTATCTGTCCCGGTTTCCACGTGATAGAGCAGCGTGTGCCCTCCTGAAACGATCAGGCATACCGCTGGCAGCTTTGGCGCGCGCCCCTCCAGATAAGCTTCGAGAAAAACGGCATGCACATGCCCTTCGAGGTGATTTACGGGCACGAGCGGCTTTCCGATCTCCATGGCCAGGACTTTTGCGTACGTCAGCCCCACGAGAAGCGATCCGACAAGGCCCGGTCCCTGCGTCACGCCTACGGCGTCCAGGTCCTGAAACGTCAGCCCTGCCGACTCCAGCGCTTCGCGCACCACCGGAACGATCTGCCGCAGATGCTCTCGCGAAGCCAGCTCGGGAACCACACCGCCGTACCTGCGGTGGATGTCCAGCTGCGAGGCGACCACGCTCGACAGAATCTCCCGCCCGTCGGCGACAATGGCTGCCGCCGTTTCGTCACAGGAGGATTCGATCCCCAGAATGCGCGTGGACAAACTCTTCTCCTCAATCGCCAACAATATTTGTATGTTAACACATGCGGAAAGATGAATAGTTCCGCGCAAGATTTGCCTCGTTTGCGGGAGCACACCCCACCGCCTGCGGACACCGAAATACAACCCCGTTACAGAATTAGGTTTTCAATACCCTGCACGACACTCCAACATTGACACGCCGCGCGCCTGCCGCGTAAGTTCTCACAGGGGTGATTTTGTCCATGACCGAGAAGCCGAAACGCGTACGTAAGGCCGTCCTGCCCGCCGCCGGATTGGGAACGCGCTTTCTGCCCGCCACGAAAGCTCAGCCCAAGGAAATGCTCACTGTGGTGGATAAGCCTTTGATCCAGTATGTGGTCGAGGAGTGCGTGACCGCCGGGATAGACAACATCATTATTGTCACCGGCCGCGGAAAGAACGCCATCGAGGACCATTTCGACGCTTCCCCCGAACTCGAACATTTTCTTGCCAGCAAAGGCAAGAAAGAGCTAGCCGAACTGGTGCATAACATCGGCGACATGGTTCACTTCAGCTATACCAGGCAAAAGGAACCCATCGGATTGGGACACGCGGTCCTGGTGGCCAAGGAACTCGTCGGCGACGAACCCTTTGCGGTGCTTCTCGGCGATGTGATCATTCCGGGGCCAAATCCCGCAACCAAGCAGCTTGTGGAAGTGTATGAACAGACCGGAAAAGGCGTCATTGCCGTCGAGGAAGTTCCGCGCGAGAAAACCGGCCTGTACGGGATTGTGGATGTTGAACCGGCCGGGAGCCCGGCGTCGAGCCACCGCCTGATGAAAGTCCGCGACCTCGTCGAAAAACCGAATCCCGCCGATGCTCCCTCGACTCTCGCTGTTACGGGACGCTACCTCCTGCCCCCGGAAATTTTCTATTGCCTGGAACGCACTCGCCCGGGGCGCGGCGGCGAAATTCAACTGACCGACGCGCTCCGCCTTCTCGCGCAGGAGTCCGGCCTCTATGCATACACTTATGAAGGAAAATCGTACGACGCGGGAGACAAGCTGGGATTTCTGAAGGCTGCGGTGGAAATCGGTCTCGAAAACAAGGAGTTCGGCAAGGAGTTTCGCGAATACCTGCGGGCGCTTCGGCCCTGAGAGCACTGTGAGTCATTCCGAGCGGAGCGAGGAATCCCTCTTTATTTTCGTCAATGGAAAAAACAGGAGGGATTCCTCGCTCCGCTCGGAATGACCGACTATGCTACTTTTCCTTGGAGGATGACGCCGTCTTCTTCTGATCCTTGGTAGCCGGCTTCGATTCCGACTTTTCCGACTTCTCCGATTTTTCAGACTTCTCGGACTTCTCGCCCTTCTCGGATTTTCCTGCATCGCCCCCGGACGTCTTTTTGGCGTAATCCGTGACGTACCAGCCGGTTCCCTTGAACTGAATCGCCGACGCGGAGATCATTACTTCGACTTTTCCGCCGCAATGAGGACACTTCTTCAGGTGTGGTCCGTTCAGCAATTCAATTTTTTCGGTGCGGCGTTTGCACTTCACACACTGGTACTCGTAGAGCGGCACTCGGTGTCTCCTCCCATGCAAATCGGGACGATGAAAACGGATATCTTATCACGATACGCGCCCGGATAAAGGACGGCCGTGCGATTCCCCTTTGCCAACCAGGATCGGAGCCCGATGCGCCCTTCATCTCCGCACAGCCATGTTACACTCAGCGGCGACCTGAATAATGCCCATGGAACCTCAAACCGACGGAACGGGCGGATGCCTTTACCTGGTCGCCACACCGATCGGAAACCTCGAAGACATTACCCTGCGTGCTCTGCGCGTTCTGAAGGAAGCCGACCTGATCGCCTGCGAGGATACGCGGCAGACGAAAAAACTCCTGCAGCATTATGGAATTCACAAGGAGATGATCAGCTACCACACGCACAATGAGATGACGCGCGCTGCCGAACTTGTCATCCAGATGGAGCGCGGCGCGCACGTCGCCCTGCTCAGCGACGCGGGGACGCCCGTGGTTTCCGATCCCGGTCATCGCCTCGTGACCGTCTGCCTGCGCCATCACATCCCCGTAATTCCCATTCCGGGGCCTTCGGCGTTCATTGCGGCTCTTTCGGCTTCAGGCCTTCCCGTGGACGAGTTTCTATTTGTGGGTTTCCTGCCTTCGCGCGCGGGAGCCCGGCGCAAAGCGCGCGGGAATTTGAAAAGCGAGTCGCGGACGATTGTGTTCTACGAAGCCCCGCATCGCCTCGTCGAAACCCTTGCGGACGCTGCCGCCATCCTCGGCGCGCGCCCGGCGGTGGTGGCGCGGGAGATCACGAAACTTCACGAGGAGTTCCTCCGCGGCACCTTGGCGGAATTGCGCGACGCCGCCCGGCAGCGGCCTCCCCGCGGAGAGATTACGCTCCTCGTCGGACCGAGCGATGGCGTTGCCCCATCGGCGGAAGCGCAACTTCCTCTTCGGGATCGTGTCGCGCAACTCGAAGCCGAGTCGGGGCTCGACCGCAAAGCTGCCCTCAAACAAGCCGCGCGCGAACGCGGCCTCGCCAAGCGTGAAGCCTACAAACAGCTCTTATTGGAGCGGTGAAGTTTTCTGTCTAACCTGCTTTCATCACTACGCGGGTAACCCGGAACATCCCTCCTTTGAATTTTAGTCCTGAGCGTCTGTGTGTCTGCGGGCGGGAAAAGTAAAATCAGGTGGGATTTTGTAGCACAGGCACTCTTTATCCCGAGCCCCTGCGAGGGGCTCGGGATAAAGTGTGCCTGCGCTATCCAGACCCGCATATCACAAACTGCTGGGAGTCAGGAAAAACGAATCCACCTGATCGAGGATTTCCGTGGCCGTGCGCGAGGTATGCACGGCGCGGCGCAACTGGCTGCCGTTGCGCACGCCGTGCGTGAAGTACGTGGCGAACTGTTTCATCTTGCCGACAGCGTCGGGCAAATCGGCGTCCACCAGATTCCGGAAATATCCGCAGAGCAGGCGGTAGCGGTCGAGGTCCGTCGGCTCCTCGTACGCGCCCGTGGCGGCGTATTGTGAAATTTGCCGGAAGATCCACGGATTATTGGAAGCCGCGCGGCCGATCATGATGGCGTCGCAGCCGGTCTCGCTGAGCATCCGCCAGGCATCCTCCGGAGTGTTGATGTCGCCGTTGCCGATCACGGGCATGCGCACGGAATCCTTCACGGCGCGGATGATGCTCCAGTCAGCCTGGCCCGCGTAGCCCTGCTCGCGCGTGCGCGGATGCACGGCGATCGCCTCAATTCCAATCTGCTCGGCCAGGCGCGCCACTTCCACGGCGACAATATTTTTGTCGTCCCAGCCGGCCCGAATTTTGATCGTCAGCGGAATCGCCACCGCGGCGCGAACCCCGCGCAGGATCTCCTCCAGCGCCTTCAAATCCCGCAGCAGCCCCGAGCCGCCGCACTTGACCACTTTGCGCGCGGGACATCCGAGGTTGATGTCCACGAAATCGAAGCCGAACTCCTCGACCATGCGCGCGGCATTGGCCATGACGCCCGGCTCGGCGCCGAACAGTTGCCCGGTAATGGGATGCTCGTCCTCCTCGAAGGCTAGGTAGCGCGCCGTGCGCGCGGATTTTCGCGTGATGCACTCGGCGCTGGTAAATTCCGTCATGATCAGGCCGCAGCCGCCCAGGCCGCGAATCATGCGGCGAAACACCGTGTCGGTCACGCCAGCCATCGGCGCGAGCACAGTCGCGGGAGTAATCCGCGTATTCCGGATGATGAATTCAGACGGCAGCATATGGCCCTATAGTAAGGTTTCGTGGAGATTCTGCTGTGTAGATTCTAGGCTGGTTTTGGCGGGAGCGTCAACGGAGATGGCGCCGGGCCCAGAGAGCGCAGACAAGGATTTATCACCCAGGCGCGCCGCGAGATGTGCAGCAAGGGCTTCCTCGGACCCATCGAAGAAGCCGGTGACAATTTGTTCAACCGCCCTGCCACGCGCCTCCTCGGCCGTAAGGTTCGCTTGATACAGGAACGCGCGTCCCTCCTTGCGCCGCGTCACGATTCCCTTCTGCGCCATGCGGTCCATGATCGTCAGCACGGTCGTATACGCGCGCGGGCGCACGAGGCACAACTGCTGATGAATCCGGTGCACGGTGCCTTCGCCCATGGGCCAGAGAACGGACAGGCATTCCAGTTCCAGTGGCGCGATGTCGAGGATCGAATGGCGAGGTCCGCTTTCCCGAGCGGCGTCCTTGGAAATCATCCCGCTATGCCTTTCCGGCGGCTCCCCGGGAACCCGTTTCCGGGGCCGGAGCCTCCGCGTCTTTCGGAGCCGGAGCTTTCTTTCCCGCAAGAAAATCATTCACGCGCAGAATCCGGCGCTCCAGCGCGGGATTGAACGCCGTCCAATTCCCATCGCCGCCCGGCGACTCGAGCGCCGAACGCGCCGCCGCCATTTTGGAATCGAGATCGTCGAGATAATGCAGCATGAGCGCTTCGCGAAACATCGGCAATTTCGGCGAGCCGAATTCGTACCGCCCGTGATGCGAGAGGATCATGTGCTGGACGAGCGCTTTCAGCGCGGCAGGAAATCCAGGAATCGCGTCAATTTTTTCCGCGATCATTTCATACTCGATGGAAATATGCCCGAGCAACTGGCCTTCGTCCGTGTAGCCGAGCGATCGCTCGTAGCTCATTTCGCGGAGCTTGCCCACGTCGTGAAGAACTGCGCCGCAGAGCAAGAGGTCCGCATCCGCTTCGGGATAGTGGTCGAGGGCGGCGCGGCACAATCCGCACAGGCTGATGACATGCTCGAGCAGTCCGCCGAGGTACGCGTGATGCATGGATTTTGCCGCGGGGGCGCGCTTCCATTGCGGCACGAGTTCCGGATCCTCGACCACGCTCAAAAGCAACCGGCGCAGCCAGGAATTTCCGTTCGAGGACGCGATCTCCACGAGCTTCGCGTACAGCTCATCCACATTTTCCCGCGTCTGCGGGAAAAAATCGCCCGGATCAACCTCGGAATCCTCGGCGAGGCGGATTTTGTCTATCATCAACTGCGGCTTGCCGCGGTAGTTGTCCACGCGCCCCTGAACTTTTACGAAGTCGTCCTGCTCAAACGTGGCGGCGGACTTTTCAAATTGGTCCCACATGCGCGCCTCGACGCGGCCCGTGGCGTCGCCAAGTTCGAGGCGCAGATACGACTTCCCTTCGCGCGTGGCGCGGATCTCTTTTTCACAGACAAGAAAATAGGAAGTGATGTTCTGACCGTCGGCGAGACTGGAAACTACGCATGGTTTCATGTGCCGCTTTTCTTTTTCGGCAGGATCAGGAGCCGTTTTCCGGAACTCTTCTTCTCGGGCTTGTCCGGCGTCGCGGAAACTTCCGTGATCGGATCGGCGTTGACCGCTGCGGTATCCGTGTACCCGGGCTTGACCTGCACGAAGCTGTCCGCGCGCAGCGTTTCGAGATAAGCGCGCAGCGAGGGCTCCATCTTTTGTTCGTAGAGCTTGTTGCTGATTTCCGGCTCAACCTTGTCGAGCGGCTGCTCGCCGGCGTCATATCTCTCCTGGACTTGCAGAATCTCGAAGCCCGTTTTGGTCTCCATGACGTCGGTCATCTGGCCGCGTTTGAGCGCGAAAACAGCATCGGCGATCTTCGGATCGAGCTGCGTCTTCTGGAAGGTTCCGAGATCGCCCGATTGCGCCGCCGTGGTGCTGTCCGAATAGTGCTTGGCCATTTCGCCGAAATCCTCGCCGTGATTCAAAACGCGGTCGCGCAGGGTTTCGGCCTTCTTGCGCAGCGCGGCAATATCCGCGGCGGGCTTGCCTTCGGTCGAGACAAAGATTTCGCGCAGCACGACCATCGCCGGACGGTCAAATTCCTTCTTGTGGCTGTCGTAATACTTGACGACGTCTTCGTGGCTGATGATGATGCGCGAGCCGACTTCCTTGCGGATGAGTTCCTGGGTCAGGAGTTGATCGCGAATCTGGGTCTTAAAATCCTCGAAGTCCTGGCCGCTTTTTTTGACCTCTTCTTCGAGCGCATCCATGCTGGGCAGCTTGTACTGCTGGCGAATGGCGTCCAGCCGCTTGATGACTTCGGTGTCCACGCTGATCGAGTCGTCCTTGGCGCGCTGCACGAGCAGGGACTGGTCAATCAGATCGCGCAGGAGGTTCTTCTCTTTCGCCTCCGTATCGGTCTGAATTTGCTCGGGCGTGCAGGTCGGACAGGAGTCGCGCACTTCGCTCTGCATGCTTTCGCGGGCGCGCGCCAGGTCCTCGCGCGTGACGACTTCATTGTTGACGCGGGCGACGATCTCTTCCACGACGCGGCTCTTGGATTGGGCGCCGAGAGGAATCGCCGAAAGTAGCAGTGCGGGAATCAGCCAGTTACACGATTTCATCATAATTCGTTCCGTAAGGAAGTTTATCGCTTCGTTTCCAGGGGAAGCAACACGTTTCTGACGCTCTCCGCGACCCCGCCTCTCTTTTCCAGCCGCACCCACATTGTGCCGCTCGGGTCGAGGCGCAATCCATCTTCTCTCGACCGGATCAGCTTGACGAGTGTCTCCGGGGCGACCGCGGTCTCCGGATAGAATTTCACCGCCACTTCATTGGCCTTTCGATCAATCGAACTGACCAGCAACCTCTCCGCCAACCCCTTCAGCAAGGCGTAGTCCAGCAGGTTTCCCACGGCAGGAGGCGGCGGGCCGAAGCGATCCGCAAGCTCCTTGTTCACTTCCTCCCTGTCGGTTTCGTTCACAATTCCGGCGATGCGCTTGTACGTCCGCAGACGAAGATTTTCGTTCGGGATGTACTCCTGTGGGATGCGGATATCGAGCCCGAGGTTGATCGCCGACCGCTTTTCGGGCTTGGCCTCTTCCCCCTTCAGCGCGGCGACGGCGCGCTCCATCATCTGGCAGTACATGTCAAAGCCGATGGCGTTGATGTGTCCATGCTGCTGGCCACCCAAAAGATTTCCCGCGCCGCGCAGTTCAAGATCGAGCGCGGCCACGCGAAATCCCGCGCCCAGCGCGCTGAACTCCTTGAGCGCCGCGAGCCGCCGGGCCGCCAGCGGCGTGAGCGTGACATCCTCCGGCACAAGAAGATAGGCGTAGGCGTGCAGATTCGCGCGCCCGACACGTCCGCGCAACTGATACAGCTCGGAGAGACCGAGCCGGTCGGCGCGATTGATCAGGATCGTGTTCGCTCTCGGAATGTCGAGCCCGTTCTCGACAATCGTGGTCGAGACCAGAACGTCCGCTTCGTCCTTTACAAACTTCATCATCACTGTTTCGAGTTCCTTCTCGCCCATCTGGCCGTGGCCCACAACGACTTTCGCTTTCGGCACCAGCTTTTGCACCATATCCGCCAGCGAGTAGATCGTCTCTACTCTGTTGTGTACGAAAAACACTTGCCCCTGCCGCGCAAGTTCCTCTTCGATGGCTCGCTTTACTAGCGATTCGGAAAAGGGCGCGACAACCGTTTGAATTGCCAGGCGATCCTTGGGGGGCGTTTCAATCACGCTCATGTCCCGCAGGCCGACGAGCGACAGATTCATTGTGCGCGGAATCGGCGTCGCCGAAAGCGTGAGCACATCCACATTCGATCTCAATTCCTTCAGGCGCTCCTTGTGCGCCACGCCGAAGCGCTGCTCCTCGTCCACAACGAGCAGTCCGAGATCATGGAAATTCACGTCCTTGGACAAGAGGCGGTGCGTGCCGATGACGATGTCCACTTCTCCCGATTCCACTTTCGCAATCGTCTCCTTGATCTCTCTCGGTGACCGGAACCGGCTGAGCATCTCGATCTTCACGGGAAACGCGGCGAAGCGCCGGCGGAAGGTTTCAAAATGCTGGAAGGCGAGAACCGTTGTGGGAGCAAGCA
>VFSW01002294.1_pt1 | contig 28927 bp, 17 predicted proteins | sample 5358111 | NCBI WGS metagenome assembly VFSW01 (sample SAMN11554181, study PRJNA540505) | mine drainage metagenome | isolation source: sediment from site ElyBrook_90M | place: USA: Ely Copper Mine, Vershire, VT | collected 2017 | reverse complement strand
ATACCGCTTCGAATCTTTTCTTCCAGACCTTCATGCTTTTTATTCTCTATTTCTATACCGATGTGTTCGGTCTTCCCGCGGCAGCGGTTGGAACGATGTTCCTCGTGACGCGCATATGGGACGCGTTCTTCGACCCGATAATCGGTATGCTCTCCGATCGCACTCACACCCGTTGGGGAAAATTCCGGCCGTATCTCCTCTGGTTCGCGCTTCCGTTCGGAATTATCGGTGTCCTGACCTTCACGACTCCGGGGTTCGACACTTCAGGCAAGCTCGTCTACGCCTACGTCACTTACTCATTGATGATGATGTTTTATTCCGCCATCAACGTACCGTACTCGGCGCTGATGGGGGTCATCACGCCAAACTCCGAACAACGCACCGTCCTGTCTTCTTACCGGTTCGTCTCGGCGTTCGCAGGCGGATTCATTGTCCAGGCCGTGACGATGTCGCTTGTGAACTATTTCGGGAAGGGAAACGAAGCGCTCGGCTGGCAGTGGGCCATGGGCTGTCTCTCCGGCCTCGCGTTTGTCCTGTTCATGGTCACATTCATGACGACGGAAGAGAGGGTTTTCCCGCCGAAGGGGCAGAAGACGAATTTCAAACGCGACCTGCGCGATCTGTTCGGCAACAAGCCGTGGCTGCTGATCGCCGCCGCGACCGTCTTCCAGCTGATGTATATAGTGATGCGCAACTCTTCGATCATGTACTATTTCAAATATTACATCGGGAACCAGCAGATCAATCTTTTCGGAAACGTGTTCGATCTCTCGTTCGAGACGTTCGCGTCTTCTTTCATGCTCACAGGCACGGTAGCCACGATCGTCGGGGCTGTACTTACAAAATGGATTTCAAGGAACCTCGACAAGAAGAACACCTACCTGGGGTTCCTGATCGCGAGCGCCGTGTTTAATGCCTTCTTCTACTTCATGCAGCCGGACAACGTGCTCCTCATATACGGGCTGAATCTCGTTGTATCGTTCTTCTTCGGCCCGGTCTCCGTTCTTCAGTGGGCGATGTATACGGATACAGCGGACTATTCGGAATGGAAGAACGAAAGGCGCGCGACCGGCCTGGTCATGGCGGCATCGCTGTTTGCCCTCAAGCTCGGGCTCACATTCGGCGGCGCGGTCGTCGGGTGGATCCTCGCGTACCACGGTTTCATCGCGAACCAGGCCCAGCCACGCGAGTCCGTGGACGGTATAATTCTCCTGCTGAGCGTTTATCCGGCCGTCATCGGGGTTGTCGGAGGGCTGGTGATGGTGTTCTACCCGCTTACCAACAAGATGATGATAAAGATTGAAGAAGATCTTACCGCTCGCCGCGCGATAACCGGCCCGGCAGAAGCTTCTAAGGTGTCATGAGAATATGAACACACCGGAAAGAGTCAGTTGGAATGCGATGATGAATGAGGTTGAAAGACCGACCCTTCCCCGCGGCGGCGATGCGCGCCGGGCGGAGAAGACTATCGGACGAAATAAATCGGTTTCTCAAATAGTTTGCTTCTCCTTAAGGGTGATCCCGCCCTCACCCAGCCGGGTAGGGCGGGAGGCGTTTTCATCTGCCGACCGGAAGTTGAGTCGCGCATCCCGCCATCGGGATCGACACGGCAGGAGGAAGCAGACACAAAATAGGGAGGCATTCTCGTGAAAAGGCTATTGAATTATGTCACAACGGCGGTCAATATCCCGCTGAGCCTAACCGGTCATCGCCTCGTCCTGAGGCCACTTCTTGTAGTGGGTATCGTCTTACTTTTCACTGCTCAATCCCTTATGGCGAGCGGAACCATAAAGGGGAGGGTGTTTGACAGGGAGACGAAGGATGCGCTCCCAGGAGCCACCATTCTCGTCAAGGGAACAAGCATAGGTGCTTCGACCGATCTTAACGGGGCCTACACTATTTATAATGCGCCTTCCGGCACACAGACGGTCGTGATTTCGTACGTCGGATACGTTCCCACGAGTGAATCGGTGAACGTGCCCGACAACGGAACGCTCGAGAAGGATTTCTATCTTGAGGCGACTGCGATTCAGGGGAAGGCCGTGGTTGTGACCGCGCAGGCTCAGGGTCAGATACAGGCAATTAACCAGCAGCTCACTTCCAACAAGATCGTAAGCGTCGTTTCGGCCGCGAAGATACAGGAACTCCCTGATTTCAATGCGGCGCAAGCCATAAGCCGTTTACCGGGAGTCTCAACGCTCCAGAGCTCGGGGGAGGCCGACAAGGTTGTAATCCGGGGCCTGGCACCGCAGTATAACGAGGTTGCGGTCGGCGGAATCACACTCGCTTCCACAGGGAGCACACAAATCGGCGCGTTGTCGCAGGGCAATACCACGAATCCTTCCGGAGCGATTGTCAACGACAGAAGCGTCAACCTCACCATGGTAACTCCTTATATGATCAAGTCGATAGAAGTCTATAAGAGCCTCACGCCGGATATGGAGGCAAACGCGATCGGAGGTTACGTAAACATGGACCTCAGGGAAGCTCCGTCGGGGCTTCATGGTGACGCGCTCTGGCAGTCCGGTTATACCCAGAAGAGCAATAGTTATGGAAACTACCGGGCAATCGCGTCCGTCAGCAATCGCTTCTTCGACGATTACCTCGGGGTGTATGCACTTGGAAATATCGAACAGTATGACCGCAGCGCGGATAATATGAACGCTGCTTACACAAGTTATTCATCGACACCAGATACGTTGACAGGATATAGGCCCGTCCAGGTGAACACCGTAACACTCACCCGGCATTTTGAGACGAGAAAACGATACGGGGCGAACGTTATCATGGACTACAAGCTCCCCAACGGCAGCATAACCTCCACCAATATGTTCAGCCAACTCGTTTCGGGTTACCAGGATTATAACGTGGGGATCGATTATCAAGGGAACGGAATAAACTTCATTTATAAGGGTGGAACTACCACCAACAACGTCGGCGTGAATTCGATCAATATCAAAAACGATTTTGGGTTTATGTCGGCGGATGTTAACGCAGCTTTTACGTATTCCACCAATAAACTCCCACCGTCTCCTTATTATCAGTTTCGCCAAACCGGAGGAGTAGTCTCCGATCCGTCGAAGAACATTAATAAGATTCCGGACAGTCTGGCGGCAAGTGTCGGTTTCTTAGGAGCAGCCAACACCTATCTGACTTCGGTGAGCCTCCTTAGCTCGGATTACAAGGAGTTCGATAAATTGGTCAAGGGCGATTTCAAGATCCCCCTCAGCGTCGGATCGAATGTTTCAGGCTTCATTAAGTTCGGCGGCGAGTATAGGCGAAATGATCACACGAACAATCAGTACACGCCTTACACGAACATAGATAGAGGTTCTCCCATCCAGCGGCAGATGATGGACTCGATTCTTGCGCAACCTTATGGAAGGTCCCTGCAATACGATTCCCTCGCCGGAGGAAAACTTCCGGGGTCTGAGTTCACTTCAGCCGACGAAAACCTTTACAAGAGTTTTTTGAACGACGATTTCGGAAAGATCTATTGGGCTGCTAACCCAACCGTTCTGAATGAGATTGTAAACTACATTCAGGGAGAGCCCAAGTTGAATTCGGTGTACGCATACGAAACGGGTGGCGCGACCAACGCGGGTGGGTGGACTAACGGACTGTTCCAGACTCTGCCTAACAACTACATCTATATAGAGAATTATTCCGCCGGATACGTGATGTCTGAGCTGGACCTTGGGTCCGACTTGATGGTGGTCGGGGGTATCCGTTATGAGGAGATCACGTCCTCATTCACCGCGTATAATTTGCGGGACAGCCGCAGCCCCGCGACCCAGCCGGCATATGTACAGACTGTCACGGTCCATCCTGGCAACAAGTTCTGGCTCCCCATGGTACAGGCAAAATATGATATTGCCGATTGGGGCGATGTCCGCTACTCGTATACTCAGACACTCGCGAGGCCGGACTACTCTCAGCTCTCGCCTCATTACAACATCGGTTACGGGGGCGGCCCGGTGTGGTCGGGCAATCCGGATCTGAAGCCCGCGCAAGCATATAATCACGATCTTATGCTGACACTTCATAGCAACGCCTTGGGCCTGCTGTCGGTTGGAGCCTTTTACAAGGAGATAAAGAACTTCTCATATAGTACACAGTACCGTTTGTATAATCCCGATGCTAATCACATCATTCCTCCGGGTCTTGATTCGGTCGGAACGTTTTCCAGCCTCGGGAGTCCTCCTAACCCGGGTACGACTTTATACACTTTTGTGAACAACCGCTATATCGCCTACGTGAGGGGTATCGAAACGGATTTTCAGACAAGGTTCTGGTATTTGCCGTTTCCTTTCAATGGCATATTGGCCGGGATCAATTACACGCACATATGGTCCAAGACTACATATCCTATGATGGACCTTCTCACTTATGGCAGGCCGCCGAACCAGACATACAGGCTGATAGACAGCACACGGGGCGGACGCCTGATTTACCAGCCGAATGACGTAATGAATGCATACGTAGGATATGACTACAAAGGGTTCTCGGCGCGCGTGTCCTTTGTCTTCCAGGGAAATTCGGTCAGCTCTGTCGGAAACTTTCCCGAGCAGGACGGCTACAGCAAGGACTACTATCGCATAGATGTGTCCGCGAGACAGATGTTGCCGTGGGCAGGACTTCAAATCTACATGGACGCGAACAACCTCAACAGCGAATCGAATATCTCCGCTCAGCAGTCGATAGGCGGATTTACTAGTGAGCAGTACTACGGCCTGACTGCAAATCTTGGTCTAAGAATCACTTTGTGAAACAAACGAGAGGTGAAAGGGCAAACAATGGAAATAGCGACATATCCAAGGGAGTTGTGATGCTCTCATCCTCAGAGAAGAGTTAGTTGTCCAAAGACTGGAACAAATAGAAGGAGAAGTAATATGAAACGTTTTACCTGGTTATTGCTTTTTGCCGCGGTGATCATACCGTCATCGCTGCACGCGCAGACGGTCGTGAATGTCACGAGCGACAACCCTCCGCAAGAAGGGAATCTCAACACGGCCGTGCAAACCGCGATCTCCGGTGGCACGTTGTCCAGCACGATTTTTCAGCTGGAAGCCGGCGGTTACTATGTTCTTACGAATTCGATTATAGTCCCCGCCGGACAACACCTTACGATAGTTGCCCCCGCTCCCACGTCAAGCACCGCCCCGCCTCAGATAGTATGGACTACTCAAGGCAGCCCGGACCGCACTTACCTCATCAACGCGTATGGGGACGTTACTCTGAAGAACCTCTGGCTGATGTTCGCGGATGCTAGCGGCAACCAAGTCCAAACCGTGATTTGTATGCAGGAAGACACAATAGCCGCGGACGGTGAAGAGCATGGCGATTTCGAGAATGTCATTTTTGATTACTGCAATTGTCCGACAGCTTCCGGCGGGTCGATTACTGTGGCATGCAAGAATTTCAATGGCAAATTCAAGAATTGCTACTGGAAGAATTGCATAGACCGTCACCTCCGCTATTACGGCAGAGCGATTTCTTTCCCGTACAATACTACAGGCTGGCATATCGACAGCGTGGCATTTGAAAACTGCACATTCGCAAACCTTGGGTATGTGTTGATGCAGGAAGGCGGGGAATACTCTGACTATGTCAAGTTCAACCACTGCACGTTCCTTAACATCGTGATGTTTCCGTTGGAGTCGAGCTGGTGGCATGATCTCATCGTAACGAACTCCATCTTCCAGAACTGCTGGATGTTCGGAAGCATCCCCGGGCAGGATACAAGCGGTGCCAACGGCGGGATATTCGCCATCGACAGCGTCAAGAATTTCGGATTCAGCGTACCGTACAGCGACCAACAGCGCCACGTACTCTTCGCTAATTGCAGTTACTTCCTGGACCCCTGGCTGGTCAGCTGGATGACTGATTGTCCGTACAGTGTAAACCAGCACAAAAACAGGCAGGATGACCTGATCCCGGTTCCTCAGCCTTTCATGAACGGTCGTTCCTGGTACTTCCTCGATTCACTTGGTGCAGACGGGAAGAAGCTTTTCCCATATATGACCGCGTTTAGTTTTGACACGACTACCAATCCGATGTTTGTTGTTCCCCCGACCGATACGGCAGTACTCAAGATATACATGAATAAGAAATGGGACGATAATACCGACACGAACTGGGCATGGAGGCCTATGAACGACGTGAATGCCGTGTGGCCGATGGAAGAAAATCTTGCGTACGGCAGCTCTACATTGCAGACATTTGGAATGGGTGGATTCCCGTTAGGCGACCTTTATCGTTGGTGGCCGACACAGTATACGGCGTGGGCAGCTCAGTCGACTGCAGAAAACGACAGCCTGACAAACTGGCTCATGAACGGGAGAATCCTCGGCGTGAAACAGAGACCCGGTCCCCTTCCGATGAAATACGAGCTGGCACAGAACTATCCGAACCCGTTTAATCCATCCACTGAGATTCATTATGCGGTTCCGACAAACGGCTTCGTGACTCTAAAGGTGTTCAACGTACTCCGTCAGGAGGTAGCCACTCTGTTCGAAGGCGTGCAACGTTCGGGGAATTACTCCGCGACCTTTGACGGCGGCAAGTTTGCCAGCGGAGTCTACTTCTATAGACTGCAATCCGGAAATGTCTCTATAACGAAGAAAATGATTCTGATGAAGTAGCTTCTTCGTGCTGTTCTCCTCTCCCGGGCCGGAGTCTGTTTTCGATACGAGCCGGCTCCGGGAGGGGTGAGTATATATAATGAGTTTTTCTGTGGTAGCGAAGGAGGTGATTTGGTACTAAATGAGTTTCGATGTGAATAAACATGTCGAAGTATTCCTGAAGTCGTCCCGACGCGAGAAGGGATTCGAGCTTTATGCGGTGGGTTACTTCGATTAATTAACGGTTACTCCGATAACAAAACAATCTGGAGGAAAAATGAAAACGTTCATACGGTCACTCGCTGTCGCGGCACTCTTCCTTTTGGTGGGAACGAGTGTTTCCCAGGCGGCGGTGGACACGACCCTGGCTTCCCAATGGGGCATCGTGCCTAGCAGACACGGCAGCGGATGGCACCTGACTGTTAATGCGGCGGGTGATACCGCCAATGCTCATGGTACCAGCCTTAGTGGCTGGGAGGCGATCCGCGGTGCTTTTTATAGCCCGATTACCGGCAACACGAGCGCGAATGGAGCCGTCGTTGTTTCCGGCAAAATCACCTTTGTCGGCGAAGGCCCCGACAAGTGGAGTGCCCTTCGTTATGGACTGTACTATCAGATTCCTGATAGTGTGGGACCATTACAGTATACTGGCACCGATTCGGTTCAGTGGTCCGGTCCTTCTGCTGAAAAATATTCAAATGGCTATTCGTTTATGCCGCAAAGTGGTACGACATACGTAGGCAATATCCCGAGTGGTTTCAATGGAACGCAGGGGATATGCGTAAACGGGAGCTGGATAAGCTCATACAGCGGCCCCGGGTTTGGTGGAATGATTCAGCAAGCGCCCGCACGAGCCAACATGAGTGCCGGAACCTATGATTTTGCCTTTTCGGTTTACCCGCTTTCCGACGGTACGAAAAGAGTGAATTTCTATCTGATCAAGGAGGGAAGTCCCATTCCCTACTGGTATGGCGGCAGCCTCATCGATACGACCTCGATAGCGCCTACCTTTAACGGCGTCTGTTTTGGTGTGGAAAGCGCCACCAACATGACCAACATGATCGTAACAAACGTTCATGATACCCTGGGTCCTGAGATTGTGGTGCCGAAAGCTCCTTGGCAGGCATTCTACGTCGATCAATGGGGCAAGTTCGTCAGAGAAGCCGGTTGGCACTTCGCGGTGGACCCCGATACTATTATCGGCAATGCTGGCATAGCAGGTAGTGCGATTCCTTCGGGCAACTGGGCGACGATTCGCGGCGGTTTCACGATTCCCGTTACCGCTACGGCCGAATCGGCGATTGTTCTTACAGGTGATATCGAATTCGTCGGTTCAGGACCTGTAACCTGGAGCGGCCTGCGGTATGGTTTGTTCAGAACCGATACCGCTGGTGATGTTCAGTACGCGCTTACCGATTCTGCGCGTTGGGGAAGCGTCCAGTACAAAGGCACGGATTCAGCCAAGTTCACTCCTGGAAAAGAAAATTCATTCGGCTACATGTTCACTCCTCAGAGCGGCACGACCTACGCCGGTAACATACCGAGTTTTGCAAACGGAGGCGCGTCGCAGGGAGTAACAAAAGGCGGTAGCTGGATAAGCACCTATGGCGGTGCCCAGGGATTTGGCGGACTGATTCCGCAACAACCGGCACGCGCGCAGTTTTCAGCCGGAAAATATAAGTGGGCAATTTCCGTACAGCCTCAGGCAGACGGCAGCAATGAAGTCAGATTCTACATGGTTAGAGACAGCTCCGTTGTCACCTTCTGGTATGGCGGTACATTGAAAGATACCTCGCACACTACCGTTACGTTCAACGGTGTGTGTTTCGGATTGGATCCAAACTATAGCGAAACGACGAGTCCGATCAGGGCGATGATTCTGACCAATGTTAAGGTCGATCTGGGAGCGCCGATAAACGTCCCGACACCACCCTGGCAGTATTTCTACGTAAGCGACTGGGGAATGTACGGCGGCAGGCTCGGTGGATGGCACGTCACGCCGGATATAATCGGGAACACATCCATATCCGGTGACACTACGGTTCCGCCGGGCCAATGGGCAGCGGTACGTGGTGGGTTCCCAATCACCGTCGCGTCTCGTGGCGGCGATTCTGCTATCGTTGTGACCGGAGAGCTGGAGTTGGACAGCCGTGGCTTCGAAGCGGCGAATTCCCTGCGCTACGGGTTATTCTATAGCGCCAGCCCCGGCAACTTAGACTCAAACGCGGTGAATGGTTACCAGTGGAGTGGCACCGAGTATAACAACAATGGCTACCTGTTTGTCCCGCCAAGCGGCAACAGCAATTCCCTTATCTGGGGAGCGACTGGCCAGAGCGGAACATTCGGCGGAGTTGTGAACCGGCCGTGGATAAGTACTGGCGGTGATTCCAGCTATGCTCTGGGCAATTACAGCCAGCGCCCCGCAGGGACGATCGGCGACAGTGGTATGTACAAATTCCAGTTGCAGGTTGTTCCGCAGAGCTCCGGACAGCAATTAAGATTCACGCTAATCAAGTGGGACAGCAGCTACATGTGGGGCGGCGTGACGACAGACATGAGTTCGTTGGCACCGACGAAATACAATGCCGTTATGTTTGCCATCGGTGGCGGAAGCGGGGCTACGGCGCTGAAGCTTACCGACGTGAAGGTAGACCTCAAAACGGCAATCTCAGTGCCGACAATACTCACCGGCGTCGCAAGTACTCCTGGAACGCTGCCAAAGGTGTACGCATTGAGCCAGAACTACCCGAACCCGTTCAACCCGACGACAACTTTCCGTTATGACATACCGAAGATTTCGCATGTCAAGATCGTAATCTATGACGTTCTCGGTCGCGTCGTGACCACCCTGGTCGACGGTGTTCAGGCAGCCAGCAGCTATACCTTGAACTGGAACGCGCAGAGATACAGCAGCGGTGTTTACTTCTGCCGCATCGAGGCGAAAGCCCAGGACGGTTCCAGAAGCTTCACCGATCTGAAGAAGCTCCTGTTGATGAAGTGATGATCGTTTAGTCGCATGTGCGGCCCGCCGCTGTTTCAGGAAGGTGCCGCGCATGCCTCTTTTTGGGTGAGTGTTTCAGCGTGCCGCGAGCCACAGGGTTTGCTGGCGTGCGGGAACTGGTCCTCGGAAGGAGATACTCTTCCTTATGGTTGTCCCGTCCCGGTTTCTCCCCGGGGCGGGACAAATTTTTCGCCCAGTAACTCTGACAACAGATACCCGAATCTCTCGCGTAGGCAGCACCAGGCAGGCGGTATTGTTCTTGCCGTAATGATGAAAAGAGTTCGAGGTGAATCACCGAATTGTCTTATTGATTCAGATGGACGACGGAGAGAGTCAAATGAATCTAAGTCTGCTTTGTCCTGAGGGCGAGTTTTCGACCCAGGGAATGTCTTAATTTAGTATGGGAGCTGCAATGAATGAGATTTCAATAAAGCGCGCTGAATTCGGAACACATCGTGTACTTCTAATTGCCCTTTTGGCGATACTTGCCGTTCAGGCATACGCGCAAACGGATACCGTCCAAACCGATGTGCCGGTCCTCAAGGATGTTTACGCCAACGATTTTAACATAGGCTGTCTCCTGTCCTATAGGAATATCGGCTTCGCGACGGATCCGTACGTCACCGGGCAATCGGCCGTGATCACGCCGAACGGCGGATATCTGATAAAATTCCATATGAACAGCATGTCGCCGGGGAACAACATGAAGCCACAATATACCGTCGATATTGCTGCCAGCGCGGCTGCGTACGCTGCCGCTTCTTCAATCGCGGCCCAGGACTCAATAGACACTCACCCCGTAGTGAAATTCAACGGAGATATGATAGCCCAGTTGAATTGGGCCCAAAGACAGGGGTTCACTTTTCGCGGTCATACACTGGTCTGGCACAGCCAGACCCCGGCCGAGTTCTTCCTATCAGGTTACACCAGCACCGGCTCTCGGCTGTCAAAGGCTGTCATGACCCAGCGCATGGATTTCTATTTCCATGAAATATTTCGTCTGATCCATCAAGGCTGGCCAGGTTTATTGTCCGCTGTCGACGTTGTGAACGAAGCCATCGACGACAATACCGGTGCCGTCCGCAGGTCCGGCAACGACTGGTATACAACTTTCGGCGATACGACGTATGTGATGACGGCGTTCCAAATGGCACGACAGTATACAGCGCAGTACGGCGAGACGCAGATTAAGCTTTATTACAACGACTATAATACAAACAACGCGAAGAAGGCGGACGGCATCGTCGCGCTTCTCACGCCCATCTTCCAGGCCGGTTATCTTGACGGCATCGGGATGCAAGAACACGACGCGATTTCCTCTCCGACAGCGGCGGCCTGGATAGCATCGTACGACAAATTTTATCCTATCTGCACCGAGATGGCCGTTACGGAATTGGATGTGACTACCGGCAGTGCCGCTCCGACATCGGCAGTTTTAGCCCAGCAGGCAAATCAATACGGTCAATTGTTCAAGTGTTTCGTCGAACGAAGTTACAAATCGGGACGTGGAAAGATTATCAGCGTTTCTAAGGACGGCCTGAACGATCAGTACACGTTCAAGACAAATCAAGCGTCCTCGCTGTGGGACACACATAATCAATGCAAACCCGCGTTCTACGCTGCCGTGGCCGTCGGCCTGAACTATGACGCGCTGGATTCGCTCATTGCGTGCGCGGACACATTGCAGGAAAACAGGTTTACGGCGGAATCGTGGTCGAGATTTACCGCGGCGCTGGGCATGGCTAAGACCGTAATAGCTCAGAACTACTCGGCATCGGTATCGGCCGCCGACGGACTCAGTGCCGCAAATGATAGTCTTGCGGTTGCCATCGAAGGCTTGGTTGAGATCGGCACCGCCGTAACAGATGCCGGCGACGGCAGTCCTAAGGCATTCAGGCTCGACCAGAATTACCCCAACCCGTTCAACCCCTCAACAGCGATTAGCTATGAGCTATCAGCCATTAGCCATGTGACTTTGAAGGTTTACGACATACTTGGCAGGGAGGTGGCGACGCTGGTTAACGGAAGGCAAAACGCGGGGCACTACAGCGTGACTTTCAACGCAGCCGGTCTTCCGAGCGGAGTGTATTTCTACAGGATGGAAGTGGTCGGTGAAAGCAGGAAGAGTTGCTCGTCGGCGAAGAAACTTGTTCTCGTGAAATAGTATCGACTGAAACTCGACACAAATGATTGTGAGATTAGGTCATGTGCGGCAACTCGACGACTGTGAAATCAGTTGCCATCTTTTTGGCAATTGCATTAGTGATATCGGGCTGCTCGAAAAAGAGCTCCGTCACAGGTCCTCTAACAGGGACTGGTTCTGCAACCATTTACCTGGATAGCACCCGGCAGATTATGAGAGGATTCGGGGCCGCCAACATTGTCGGCTGGCGGCCCGATATGACGCCGAGCGAAATTCAGACCGCCTTTGGGACCGGCCCCGGCCAACTTGGATTCACAATAATGCGCCTCCGAATCCCGCCTGACTCGACGGAGTTCGGCATCAACATCCCTTCGGCGAAGTCGGCATCCGCGATGGGTGTGACAATCATTGCGACTCCGTGGACACCTCCTGCATGGATGAAGAGCACCGGCAATGTCGTCCGCGGAGTTCTCGATACCGCTGCCTATGCCGCGTACGCGGCTCACCTGAAAGCATTTGCCGATACCATGTCGGGCAACGGCATTTCCCTGTATGCTATATCGGTCCAGAACGAACCAGACGCTAACGTAAGCTATGAATCGTGTTATTGGACAGCGCAAAACTTTCTCAATTTCATGAAGAATAACGCGGCTTCCGTCGGCACACCTATCTTCATGCCCGAATCGATGAACTTCGACCATTCATTGTCCGATCTCTCGCTCAACGATCCGGACGCCGCCGCAAATATCGCTTTTATCGGTGGACATCTTTACGGCACGAGTCCTTCATCCTACCCTCTTGCTATCAGCAAAGGCAAAGAAGTGTGGATGACGGAATATCTTGTGCTCGACACCAGTTGGAGCGCGGACCTGGGAACGGCGAAAAGCATCAACGACTGTATGAACTGTCAGATGAGCGCGTATGTATGGTGGTACATAGTAAGATATTACGGCCCGATCGACGAGAATGGCGTCGCTACGAAGAGAGGATATGTCATGTCTCAGTTTGCGAAGTTCGTCCGGCCCGGCTTCTACAGAGTCATTGCCACGGCAAATCCGCAGTCGAATGTTTTTCTGACGGCATACAAGAACGGTTCCAGGGTTGTCTTGGTCGTTCTGAATACGGATTCAACTGCGATCGGTCAGGAATTTACGATACCGAATGTGACGGCCTCCTCTTTCACGCCGTATGTTACCTCGATCAGTAAGAATTGTATCGAGGGAAATAGCATTCCGATATCGAATAATCGCTTCACGGCAACTTTGGAACCGTCCAGCGTGACGACTTTTGTATCGAACTAATAGAAAGACTTCCCGAGAGGAGCACATTTTCGTGGATGCGGCACGGTGTAAGAGGGAGTGGGCTTCTATCGATAATCGGTATGGTTCCGGTAATACAGGTAGCAATAAGAAGGCTCTCTTAGAGGATATGCGCAAACGAATGCGGAATGTCGGGCTAGTTGAGTGTCGCTTTCAATGAAGATAAATTGCCGAGCGGAGTATATTCTTGCGGACTTGTTGCGGCGAAATTCTCTTCCGTTAGAAAGCTTTTGTTAGTAAAATTGAAACGAATCGGTGCGGCGCTGAAGACGACTACTGGAACGTCTGAACTTTAATTAAGACATAGGGATCAACATGAAAGGCACATTACGGCTATATATAATCATATCGCTTTTCAGCTCATGCTCCTGGATAACGACAGCTGTGGCGCAGCCGTCCGGCGGTCCGTACGGCCCCGTTCGGGAGACATATAAGCTACCTGCCGTGGTCGGCAGGATATATTACGTCGCGGTCGATGGAGACCCGGCACAGACCGGCGAGTCTTTGAGCAAACCCACAACGCTCGAAGCCGCCATCGCGCGGGTACAAACCGGCGACGCGATCGTCATGCGCGGCGGGATATACCGGACCGGAGACCTGGAATTGAACCAGGGGATCACCATACAGCCGTATGAGGATGAACAGCCCATACTCAAAGGGACCTATGTCGCAACAAATTGGAAGAACCTCGGGAACGGCGTCTGGGTCACGAAATGGACACATCTGTTTCCGTCGAAGCCGGCTGACTGGTGGCAGAGCAGCATCGAAGGGAGAAAGACGCCTGTGTGGCGTTTTAACAACGACTTGGTGTTCATCGATGGACGATACCTGCAATCGGTCGGATGGGAAGGAGCAGTCGACGCTAACACGTACTACATAGATTACGATGACAGCCTCGTGTACATCGGCACCGACCCGACGAACCGTCTCGTAGAGATCACCGCCTTCGATGGCTCGATTATCAGGACGACCGGCGAATGCCACGGCAAGAAGTCCGATCGCAAAGGGTACACTATCCGCGGCATCACGTTCACACAATACGCTTACCGCGCGCTTGAAGTCGAAGGGACGGAACCCGTAGGAGTAACCGACGAGTCGAAATACGGGAAGGACGTGGTCGGCACAACGCTGGAGAATTGCACCATTTCCTACTGCTCGCGCGTCGCCGGTTATTTCCGCGGAGATCATCTCACCATCAGGCACTGCAAAATTAGTGATACAAGAACGGAAGGCATTTACGTAATAGCTTCAAACGATATTTTGCTTAAAGGAAATATTTTCACCCGCAACAATATCGACGACATAACCGGATATTATCCCGCTGCCGTCAAAATATTCAACCAGTGTCACCACGCCTTATGCCGCGATAACCTGATAATCGATCTTCCGAATTCAAACGGCGTCTGGTATGATGTCGGCGAAGTGGACGGAGAGTTCGTCGACAACTGGGTCGAGGGAGTCGGCCATGTAAGCAGGACAACACCGACCGACCAGCTCTGGCCGAGCGACAACGGCTTCTTCTTCGAGATCTCGAAGGGCGTCGTGGTTGCGGGGAACGTCTTCGTGAACTGCGATCATGGCATGATGATACTGAATAGTTCCAACGCGAAGATATACCAGAACACTTTCGTAAACAGCATGGCCTGCATCGGCCGGAACGGGCGAACTCCGGCGGGCGACAGGTTCGGGTGGCATTCCAGCACCGGACCGGATGTCGATAAGCGCGATGGTCACGTATTTGTCAACAATTTGCTCACCGGCGACGCGAATTTTACAAGACCTCTCCTTTTCGTCTGGCAGCCTGCCGCACTCTGCGGCCAACTCACGACGCCGGAGCTCAGCGAAATGAATCATAACGTTTATGTTCGTGGCGTAGGAAAGACCCCTTACCCTTTGATTTTGTGGAGCCCGGCACAAAACGAGAAATTCCAAATCGGCTTTGATTCATTGGAGAGCCTGCGGAAGCTGTATCCTCGTTTCGAAGCGGACAGCCGTTTCTACGCGGACTATGGCGGCCCCCTGTTTAAAGGCGCCGAGTTAAATAATTACCAGTTGCTGGCTACCTTTCCGGGCGCGAAGCTGGGTTCGCAAATTCCGGAAATGGTCCGAAAACTTCTTAACCCTACTGAGAAAGAAGGTCGATACGTCGGTGCCTTTCCGCCGGTGCGATAATACAGAAGTCACATCGTTAAGAGCATGGTTGAGTTGCCCCGAGTAGTTATATTCCTTATACAAAAAGGGTTGCTGAATGGAAGAACTAGTTAGAAGAATCGGTGAAAGCATAGAACGAGGGAAGGTCAACAGGTCTTCGCCCTATCCGAACGACATGCAGGGACAGGACGGGTCAGATGAGCTGACACGCCAGGCTCTCGACTCCGGCGTCGGTCCGGAAAGTATCCTTCAAGCATGCAACGACGGCATGAAGCGTATCGGCGATCGGTTCAGCCGCAACGAAGTGTTTGTGCCGGAGCTGCTGATGGCGGCAAAGGCTATGAATGCGGTCATGGCTCATCTCAAACCGTACTTCCAGACGGGAACGGTCAAGGCGAAAGGCAAGCTCGTCATAGGGACTGTCGCCGGAGACCTCCACGACATCGGCAAGAACCTCGTAGCGATGGTTGTCGAAGGGAACGGCTGGGAAGTCGTAGACCTCGGTGTCGATGTAAAAGCCGTGAAATTTGTCGACGCCATAAAGCAGAACCCTGGTTGTACCGTTGGTTTGAGCGCGCTGCTCACCACGACAATGGCAAACATGTCTAAGACAGTTCAGGAAATAAAGACACAATTCCCGGCGACACGCGTAATCGTCGGTGGAGCGCCGCTAAACCAGAAAGCCGCGGAACAGATGGGAGCCGATGGATACGCGCCGAATCCTCAGGGAGCCGTCGCTTTCTTGAATATGATAGGACAGAAATGACATCACTTCTTAATGCGCTGAAGAGCGGGAGAATTCTCGTGTCCGACGGGGCGTGGGGGACCATGCTGCAGGAACGCGGACTTCAAGCGGGCGAATGCCCGGAATTATGGAACATCACCCGTCGCGACGACGTGCTCGCGGTGGCGAGAAGCTATGTTCAAGCCGGCGCCGACATGATCCTGACAAACAGCTTCGGCGGTTCGCCGATCAAACTGGCTCATTACGGACTCCAGGACCGTGTCGTGGAACTGAACGAAGCAGCTGCGGCAATTTCGAGAGAGGCGGCGGGAAGCGACCGATTCGTCCTGGGATCGGTGGGGCCGACCGGTGAAATGCTCATGATGGGGCAGGTGACGGAAGAATCGGTTTATGACGGCTTCCGTGTCCAGGCAGAAGCCCTCAAGAAAGGTGGAGTCGACGCAATACTCGTCGAGACGATGTCCGCGATCGACGAGGCCACAATTGCCATCCGCGCCGCGAAGGAAGCGACGGGGTTGGAAATCATATGCACGTTCACATTTGATAAGACCCCTAAAGGAGGATACCGTACCATGATGGGCGTCTCTCCTGCCGACATGGTGAAAGCTGTGAAGGAAGCGGGCGCGTCCATCATCGGTGCGAACTGCGGCAACGGGTTCGACCAGATGGTAGAGGTCGTGAGGGAAATCCGGAAAGCGGATCCGTCGACCCCGGTCCTCGTCCACGCCACCGCGGGTCTGCCGGTGCTCGAAGATGGAAAGGTGGTCTATACGGAGACACCGGCTGCGGTCGCGGTCATGGCCCGTGAGCTGGCGAAGTGCGGTGCCAATATCATAGGGGGGTGCTGCGGTACAACTCCCGATCACATAAGGGCGCTCGTGAAGGAGCTGAAAGCGTTTTGAGTCTGAACGAGATCGAAATAGAGAAAGATGTCTTCGAGGTCCAGATAGAACACGGCAACATGCCCATCGAGAGAACCGAAATCGAGCTGACTCTCGGGTATCCCGACGGTGAAATCCCCGTCCATTTCGGGGGAATGATAGATGAGGCTCTCCTGCAGCTGCAGAAGCGTTGCGAGGTCAGAGCCGGCTACCGACTGCTTGATGCGGAAAGACCGGCGGGGCGGTACGACGGACTCGTTATCGGCGGGGCATTCTTCAAAATGGACAAGATAGTCACGAGTCAGCTCAAAAAAGCTTCGAAGGCGGCGTTGTTTGTTTGCACCATAGGGTCGAACATGGAGGAGTGGTCGAAACACCTTCTGAAGCATGGCGATCCGGCGCTCGGCTATATCGCCGACGTCACGGCGTCCGCGGCCGCGGAGGCGGTGACGAATCTCCTTCACGATCACATTGGAGAACGGATGCTGTCGCGAGGACTGAAGATCACGAACAGGTACAGCCCGGGTTACTGCAACTGGTCGGTGGCCGAACAGCACCTTCTCTTCTCACTCTTGCCCGACAAATTCTGCGGAGTGACTCTGTCCGAATCGGCGCTGATGTCCCCTATCAAATCGGTGAGCGGTATCGTCGGAGTGGGACGCGATGTCGAGTGGAAGGATTATATCTGCGACAGGTGCGGGGTAAAGGACTGTACTTACAGGTCGACGCGGTCCGCCGCGGCTGAGAAAAGAAGTTGACGGATGTCGGTATCCGCGCGAAACTCTAAATACTAAACTCGAAACAAATCCAAAAATGTAAAACTCGAAACCAACAAGAAGATCTCTTACGGTTATTGAGAATTGGGATTTGTCTAGAATTTAGAGTTTCGTATTTAGAATTTTTGACGGAGGAAGCTATGTTTGCGACCAAAGAATCAGCGACAAGGAGATGAGGCAGGCGGCATGACAGACCAACAGTGGGAAATGCTTCAGAGAACCATCAAGGGTGAGGTTCTCAACCCTTTACCGATGGGGTTCATAATAGACAGCCCGTGGCTGCCGAACTGGTACGGAATCAAAATACTCGACTATTTTTCGAGCGATGAATTGTGGCTCAAGGCAAACATGAAAGCCAACAACGATTTTCCGGACGTCATGTTCCTCCCGGGATTCTGGTCGGAGTTCGGAATGTGCACCGAGCCTTCGGCGTTCGGCGCGCGGGGCACGTTTCCGCCGGACGAGTTTCCGTTCGCCCATAAGGTTATCAACTCCGCCGACGACATCGACAATCTCCCGGAACCCGATCCGAGAACCGACGGTCTCCTCCCCTTCATGCTGAACCGCCTGAAACTCGCACAGCCGAAGATCGAGGCGGCGGGGCATAAGATTCGTTTTGCGGTGGCACGCGGGCCGCTCAACGTCGCCAGTTACCTGATGGGCTCGACTGAATTTCTTATCATGATGATGATGCAGCCGGAGAAGGCTGAAGCGCTCATGAAAAAAATTACCGCGTATCTTAAGGACTGGCTCCACCTTCAAATGGATACATTCCCTTCAATTGACGGCATCTTCCTTCTCGACGACATAATCGGATTCATGGGCGCGAACGAATTTCGCGCGTTTGGCCTCCCTTATTTCAAGGAACTGTTCGACGCGAACGTGTCCGTCAAGTTTCTCCACAACGACGCGCCATGCAAGGCCTCCGCGCCGTTCCTCCCCGAGATGGGCGTGACCCTCTTCAATATGGGTTTCGAAGTTACCTTGAATGAACTGAAGCAGTTGACGCAGAACAAGGTGACGTTGGTGGGAAATATTCCTCCACGAGACGTGCTTGGGAGCGGCACTCCGGAAGATGTAACGAAAGTGACCCGCGAACTTGTGAATTCCCTGAAGGACAAATCGAGAGTGATTATGTCATGCGGAGGAGGGATGCCGCCGGGAGTCAGAACCGAAAATATCAGGGCATTCATAAAAGCGGTGACAGCTCAATAGTGGATGGTCCGGTTTGTCGAAATGGCCCTCGCGATGAGCCTGCGTGGTGAAGACGAAAGGTCAAGTGCGGCGAGAGACCGGAGGGTTTTTCCGCTTTGTTGGACTCTTGGCGGTAGCGGGAGATAATCCATCGCTGCTGAAGCCTTATTATTTATTCGATAAACTGAGGAGAAGATGAAAGAGGACATCGATCGATTCGACGGGGATCGGGAGGGGCCACTGTCAAAAACTAAAATCGGTTCATACCGGTGGGTTGTCTGCGGGCTGCTGTTCTTCGCGACGACGATAAATTATATAGACAGACAGGTGCTGGGTATCCTCGCGCCGGTCCTGCAGAACAGCATCGGCTGGAACGAGATCGACTACGGTTACATTGTCACCGCCTTCACCGGCGCGTACGCCATCGGGCTTCTGTTCGTCGGGAGGTTCATCGACAATGTCGGCACGAAGAAGGGGTATTCCCTCTCGATGATCGTCTGGAGTATCGCGGCGATGGCGCACGCGTTCGCCAGAACGGTATTAGGTTTCGGCGCGGCGCGGTTCGCGCTCGGATTAGGTGAATCCGGGAATTTCCCTGCCGCGATCAAAGCGACGGCCGAATGGTTTCCGAAGAAGGAAAGAGCTTTCGCGACGGGTTTGTTTAATTCCGGCGCAAATGTCGGCGCGGTTGTCGCCCCGTTGATAGTCCCATGGATAACTCTGACGTGGAGCTGGCGTGAGGCTTTCATCTTCACCGGCCTTCTCGGGTTTATTTCGCTCGGGCTTTGGCTGTGGTTCTATGAGATCCCGGAAAGACAAAAGAGGGTCAGCAAAGCCGAGGTGGCTTATATCGAGAGTGACCCGCCAGAACCGCCGGCTGAAAAGATTCCCTGGCTCAGGCTCTTGAAGTACAGGCAATCGTGGGCATTCGTGATAGGTAAGTTCCTTACCGATCCGATCTGGTGGTTTTACCTTTACTGGCTGCCGAAGTTCCTGAACGAAAGATATCATCTCGACCTCGCCCAGCTTGGTCTTCCGCTCGTGGTGATCTACACGATGACGACTATCGGAAGCATCGGCGGCGGATGGATGTCGGGGGCTTTCATCAAGAGAGGGTGGACTATCAACAAGGGAAGAAAAGCCGTCATGCTCATCAGCGCGTTGCTGATAGTACCGATTGTGTTCGCATCATCGGTGCCCGAATGGTGGGCGGTTTTCCTGATCGGGCTTGCCGCGGCATCTCACCAGAGCTGGTCGGCCAACCTGTTCACGCTTGTCTCCGACATGTTTCCGAAGAGGGCCGTCGGCTCGGTGGTCGGCCTCGGTGGAATGGCGGGCGCCATCGGAGGAATGCTGATAGCCACGGCCGCAGGATTCATCCTCCAGTTTACCGGCAGCTATCTGTCGCTGTTCATTGTGGCCGGCTCGGTGTATCTCCTCGCCCTGCTGATCATACAACTGCTTGTGCCGAAGATTGAAGAGTTCGAGATGGCGTGAGAGGAGTTCAATCACATAGAGACAAAGACTACTCAGTTCGTATTTTCTGCTTAGCCCGCTGTTATCGTCTGCCGAAGTTTTAGGGCCTGAATCTTGTATCACAGGTGCATTAACCAAGGGCTGTCCTTAGGAGGTTAGCGTTCATCTCAAGGTCCGTGTTTGCTATCGATTACGGAGAGATTGCTTGCTTGCGTGAAATTGCACCAGAATCGAAAGGTGGCGCTCACAAATTTTAGTTGCAAAGCACTGAAGATCACGGGAGGTCAGAGAACGAATTGTTACATATCCTGCCTGGTGAGTTGGGAAACACAGATTTCGCGGTGGGTATTTCGATGTTTCTTCCGTGTCCTCCGCGGTTAAATCGTCCCGGCCGTATTCTAAAAAGCAGGAGGAGATTCAAGAAAACCTCCTCTTGCTCTATTCATATGCACCTGCGCGACTCTGGCTTTCACTTCACAAGAAGCATCTTCTTAACCTGGTTGACTCCAGGTGCAGTAAGGCGATAGAAGTAAACACCGCTGGCCGATCGTGATCCATCAAATGTGACGGAATGAAAGCCGGGCAACTGATTCGAGTTCACAAGAGTTGCCACCTCCCTGCCGAGCGCATCGTAGACTTTCACCGATACGTATCCTGCCACATGCAGAGTGTAGCTGATAAGAGTCGACGGATTGAAGGGATTTGGGTAATTGCTTAGTCCCACGGCCTCATCCTCCGCCTGGCGAGTTGAATCTTGCACCGGCTCGTTGGACGCGTAGCTCGGGGTCGTCATCGTCTCGACTTCGACGAGCTTTGTCAGCGGACTGGAGGGATATTGGCTCACGAGTGAGGCATACATTTCGCCTGCTTTTGAGCTGTCGTCGAGGTAATACTTGTAGATAAGTCCTTTTTCGTAAAGCATCTCTGCCTTCAGGTCTTCTCCGGCATCCGGCGACGACATTATTTCATCGGCAAGGGTGATAGAATTGTCATAACGCCTGCTGTCAACTTGATCCCATATCAGATATCTCTTAAAATAAGATTCCACGGGTTTGAAGCTTCCGCTTCCCAGACATGCATTCACATAAGCGTTGAAGTCGTCGAGATCTTCCATGCCCCTGTACAGGTGACGGATTTTCAACAGCGCGGCCTTGACAATCTCTTTGTCGCTCCATCCTTTCAGGAATGTCTTGTACCCATCGATTAGTTGCTGGAAATCCTGCAGATAGTTTGCAAGCGCGTATTTACCCGTTGCATTATCGTCGTTAATTCTCGTCAGCAGAGCTAAATACTGTACGTCCAGATCGTGCAGTGAATCGAGACCAACCTTTGCGAGTCTGCTTGCGGTTCCCTCCATCGCACGATATTCACATTGTGAACCGCATACCCAGTCAAGCGCTCCTGCGCAAGTGACGTTGCCGCAGATTGATTGCGGATAGGGACGGCTGTAGGTGTTGTTCAGCGAGTAAGCCCATGCACCGCCGGTTGCATCGATGTCGCATCCGTTGCAGCAGAATACATCATTTGAAGAGGTGTATGAGGCGCTGTTTGTAAGAAAGATGCCGCAGTCGCCATTGGCAATGTGACAACCAGGCTGGAAAGCTCCAGCGCCTCCGTAAGAGGTGTATCCAAAAGACGCCGCCAGGTTATTTGCTGTAACCGTATTGAAAGTATTTGCGGTGCCGCCGTAGTCGACGGCAAGGGAGGTGCTCGTTGCGGTCACATTGACGATACTTGTTTGGTTGTTGTTGTTGAGACTCAGGCTGGACAATGCCAGGTTCGAGACACCTATGTAGCTTGAATTTGTAACTGAGACGCTGCCGATTGTCGTGCTTCCCTGACCTTTCCCGGCGAGAGTGATGTTTGATTTGCTGCTGAAGCTGGGGCTTTCGCCGTAGGAGCGGGCCTCGAGCTGTATAGTGCCGGCGGGTGTACAGTTTATGGCAGATTGAATCGTATAGTAAATTCCGCCGTTTGCACCTTGAACTGAAGCGGCCAGACCGTTTATTGTCGATCCGGTCTCGTTGTTGAAAACACCCGCGCCGGTGCAGCGAAGGTAATATCCATTGAGATTGATCGTTGTCCCGGATTTAACTGTAATCGAGACGCCGGAAGGACCTGTGAGGTTAATCGCGAGAGTCTGGCTAACAGGGGCCACGACGACTGTCCATCCGCTCGGAGCAGAGGAAAGAGCACTTGCAATGCTGGGAAAATCTGCCGGCACACCGTAGACATTATTTCTCTTGTAGTACTTAAGGTAAGTGGTACCGCCTTGCCAATACGGGCAATAATTATATGCGTGCTGCATCAAAGGCCCTGGCCCCCACTTTGATATGAATATGCCCGACGAACCTGTCGTTATCGCCGAGTGATTTGCCTGATAGTCAGGACGATAAGAGACCTTTTGACCGTTTGCTTCCGATGATTGTTCAACGTAACTATTGTCTTGCCAATAAACATCTTCGGCCCAAATAGTATTGTAACCTATCCAAACGTGGGTTCCACCCTCTGAAACATACCAAGCATAACCATGACAGTTGTAAGTCTTGGAGGCATCTGAAAGCAAAGTAGCGTTTGGGTAGGTACTGGTAGCCCACGAATTGTAGGCTGCGATCTCTGACGGTGACATTTCATCACGGATGTATGTGTCCGGACCGATTGAACCCTGCGGAGTGTAAATCGTAGTCGGTGAATCGGCGAGGAGCTCACCACATGCGCAAAATGTCAAGAACAGAAACAATATAAAGCGCTTCTTGTTAATTAGAATGCTTGAAATCATCTTCCGTTCCTCCTTTCAGTTCTCATTAACATATAGTGTTGCTTGATCTAATATTTCATTCACCAAGTTCGAATCAGGAAAGGAGGCGTCCTGAAGAAACGATCTCAGCCTCTTGTTTTCTGCTACCTTCTGAGCAAATGGAACGTAGTTCTCATTCACCATGATCCTGCCTGTAACCAATGCAATGTTGCTGAAGCTGAGTATCCCGTATACCTCGGGGTACTTACTCTTCGCTTGGGCTTTTCTGATGCATTCTCGTATCAACAACGTTCCCAGCTCCCTCTGAAAATTGGCAAGAATTTGCTCTTGGGCCAACAAGATTTCCACCTCGTAAAACTTCGCGGCATACTCTCCTTTCTTTACCGTTGGCCAGTTTCGGCCAAATGCTTCAGGATCCATTTGCCTGTATTCCTCATAGAGCTTAATCCCCGCATCGTTGCGTTCTAGTAATTCTTGCAAACCATTGAATCCTGAAGTGACTGATTCAAAACCCTTTTGAAATTCATCAAATGCAAACATATCACCGTAAAGCGGATAGTTTAGACACGTCTCAGCCAAGTCGGCTGTCGACATGTTTCTCAGAATTGTCTCGGGTATTTGACAAACCCGCTGCATGTCATTATGGGACTTTAGGGCTTTCCACCCCGATGTCTCCGGTTTGACGGGATAATCATACGCTCCGCTGACCTGCTGCGCAGCAACCGGTACGACAGTGAGAATCATAACGGCAAGAGCCTTTCCGACTTTTCTGATGTCCATTTTGCTCCCTCCTAACGTTTTTAGTCCCTATATAATGTGATTCCGAAAGATTTTATTCCCGGATGTTTTCAGTTGAAATGCACCTGCCTTGGCACTCTATCATTTGCAGAAAAAGACCAATATGTTCCATCATCTTCCATCACAAGGCAGTTTGTATCTGCATAAATCAATACTACGTTTCTTAATTCTTGAACTTGCACCGGAGTGTTAATTCCGATGAGCGTGTTACCCTGCCGTCCAGCGAATCCCCAAAACCAGACTGTCCCATCTTTTTTCAACGCTAAGTTGTAGTCATAGTTGGCAGATATCGCAACAACATCAATGAGGTTTCTAACTTGTGTAGGAGTGTCGCTGTCAACAAATGTCCCGTTTCCCAGTTGGCCAAGCTCATTTGCTCCCCATCCCCATACTGTTCCGTCCCTTTTCAAAGCAATGATGTGGCGATCGTGTGTTCCAGAAACAGCGATGATGCCTCTCAAACTATCCTGCAAACGTTCGTAAGAAAACGTGTCATAGATTTCCCCATCGTTTGTCAATGCAAGACTTTTTTGCACTGAAACCGCGCTTGAAATACCTTCGATCTTTCTTGGACCCTCAACAACCGCCGGAGTGTACCAGTCCAGTTTCATATACCAGACTGTACCATCCTTCTTCAGCAAAAAGATGTGAACAGCATTTATGGTAATAGATTTCACCCCCTCCAAATGTGCTATCTTGATTGGGATAGTGACGTTAGTGTCGACGTTGGGTGGACCGAGGTAAATTTCGCTATTTCCCCAAAACCATACATTTCCATCTTTGTCAACCGCAACAGCTGCACCCCAAGAAAGATCAATGGCTATCACATTTCTTGCCTTAAGTACCTCAACGGGGTGGTCAGTGCTATCATATTTCGGATTACCGAGTGTCCCAGCGAAGTTATATCCCCATGTCCAAACAGTGCCATCAGGTCTAAGCACCGCATTAACGAACTCGGAAACAACCTGACCATACCATGGTTCGGATCGGTCATTCTCAGGTCCCATTCCGCTGTCCTTGCATCCTGGACATGCTAGTGCCATGGTCATGAAAAGGAACAATCCTCTTGTGCAATTCATTTTCTATTTCTCCTGAAATCTCATTTACCGGTCAATTCACTGCGAAGGAAAATTAGACCACGAAGAGCCACGTTCCGCTCTGACGTAGGTTCTTTCTGATCTCTTTCTACTTCATGGATCCCTCGTGTGAAGTGCCGACGAAGGCGGCCCATTGTCTTCCCCTGGTTGGTTGGGTTGTAAGCGAATCTTACCAGCCCTGTGTGCCCAGGGCGCCCGATCTTGCTCACGTTCGAATCGCCTCGATTCATCCCAATCCCTCTGACAGCCCCAACTTAGTCACTAAACCCATACCACGCAATCAGTGAATCACCTGATTTTTGTTTTTGGCGTTTCCTGCCCTTTTAAAGCGGCGAAGTCGTGTCAACACAACACGTTGGGCGGGAATGAGGGGAGCCGGTGACTTTATATCCTCGCGACAGCTTCAGCCTCATTCCTTACCCCAAGTTTATTGTAAGCGGACGCTAGATGCGTGTCCACCGTATGGACGCTTAGACCGAGGCTAACTCCGATCTCTTTGCGGGTAAAGCCTTTTGTGAGAAATCCCAGAATCTTCAGCTCAATCAGGGTAAGTCCATACTTCTCCCCCAGGATATTTACCAGTTCATCTTGCCCTGATTTCATACGGTCTCCATTCTCAAGCGGAAGAACGGGCTCTGCAACAGAAGAACGAGATACCTTTCTCTTCTCCTAAGCCATAACCTTCTGTCTCCGGGAGGAACTACCGAATCTCTATCCTAATTGTCTATCGCGAATTTTCTACGACCTATGACAAAATATCATTCCGGCGGGGTGAAAGTCAAGTCGCCTTGATGGTGGACTGCGAGAGGCTGTCCAAAAAGTGGCAGTCTGTCACTCCCGATGCCGCTTCTTTGTGACCTCCGCGAAAGACCTCGGCGCACACCGATCGGCTTTTTGTGCTCTTATGCTATCTATTGAAAGTAAGTTGATGAAGATAGGGAAACGGAAAGCCCAGAAAACACTCAGAGGATCCGCTGTGAATAATCAGTGAGCTAGATTCCCAGCGATCGCCTGATCCCCAACTCGAGCCCGCGTAATTCCGCCAGTCCTCTCATTCTACCGAAGAGTGAGTAGCCGGGATAAATTCCCTCCCGGTTCATGTCGGGTATCATCAGGTGTCCGTGGTCCGGGCGCATCGGCATTCTGGCGCTCTTCAATCCCAATTTGGCCCGCCTGCTCTGTTCGATGACGAGAGGCTTCATAACCCCGTACATGTCGACGTCGCCGTCGAGGTGGTTGTCTTCGATGAAGCCGCCTTTGCCGTCTCTCTTCACGTTTCGGAGGTGGATGAAGTTTATTCTCTTCGCGAGACTCTCGGCCATGTCCACGACATCGTTGTCCGGTGACGCGACCAGGGAACCAGGACAAAACGTGAGTCCGTTTGAAGGCGAGTCGGCGGCCGCGAGTATCTGCTCGAGATCTCTCTTGTTGCTCACGACTCTCGGGAGTCCGAAAAGGGGAAACGGCGGATCGTCGGGATGAATACCGAGGAGAACGCCGGCCTCTTCCGCCGCCGGCGTAATTTCCTTAATGAACTCATGAAGATTTCCACGCAGTGCCGCGTCGCCGATACTGTCGTATTTTTCGAGCGCTACTCTGAAAGCGTCCAGTGTATATGCCTCGAGCGAGCCGGGCAAACCCAGCAGAATCGTCCGAAGAAGTTTCTCCTTTTCTTCGCCGCCCATTCTCTCGTAGTGAGCGTTGCCTTCACGAAGCTGTTCTTCGGTGTAATCTTTTTCCGCGCCCTTCCGCTTCAGCATAAAGATATCGAACGCGGCAAGGATCTTCCTTTCAAACCTTGTGGTTATGGAGCCGTCGCCGAACTCGACCTTCAGATCTGTGCGGAGCCAGTCGAACACCGGCATGAAGTTGTAGCACACGATATCTACGCCGCAGCCTGCCAGATTTCTCAGCGTAGCCTTGTAATTTTCGACGTACCGCCGGTAATTGCCGCCGCGCTTCTTGATGTCTTCGTGAACCGGCACGCTTTCAGTCACCGACCAGGTGAGACCCTCGGACTCGATGAGTTTCTTCCTTTTAGCTATCTCATCGATGGGCCATACCTCTCCGACGGGAACCTGGTGCAAAGCCGTCACGATTCCTGTCGCGCCGGTCTGCTTTATTTCTTTCAGCGAGTATGGGTCGTTTGGACCGAACCATCTCCACGTCTGTTCAAATGACATATCTGCGGTAAGCTCCAAATCTCAAATGCCAAGTTCCAAATAATTTCCAACAATCAACAATGTGGATTACGTAGCCGGTGTTTTTGTTCTTAATCCTAATTGGAATTTTGTCTTTGTTTGTAGCTTGTTTTTTGGAGTTTGAAATTTACTATATGGTTGCGATATCGCTTTGCTGTATCCAGCCTTCTTTGCCGTCCTGCAGCCTTATCTCGATCCAGTCGCCGACTCGGTTCAACTCCCTTACCTTCAATCCTTCATGGATGACAAACGCGTCGTTGCTCGTAGGATCGGGCGATAGCTTGACCGTCGCGGCCTGTTCTATTACGATCGCGCTCCTGACGTTTGCCTCTCTGTTCAGCTTGACCGTGAGCAGAGAGCCGGCGACAATCAGGAGAACGAACGATACTAATCCGAGATAGACTGAATATCTCTGGACGCCGGGCCTTCTCGCGAAGAAATAAAGGCCTATCGACAGAAGTAGGAGGATGTAGAAAAGGTAAGACGCGTAAGTCCATCCTGTAACGGAAAACAGGGCGAGGATGTCCTCCCACCATTGAAAAACGAAAAATTGCGGAAGAGCGTCGATCTTGTCAACTGTCCTCGCGTTCGCGATTTTCAGGTTGTGTATGACGTCGTTGTCGCCTGGCGAGATGCGCAGCGCTTTTTCATAGTATAGAATGGCGTAACCGAGTTTCCCCTCGCGGTAGAAAGCGTCGCCGAGGTTGTAATAAACGGAAACTCCCTCATAACCTGAGTTTACGACCTGCTGGTATGCTTCGATCGCCTTATCGTACTGTTTGTCCTGGTAGTACTGGTTCCCCCGGGACATCAACTCCTCGGCAGCGGACTTGCTCATCGCCTCCGCGGCGCCGGAAGTATTCGGAGCCAGCATAAATATCACAACGGCGAGCAACGCGCCGGTCATTACCACCGACAGACTCTTCTCCATATTCTCAGGCATGTCTCTTCACCGCTAGAGTTCTTTCAATTCCGACAATCACTTTGGTCAGCTCATTATACATATCGTTCATGGCGCCTGATCCGTCCCCCGCCGGGGCAAAGCGCGCGTATTCGCATTTCTCCGTGCATGACCGAAGGCTCGAAACAAGCTCGCCGTCGACACTTCTTTTCCGCAGTTCGTCCACCGCTCTATCGAGGGACATTTCCGACTTCGGAATGTGCAGCTTGTCCTCCAGGTAACCGAACAGCGCCTGCGAGATCTCTGCATAGAATCCTCTCTGGTTGCCGGAATCCATGAGTTTCTTCGCGCTCATGAACCTCCCGCGAGCGATCTTCTCGGCGCGCCGGTAGCGAAGGAGTTCAAGGTTGCCCGCCAGCTTGTCGTTCCGCCTCTTCCATGTGATCAGCCCGCCCAGCACGAACAACGGAAGTACGACAGCCGACCAGAACCCGGCGCCGAATTCGGTGAAGCCCACCATCTTTCTGAGATCTCCCGAGGACGTCTTAATGTAATGAATGTCTTCGCCGAGTAGCTTTATGTCTTCTTTGGAATATCCGGCAACGGTCGTGTTTCCGGTGCTCGCTCCCGGCTCGACGATTATCGGGTAAGGAGGTGTCGAAAGAGTGATGTAAGATCTCTTTTCGGGATTGAAATATGAAAACTTGAGTGAAGGAATCTCCTTCTTGCCCGCGACCCTCGGGACGATCAGGTACTCGAAGGTCTTCGTTCCCGCTATGCTCCCGTCCCGGCTGATCTGCTGCGACCCGTTAGGTTCATATTTATCGAAACCCGTCGGGAGAGAGAAATCCGGCATGGAGAGG
>VFSW01002293.1_pt1 | contig 28930 bp, 52 predicted proteins | sample 5358111 | NCBI WGS metagenome assembly VFSW01 (sample SAMN11554181, study PRJNA540505) | mine drainage metagenome | isolation source: sediment from site ElyBrook_90M | place: USA: Ely Copper Mine, Vershire, VT | collected 2017 | reverse complement strand
CGAATGCTGAGCCGGCAGCCTCGACCGCGACGAACGTGGCATGGATCGTCTTGTCGCGCTGACTTGCACCGCAAGCGAGAGGACTCAGCGAAGCAGCGATGATAATCAGCGACAGCAGGATCGTTGGCGTAGCAGCCTGAATGAGCGGCCTCACTTCGGTGGCTCCGCCGGCTTCGATGGTGCAGACGGTGGCGGAGTCAGCAGCGACGACTTCGTGCCGATCGCGACGAGTCCACCATGGAGCGCAGTCGTGCCAGCGTAGATTCCGAAAATCAGGACTGTGTAGTCCTTCCACTCCTGCGGCGTCAGGATCTTCAGTCCTGCGAGCACCGTCGCGGCGATGATGAGGCCCACACCGACGAGACCCTTTTCGTTGTCGAGCAGATTTTTCAAAGCGTCCATGGACTGGAACCTACCACAGCCCACTAACAAGGTGGGATGTCAGACCTCTATGGTAGATTCCACAGGTGTCCGGGATCCAAGTGCCACAGAAGGCTCAGCCCGTCTTCGAGGGTTTCCACGAAACCTGCCGAGGCCCCTGCGTGTTCTGCGGGCTCGACGTTCACTTCGGCTATCGCCACACGATGGACTATCCTGAAGCGATCCACGAGCTGCCGGCGTGTGCGCAGTACGATCACTGCGACGACGCTGTTCAGTTCGTGATGTTCACCAAGCTCAAACTTCAAAGCGAAGCGGGCTTCCTCGAGCGGAACTAGCTAGACGTCAATGAACGAGCCGTTGAAGCCGAGCAGCCCACCGAGCCCGCCATGACGCTTCTTGACGTACTTGGCCGTCGCGATGGCGCCGATCCCGAACGCGACGCCGACGCCGACCTTCGCCCACATTGGCAGGCCTGCCCACGTGTTGGAGAGGCTCGCAGCCGCGTTCGATGGCGCTGATCCGACCGGGAAGATCTTGTTGACGACGGTGGCGACCAGCGGCGGGTTGACGATCGCGAGCCCGGCATCGTCAGCCGCTCCGGCAAGAAACTGGTACAGGCCAGCAGCCGACGAAGTGATCTGAGCGAGATCGATCGCGCCCGTATCGGTCACGAGCTTGGCGGCGAGACCAGCAGCAGTGTCCGCGTGATCGGGCGAATTGGAGGTGAGCCAGGCCAGCGACTTGAGCGTCGCTTGACCCGTGAACTGACCGACGGTCCCGTCGGGCGAGATCTTCGAGAACCCGCCTGGTCCGGCGTAGCGGTTGATCGTCTTCTGAAGGGCTACGACATTCGCATCCGCCACTAGGTCCATCTTTTCTTGGCGTACTTGGCAGCGAAGATCCCACCGACTCCTAGCACGATTCCGCCGACGATTTTTTGGAAGGTCGACAGATTCTTGAACGTGTCCGACAAGCTTGTGGTCACAGGCTGCGGAGTGACCTTACCCGTGCTCATGTTCACGATCGCAGGCCTCTTTGCCGGTGCCGGCGAACTGACCGAAGACGAAGCGCCAAGAGAGTCGGCCATCGTAGTGGCAGCTGTTGTCAGTGCATCGATCTGATTGGCGACATCACTACAACCAAGACCCTGATTCAAAACTTGGTTTAGGAGTGTCAGCGTCAGATTTCCGATGACTCCATCAGGACCGATCTTTGTGTAACCCTTGACGTCAGCGACACGGTTCAGCTGACGCTGAAGATTCTTGAATTGATCGAGAGTGGCCGAGTCTGTTGCTCGGCAAACTCCTCCGACATTTACGAATCCTGGCTGCGAAGGCGGGATCGGAGGCGGAGCTTCAACCGAAACTGTAGTCTGTGTCGAAGGATCCGATCCGGTATCTGATGATCCTGGATACCAAACAGCAGTCGGATCTGGATACTTGCTCTGGCAGACGTTGTTGGAGTTCCAGGTGTCAGGATCCGAGCAATAGTTCGCCCACCAGTCGTCTCCGAGCCCAGAACCGAATCCTAGTAGCATCATGAATTGAGGCTACCACAGCTAATCTGATATCTTCCATAGATGGCTGTCGCCAGCATCCTCTCGGGCTACCCACCCTTTGTAGAGCAGTGGCGTGACCTCGTCACAACCTACGCCGGAAATATCCCTGTCGAGTTCCTGATGGAATGGATCAACGACGAGAGCGCCGGAAGTCCATCAGCTCTCGGTGCGAGCTACGAGGTCGGCATTTTCCAACTTGATCTTCAAGACGGGCCTGCGTGGGGTGGAACACTCGATACACTTCACGGAAATTTCTCGGCCGGACCTTCATCTCAGACTTTGACGAGACAGCTGACCGACGATGAAAGAACTCTGCAGGTCACTAGTGGTATCGCGTATATCAATCACGCTGTTGCTGTGACACAGGGCCAAGTCTCTTGGAGTCCTAGTAGCTCTGATTTCTGGAACGCTGTGAAGATGCAGCACGTGCTTCCAGGGATCATGCGCCTACTTCCAGCTGCAATAGCTAGCGGCGCGACTTCTTGGAGCGACTTTCGATCTTACGTTCTTGGTCTGAGTCAAAATGACATGCGCTCGTCGGCCTGTCCGAACTGCGCAAACTACTACTACGATCGAGATGGTAATCTCCGTTTCCCTCACTTTTTCGATGTCGCAGAAAAGGTCGGTGCCAAAGGTGGAGGTTTTAGTGGCTGGGGCGCCGCCATCATCGGAATTGCGATAGCAGCTGCACTCTGGTACGGCTGGAAGTGGTGGTCTGCCAAACCAGGCCATTCGATTGGCCTCTTCGGGGCTCGCAACAGCAATCGTCACAGCAGTCGATCCAGAGGACGAAAATTGGGCCTGGTTGCCTAGCTCTACGAAATACGTTAGTGTCAATAGGCAATGAACTCCGGCCCGAAACAGATGGGCAAGAACTGCTGCACTCGACCCGTCGTCAAGCCGCAGCCGCCCAAGATGCCACCAAGGCGTCCGGTGACACCGGGACCTCGTCCGATCTTTCGTCCGTCACGTTGAACCACGCTGCAAGGAGAGACTCATGGCCCGTCGTCGTCACAAGAAGCGGAAGATCACTGACTGGAACCGCAAGTTCGGCGCCGCCGCGAAGGCGTGCTTCCGTGAAGGTCCGACGTCGGGCAAGCAGCTCGGTCGCTGCGTGAAAGCCAAGCTCAAGAAGCGCTAGTAGCGGCGGAGGCGTTGAAAGGCAGTAGATGACGCCCCCCAAGAAGACTCCAGACCGGCGAGAGATCTACTCCGACAAGCGCACGCCGGTCGGCGATCGAGTTGTGTCTGGCGAGATCGAAGACTGGAGTGGCGACACAGATACGCACGCCAAGGCTGGTGGTGACGAGGAGCAGACGCCGAAACTCGGAGTCCCGTTGCCAGAAGTCGAGCCGCAGGTTGGCAGATCGTCAATCGCTCGTGCGCAGATCCGCATCAAAGAGACGAAGGAGATCGCGACTGCTACCAGCGCTGGTGTCGAGACGTTGCGGCTGGAGATGGGCGCTCACGTCGAACGGCTTGGCGAAGAGATCAAAGACGTGAAGGGGACAGTCGCTGCGCAAGGCGAGAAGATCGACGTTCTCGGTCAACACGTCATGACCAGCACCCAGAAGTTCGGCGACGTTCAGGGAGCGCTCGGCAAGGTCGAGGGCACTCTGACCGAGGTCGTCAAGGCACTCGACAACCGGCGAGTGGTGGAGCAGACGGAGACAGCCTCGCACACCGAGATCGACAAGGTCACGAAGATCACGCAGATCAAAGACGACGAGCACAAAGTTATGACGCGACGCGAGATCTGGTCGTCGTACGCTAAGAAGGCTGGCGTCGGGTTGATCGCCATCGCCTCCGTCATCGCGACCCACTTCGCCGAGAAGTGCTGAATCCGTGAGCCAGATACGCATCGAGCCCAACGGGTTCTGGCATCGTCGAGAAGGAGTAGGCCATGAGAAGACCGTTTGCGGCTGGCCGATCTACGCCTTCGAGTCGCGAGACGAGGGGAATGATCATTTGTGCCCAGGATGCTTCACACCTCACGAGATCAACACCGCTGAGATCGAGCTGGTCAAGATCGAGCATGCCGATGACGCGCGAGACTATCCAGACATCGACGACGAGGAGCCGACCGACCCGACGGGTAGCGCGCAGATCAAGGATGAAAGTTGATCATCGATTGGTCGCGATGGCTGCGTTCAACAGGTTGTAGATCTGGCCGTCGGTCAAAGAGCCCTCGTACTTCGCTGGCCAGCCGATCTTCGGCAGCAAGATCGTCGTCGGTAGATTGACGATCGAGTGCTTGTTCGCAAAGTCCTGCACGCTCTGATCCTTGGCGGTCGCGTCGTAGATCAAGACCGGGATCGCCCTGGAAGGAATAGGGCTCTGGCCATCGTGAACGATGAACGGATGCCCGAGCTTGACGTAGCCGTCGAGCTGGCGATGAAGCCTCGGTAGGTAGTCCGAACAGGCTGGACAACCGGGCATCGCGAACACCACGATGACGATGTTGGTGTGGTCGAGTGGATCCACGACTAGAGCTTGGGCAGAAGTTTCTCCCACGGCATCTCGTTCGGTAGAACCTCGAGCTTGCCTGAGATCCAGAGGTCGATCGTCTCGCGGATCGCAGCGAGCAAGCCGAACTCGGGTCCGGTCAGGTGGCTCAGCGGATTCGCGATGTGCCCGTGGTGTAGCCTGCTGAGGTTGATGTTGATCCAGGGTTCTTGATGCTCGTTGCCAGCGATCACGTGGATGTCGACCCAGACCTCATCGTAGGGCGGATATCGATTGGAGTCTTTGTTATCGACAGACGTACGGCGAAGCACGTACTTCCGCGAGCCGACTTTCCTCAGCAGATCGTCTTGATGCTCGTGGTGGATCGACTCTTTGCGGAAGTCGGCGAAGCGCATCATCAAGACCTACCACAAAGGTCCGACATCGCGATCAGCCGAGTTAGATCGGATGGAGATCGGGCAGATCCGGCAGCTCGAACAGCGGCTGACCTCGTCGCCTACGCTCCCAGATCTTGTAGCCGACGACGGACACGACGCCCAAGACCACCGTGAAACCGATCCACTGCAACGCGCCCCACGACGGCGATGGGCAAGTAGGCCCCACACAAGAAATGTCGATGTTCGGCTTGTCGACGAGGTTCTGACAGGTCGCCACGCAATCATCCGGCGTCTTGCCGCCAGCGATGCAGCCTTGGTAGCACTGCAGACGAGCAGCGGCGTACGCCTGAAATGCGTCGCTCTGCAGCTTGGTTCGAGCGGTCGTCTCTTCCTGCAGCTTACTGTCGTCGAGGTATTTCATCAGCGCGCTGATAGCGACCGAAACACCGACGACGATCGCAGCGATGACGATGAGCAGCACGATCGGATTGCCGAGGCCCTGCTGTTGAGTCGCCCGAGCGTCTTGAACGGCCAAGAGGTTCGCGAAGCTCGGCGATTTCTCCGGATCGAAGGCGTGTTGATCGGTCGTGACGATCCTGATCTTGTCGAGGCCGAGGTACTGCGTCTGCGGCCCCGTCGGCTGCAGCGCTGCTGACAACGCGCCCGACAACGAACTCGCCTGACCGGTGCAGTCGATGTTGATCGCGTCGTTGCCGTCGACACCGTTCCACGCGAACAGCGAAGGATTCGGTGGCAGATCCGGAATGTTCTGTTCGCCCTCGGCCCGAAGAGTAGCCAACATGCCGCGCTGCGCGTTGTAGGTGGCCAAGGCCCACAGGTTGTAGGCTCGAACCTCGTCGCAGGTCGCTCGTCCAACAGCCAAGAGACCGGAGATGCTCGCGTAGGCCCGGAGCAGATTCTGATAGGTCGACTCGAGGTTGTCGGTGATGAGCTTGATCCGGTCGGTGTCGGCCATGAACCTAGCCTATCAGAACTACACTAAGACTGCGTTACCTGAAGCTGAAGTACAATACTCACGGTGCAGGCGTCGAATCTGGTTTGGCTGCTGGCTTGTTCGTGATCGTCTCGACGACGCCTGTGACGGTCTTACTCGCGACGAGGATGCCCACGACGAGCTGGGTGTACGTGAGCCACTGATCGCCGGTGAGCTTGCCGACGATGACGAGGATCGTCACGGCGCCCAGGAGCAAGATGCAAACGACGCCGCGCTCGGACTCGAGGAGGTCGGTGGCGCCGCCGATCATGTGCCACCTGGCTGACCCTGACAGTCGAACGTGTAACTGGTTGCGCTCGCATTGAGGCTGCACACCATCTGCGTTGCCGACGGAGTGCACACTGCCAGCGTCGCGGTACCATACGGCATCTGCAAGCACATCGGAACAGACGTGAATGTCTTTTTGAAGGTGATAGTACAAGCCACCGATGTAGTACCTGTCTTGACCGTGAACCGCGTGTCGTTGCCAACGAGCGCCGCGCTGCCGCCTGAAGTGCAACCCGCATCCATCGTCGGCACGCCTGTGCTCTGGCTTTCGACGATATGGTTCGAGTTGAAAATCCCGAATGAACTTGTGAACGTTGTCCCGTCTGCGCCAAAGAATATGGGTTGAGTGCTCTCGTTGAATAACCCCACCGAGTTGGCAGTAGATTCAAAGAACGGGAACCCGCTCGCTGCGGACATTACGAGACCGCCCTCGTTTGTTCCAGCAAACCCACCACCTGCTCCGCGCCAAAGTAGATATCCGCCTCGCGCGTTACCGTTCAGTGTCGTGTACAATCCAACCACAAATCCGGCGAACGTTTGCGACGCGACGGTTTGATTGACCGATACGCCCATTCCGATCGAGGAACCCGCCGCTGTGCCGATTTCGATCTGAGGGGCCACGCTCGCTGAACCGGGTATCTTGAATGGATCGACGAGGCTTCCGAGCCGAACCGCGACCGTAGCGCCGGTCAGGTTGACCTCGCCGACGGCCGGTAGGAGCGGCCCGCCCCCTCCGAACGGCAGAGTGCCGCCGCCGATCGAGAGCCCCGCTACGCCCGTGCGGAGCAATATCGTCTGTTGGGTTCCGGCCACGAATTCCTGTTGCCAGATATCGCCGTTGTCTATCAGCAGGGCTTCGTTGTTCTGCCCCCCGGTGGCGTCGACTTCGAGCGCCGTGTTCTCGACGGGCACCGCCCCACCGGAGCGCGTCGCGGTGGCTTGGACTATGGCGCCGATACAGGCGGAGCGTCCGGCCGTCGTGTTCATGGTGCCGGTGCATTTAAATGATGAGGCGACGTCCACGACGCTGGCGTTTGTGGCCACGTTGATCTGCGTGGTGTTGCATCCGCTGTTTGTACCGGCGGCTGCTGTGCAGGTCTCCGTCAGCGGCCCTGTTACCGTCGCGGTCTTATTGACCACGATGTCATCCGTCACAAACGCCTGCACGCTGATTTCGCGAATGCCTGATCGGATCCAGCACAAGAGTGTCACGAATAGCACGACTGCAAGGACACCGAGCGCGATCAGAGTCCAGCGAGCGAAACGTGGAGTCATTGTCATTGCAGCTCCATCACGATAAAAGTAATCTTTCGACCCGCAGGCACTTGTCCGCTCGTACGCAACATGAAGTTCGCAAGTGTTGGCGTGTCCCACGAAAAACCAAAGGTGTCCGGCTCGGTCTGCGGCCCGAACGTCACACCGTATTTGTTGTCGCCTCGCGCAACGGGAAGTGCGACAGCGAAGTGAGTGCCCTCAGCACCTGTGAACGTGTAGTTGAAGACCTGAATGACGCCGACGATCGAGCCGCCAGCACCACCGACACAGCTTCCCGCATTCGCTGGAGTCAGCATCAGTCGTAGGCCGTCACTTGGAAGGTCACGGCATTGCCGTCCACTGCCGAAGCGGCGTAGATGTTCAGGTAGTCGGCCTGAACGTTCACGCCGGCAGCGCAGCTCGAGATGATGACCGGAACACCCGCCGCGACGATGCCAGCCGGAGTTTGATCGACAGGCTGCTCTTGCATCGCAGCAAGCTGAGAGACTCCACGAAGCGCTCCGACGCGATAGCTGTTGATGGTGTTCGCCGCAACCATCATGAGGTGAACCGTCTTGCGCCCGAACGTCGGAACTTGCGCGATCAATTTTTCAGCCGGGGAAAGAATCGATACCGAGCCAGACACTTGCAGTGGCGCACGCTTGATCGGCGCGTAGACGATCGGCGCTTTGAGATAGAGCAACAGATGAAGCAGCGGCGTCATCGATCCCGCGAGCCCACTGTTCATCGTTCGCACGACACCATTGACGTCGGTGAAGGTTGCAGGAAGCACCGTCGTCTCTTGGACCAGCGGATACGGAAACGTGATCGGCGATGGTGCATCGGCCATCGCGAACACGTACAAGGCTCCGAGCTGCGCCTGTGTGATCACCGGATCGTTCAAGGCGCCAGGATTGTTTGCAGCCCCTGGCGTCGATCCTTGGCTGAAGATCAGTGGCGAATCGACCGAGAGCCGACGAAGTCGATTGGTGAAGCCGGCAACGGATGCCGGCGGATTGGTCTGCGGCTTTTGAAGACCGTAGCTGACCCAGCATCGATCGACCTGTGACTGCGGCCCGATCGCGATGCCAGCGAGCGACTTCGACAACGATTGCGAACCGGCCGGAGGCCACTGAAGATCGGACCCACCCCAGTTCGAGACCAACACCTCGAAGACGTCCTGACCACGTTGGTCGGCTTCTTCGAGCGAGAACGGCGGAGTGTTCAACCAAGGCATTAGCGCCCCATCTCCGGGTAGTAGATCGCAGAGGCCGCGATCGAGACGAGCCCGCCACCACCGAGTGCGGCGCCGACCAGCGTCTGCTTTGGCGCGAGATCGAACCAGTCGCGCATGCCGGCTGGGAGCTGATACACGCCGGAGTTCGCACCGACCTCGGTCAGCTCTTGCGCTGCGTGGGCGATGAAGATCAAGACGCCACCGATGTTGCGCACCATCACGCGAAGCGGAGTGTTACCGGCCTGAATGATCAGGGCCGGATTGGGCGCCCCGATCGCAGGAACCGATACGGTGTTGAGAAGAGAGTCAGGTGGCTTCACGATAGAACCCTCACGACGTCGGACCTTTCACGTAGGCTCGACAAGCCTCAGCGAGTCTCGGCAGGCGGACCGACGGTGATGAAGAATCCTTCGAAGTTCATTCCGACCATGATCGAGACCAGGCTCGTGATCGTTGGGAACGTGAACGCGTCATGAACGACGGAAAGCTGCTCGCCCTTCGCAAGGTAGTAGGGATCGGCCCACTCCCACGTGCGCTCGCTGCTGCCCTTGACGAGCGCGCGAATTCTCGTCGAGACCTTCATCAGCGTGTTCGGCCCTTTGCCGAGGTCGGTGATCTTGGTCTTGATGAGTGCGCTCAACAGGTCCTGATCGGGTTGCGGCGAGATCGCGACTCCGTTGACATCGAGCGCGATGCAGAACGGGATCATCCGATGGATCTCGAACGGCCGATCGGTCGAGTTGAGGTACGTCGAGTCGGCGACCTGGACGCCGATCTGCGCCGAGATCAGCGCGACCTCTCCGTACAGAGCCCACGGTGCGCGTGCGGTGATGAGCTTGCCACCCCACGTGGCTGGTAGACGACCCATATTGTCACTCCTAGTCGCCGTTTTACCTTGATGACGACTTCCCTAGAATCTACTCCTAGACCCCCCAAAACAGCAAATGATCTGGCTCTAGATAGCTAATCTCCGAGGAGAAAATGTCAATCGTCATCACCCACAAAGTCAGCTTTGGACGCCCCACGATCGGCCCCAAGCATTACGTCTCCGTCGGGGCGTCGGGCTGGGCCGAGACCTTCCTTCGGTGCAAAGCAGACTTCGAATTGGAATCTTTCGTTACCCCGCTCGAGGTCAAAGATCTGGTGTCCAACTTCATGGATCAGATCGACGTCGCACCCAAGAAGAAGACAACCTGGTCGGACGTGACACGCTATCTGGGCCGGATCGTCGGGATTGCGGCCGACAAGATCCCGATGGGAGCTGGCATCGCGTTCTGGGGTCAGGTGGTCTTGATCGAAGAAGCCGGCGGAGCCAACTGATGCGGGGCGTCTACGTCGCTGCCAGCTCAGCCGAGATTGATCGCGCCACCATGTGGATGGGACGCCTTCGACTTGCCGGGATCGAAGTGACCTCGAGCTGGCCCGAGGTGATCCTCAAGGTCGGTGTAGCCAATCCGATGGACGCGTCACGCGAACAGCGTCGAGCCTGGCCGGTCACCGACCTCGCAGAAGTTCAGTCGGCTGCGATGCTGTGGCTGCTTTGTCCGACGAAGCCGACGATCGGCGCCTACGTCGAGCTGGGCTACGCAGCGGGTATCGCGAGCCCTGGCCGATACATCTTCGCGTCGGGTCCCGAGCCCAAGACGATCTTCACATCGATCGCCAACTACTACGCGACCGACGAAGAAGCGTTCGAAGAGATCAAGAAGCTCCACAACAAATAAAAAGGCCACCACCTTTCGGTGATGGCCCTTCGACTGCTGCACTTGGCAGCTAGCCGACTACAGACCGGCCGAGCGCTTCACGAGGCCCGCCGAGCGGACCTTCCAGTCGGTGAACGTCAGCGCCGCGCCGCCATCGCTGGCAGCCTGCGAGATGACGAGCGCCGCCTTCGGCTCGAACGGGAACCGGAAGCCGATGTTCTCACGCAGCCAGATCGGCAGCACCATGCTCTGCCGATCACGCGGCGACGGGACACCGTTCTGCGCCAGCTCGGTGACCGCGTTCGTCGTGAACAGCGTGTAGCCGACACCCTGCGGGTAGTCGACTGCGACGCCGTACGTGTACGGACGCGTGTTGTAGAAGAAGTACATGAACGTGATGCGGTTGATGTTGAACAGCGTCCGCAACAGCGGCGGATCGCTGATCGCACCGGCACCGTCGCTCAGCACCGGAGCCGCGCCACCGGTCGGCACGCGCATCGCGCGCACGCACTCGACGCAGACCGAGTAGATGAACGCCTCCCACGCCATCGGCAGGCCGTTGTCACCAGCACGCGGGGTGTTGGTGTCGACGTCCGCCTGAACGCGAGAACCACCAGCGATCGGCTGGCCGCGACCCGAGGTGTACGCCTCGACCGCCGAGGTCTGACCGTTCGAGAGCTGCACCGTCGAGTACAGCTTGTCGTCGATCCAGTCCTCGATCGTGATTGTCTGCCCCGTGGGCAGCGTGAACGTGTAGCTGCCAGGAGCTACGCCAACAGTTCCAGCCATGGTCTTTTTCTCCCTGAAAGGTTTCCGGTTGTGCTCCGGCCAGAGTCGGGCTCTAGCCTTCGCGGTTAAGTGCCTTCAGCCTGCAAACAGGGCTCTGCACGAGCCCGAAGAACTACTTCGAGAAGTGCGTCGCTCCGTATGCGCCCGCGATGCCGTGGATCGGCGGACCACCCATCAGGTGAACCTGACGGCTCGCTGCCGTCTGCGGACCCATCAGGTTGACCGGCGGCTGTCCGTGTCCGCTGGTGAGCCGAGGACCGGCGACACCGGGGATCGTACCGACCGGCATCGGACGCTGCGCCGTCGTCGAGATCCCGAGCCCGTTCAGTGCGCGAGTGGTCGCGATGCCGAGCCCGTTGAGCGCACGTGTCGTCGAGATGCCCATGCCCGACGTGCCCGAACCGGTCGCAGCCGCTGCGACCTGCGATGCGACTGCTGCCGTCGCTGCCGGCAACGCCACGGTGCCGAGCAGCACGCGCTCGAGCCACGACAGCCCCGTCGCGAGGAACGCACCGACGACTGCACCGACCGCCGCGTGGCGCGTCGACTTCATCGAGTACATCAGACCCGCAGCCGCGAGCCCGGCACCGAGACCGACAACGTCACGATTGTGCTGCAGCTTGCCGGTCGTCGCGTGACCAACGGTCATCGAGGTGACGCCCGAGACACCGCCGCCGATCAGAGCGCCCCAGATCGGGTTGAGACCGACCGGGTTGCCGAACGAGTTGAGACCGAGAAGATCGACCTTGCCGAGCATGCGATGACGAGCCATTGCAGTTTCCTTTCTGGAAGTAGAGGGCGAGCTATCTCCGACAGCGCTGGCTTCCGCCCTTTTGAAACTGCCAGCCGGAACGGGTTTTCTTGCTCTTGCCGACGAAGCAAAGCAGCGCGGATCTCTTCGTGCGGGGGTTGTAGACGCACTTGCAGCGTTCGGCCCCGAGGCCGTCTCCTGCACCGGAGAGCGTCATCAACTTCCCCATCGTCACTACCTCGCGATGGACCGCAGGTTCATCCAGCGCATCGCGATCTGATCGGAGTTGCGCGCGGCGAAGATCTGCGGCTGGTTCTTCGCCTGCATCGCGATCAGCATCTCGATGCGCTGATTCGCGCCGGGAACGACGCGACCGCCGGCCCAGTCCTGCGGACCGAACGGATCGATGCTCGGGCCATGAAAACCGAACTTCGCGGCCTTCATCCGCGTGCGCCACGCGGTGAACTTCAGCCAGGCGCGTTGCAGAAGGCCGAGGTTCGAGACCGGAGCGTTGAACCCGAGGAACTGGATCGGAGCCCCACCGAGTCCCGGGTTGTCGCCCTGCATGAACGCGTACGGACCTTGCGTGAACTCGGCAGCGACACCCATCACGTCCTGCTGCGGACTGAAGCCGGTGATCGGCGCCAGCACGCCGGTCCGATAGACGCGATCCGGCCGCATGTAATGAGACGCATCACCGTGTCGGGCAAACATCATGCATTGAGATCTACAGATCTCGTCTCAACATGTCAATCTTGTTAGGCTTTTACACTAGGCACTCAACATCCGGATCAGACTGAGTATCCGATGTACGTGAAAGACCACGCAAGAGTTTCTTGGTGTGATCACGACTGATACTCTACAAATCGTGCTGGACCGATCGGTCTACTTCATCTCCGACCAGGATCTGACTCGAGTCAAGATCGGCAAGTCACGCGACTTCCAAAAACGATTTAGCGATTTGTGTAGAACATCTCCGTGCCAACTATTTCTTGTTGCTCACGTCGAGGGCTACACAGAAGTCGAAAAGTGGTTTCACCAGAGATTCAGTAAGCAGCGTCTGCATGGTGAATGGTTTGTCGTTGATGACGATCTAGCCACTGTCATTCAACTCATCCAGACCGACGGAAAATTTGCTTCCAGTGGTATCTGTCCACAAGCGCTCGCAGACGATCTCGATGTTCGAATCAAGATTCGAGTAGCCGAGGCCGACAAAATCCCACGGAAAACGATCAATCAGTTGCTGACCTTCGATCAGCAGCAAGAGATCAGAGGACGATTTGAACATGGAGAGCCGATCAAATCGATAGCAGCACGTTTCGACATCACCAAGGCAACGACTATCGGAGTCGTTTACAACATTCCTTCCGGTGGAGCTGTGTCACCATCCCCACTCAAGAATCTTGCTAAAAGCCGTCGAAGATTTCTGAGACGATCATCGTGATTGCACTAACAGCGAACACCTCGGCTGCTATAGCGCTGCATGCCGCCAACAGTGCCTGGGTGATATTCGTTCAAGCCCTATCACCAGCAGGCCAAGGCCCCATCAAAATCGAAGGCGTCAAGGGTGTCGATCTCTCTTCTCGCTTGTCGAATATCGTTCGAAACAACGCCTTCGAGGTGCAGCTCGTCGGAATGATCCCGACTACAATTCCGGCCGAGTACGCTGAAGCTATTGCTGCTGAACACGATACAACACGACTACATGACGACTGGTTCGAACCTACGGGTGACCTGATCGCCTTCATTCTTCATGCGGCACAAGAGCCGATCCAGCAACTCCTTGAGCTGACTCATCCAGGGGGGCTCGAAGACAATCGGGTCGTATCGATCGAGGGCATCGCTGACATCCTCGGCGTTTCGATTCCAACTGTGCGTAGGATGGTGAAAGCTGGTGACATCCCATTTCTGAAATGGGGTCGCGTCTATCGATTCGTTCCGGCGGACGTAATCGCTTCGCTTCAGCGTACTAGTTAGCGACGACGCTTGCCGAAGTGCCGATACGCGAACCAGCCACCAGCTGCGACCGCGATGCCGAGTGCTACTTTCGTGGCGGTGGTCAGCGAGCTGAGCGGGTTGGTGAAGCCGAGCGGCTTCGAAGTCGGGCCTTCACCTTCGGTGCCCATCGGACCCTGGTAGTACGGATACGCGGGCTGCGGCGTCGTCTGGTACATACCAGGCGGGAACTGAACGTGCGGGTTGATCTTGGTGAAGTTGACCGCAGGGTCTTCGCTGTACTGATATGACGGCAGGATCCCAAGGCCGTTGATCGGAGTGAGACCGTGATGCGAGCGTGCGTACCTCATGATCTGCTCCTTCGGCGCGGCGGACGAACGACGACGCCAGTCATGCGCCGATTGTACTCGGCATACTCGCTGATGTCGTTACGGGCGAAAGAGATCGCCGCTCTTGCAGCGTCCTGCATCGCACGAGGATCGTCTACACCGATACGACGACCATGAGCACTACGCGGCCCTGCGCCAGGATTTCGAACGAAAACGACTTCGCAGCGTTCGCCTGGTACTGTTGGGCAGATCTTCACACGATACTGATCCGTTCGATCGTTAAACGAAACGTCGAGCTTGAGCTGTCCGCTGACGAATCGGGACTTGGCCACGAGCTAGCTCCTCTTCTTCGGTTTGACGAATCCAGAAGCTATCGCGATTGCTGGTGTCACAACGGGCTGAAGTCCACCAGCGAAGCCCCACCATAGACTCCAGCCGATCGAGCCGTTGTGCCGCTTGTAGCCGTGGTACGCGCTCGCACCCACACTCGCGATCGACAGAACACTCCAGATCGTTCGCATCACTGGTGAGATCGTCGGCATCTGCTGCGCAACCTGCGGAGTCGAAGCTGGCTGCTGGATGAGCGGCATGTCGCCAGACCACACGGCTTGGGGATCCATGAGCCTGAGCATGGCACGAAGCACGATGTCAGATCCATCGGTTAGAGTAGATCGATGGCTAGAGCACGACGAGACCTTAGAGCTTACAGCAAACGTTGGCACGCTAACCCGATCAACAAAGCCCGCCAAGAAGATCTCAGGCTGCGCCGGACCTACGGCATCACTCTCGAAGACGTCGAGAGGATGAGAATAGAACAGCGAGGTCTTTGCAAGATCTGCCAGAAGGCGAAGGAACTCTTCATCGATCACGATCACGCCACGAAGAAGATTAGGGGACTGCTTTGTATGCAGTGCAACCTACTTCTCGGATTCTTCGACGAAGATCCTATAAAAATTGGATCTGCAATCAGGTATCTGGATGCTGAAGCGCTGTAAAAAGTGCGGCCAACCTGGGAAGTTTTACGCGTTCAACAGAGCGTGTTGCAAAGATTGTCTCAAGAAAAAACTAAGGGCCTGGCGTCGAGCAAATCCGGGCAAGGTCAAAGCTCAGAAGACTCGTTACAAGACCAATCCGATCAATCAGTCGAAGATACAAGAGGGCTACAAACTAGACTGGGCTGACCCGATCAAGAAAGCCCGTTACCAAGAAAACCACCGTAAGCGGCGAGCGGATCCTATCAAACGCAAACACGATCTTGCCCAGAAGATGCGCTACGAATACGAGATCGAATTAGAAGAGATCGACAAGCTCTTCGAGAAACAGAGGGGGTGTTGCGCCGTTTTGTCGACGGTCAGACGTCAAACTCTGCATCGAACACAACCACAAGACTGGACGTGTGCGTGGACTGACCTGCAAACGCGGCAACTCTGGTATCGGCTGCGCTTTTGATGACCGTACGATTCTGCGCGCTGCGATCAAATATCTTCAGGCATCGAAGTCGGTCACACGAGCAGCTGGCATTTCAACACCAAATTTGTTCATACCAGGCAAGGTTGTATCGAGAGCGACGAAGTAGGACGGATTGAACTTCGGAAGCAACGCGCCGCCGTAAATGTGCCCATCTTCTGCGTTGGCCGACTCAGCCGTTACACGAAGACGAGGCTGGATCCCAATGACTGCGAGCAACGTACTGACCAGAATCGTACCGTCGTCGCAGTCGCCAATTTTCATTTCCCAGGTTCTCCTGGCGCTCTGATAGAGATCGATCCCCTCAGTCTTTCCACTACTCATCTTGATCGCCGCTATATCGCCAACATAGCGCACTCTTTTCTTCACGGCCTTGTAGATCGCCTTCGCCTCGCACATCCCATCACGCTCGGGACACCTCGACGTGATCTCAGCAGCCAACCGCCGCATCTCAGGGTCTTGGACGCTCTTCTCGATCTGCTTCTGAATGCTTGCGATGCGCTCCTCGATCGGCATGTCCTCCGACGCGCGCAGCACCGTCGTCATGTTGCCGTCGGAGTAGCTATCGATCGCAGGCGCCTCGGCGAACCGGCCACCTTTGTAGAGCCCGAGCCCGAGACCTTTGGACTTGCGCTCGCGGTAGTACATGACGCCACCGACCACGATGAGCCCAAGCCCGATCAGTCCCGAGAACTTGACGAGCTTTTGCGTACGGGTGTCCATCCCCAGCACAATACCCTGTCTCGCGGTGTAGGTCCAAGTCGTGATAGGCTCTCAGCATGTTCTTCGCCTCCGGTCCAGGGTTTCGTATGCCACTCGAGCTTTCTGGATTCTCCGGTGGCAACGCGGCCATCATGCAGCTCCAACGAGCTTTGGTGGATCTGTCGCAGGATACTCGACGTCCAGCGATCAATCCTGGTGTCGTCTCGGGCACCATCAGCAACGAGACGATGGATGCCGTGCTCGCGAGCATGGACCTGCTGGCTGAGCAGCTACCGACGTGGACAGCTGCGAATTTGCAGAAGGGGCTGATGTCAGGCAGCCACTCGGCCGGTGCGAAGAACCTCGTCGCTCAGAACGCTCAAGAGCTGACGATGGCTGCACTCACAGCGACGGCGAAGTACAAGACGCACAATCTCGATGGAGTCGGGATCACGATGCCGTCGTTCGCCATGCCGACGGTGATGTCGACGGCATGGGCGGCGGTCAAGACGCCGGCTGGAATCCTCATCACACTCGGAGCACTGTTCCTCGGCTACAAGCTCTTCTTCGCGCCCAAGAGCTGAAAGGTTCGTCTCGATGATGCTCTTCGGCTTCAGAGATTCCATCGACGCAAACGATCCGTGTACGCCGGGGAGTGCGACGTACAACCCGAATGATCCGATCTGCGCGTTGACAGCTTCGGATGTCGCTGCAGATCCTTGCAACGGTCCCAATCCGCCGAGCTACTGCATCGGTCAGGCTACTCAGCAGCCGCAGGCTGAGATCGACATGACGCCGACGTCGTCGGCGGGGCCTCGAATCAAAGTCGGTCAGACGCCCGGCGGTTCGGCAGCAGCTTCTCTTGGAACCTTCGCGAAGATCATGCCGGTGGTCTGGATCGGCCTCGCAGCGGCGACGGTGTTCGTCGGCTGGAAGGTGCTCGGTCCAGGGTTCGGCAAGAAACCGCTAGCTGGAATCTTCAGCAAGAGGCGTCGGTAGCTTCGATGCTGTTCTTCAAGCATCGCGGTCTTGGTGCGGGTCCCGCGCCGATGCAGATCGCTACGGCGCCTGTCGTCGGCGAATGCACGGCTGATGGCTTGGCGATCTGGCGCGGCGATCACTGGGAACGGCTCGCGGTCGGCGAGGCTTGCACTACCATCGGCACGAATCAGCCGACCGTTCGAACTCACGACGGAGGATCAGGAAGCTCACTCGTCTGCACGACTCGTCGCGGACAGGTTGTTCCGTGCCCTCCGACGGTGCCACTCACGTGTGGAGGCCCGAATCAGCCGCCGTGCGCGATCGTGCATCCGCCGATGAAGATGGTCCAGGTCGGACCGTTCATGGTTCCCTACGAAGCGAAGAGCTACCAGATCCACTGGTCGGGACTGCTGCCCAAGGACTGGATCGATTTCATCGCCACCGAGCTGGCACACGACTGCAGCGGATGCGTCACCAGCTCGATGCGTCCGACTCGAGGTCACTCGCTCGGTATCCTCACCGACTTCATGGGCGAGGCTCTGCCGCAGAACATCAACCAAGACTTCGTCAGCGGAACGAACCTCGGCCACAACAGCAAGGTGCCGTCGCTCGAACAACTGGTGAGCGGAGACGTCACCAACCAGAATCCGATCTGCTTCGTCTCGATGCCGGACGGCAGTGGCGACTACGGATTCTACATGTGGGTCGGCCTTCGTGACGAGACGAGACCGTGGGACTCAACCACCAACCCAACCATCCTCACGCTGGTGTGGCGGAAGATCGATCGCCACTGGTACGAGGACGCGTGGAACTGGATCGTGCATCTGATCGGGAAGATCATCGACTTTGCGGGCGATCTCGTCTGCGCGCTGGTCTGCACGCCTGGTGCCGTTCAAGGAGCGATGGCGGCTGCCAAAGGAAATCCTGCAGCGCTCGCCGTCGAAGCCGGTGTGATCTCGATCGGCAACTGCAAGTGTCCTGTACCCAAAGGAGCGGGGATGCCGCTACCGCCGCCGACACCTTGGTGGCAGCAGTGGTATGTGATCGTGCCGGTGATCGCGGGGCTGGGTCTGGTACTCTTCTCGAAACCTTCGAAACCAAAGGCAGCGACAACATGATGTTCTTCGGCCTCAACGGAAACTTTGGCGGGAACGGTCTTGGTCTCGACTCGAGCGGGAACAACGGCCTGCCGATGTGCAACATGATCACAGCCTCGGACAGCTACCAAGGTCCCTGCACGAACGATTCAGGCGACGACACCTCATACGCCATCTACCAGGGCGGAGGCGGCAACAACTACGTCAACAGCGGATCGCCGACATCGCCGTCGCAGAATCAGCCGTGGTGGTCGACGGCGCTGAGTGCGCTGACCAAAGGCGTTGCTCAGGGGGTCACCTCGGGTCCGCCCAAACCGCCGGCAATGCCCGTCGTGCCACCGACGCCTTGGTACAAGACACCGCTCGGGATCGGTGGGATCATCTTCGGTGGGCTTGCGATGTTCTTCGTCCTGAAGAAGTGAGGCCCCGATGATGCTTCTGGGAATCACCGACATCCTCAACGACCCGATCAACTACGTGAAGGGTCAGGCAGCGGAAGGCGCAGTCGCCGCGATTCCCGAGATCCAGTCGCAGGTCAAGACGACCGTCGAGCCGTACGTGGTCGTCGCGATCTTGGTCGGCTTGACCGGTCTCATCTTCGGCGCGGCGGCTTGGTCCAAGACTCGGAAGCCAACACCAGCTCTCGCAGGAAGGCATCGTCGATGAATCCTCGAACCGTTGGTGTCGCGCCTGGAACGTACACGCTGCAGCTCGGTGCGCCCGTCGTGTGTCCGCCGGACGGCTACGGCACGGGCGCGTACGGTACGCAGTACGTCGGTCAGTACAACCTGCCGAACAACTGGTTCGGGATCGCCGACACCGCCGACATGACCGTGCCGATCACGTTCGATCCGTACAGGCGGATGAGCTACGGCTACGATCAGTGGGTCCGCGATGGTGGCGTGTACCGAAGCGATCACCAGCCGATTCACCAGCCGCTTGGTCAGCCGGCGACGCCGGTCAACTTCAAGGTGCTCGGTGCAGTTGCAGGCGTGCTGCTCGCAACGGTTCTCGGGATTCACTACCTCGCTGGTCGATAGTCAAGCTCGTGTGATAGGCTAGTCCCATCATGCAACTCGGGATCATTCTCACCCCGTACGGTCAGATCCCGAACGCGTACCCTTCCGAGATTGGCTACAGCTACGGCGGCAACGGCACGTTCCTCTGTCCTCACGACCCAACTCACAACGAGCGTGGCGAAGCCGGGATGTACTACGATACGCAGCTCGGAGCGGCTCGAGGTAACGAGAACCAGCAGGCTCCGCGTGCAGGCTACTTCGCGAGAAAGCGTGCAGCTCGCATCGCACGGAAGCTCGCCGGTCTTGGCCTCGGCCACTCGAATCCGAACGACTTCGATCTCACTCCGTACTACGGCTACACGCCGGTCATGGATGGTTGGGTCGAAGCTCGCGAAGGTTTCAACCCGGGCTCGTGGATCCCACCGGACGGCTACAGCGCTTCTGGCAAATACGGACCGCAGATGGTACCGAGGGCTCTGGCCGGATTCGGCGACGCAGTCTTGCCGATCTCACCAGTTCAAGCTCCACCAAGCCAACAGCCGACGCCGGCTGATCTGATCGCCGCGTTGCAGGAGCACAACCAGAAGATCTTCACGCTGTCGATCATCTCGACGATCGCGATTGCGATCTCGGCAGCGATCAACACATATCGGAACAGCAAGCTGATCCGACAAGAGACACGACTGCTCAAGCAGAAGCTCGGCTAGTTGAGCGAGATCCAGACACGGTTCCTGAAACAGATCGGCACTCGAGCATTCCTTCGCGTGTACTGGGGCGATGACTGTCCGAACTGCTTCGGATCTGAAACTCGAGGCTGCCACGACGCCCAAGTCTTTCTTGCCGAGTCGTTGACCGACGACGACAACCTCGGCGGCATAGCCGACGACTACCCAGATGATCGTTGGCCGACCTTCTGCAACCACTGTGGTGTCGCAGTGCCACCGATGCCGGCCAAGATTCTCTGCGATTGCGGTTGTGGCGAGCTGCGATATCCGAAGGAAGCACCGCAGCGTCAGGTGAATCGTCGCGTACTGTACGAAGCACAAGACGGCTCGAGAGCGGTCCGCACCGAGCTACAGCCCGGAGACATGTACTGGGCGACGTGGTTCAACTGCAAAGAGTCGGGCCACTGCATCCATGGATGGACCAACTGCGACGGCAAGCACCTGATCGTCATCGTGCCTCGAAACCATCCGTGGGACACCAACGGTCGAGCTTCGAACTGCGGATCGCCCGACGACACCTTGCACCGTTGTTGGGTGGTTCACGGCAATCCCGAACTCGGTGAGCCAGTCACCGTCGACAAGAGTGGCCTCACGTGTGGTGCCGGTGGCGGATCGATTCTGGCTGGTAGCTACCACGGTGTGCTGAGCGGAGGCGTCCTACGCGGCGATGACACACCAGCTGTCACACCAGCTCCGTCAGTCGCGCCAGTCGTACTACCAGAGCCATCTGCAGATCGACCATCGGACCTTCCAGCCCGTGATCCAGCCTGCCAGGCGCAGAGCCGCCACTACTCGAACTGCAACTGCGTCGATCGCAGTCCATTCTAGAGATCGGCCAAGAACTCAGCTCGTGATGGCCCATCGTTGCAACTGTGAACGCTGAATCGACAGCGACCGCAAAATGGATCGCTCGGACCTTGGCACTCGGCGTAGACGATCGGATGCCGATCAAGTGGCACGTTCGGATGCCACTCGATCTCGAACTCGAGTTTCCACGCTCGAGTCTCGAACCACTTCCGCCAACGTTTCACTTCTCGGATCGTCTCCAGAGCCCCATCAGAACGAGCGCATCGCACGAGTACGAAGCTGTCAGACACCGCTCGCCATCCGTGAGCTTACCGACGACGTTGCGACCCAGCGGATCCTGAGGACGAACCTCTGTCACGGTCAAGATCCGACCGGTATCGTCGTGCAAGATCTCATCGGGCTCGGGCCAGTCGTCAAAGACTTGATCCTTAGCCGGTCGTCGGAACTCGCCTTTGGTCTGCTCACCAGGTTGTCGTACTTGAGCTTTGGGCCAGCTGCCAGGACAAGGCGCTTTGTCGGTGACCTTCGCGAAGTGGACTGCCAACCGATTACCCTTCTTCATGACGTCGTCTCGACCGCACACGTTGCACGTAACCATCGGCTGCTCTTCGATCTTGAGACTGTCTCGTTCGCTCATTTGACGGCCTTCGGCTCGAAGATGATCGGCTGACCCTTGCCGAGGTGCTTGGTCTGCACTCGCGTGTCGACGAAGATCTTGCCGCCCTGCTCGCGGATCTGCCGGCAGAACTCGAGATCCTCGGAGTTCTTGTCGGTGTAGGTGAACGCGGCGTCGCCAATGTTTCGTAGTGAGATCGCCATGCACGCTGCACCGATCGCTTCGACCTCGACTAGACCATCCTTCAGATCAGAGACTTCCATCGAAACAGCCTTCTCGCCTTCCATCCTAAACACGGCGAGCTTGCCGTCTCGCTTGTAGACAGGAGCCCCGACGATCGTCGCTTCGGCCTCGATGCCGTGCGCGATCATCCGCAGCAGCGTAGCTCCATTATCGACCCAGGTGTCGGAGTCGACCATCAACGCCCAGTCGGCGTCGAGTTCCATCGCGTGGGCTAGAAGGATGTTTCGAGCGATCGAGACACCGCAAACGTCGACGGACATGTAGCCGACCAGCGTGAATCGTTCGTTGAACTGCTTGAGTGCTCCGCCCAACGTGATCCACATCAGACCGTGACCGGGCACAACGTAACCAGGATAAGTTGCCAAAGTAATAGCGAGCTTGATCGGCTTCATTTGACATGTTTCCAATTCTTGCCGCTTAGGATTCGACTGACAACTGAACGACTATTCCCGATCCGATCCGAGATACGCCCCTGAGACCAACCTTCAAGAGACAGACGAAAAATCTCTTTGACCTTCGCCTCATCAAGCTTTGCGTGAGGCATAGCTGTCCAGACAGCTTGACGACCTCTGGCAATGCACTCAGCTACATTCTGTGCGTGCGTACCAAGCTCAAGATGCTGTAGTTTGACACAAGCCGGCGTATCGCAAGAATGCCTTAGAACTCGATCGATCTGAGCCCCGCAAGTCGGACAGGGCACTTGAGTATCGAAGCTTTGCGCTGCTATTATAGATTTCATGGCTGAAGCAGCTCTTCCAACTTATCGAACTTCAGCAGCTGTTCTCGAGAAGCAGAAGGGCTCCGGCGTCGCGCTGATCGGCTGGACGGTTCTTCGAACGATGTTGATCGCGCCACCGATGATCGCTGTCGGCGTGGAAACGAAGAAGGCCTTCATGGGAGCCGCGTTCGCTTCCGTTCTTATCAGCACCTTCACCTTGCTTCGCATCTTCAATGCTCGAGCTACAGGTTTTGCTGGTCAGTGTCGGCTGCCTTCAAGCCGCCGTACGCGAAGATGATCGGCAGGCTCGGCCACACCACGCCGAGGAAGATCGCGATCACGAATCGGTAGACCACGTTGACCACAAACGGTGTCGGACCTTCTGCGAGAACGACTTCGGTCCGCTGGCTCTTCTTGATGAGGAACCACACGTAGCAGATGGTCGCGACGAGCCCGCCGATGATGAGGTAGTAGCTGCCGATCGCGTAGGCCACGAGGATGCTCGCGGCGAACATGACGACGATCTGAACGACGAGGCCTAGCATGCCTGCCGTTCTACTACGTCGGTCCGACGTTGTGCGAGATCAAGCTCGGGCGGCTGAGACCCGAGTCGAACGAACCTTCGGCTTCACGGCCGAACCATCCTTGACATCGTCTTTCGGCTCGCCGTCGTCGTCTTCCTCTTCAGGATCGTCGCCATCGATCCGCTGAGCCAAGATCTCGGCGACATCTTCACGGAACGTCTCTGGCGCATCCGGCAAGAGGACTTCCAAGAACTCGTCGAACAGGCTGTTGTTGAGCAGCTCGACCATCGCAGGAACCGGGATCCCCTGCGTGACCACGACACCCATCGCTTGCATGATCCCGTCGGCGACGAGAACTGGTGTTGCGCCTTGCACGATCTTCGGATTCTGTTGCAGCCCGAAGATGAAGAACGCAACGCCTTGACGCAGCTGGGTGACCTCACCGAGGAACGGACCGAACCAGTCCTCGTCGGTGCGACCGTGGCGCAGCGGTTGGCCATTCGGGCTCGCCTGCTGCGGCTGCTGAGGCTGTTGAACCTGCTGAGGCTGCTGCTCTGGCTGATGCGATGTCGAGTCGCTCCACCTTCCATCACCGTTCGCACCAGCTCTACCTGCGAGCTGTGTTGGTTGCGCGGGCTGCTCGGCGACTCCGTTGGTCTGTCGAGCCTTCTGCCACGCATCGAACGCGGCACTACCCGCTGGCGGACTGCCGAGTCCCGACGACTGCTGAACCGGGATCGGTCGAGGCCGAGGAGCCGGCTGTTCTTGAATCGGAACCGGCATGTTGTGGATGCGCGCGATCTCGGTCTGCGCCTGAGCTTGGATCGCGTCACGCTGCGCCGTCACCGTTGCGATCTGCGCCTGAGCCTGCTGCGTGACCTGGCCTTCCTTGCTCTTGGTCACGACGTAGCGCTCGAAGGCTTCCTTCGCCGAGGTGATTCCTTCACGAATCAATCCCGGGATCTCGCTGCCACCCTGGTTCATCTGCAGCGCATTCTCGAGCACCTTCTGCTGCATCTCGACGACGCCTGTGTAGACGCGGGCGACCTTGTCGCCGATCGAGTCGACACCCGAGGAAGAATCCTTCTGCATCTGGATGACGTCCTTGGGCGACATCATGAACAGCTGCATCTTCTCGACAGCTTTGCTCGACTCGCGTGCGATCTCCTTCATCGCTTCGGTCGAGTTTCGCGACTGCTCGATCATCAGCTGGATCATCGGGCTGTTCTGCTGGCTCGCCTGCTGCTGTTGAAGCATCATCTCGCGCATCGCCTGGATCTGCTGGTCCGCTTTCGCCGCAGACGCTGCGATTGCTTCTTTGAGATCGCGTTCGCGACGCTCGGCTTCGCGTTCGCGTTTCTCTTCAGCGAGCCGCAACTCCATCAGCCGATTGCTCTCCTTGATCGCTTCCAGCTCCGGGTTCCTATTGTTCGCCGGGCCGTTTGTGATCAGCGCCGCCATCTCGGCGAGCTTCTGCTCGAGCCGCTGTACCGCCGCTGCGTTTGCGGCCTTCTCGCGCTCGAGGTTCGCCGCGTGCTGCATCTGCAGAGCTTCGCTACGGGCTCGTGCAGCTTCGGCCTCGGCAGCAGTCAGCCGATCTTCGAGCCGTCGCCGCTCGGCGTCGGCCGGGGTGTAGCCCTGGTATCCGTAGCCGTAGCCGTTCTGAGGCTGCGGCTGCTGCGGCGGCGGTGGCGGCTGAAACATGATTCCGCCCGAGGGCAGCCCGGTTGGAAATTGCATGTGGTGGGATACCTGCTGAGGCTGAGGCTGTTGTGGTTGTGGTGGCAGCAACGACGCGGCGACGAGATCGGGCCGCGCCGCGCCTTGTAGTGGAGGGGGGATCCGCTCTGGGAAGTCGGCGGTGTTCCAAAACGGCTTCCATTTCAACGCGATCGGCTTCGGCAGCGTCGAGTCGGTGACGTCGATGACGTACATACCGCCGCCGGCCCAGCTCGTAACCAGCCAGCCCTGATCAATAGCGAGCACTTCCGCTTTCTACCAGCCAACACCGGCTTCGCCGCTCTCGCCGATCGGCAGTGGGATGTTGCTGAACAGGCCATTCTTGACCTTGGCGATCCGTACGGTCAGCGGCTCGACCATCTGTTCGAGAATCGAGACGTCGAGCGTTTGCTGCGGTGGTGGAAGCTTGGCCATAGACAAGGATCAGACTAGTGCTTGCGACTCAGGATATCAAATCTAGCGAGATCAAATTTGATATTTTGATTGACCAGCTCTAAGGTTCCGACATGGCCTTCGGGTTTCGGTCCACGCTTCAGAAGCTCAAGGAGTGGCTAAGCAGCAATAGGTACAAGGGTGTCGATCCCGAACGGATCGCGATAAGAACTCAAGGTTGCTGGTCTTGTGTCCACTTCTCGACGGAGAAAGCTCAGAATCTCTGGTGGGACGAAGCCCGTCAGAAGCTACTGCAGAAGGGCATCACACTCGCTTTGTCTACACCGCTTGGCGAGAAGGACCTGAAGGTCTTGGCGATCCGCAAAGGCGCCCCGCAGATGGATGCCCAGATGACCGCTCAGCAGTGGGGCTGCTGCAAGGTGGGTATCAAGGCCGACGGAACGCCGGTCGACAATTTCGTCGCGAGCACTTTTCTCTGCAGGATGTGGACAGGGGCTCAGGGCGCCTCGGTCGCGCGCGAAGGCGCCGCATCGGATCGGCTACCGGAGGAAGAGCTGGCTCGAATCCACGAGAAGAAGGTCGAGTGAAGCAAACTTAGTCCCCGGCATGTATACGCCAATCCTCTACAGCCTGATCGCAGCGAGCCTGCACTACCTCGGATCGAGGGCTGTGATTACGCGTTGGCTTTGGAGCCGTTATCCATCCTGGCTCGCGAGCTGGACCAGCTGTGCCAGCTGCTCAGGATTCTGGTTCGGGCTCGCCATCGCGCTCGTGCTGGGTCGCAGGTACGAGCTGACCTACATGGGGCTCGACGGGCTCGATCCACTGACTCCTCTCGTCGTCGCGTTCTGTTCGGTTGCCGCGACACCGATCGTTGCCGGCTTGATGCACTGGGGGTTCTACCAAATCGGCGACGTCGCGCCAGTACAGGACGAAGATGCCACGACACCACCGGGGAATGGGCCTTAGACGAAAAACGCCGGACGCGTCGTACTTCGTGATGCTCCGCGATTACGAGCGCACGCTGCTACGAGACGCGCTCGCACTTCACGAAGGCGATCCAGTAGTCGTCGCGCAGATGTTCGAGGTCACTCCGGTGTTCATTCGTCGACGGCTGCAGGCGCTCGGTGTTCCCTACGAGATGGTGAAGAGGCCCAAACCGAATGCGAAACCTGGTGACGAGCATAATCCCGCCGAAGGGTCGACTCCTGATTCGAATCTCTCCGCCGATGTCGCTTCAGGAGAAGCCGATCGCGCTGACACCTTGGAAGCAGGGGCTGTCGATCGTCGAGATTGATGCGAGCACCGTCTACGTTCAGAACGTCTCTGATCGAGTCATGCCGATCTTGTTCTTCGTCGGAGATCAGAACTTCAACCTCGGTTTCATCGGAACCATCGCGCGAATCACCAAGCTGCTCAGCTAGAAAAGGAAAACCAATGCCGGCTTCCGTCACACTACCGCTCGAAGAACTCGACATGATGCGCAAGGCGTCCGAAGAGAAGGACGTCCAGATCACGCAGCTCAAGCAAGATCTGCTCGAGGCGAAGATGAGCGATCAGATGGGATCGATCGCACCGATGGCCAAGCTCTGCCGTCACACGATGGAGATCGTTACGTTCGCCGTCGGGAATCTATCGCCCGAGATCATCAAGCGCTGGCCATATCAAGCGCTGCGTGAAGTCGCGACAAGGCTCGCTCTACTTCCCGACTACAGTATCAACGACGGCGATCTCGCAGCCGAGCTGTTGAAGTTCGCCGCCGAGTGCGAACGTTGGGAGGCTCGACGGAAGAGCGAGCCCGAGAAGTACGTTCCGCCGCCGCCTGGTCGTGACGATCACGGTCGCTACGTCGACGACAAAGGCAATGTGATCGGTGCTCCGGTTGCGCAGCTCGAAGCGATGAAGCAGATCAACGCGACACCAGGAAGCACGCTACCAGCAATCGGTAATCCGCCAGTCATCGGTCTCGCGCGTGAAGGCGTTGCGACTCCGACTCCAGACGATCCCAGCGCTGCATAGTAAAGTTGCGGACCAGATCAGCAGTGTGATAGATAATCGAACAAGGTCGTAGACGGTTCGACGGCCGGAACTTCGACCCTAGGCACCGCAAGCCTCAGACGGCCTTGGCCCCCCAAGGAACAGCTTGCGGTGCCCTCGCGCCTTTCGGTTCGAACTTGAGGTAGTATCGTCCTCATGCACTTTCCGGTGTCGGCTCAGCCACGAATCAACGCGCCTCAAGACGTGTTGCCTGGGATGCCTGCGGTGCAGCACAACGCGCCGATCCAGACGATGTCTCAGGTCGCAGCTCTGCAGCAGTTCGGCTGTGCCGGTTGCATCGGAGTCGGCGACGCGAGCTTCGGTGCGGATCCGAGCTTGACGGCTGCGAAGGCGTGGCCGACGTGGGTGAAGATCGGGCTGGTCTTAGGTGTCGTGACGCTCGGGCTCGTCACGTTCCACTACGTCTCGAGGTAGCTTATGGCCAAGGTCGATAAGGACGTCGGACCTTCGTGGTAGCGTTTTCTAGCGAGACGTATGGTGTGACCGGTTAACCCTCAAGTTGCTTTGGGGCTGTACGTCTCGCATTCACTACCCGCTGGCTTCGTCCTGAGCGATCTGAGTAGCAGCCTTGTCGAACCAGAATCGACTGGTCTCTAGATAGTTCTTGGCCGCATCGATCAAGTCAGGCTTGTCGAGAAATCCTAACGTCGGGTTGCATCCGTTGCAGAGCAATCCTCGAAGCATTCCGTTGTAGTGATCGTGGTCCATCGCAAATTTCCTTCGAAATTGCGACTCGTGCTTACGACAGATGCCACATCTACCTTTCTGCCGATGAGCCATCTCCAGCCGAGTTTCATCTCGATCACCAGAGCCGTATCGAATGATGCGTGCGGTCCAACCGATGTAGCGATCACGATCCTGTGTCGTGATCATACTTGTCGGTAAACAGAACAAGCAGCGCTTGAGCCGTTTGTCGATGTATAACGCGGCCCTTCGATCACTGCCGCAGATCTTACAATCATGCCATCCGTACAAGACTGGCATGATCTTCGACGGTCCTTGTAGATACGGAATCACTTCGACACTCCAAGCTCATCGAGCGTGATCTCGCGTTTGCCTGTCACCACGCGCGTATCGTTGGTGAGCTTCAGAACCTCTTCGAGAGAGGCCTCATCGCCTAGAAGACTGCGAGCCGAGTCCAGCTCAGCTACGAAAGGTCCATACGGGATGTTGTTGTCGCGATGGTATTTGTACCTCTGCCAAGCTGCACTCTCAGCTGTATCGAACGTTCCGATGGTGAAAACGCCACCATCGACTGTTCGAGCTTCGGCGCGAAAGCCCTTCCCGTTGGGATACACACCAACGAAGCCTGATCGACCTTTCGAGCTGTGATGGAGCTTCGTCGTGTCGATCACGACAGCCAGCGGGTCAACGATCTTGCCCTGCGTCTCGAGCCGTCTGAAGGCGATTTGGTACTCTGGACCGAGCAGCGCTACATCTCCACGCGCTGCAGCGAATCCTAAACGGAAAATAATCTGCTTGAACGCGGTCTTAGGTGGCATTTCGGTGATACGAGCCGCCTCACAGACCAGTCTCCACAGGTTACCAGGGATTTCGACCTTAAGTACGTGCCCAGGATCTGGTATTTCGTCTGGCATCGGATCTGGTTACTACGATCGCAGATGGTGTCTTTCAACTAAAAACCGCTGGTAACGTAAGTTCTACAAACAATGTGATCAGCTAGTTATATGTTAGTTTACATTACAGATAATTATGCACGAGTAAAACGTCCTTGTAATACTCTCTAACTATTTATG
>VFSW01002292.1_pt1 | contig 28948 bp, 39 predicted proteins | sample 5358111 | NCBI WGS metagenome assembly VFSW01 (sample SAMN11554181, study PRJNA540505) | mine drainage metagenome | isolation source: sediment from site ElyBrook_90M | place: USA: Ely Copper Mine, Vershire, VT | collected 2017 | reverse complement strand
GAATATACGACATTTTATGAGACATATCCTGGTTCCGCACTGCCGTTGGGACTTAAGGTTGAGCCAGGAGACAGGATATATGCAGGCATATCCCTGATCAGTGCCAAGGCGGATTTATGGCGCATAACTATGCAGGACCTATCAAGAGGAGAATCTGCATCGCGTATCGTGCAGTATAACGGCGCAGACAATACTGCAGAATGGATAGTGGAACACACTACACAATTCCTGGATACCGGACTTGCTGACTTTAACGTGGCGAAATTCGGCAATACCTCGGCCTCTGTCTTCGGCGTTGCACATGAATTGCAATCGCTTAGATATACGCCCTATTCTATGATTGGCGCAGAGGTCAAGCCTATGGCCGTAACATCTGGCCTGTCAGGCAATGGTTCTTTCTCAGTGTATTTTGACGGCTGATAATCTAAAGGTATGCATCCTAGAAGTTGACGCCGCGGATCAGTGCACGGTTTGCCGCCTTTTGCCGAATTCTTTCTGCAATACTGTCGCGTCTTAGGGCTGCCCCTTGTTAACTTCCTTCTCTTTGCACCTTATTACGCGGTTACCTATCCTGCATAAGCGATTGAATAACCTGTAGCATGTATACGGTTCCGGTTTCTCTGTCAGTATCGCAGGTCATGCTCTTTATGCGGCCCGTGTGCGTATTTGTAAGCTTGACGTGGCCGCCAGTGCTATGCTCAACTTCTACACCGCACAGCTCAAGCGCATCCTCGAATTCCTTCCTTTTTATAGTGCCATTGCGCATTTTTATAAGTGCATACAGTGCTTCAGGACTTCTCTTGCCATCCCCCATCTTTTTGAGCGTTTTGACCAACGACATCTGCTTTCCGCGTGCGAAAGGAAGGCTAATGTGCTCTTCATCGTTGCCGCAAGCACGCGTCTGCAGATCTGCATCTTCAAGGGCATCTGCTGCTTCAGCAGCCAAGCCTTCTGACCTTGTCTTGACCTTATCCTTTCTTATGCCTGATTCATGTTTATGGCTTGCTGTTGCACCTACACTGATTCTAGGCCTTGGCATGCACGCACGGTCTGCAGATAGATTCCACGAATTGACATTTGCCAGCACGGCATTAAGCGCCAACTTTATCTGCACCATTCCGGTAAGCGCCTTCTCGCGCCTCTCCTTGCCCAGTCTTGGCAGCTTCCATGCCCTGGCACACTTCGCGCGCTCAAGCGCAATCTCCAGAATGTTGGTCTGGTTCCTTGTCAGTCTGAACGGACTGGAGTCAAGTGTATCTCCGATCCTGAGCGCCTTTCTCAGGCTCTCTTCGCGCTCGCATATCTCTACTCTAAGACTCTTTCCCTCAGCGTTATCCTTCGATATTCTAAGCAACATAAGATCAATGCCTCTCTGATTCCGGAAGTATCCTGAACATCGATATCAAGTCCTGGCTATCATCGTCCGATATAAAACCTGCACTTTTCCAGCTTTTTACTAATCCAACAAAGTTGTTTCTATCTATCGCTTTTGGATTATAAACATCTATTCTGGAGCGCGGATATGGATCTATAAGCATCCCTTTTCCGGACATGGACACCATTATGTTGTCGGAGTGGAGGTCGCCGTGCGCCTGACCGTGTGCATGTACTGTTAAGAGTATATTGCCTATCTGCCTGACTACGTCTGGTACCAGTATGCGTAGATCCAAGTCAGTTATAGCTATACTAGATTCGTCTAGATATCTGTATCCGCATATGCATTCACCCAACGTATATCCCTCTATGAATTCGGAAAAATAACCTAATAGCTGATTATTACCATTCTTGATTGGTGTGATTGGCTTCGGAAACCCGCCCTTGTTGATATCATGCAACGAAACTAGAGCAGAATACTCCTCGGCCAGTAAGCGTGCGCTTAACATACTAATACTGGCATGCCCCGCTGGCATTGCCTCTTTGAGGTCTTCCCTCGAGGTCTTCAGGAAGAGCCTATGCACGCCGTCGCCTATCCCTTCCAGCTCCCTTCTGAAATCTTCTACAGTATAAATGCGCAGAATCTTTGCGCCTGCTGGTTTGGGTTTGGTGATTGCCGGCATAATCTCGCCTATCTGTACCTCTCGCGCCTTGCTGCCTCCCTTAACGTCTCCTTTGTCAGCCCGTGGTTCTTGACGCGGAGTTCAAGAAGCCTGCAGTATGCAGTATTCTCTCCGTCGTCAGCTGAGGCAATAAGCTCTTCCTTTGCATATAAGAAGTGCACCAGCGCCTGTTCGTTGTTGCGCGAGGCGAGGAAGTTGTCGACGGCAGCAAGATAGCATGCAGCCCTGTCGCAGTGCAGCTGTGCATCGGCAGCAGACATCAGGAAGCCCTTTGCAGCCTTGCCGTACATCCTCTCGGCGCGCTGTCTGTCCAATGACCTTACAGCCGACTCGCCGGCAGATGCGTATGCAAGTGATGACTCGTAATGGTTTCCTTCGGACATAAGCTGAACTGCCCTCTCCTCCCAGTCTGCCGACGCCCTCCCGTAAAGCTCCCTGGATCTGGCAGGCATCTCCGCCCTGTACGCGCATGCAGCGGCATGGCTGAGGAACTCTCCCTTAAATCCTTTTGCCGCAATCTCGGCCATGCGCTCGAACGAGGCAGATTCAGCCGCATTTCTGGCTATTGGATCAGGTTTAGCCACTCTTTTTGCCATGATAACCATTAGTATCCGACATACCGCACTATTGCGTCTTTCCCGAATCCAGTGCGGCCTTTATCTTCTTCACGGCGTCATTCGCCCCAAGTGCGATAGTACCAAACAACCCTGCGGCAAGCACGGATGCCAGGCCAGAGAAGACAAAGGCATTTGAGTGCAGATTAGTGGCGGCAAGATAGTAGCTTGCGACGCCTGCAGGCGGCAGAAATGCCGTCGTAAATGCAGCTCTCACCTGCCTCCAGTCCCTAAGCTCAGACCTTAGCGCATTTACCCTCGCCTTCTCAGTTCCCGCATTCTCAACTGGGACTCTTCCATGCACGTTAGACTCTAGCACTCTAAAATTTGCCATATTTTTCACCTGCTAACTATACGCTTTTCTCATATATAAATCTAAGTGTCCAGAGCAATTCTTTAACTTTTCCTGTTATATTGGAACATGGCAGGATTAGGGGGTCTGGCCAGTCAGTCGCATCAGAGAGCTGTACATCTCTTCGGGCATGCGCCGTAGTCTGTACTGCAGCTCTGCCTTCGCAGACATAAGCCCAGTGTGACCTTTTGAATCCTTTATTATGCTGAGCACCTTCTGCGATGCGGCGTCCATCATTGACTTTACATCATTTGTAAGCGCGCCGGCCATGCCGTCTGCTTCGTTTATTGGCAGGATCTTCCCCAGCTCAGCGCAGGATTCGTATATCTGCGATATGTGCTCGTAGAGCATGCCAGGTATGTCGCGCATCAGCCCTTCACTGACAAGCTGATGGAACGAGTCTATGGCTCCCGGGGAGCCCATTCTCGCAACTATAGGTATGCTTAACCTGCGCTCTCCCCTATATACCATGTCACCGAGCATCTGGGTTCCGGACGTGAAGTCTATCACCCTCCTTGACCTCTTAAGCTCAAGCCATTTCTCTGCGAATGCGACTGACATCTCCTTTCCGTGGTTGTATGCAGCATTGCGCACGTCGTTAGTCCCTGATATTATCCTTCCGCCAGGCGGCGCAGGGGTCTTAGCGCAGGATGGAGCGGCCTTTGACGCATCCGAATCGCTTTTTATCAGATAAAATCCGTTTGGATTCTTGATAGCGGTGTGCATGTGCGTGCCTCAATCGAATTCTTTGATATAGCAGGATACTTTTTTCCTATATAAATCTGCTTGACTTCTGCTTGCTACTGCTTCAATCTGTCAACGTAGTCGTTCATGCCCTTCAATATTCTATCGAAATTGCTCTGCAGTTCCTTGAACGCCTTATCAAGATCTGCTACAGTGCGCGCCCTGTCTATATTGCTTATAGCCACTGCTGTCGCCTGCTCCAGCCTCCACCTCGTATTATTGGTTATGCGGTCTGCGCCGCTTGCAGCCCTCCTTGATGTCACTGTGATACTCCTTCTCCAATAAGATAGGGCAAGATTGTCCATCAGACCACCGAATGCCTTGGGTATTCCCATTGGTATTGCAGCCTTTGCAATGTGCTCGAACTTCCCTATAATGCCAGGTATTCCGGAAAATTCGTCTCCCTTGCCCTTTGCGACCCTCCTGTAAAGAACGTCGCCCCTAAGCGCCCTTTCCTCATTGATATTTACCACATCGCTGTTGCGCCTAAGCTCCCTGAGCTTCTTATCGAATGCGTATTTGATTCTTTGGCCTGATGCGGCTGCCGTCTCCTTCATTATCCTTGTCCTCTGATCCTTCCATTCAGACTCGAGCATGTGATAGTCCTCTGGACCTATGGCTCTCTTCTCCTCGGCCATGCCGCCAGGCAGAATCTTGAAGCCCTTTTGATTACGTACAGCAGAACCCATATTGCCACCATTCTTTTGTGCAATCATACGTTTGCACGTTCAGATATTTATAGATTTAGATTTGGCGTCCTTTCCCGCTATTTTTTGAGGGCTTCCCTTATCGGCGCTTCAAGCGCGTCGATTCTCTTCAGTAATGCGCTTGCCTTTACTGCGATGTGGACATCGTCTTCAGAATTAGCCTCCTTTAACAGGGGAATAAGGAGCGTCTTTGCATCGGCATGCCTTCCTGCATTCACGAGGCGGGTGGCCGCGTTCAGAACGTCCTGCCTGCTGAACATAGCATCTATGTCCCTCTGGCAAGCTTCGTACTGATGCATTACCATCAAACCGTCTCTTCCCAATATTATATCATATGAACAGATATTTAAACCTGGAGTTAATGCATAACCCGGTTTTAATATTGCTGCAGCTGAAAAATCGCAGATATGTCGTCGTAAATTATGTTGGCTGCTTTCCTGGATTAATGCAGTGCAGTGCAAGCTGCGCAGCCATCCATGTCCAACTTCAAAAAGGAAAAGTTTAAATATCATAATGGTTCATGCTTTATTTAGTGTTTACAGTGGCTAGCAGAATTGCAGGTATGCATGACATGAAGTTCATGACATCATTGCTAGTCATAGGTATATGGGCTTCAGCAAATTATTGCCCTATATCGGTTGCATAAGAGCATAACACAATCTAACTTTTTCAAAGGTGCTCTGGATGCAACAAAACGATATCACTAGGAACAAGAATTTAGGTCTAAAGGTTACTGACAAGGAGATCACGATTCTGTACGAGATAGGCCTTGACCTTATCCCTACTGCCACCGAGCTTGTGGAGAACATATCTATGAAATATGCGGTATCGCAGAGCGGCATATGGTACACGCTTAAGAAGCTGAAGTTCGAGGGTCTCATAGACTTCGCCGAGAAGGGAGAGGAGCACAGGCCCCTTGCGCTTACTGAACTCGGCACGCACGTGATAAGGAGCAGGATAATAGACGTGCAGAACAGGCAGTATCATTATGTTGTAGGGGTTGAGGTTAAGCCAATTGCGGCAGGTGTATAATATGGTGGCAAAAACAATACAGGTTGAGAATGTAGATGAACATCTGCCCAAGCTTCTAAGGGGCGCGGATGATGAGAGTCAGTGCGTGCGGCAGATGAGGAACGCAGTGCTTGGCAATGACCTTGATGGAATAGCAAGGCTGTCAAAATCAGCTGGCAGGAAATTAATGACAGAGATGCTCTGGCTGGCAGCAAGCTCCGTTGTATGCAACCCTGAGACGATAATAAAGCTTATTGACAATGGCGCTGATGTGAGGGATGTGGATGGGACAGGAAGGACACTGGTTCACGAGGCAGCATCGTGGCTTAACTTTGCTGCCCTTGAACCTCTGGTAAAGGCGGGGGTGCCTGTGGACTCTGAGGATCACAGCCTGCGTACAGCCCTGATAGAGGTGGTAAACATGCGCCACACGGACAAGATAGGACTGTACCGCACAGTAAAGACCCTTAAGGGTCTGAACAGCGATGTAGGCCATACGGACAAGTGGAGAAGGGATGCAGCATTCTATGCAAAGCTGAACGGGAACGGCGGCGTATCCAACCTTGTCGAACATAATGCCTGATAAACAAGCATGAGAACCGATACCATGATCACAAAACAATTCACGCCTGAATGGAGCAGCAAGCCCATAAACATGTCCTCTTTCCTTCAGGATATGACGCAGCTGAGACGCAGGGGCGAGATGGACAATGCAGTCTCTAAGCTCGTGCGTTCAGGAAACTCAGAAGCAAAGGCAGGCAACCACGAGAATGCGGCGCTCTTCTTCGGCGAAGCTGGAAGGGTACTCATGCATTCGGGCGAAAAGGAGGAGAGAGACAGGGCAGGTGTGCTTCTCGGACAGGGGGCGCAGGAATATGAGAATGCGGCAAAAGATGTAATACTGAATAAGGAAGGCGATGCGGTAGAGTCGCCGCACGACGTCGCTGTTCTCTATAGCGCAGCTGCAAGGCTCTATAAGATGTCTGCAGTTGAAGAAGACCTGAACGACAGTGCGCGGTGTTTCCAGCTCGCTGCAACTTTCTTCAAGAGCGCTGCACAGCTCTCGGAAGCTGCGGCAAGGCCGAAAGAGAGGACAGAGGCGCTGTGGCTTCTGCATGCAGAAGCAAATCTCTCGTATTCGACTGCCATAATGTCTAGGGGAAGCCTGTCGGTAGACGACCTTGTCAGAATTGCGAACGTAATGGAGACTGCATCGGACAGCTATGCAAGGATATGGGATTATGACGCAAAATCGCTGCTCTGCCTGTCAAAGGCAATAAACGCTATAAAGCAGTGCAACCCCATGGGAGACGAAGAGAAAAGCATGCTTATGAGGCTGCTTCAGAAGCAGGAGTCTAGGGCACTCGAATTCGACGACATAACTGCAGCCGCAGAGGCGGTGCTCGACCAGAACTATTACGGGCGGGAAAAGGGAGCGCAGGGATGAGCACATGATCAAGGAAACATATGTATGCACTGCGAACGTCGGTTCAAGCAGGTCGGAGTGGAAGGAATGCAGGACGGAAGTTGACTCTCGCAGCGCATTGATGCATCACCAGGCAGTACTCCACCCAAGTCTGACGCTTGTAGAGAAGAGGGAGCTATTCGAGGTAAGGCGGGAGGAGGCAGACGGCATGACAGTCAAAAATGACGCGCTGGGAAATGCACGCAGGGACTGAAGGATATTTATTGCTGCCCTGTATGTGCACATAATGGTCAGTTGATAGTCACGTTTATAAGTTTTTTATGAAAAGAATCAGGGGTGTGTTGTATAAGACTTGATGGAAGGCGCGTGCTTGTTGTTGGAGTTGGATCAGGGCTGGGGCCTGCAACAGTCTACCTGCTCCTTAAGGACGGAGCGAGGGTGGTAATGGCCGCAAGGACAAAGGACAGGCTCGATAAGTTGAAGTCGGATCTCAAGGGATATGGAAGCGTGGAATATGTCACTGGGGACGCATCCACTCTGGACGGGGCAGGAGGCATAGTGGATGGCGCGGCAAAGATACTTGGAGGCATTGACGACCTGATATTGCTGGCAGGAAATTACATGGACACGCCCATTGCGGATCTGAATGAGGATGGATTAAACGCAATGGTTGACGCAAACCTCAAGGCTCCGTTGTACACGATAAGGCATGCGCTTAGATACCTGAAGGGGAACGCCTCGATAGTGATGGTGTCCGCGGTATTCGGCACATATGCATCGAGTTCCGGTAACGTAGCGTACTCTGCAACTAAGGCAGGCGTTGCCAAGGCGACAGAGGTGCTTGCAAACGAGCTTATAAGCAGGAAGATACGGGTCAACGCAGTGGCGCCGCGAGCAATGAGGCATGACTTCGCAGTCGGCCGCGATTGGAGGAATGAGAGGGCGCTCGGGGACAAGGACTGCCCTCCTGAGGATGTAGCAAGCGCAATAGTCTGGCTGATAACAGAGGAGTCCTCATGGATCAACGGAGCAGTGATACCTCTTGACGGAGGCAAGAAGAAGTAGGCGATCAGCTGCGCGACTTCAGCGCTGCTATGCCGCCCCTTAGGCTGTAGGATATTATGCCCAGCTCTGCCAGCGCCTTTGCAAACCTCAATGAAGTATTGCCGTGCGGACATACAAGCACTGCGTTTCCATACTTCAATCCATACTGCGACGACAGGCTGGAATCCTTGTAGTCAAACGCTATCGCCCTGGCCTCATTGAAGTCTATAGGGCATATCGCGTCCTCGGCGCCGAACACCTCCCTGACAAACTCGAGGTCAGACGGCCCATTCATGAACACGTATATCCTGCTTCCGCCCTTCACCAGCTCAATGGCCTCCTCGTAACTTATCTCTATTTCGTATTTCATATGATCCAGCCAAATGCAATTGAAAGCGCGAGGGTGATTATTGCAACGCCTGCAATGAATAGGTAGAGCTTTGTCTTTGACTGGCGCTGTCTTACCGCGCCGAAGCTGCCTGGATCAGCGTATTTTATCTGCTCCTTCTCGCCTATGCTGTAATCGCCCTCTATGCGGCCAGGATTGTTAGGCATGGGGATATTATGAGTTGCATGTTATAAATAATTTGGCATTTGATGCCGCATTTGCAGATTCTGTTCCTGTTTATAAATCTTTATTGCCGAATCCAATCATGAACAAAATCCGGCCTATTCTTGAACTCACAAGGATAGAGCATAGCGTAATGCTTGTCATAGCTGTGATTGCGGCCGAGTTGATATCTGGCGGCCTGCCAGGCGCTGCAGTCCTCATACTCAGCCTTATAACTCCGGTATTCATCAGCATGGGCGCATTTGCCATAAACGACTATTTCGACATAGGCGCAGACAGGGCGAACAGGAGGCTGCGGCCGCTTGTGCGCGGCGACCTCAAGCCCATGGATGCGGTATACGTTACAGTCGCAAGCATGGCAATAGGCATAGCGGCGAGCGCGCTGATAAACGTCTACTGCGTTGCAATAGCCGTATTCTTTGCGGCTGTGTCGCTCCTCTACAGCTACAGGCTCAAAGAGCTGCCCATGGTTGGCAACGCGTATGTAGCATTTGCAATGGCAATACCGTTCATATTCGGCGACTACGCAGTATCAAGCTCGGCAAATCCGGCGATACTCGTCATATTCTCCATGATATTCGTAAGCGGACTGGCAAGGGAGATAAACGGCACTATGAGGGACTTTGCAGGCGACGTCAAGATGAGAAGGGCGATCACGCTGCCTGGCGTGGTAGGGCTGAAGAGGTCTGGCCGCATGGCGCTTCTGCTGTACGCCATAGCGATAATAGTCAGCGCTTACCTGTTCATATTCATGCCGCCTTTCAGGCACAATCTGGTCTACGGCGTCCTGATACTGATATCGGATATGATGCTGCTCTATTCGGGATTGGTGTTTGCGCTGGGCAAAAAAAGATTATATGACAGGGTAAGGAACATATCGCTTGCAGGCATGGCTCTTGCGCTGGTGTGCATACTCATATCCTCTGTTCTTTATATCTGAACTCCTTCCTAAGCAGCACAACCTGCTCCATGACCTCTTCGTAGGTGAAGTTGGTCCTGTTCAGCTTTATGTCCTCGAATATGTTAGCATCGGCCTGCTGATACTTGTCCCCCTTCTTCCTTGGAAGCAGATGGATGTGCAGATGCGGGACAGACCTTCCTGAATAAGGCCCGACCTGCGAGGTTATATCGTATGACTTCTCTGTTGCCTGGTATATCTCGAGCATCTTCGGTATTACGTGCATGAATGCGCCATACAGGTCCTTCGTCTCTGCAGGCGTAAGCTCCAGGATATCCACTATGTGGCGCTTTGGTACAAACAGGCAGTGGCCCATCACCACAGGCCTTATGTCATACAGAACCATGAAGTGCTCTGTCTCGTAGAATATGGTCTTAAGCGTACTTTCGCTGCTGCAGAACGGATCCTGTTGCGCCATGTCATCGCCGCCCTGACTTCGGCCTGTGCTCGAGAATGTGCAGTATAAATGCTATGAGCAGGGCAAACAGCAGTATCAGTACCATTATGAGCACGTATGTGATAAGGGTTATGCTGCTTGAGATCTGCGCAAGCGCGGCAGCCGCCTGCTGCGCAGAGGAATTCGTGGTCAGGACAAAGCTGCCCTGCAGGTTCGAATCCAGCTTCGAGAGGTTAAGCGCAAGAAGGGCTGTGGCATAGGCATTGTCAAGGTATCCTGATGCAAGGGCATTGTCCTTGGAGTTCATTGACGCCTCGCCCAGATAGAAGCTTGACTGTATGCCGAACTGCACAGGCCAGACCCTGCCCTGCGAGATCGCGTTGGAGACAAGGCTTGACGTGTAATTTGCAGTTGTGGAATTGTACACGAGGTCAGCTTTTCCGGAATAGAAGACGCCAGCATAATCCAGGGAGTACAGCGCCGCGCCGTAATAGCCGTTGGCAATGCTGTAGTTTGCCGCCTGCATATACAGGCCGGCAGTGCCGAACTTTCCCTTTGCATGAAGGTATCCGCTCTCGGCCGATGCCCCTAACCTTGGCGACAGGGATACGTAGTTGCCCCCGATTGCCGATGATGCATTGAACAGGTAGCTTGAAGCTGCGCACCACGAGTATGCGGGTGCAGCTGAGTACAATGATTCAAGGACATCATCGCTTGTCTGCGACGCATTGAGATCGCCATATGCCTGTGCCAGCGTAATCTGCGCCCACGACCTCCTGGCCTCTGCGCTTATCACGTATTCGTAGTTCAGGTCGGTTAGCTGCGGCTCAATTCCTGACATGTTGCAGTACGCGGATATGTTGTACAGGATGCCCGATGCGGTTGAAGAATTGGAATTGCGGTAGTTGGCAAAGACGAATGCTGTCGGATACTCCACAAACGCAAGGTCTGCTCCAGTATAAAGATAGCCCTTTGCAGCAAGCACCCTGTACTGCGAGAGCTGGCTGCTGAGCTGGCTCTTTGCGCTTCCGAACCTGCTGCCGTTTATCGCGCCTATCTCCTGCGAGGTGAGATTGAATGTCATGTTCACAAGCCCCCTGAACGTGCTGAAGTTGCACGACTGGCACGCATCGCTTGCATTGGGCAGAAGTGAGGGATGATAGTCCGTGGTAATGTTGTAATCGAGGTACGCAGGGAGCACCCCGCCAAAAGCGTACTCTATCGCCTGCTGGACGTTTTTGACCTCCTTCACAGGAATCCCATACGTCTGCTGCGAGAGATAGTAGAGGGTATATTGGAAGCTGCTGTTGTCAACGTACGGAACAAGGATAAATCTGGATCCGCCGAGCTTTGCCGCCTGCACCTTGTTGAATACTCCGCCAACCGGGCCGACGCCGCCCGACGAGTTTATGGTGCCTGTCACAGTGAAGTTGGGGCTGAGCGGCTCATGCTTTAGCGCAGAGATGGTGATGAGCGTGAATGCAAGCCCTGCGCTTGGCCCGGAGATGTTCGAGCTCTCGCTCTCTATAGTGAAATTTACGTTGTACATGCTCTCGTCGAGCTTCAGGTATGACATGGCATAGGCGACTGCGGTGTCTGCTGACTGCACTGTATCGTTGCCCACAGTCCCGCCCATTGCACTTACAGTTATTGTGCCGTTGCCGGCAGTGACATTGGCGTATATCTGCGTCAGGACTCCGCGGTCTATGTCAGAGATAACTGCAGGCGCGCTTATGTGCGCGGTATAGGCGAACGCAGGCGAGGAGAGCAGAAGCAGCAAAACCACTACGAATCTGAACTGGTTCATGAAGGTTATTTGCAGGTAAAGGTTTAAAATGTTATTTAAAATCGCACATCCTTTTTTGCACTCCTTCGTCTTTGCGCGCCTTTACTTCGTTGAAGATGTCAACAATACCGAAGACGCCGTCGTATCCAGGAACCACGTTTGCCCTGTCTTCGCGTATTATATTTATGGCCTTTGCGAACCCTGCGTCAACTTCGGCAATCCGGCCTACATCTGCTTTCAGAAGGACATTGAACTCTGTTCCGAACTTCTGTATCATCTTGAAGTACGTGCTCTTTACGTATGCAGTGGTGGCGGATTTCTTTGAGACGTAAGCTATTACCTCAATAAGCGGTATCGCATGCACGTACGGGACAGCACCTGCCGGCCTGGCCCCTGGCTCCCTGTCAGCAAGATCGTGGACCCTGTGAAGCACGCCTATGGTGAGCCTCTTTCCGCATTTCGGGCATCTGTCGTTGTACTTTGCCGCCTCTTCAGGTGACAGGGATATGCTGCAGTTCCTGTGGCCGTCAAAGTGGTACTTCCCCTCCTCGGGATAGAACTCCACTGTCATACGGATGTCCTTTGACTTTATCTTCCCTATTATGCCTGCGTAATCAGGTTCGGCGCTATCAAAGTCGAATATCACTGCCTCGCGGCCGATCTTCGGAAGCGAATGCGCGTCGCTGCCAGAGAGCATTGCATATTTATCCAGTTTGGATATGGTCCAATTCATCGCAGGATCGCTGCTCAGCCCGGTCTCATACGCATGTATGTGCTTTGCCTGGTCGCCATACGCCTCTTCTATGGAATTGAATCCTGAAAACGCGCCAAGTGCGCCGAACCAGGGAGTCCAAAGGTGCGCAGGAAACACGAATATGCCTTTGTCTATCGAGATAAGGCGCTCTACTAGCTCTGCGGGGCTCAGGCCGTTAAGTATCGAGCGGCCGTCGCTGCCCAGTTCCCCGAACTTTGATAACGAGTCGTTTATCTGTTCGACCACCTCAATGCTAGGGGCAAGCATGCAGTTGTGTATCCTTCTTGTCTTTCCCAGCCTGTCTTTGAATATTGTGCATACCTCTGACCCAAGTATGAATCTGGTGCCTGAAGACGATCCTTTAAGCGCGAATATGCCCTCGCCTTTCTCCCCAAGCTTATCCTTAAGCTCTGCAGCCCACCTCGGATGGGTGAAGTCGCCAGTGGACACTACCTTTATCCCCTTCTCCTTTGCCTCTGCGTCTATGCCCTCAAGGGTAAGCTGCTCGCTGCACGCCATGGCGTATTTCGAGTGGAGGTGAAGGTCGGCTATGTATTCCATCACATCACTTGATTTCACGGAATGAGAAGTCGAGCTGGTAGTCCGGTATACCTAGCTTGATCCCATATGCCCTTACTGCTTCGTACTCTGCAGGCCTGGACCTGTTGACCCTGAATATCTTTCCGGGGAATATTATGTAATGCATTGCATCGTTCAAGTAGTCGACGTACCAGGAGTGGTTGTGGGTGTGGTCTATGCTCCTGCTCAGCAGTTGTGCCTTTTCTTCAGCTTCGTCATCCGGAATCTCCACTACATGCAATGTCCACTGTCTGAGCCATGGCGTCTTATGCGATACGGCCACTTTCTCTGTCCTTGTTTTAATGACCTTGAACTGCCTTAGGATGCCCTTATCCTCCAAGCTCTCCTCTATTATCACGCCTTTGTATACCATGCAGTCACTTTGATTTGGTTACGCCGTTTCTCGGGCATATCCTGTTCAGCATGCACTTGCTGCATATCGGATCCTGCGACTGGCATATCGCCCTTCCATGCGCCTTGAACACGTATGCCATCTTCCTCCAATATTTTCTGTCCACAATGCGCATGAGGTCCTGCTCTATCTCCTCCGGATCCTGCGACTCTGTCAGCCCTAGTCTGTATGCAACCTTTATCACCCAGGTATCTACGGGTATGCCCTCAACTATCCCGTACGCATTTATCAGTATTGTATTTGCAGTCTTTCTTCCTATTCCAGGCAGCTCTGTAAGCTCCTTCATTGTCCTCGGTATCTTCCCTCCGTGCGTATCCATTATCATCCTGCACGCCTTTATCACGTTCTTTGCCTTGTTTCCTGCGAAGCTTACGCTCTTTATGTAATTGGTAAGCCCCTGTTCGTCGGAATTCGCATAGTCCTTGACAGTCTTGTATCTCCTGAATAGCGCTGGAGTCACAGAGTTGACGACCTCATCCCTGGTCTGCGCCGATATTATCGCAGCCACCATAAGGTCGATGTCTGTTTTGAAGTTGAGGTAGTAATGCACGCCGGGATAGCTGCCTATCAGGATCTTGACAACCTCGAGCGCCTTCTTGTCCGGAAGTAGCCTTGCCTGCATGCCCTCACATCTTGTACCCGAGATCCCTCAGCAGCTTCTTTCGTTTTGACTTGTCATCTTCCGACTCGACTCCCTTTGATGAAGATCCGTCAACAACCCCGAGGACGCCCATGCCCTGTTCAGTGGCAGCCACAAGAACCTGCACAGGATTAGCAGTTGAGCAGTATATCCTTACGACCTCTGGGACTGCCTTTATCGCGTTGTTTACATTTATCGGATATGCGCCCTTGAATAAGACTACGAAGGTGTGCCCTGCGCCTATCTCAGTCGCGTTCTGCTCTGCAAGCGCCTTGAGGCCAGCATCGTTGCCCTCGCTCCTTACAAGGCACGGACCGCTTGCTTCAACGAATGCAAGCCCGAACTTTATCCCTGGAGACGACCCTACAAGCGCCTCGTATATGTCCTCCACTGATTTTATGAACCCGGCATGGCCCACTATGACCTGCACGTCGGCATCCTTCCTCATGTCTACGATCTTTATGTCCATGAAATCACGGCTTGAGCCTCACCCTGTCCCTTGGGAAGAGCGAGCACTCCCTTATGTTCTGCGAGTTTGTAATCATCATAGTCAGCCGTTCAAGCCCCAGACTCCACCCTGCGTGGGGCGGAGCGCCCTGCTTGAATGCGTTTATGTAGAAATCAAAGCTCTCGGGATTGAGGCCGTGGCTCTTTATAGACTGCAGGAGTATCTCGGGTATGTGTATCCTCTGCGCGCCGCTTGATACCTCCGTTCCCTTGAAGAGAAGGGCAAAGCTGTTTGACAGCCTCCCGTCCTTTTCATTGGGCATGCTGTAGAAAGCCCTTATGCTTGACGGATACTCCTTCACTACGAGTATGTCCCCGGCTAGCTTGCACAGGGCCGACTCGTGCTCTCGATTGAAGTCCTCTCCGAACTCCATCGGATGCCCGTTCTTGTTAAGAAGCGAGAGCGCCTTTGTGTACGTTATCTCCTTTATCTTGGGTCGGGCAAGCGTGACGTTAAGCGTCTCCAGATCCTTCCCATTCTTCTTGATTATGTCAAGAACTATGTTCTTTACTGTTTTCTTCAGCAACGCTATCGCATCGTTGTGGTCGGCGAATCCCATCTCCGCATCCATCTGCGTTACCTCGTTTAGATGATAGATCGTGTTGTGCTTCTCAGCCCTGAATGCAGGCACAACCATGAACGCCCTGTCTATGCCCCCGACAACCGCAAGCTGCTTGTATAGCTGCGGGGACTGCGCAAGGAACGCTGTCTTCTCAAAGTACTGCACAGTGAAGAGATCTGCGCCGCCCTCGGTAGACTCCTCTACCAAGGCAGGTGTGCGTATCTCCGTGAATCCCTCCTTCAGCATCGTATTCTTGAACGAATTCAGTATCGCCGACTGTATGTTGAATATTGCGGTAGTCTCGAGCCTCCTGAGGTCTATATGCCTGTTGTCAAGACGCACATCTATGTCCGCAGGCACCTTTCCAGTTACCTCGAAGGGTATTGCGGATTCGAGAGGGTTCAGGTTTGTGATCTCTATCGGGGCTATCTCGAAGCCGGTCTTGCTCTCCTTGTTAGCCCTTACCTTCCCCTTTACCATTATCACGCTCTCCTTTGGAAGAGACATCGATTTTATGACGCTGTCCGGAACAAGCCCCTCCTTCCCTATTATCTGGCATATGCCGGTATGGTCGCGCAGAAGTATGAATACTATCTTCCCTATGTTCCTGACCTCGTGGACCCAGCCCGCGACTACTACCTCCTTCCCGTCCATGTCCGGGGCCAGTTCATTTACGTAATGCGTCCTGTAAAGCGTTCGCATAAAAACACCGAATTGAGATTGCATGTTAAAAGCTTTATACCTTTGTTGATGGTATCGGAAGGATATCAGCAGTCCTGTGCATAAGCATGATTACCGCTACTGACATGGTAAGTGCGTCAAAAAGAAGTGGCACTTGATGCTGAAACTATTTTGCCAGAGTTATCTCAATCGAACTAACCTTTGACCGGGTTCCATCCTCGTTTGAGATCTCCTCGGAGTTTATTGCAATAGTGTCCACCTTTGCATCGGTTATGAACCTGTGTCGCGCTATCTCTGCCACGTCCACTGCCCTTGAGATTGAATTGCCCCTAGCCCGTATCTTCACGCTCTTTACGCCGTTGTTGAACTGCGTGACTACTGCAAGTACATAGTTCATTGGCGGCTTCTTTCCCACCAGCACTACATTCTCCGGTATTGAACTCTCGGTCCTAATCTGCTCTTCTTGATATTCTTCTGCCATATTTTCACCTTGCGGTTTGTAAGCGCGAATTCGCGTTGGATAGATACTTATACGGTGCACTATTTATAGTTTCTTATTTGACACGGAAGTCCACGGCCAAAGCAAGGTATAAATATGTCCAGGCATAACGCTAACAATATGATGGCCATTAGAGGGAGTAATGAGGGACTTTTCAGAAGTCTCAGGGACGGAGATCCGTTGCTAGGAGTACTTGACATATTGCGTCAGTTGATCATGCCTGGAAAGGAGAGCGTGCACATGAAGCTCATGGATGAATACAAACAAAAGCTTGAGATGGGGAGCTGCGCAGGCTTTAGGATGCTTGCACACTACGGCTCAGAGCGCGTGCAGATGAGGCTCATCGACGAATTTCCGGAAAAGCTGGATGTAAAGGGTCCGTTTGTAAATGCAGGATGGCTGCTTTTGGAAACGTACGGGAGCGAGGCTATCAGGGCGAGACTAAGGACGGGATATCAGGAAAAACTCAGTGATGTGGAGTGAATGACAGTGAAACTTTCTTTTGAAGTCGGTGCAAAATCGATGCCAGGCATCGGCGTACATCCATATCAGGATAGGTTCCTGAACGGACTTGATGCTATGGAACCGCAACTTCTCTTCGCAGTGGCTGACGGCGTGACACACTCCAGACCTTTGAATAGTGATGGAGGTGTTGCTGCAGGCGCAGCCATAAGCCTTCTAAGGGATGCCGATCCTGAACTAACGCTTGCTGATGCAGTTCGGGGCGTGCACAGAAAAATGCTCGAAATGAAGAGACATGTTCCAATAATAGGAGAAACGACCATTGTGGCTGCGAGGATAACTGGCGATGTGGTCAATATAGTAAATGTAGGCGATTCGCCTGCGCATTTAGTCAGAGATAGCAAGCTCAGGAGACTATATAGGGCGGATCTTGGCTGGGGCGGCTTTTTGTCGCAGACGATGGGCTATGATGAACATGTTAATGTGCATCAAAGCCGCGCAAGATTGCAGCCTGGAGATATACTGGTGCTGGGCTCAGATGGGATAATGAAACACATAAGATCATACATACAGCCACAAGACCCAAAAGAGCGAAAAAGAACCGAAGGCATGTATATTACACGAACAATATTGACTGCGAATGGGATAAGGGAGATTGTCGAAGGCAACAAGTACATTAGCGTTGCTGCGGAGGAGCTGCTGAATGAAGTGTCCTCAAAGAGGCCTGACGCATTTGATGATAAAACTGTGATAATGATACGGGTCAATGAAGGGGATTAGGCAGCAATAATCCTTATGAAGTCCTCTTTATGATGTGACAGCCGAACTAGCGAGTACATCTTTAAATACAAAGACGCTAGGCGCTTAATTGACTCAACAATTTAATAAGTTCATTGAAAACCAGTATTTTCTTGGATTTATCTAAATAAAATAATATCTTAATTATTCTTTTTTCGGATATAGTAAAGATGTAGTTTAATTTGATCACGCTGTCCTTTATTGCACCTTCTGCTCTTGTTATAGGGATTCCTTTCATCTCAGGATTACTGGTTATGCCAGCAACTACAATATTTCCTAGGTTCTGAAACAATACTAACGCCGGTCTCTTTTTAACCCCACTGTCATCAGTAAACGGAATGGTAGTTAATATTACATCTCCGACCTTAGGCATTCTCCCATGCCTCGTCTGCCTTATTGTCCCAAAGTTCCCTCATTTTCTCTTTTTGAGCTTCCATGACAAATTTGTCAAACTCTTCTTTCTCTTTTTCATTTTTTATGAATTCAATAAGATAGGATATTACATCGCTATAAGTCTCCCTACGGTACTTTTTGGCCTTATTAAGTTCTTATACAACAGTTTTTTTTATTTGTATTGTAGTAACGTTATTTTCCATTATATCTGCCTATAGTTAATATATAACAACTTATATATAAACCTTTGTTATGAAATTTTCATAAACACTTATTCTTTCCGTTTTATGATGTGTAAAAGAGATTTATTTTTTGTTCAACGGCATTTTACGATGGAAGGAATGGCTTGACTCCATTTGCCTTGCATTCGTCGATTAAGCCGATATCAAATGTGAATAGGGGAAGATTCTCCCTTTTCGCCGTAGATAGTATAAGTTTGTCATTGAATCTCTTGAACGAGACGTTTTCCCTCATTATGATGTCCCTTGCTTCTAGGATCTCAGTTTCTCCTATCATTAGAACGTCATATGAGTCCAGCACCTCCCTGATCTTCGCGCTTATCACTTTCTTATCTAGTCTAAGGCGTTCCAGGACATGCACTAATTCTTCGACTACAACGCTTGGTAGAAACCCGTTATCAATTTTTTCCAGTCCCTCACTTGCCTTTTTGTGCAACTCTGAATCAACTATTATGTAATCAACAAGCACGCTTGCGTCTATTACGCACTCCGTTTAACAGTCTCGCCCCATCCTTCATCTATTGCTTTTTCTATCTTCTTCTCAGTTATGTGCCTTCCAAGCCTTATCGGCTTTATATCTATCTTTCTCCTAGGAACTCTTGTTCTGCTGGCCTTTAGCCGCTTATTTATCAATAATGAAAGTTTACGGGTACTGCCATATTCCTCTATGGACTCGTCTACTAGTTCTTTGTAAAGCTTATCTTCTAGCATGATTGTTGTCTTTACCATGATAATATATGACCATATAAGCATATGTAAACTTTACGTTTAGAAGGTCAAATCTAAGCCATGAACCTGGATTAGTTGCTCTTAATAAACACTTATTCTGTCCGTTTTATGATGTGATAGCCGAACTGAGTCTTCACCAATCCTGACACTTCGCCCTTGTTGAGTGCGAACGCTGCGTTCTCGAACTCCCTGACCATTACGCCCTTCCTGAATAATCCAAGGTCTCCGCCCCTCCGCCTTGAGCCGTCTATCGAGTACTGCTCGGCCAGCTTTGCGAACGACTCGCCCTTCTTCAGCCTCTCCAGTATCTCCTTTGCCACGGATTCCTTCTCCACCAGTATGTGCGCGCATCTTATCTCGTTTGACATAATCTCACCATCATTCCTCCCTCCATCTGGACTTCTTTATCGCTATAAAGGCTATAATTATAGTCACTGCTATTATGACGGCCCAGTTTATTATAAGCGTTGTGCTGCTTAGCGGAACGAATCCGGATATGCCCTGCGCTATCTCCGCGGCATATGTCGCTGGGGAGAGGTATGCAAGGTAGCGGATAGGCACTGGTATGTAGGTTATAGGATAGTAGACAGGCGGGAGCGCTGAGAGGAACGTGGATATTATGCCAGTGTATGCCCAGCTCTCCATCACGTCCGAGGTGAACGTCGAGATGAAGAATCCGAGGCAGGCGGAGAATGCGAACATGGAGAGCATCACTGCTATGAGCATCACCCATCCTGCCAGTGTGGCGTGCACGTACAGCGCTGCAAGTATGCCGAGCACTACTATTGCGGGTATGGAGTAGACAAGCTCGGATACAGCCATGCCGAACAGATACATACCTGCGCTTATGGGGGAGCTGACCACCATGTCCTGGATCTTGAAATCGTTCTTCAGGTGCGATAGGTCTGTCTGCAGGCTCAGTCCGCTCATTATCATTGTCATTATCAGCCCTCCCTCTATCGCCACAGGCAGGAGCGCTCCGCGGCTCACGAAGAATATGACTACAAGTATGGAGAACGGGGACATGAACATGTTTATCATCATGACCGGGTAGTTTCCCAGAGCGTATACTGAGTTGGACAGCACCGATGCCATGAACTGGCTAATACCGCTCCTTTTCATCGTAATCTTCCTCCTCTATTGACTTCCTCACTATGTGGTAGAATATGTCGTCAAGCGATATCGGGTTCATAGAGAACCTTACCTTTTTTGCTATCAGCCTCCTTGATATCTCCCTTGCCTCTTCCTCAGTGGTGAGTATCTGCTGGTATCCGTCAGTGCCCTTGGTCATTGTCCCCCTCCTTGGCCTTGGCACCTTGAAATCCGAGAGTATCTTTATGCTGTACGGGTACTTTGCCTTCTTCCTCAGGTCTTCAAGCGTGCCTATTGCCATTATCTTCCCCTCGTCCATTATTGCTATATTGTCTGCAAGCTGCTCTGCCTCCTCTAAGTAGTGCGTGGTGAGGAATATGAAGTGGTTCTTCTTCAATTTCGAGAGTATGCCCCACAGCTCGCTCCTTGACAGCGGGTCAAGGCCTGTGGTCGGCTCATCCAGGAAGATTATCTTCGCCTCTGAGGCCATCACTGTGGCTACCAGCACCTTCCTCTTCGTGCCTCCCGAGAGCTTCCTGCTCGCAGTATTCATGTACTCCTTTATTCCCAGCCTGTTCATCGACTCCACTGCCTTCTTCTTGGCCTCTGCATACCCGTAGCCACGCCAGAGCAGGTATGAGAATACGAACTGCATGGGAGTAAGCCAGTTTATAGCGCGCGCCTCCTGAGGTACGCTGGCTATTATCTCCCTTAGCGCTTTTGGATTGTTTATCACATCTATCCCGCCTATGCTTGCAGTGCCGGAAGTGGGATTCAGCTGCGTTGCAAGTATCCTTGTAAGCGTGGTCTTTCCAGCCCCGTTCCTGCCTATAAGCGCGAATATGCCCTTTGCAGGTACTGAGAAGCTCACGTCCTTGAGCGCGTACTTCCCGCCCCCATACTTCTTTGATATTCCGCCGCATTTCAGGTAGTCCATGAGATCACCGCAGGCCATGGCAGGAGATTAGATCCTTTGAGAATTCTCTTAGCCCCTCAGGAATCTTTATACCATCTATCGGCGCATTAAGCGAAAGTCCCTTCTCCTTCTTCGCCTTCCAGACTGCTGAGTCGAAGTCTGCTATCTCTGCAATCTTTGACAGATCCGATGTGCCCTTCTTTGCCTTTGGAAATGCTGTTTTCTTAAAGTCTATTCCGTACTTTTCCCCGACCACTGTGCAGACCTGAGGTATTATCGGATATTCAAGAACGATGAACCTCTCCAGTATGTAGTACAGCGAATACAGCGCCGATGCCTTCTCCTGTTCAGCGAACCGACCGTCGGTGTTGTACGCCCTGTTCTTCACAAGCTCGACGTAGTGCGAGGCGAACTTGTCCCACAGGAACTCCCTGAACCTTGAAGCAGGATGGAAGAAGTTGTACCTTTCGTACTCTTTGTCCGCATATTCGGTGAGTTCCTCTATGCAATCTATGAACAGCTGGTCCAGCACTGTAAGCTGCGCAGGCTTTGCCGGCTTTTCAAACCTGCCTATGAACCTTGCGACATTGAATATCTTGTTTATGGTCTTCAGCTCGCCGCGTATCTTGTCCTTTGTGCAGGATACGTCCTGCTTGGATATGTCGCCCTCGCTTGCTGCCCACAGCCTGAACGGCTCTGCGCCGAACTCCTTCAGTATGTCATGCGGGTCTATGACATTTCCCAATGACTTCGACATCTTCATTCCCTTCTCGTCAACAACGTGCTGGTGCACCCAGACGTCCTTGAAGCATTCCCTCTTTGTCTCAAGGTATCCCCGGAGTATAGTGTAGTACAGCCATGTCCTGACTATCTCCTTTCCCTGAGGCCTGAGCGCCACAGGATATGCGGACTTGAATAGGCTGCCTGCATCTCCGTACTTTGTTATGAACAGCTCAGATATCGACGAATCGAACCACGTATCGAATACCCTGATCTCGCCCCCCCATTTTGCATCCTTGAAGTCAGATACCTTCCCAATGGCCTTTCCGCCCTTCATAACCTCTGCATCCTCAGGAGGCTGCTCCTTCCAGGGCCTGTAGTATCTGCCGGGCTTAGGAAGCGCAATCATGTCCCCGGAGTACCAGAGCGGTATCTCTGTTGCATAGAATCTTCTTCTGGATACTGGCCAGTCTATGGACACCTGGTCTATCCAGGACTCAAGTATCTTTCGTGCATCGTCCGGATAAAATGACATTTTCTTCTCTGCACCGAGTATCTGGTCCTTGAACTCCATCTGTTTTAGGTAGAATTCGGGCATTGCTATGAACTCTATCTCGGCCTTTGACCTCTCCGATATTGGGGTTCTGTGCATTATACTCTCCTGCTTTGCCAGTAGCCCCTTCTCCCTGAGCGTCTCTATCATCTTTGCCCTTGCATCCTTTACCTTCAGACCCTTGAGGAACCCCGCATTCCCGTTCATTGTGCCGTCCTTCTCTATTGCAATTACAACCTCAAGCCCCATCTCCCTGAAGAAGCGTATGTCGGTGAGGTCGCCTGCAGAGCACATCATCACAAGCCCAGTCCCCTTGTCTATCTGCGCGAACGGATGCGGCATTATCTTCACTTCGTGGTTGAAGATGGGCGTTATTGCCGTCTTGCCGTTGAGATGCGTGTACCTCACGTCGTCAGGGTTGTATATGACCATCTTGCATGTCGCGATCAGCTCAGGCCTTGTCGTTGCTATGAGTATCTTCTCGCCTGTATCCTTCACTGTCCATTGGACATGGTTGAATGTCGAACTGATATCCACGTAGTCTATCTCAGAATCTGCAACTGTGGTCTGCAGCTTGGGATCCCAGTTGCTCGCCCTGTTGTCCTCGTATATGAGGCCGCGCTTGTACAGGCCTATGAATGTAGACTGCGTAAGTGTGCGGTACTCGGGGGAGTCTGTCAGGTACACTGCGCCGGCGTGCTGCCCAAGGTTATATGAGGTAAAGGATATGCCAAGCTTCTCGAAGCTGTCTATTGTGCTGAGCGACGTCTCCTTCAGTAGCTGCTCGCAGCTCTCGATGAACTTCTCCCTTCCTACCTTGAACGCGGATATGTTGAAGCGCTTCTCCGCAGCTATCTCTATGGGCAGACCGTTGCGGTCAAGGCCGAGGGGAAAGAGGACCTCGTAGCCCTTCATCCGTCTGTACCTTGCGAACATGTCCATGTAGCAGTATGTCGCCGCATGGCCTATGTGTATCGGAGTGTTTATGTATGGCGGCGGGGTGTCTATGGCGTATACTGGCTTGCCTGAGCTCTGGTCGAAGGAATACTGCTCTGACTCCCTCCACGACTTGGTTATCTCGAGCTCTATTGCAGGAGACCAGTTCTTGACATCATCGAATTTTGCCATGTCTATATTAGTTCAGCTTGGGATTAAAATAGTATCGTGCATCGCACAGTTTATCATGAACATAAAGGACCGGACACCAGGCGAGGAGCAATAAAAGATACTAATATAAACATTGATGGGAAATCATAAATGCTGAAACCTAGAGTTTTAGTCGAATCCATAGTGTTTTAATGGCGAGAATGCATACAGGAAGGCATGGGAAGTCGAAGTCCAGGAAGCCGGCAATGGAGCCTGGCAAGAGGCCGGAGGAGCTCAAGCTAAGCGACGAGGAGATAGTCAAGCTCATAGTGGACTATGCGAAGCAGGGCAAGCCGCAGGCGCTCATAGGGCAGATGCTAAAGGAGAAGCACGGAGTGCCTTACATAAAGCAGCAGTTCAACAAGAGGCTCAATGCGATACTTGTCGAGAACGGCGTCAAGGCGGACATACCGCAGGATCTAATGGATCTGCTGAAGAGGGCAATAACACTTAGGAGGCACATAGAGCGGAACCACAACGACGCGCACAACAAGACCAGCCTTGGGAGGGTCGAGTCAAAGATCTGGAGGCTGAGCAACTATTACAAGAGGACTGGGGATATGCCAAGCGACTGGAAGTACGACCCTGTGAAGGTGGCACTCCTCATAAAGAGCTGATTATATGGCAACAAAGGTATCAGACAAATGGAAGAACAAGGTATGGTTCAACGTCTATCCCCCGAAGATGCTCGGCGAATCTGCCATAGGGGAGATACCTGCAAACGACGAGAAGGGGGTCATGGGCAGGCTGATAAAGGTCAGCATGTCGTGGATAACGCACAGGCCCGAGCACTCGTTCATGCTCGTGGGGCTGCGGGTGAAGCAGGTGAACGGTAACAGCGCAAACACCGAACTTGACTACATAGAGCAGACGTACAGCTACATACACTCACTGGTAAAGAGGCATTCAAGCGCCATATACACAGTCAACAAGCTCAAGGACAAGGATGGGAGGAGCTTCGTGTTGAAGCTGCTTGCAGTCACTGCGGACAAGATAAGGACGCCGAAGAAGACTGCGATAAGGAAGGAGCTTGATAGCTACATAAACGAGTTCTCCGCGTCGCATACTGCAGATGAGTTCCTGAACGCGATACTGAGCAACGCATTCCAGGGAGAGGCTGTAAGGAGGGTAACAAACATAGCCCACCTCAGCAAGCTCGAACTGAAGAAGATAGAGATGTAAAGGACAGTCAGTTGCTCCTTGGCGCAGAAATTGAACCTTATCAAACAGCTTTTATCCTGGTTCTTACGAAGCTGATAAGCGCAACCGCGTTGTTGCGCCTCTTGTCGCTTGCCGCATAGAGTATGGTGACGTCATTGTTGGTTATGAGCGAGACGAGGGTATCCAGCCTTCCGTTGCTGTCCAATTCCTTCCTGTACCTCTTCTTGAACTCCATCCATCTCTTCGGCGAATGGTTGAACCAGTGCCTTAGCTCGTTGCTCGGCGCTATGTCCTTCATCCAGACGTCTATGTTTGCAGTGCTCTTCTTCACGCCCCTGGGCCAGAGCCTGTCAACAAGAACACGCTTCCCGTCCGTTATGCCCGGCTTTTCGTATATACGCTTAATACCTATAAGCATTAAAGCACTGCAAATAATACGTTGCTAGCGTATATAAAACGTTGTCCTGCAGGCAGGCCTGTCTGAAGAACTGCGGTTTGCGGGTTTGTGGTTTTTGGATACGTCTTTTAGTCAGATGGCGCGTAATGCATCATAATGCGTATAAATATTGGCAGCGCAATGATTGTAGTTGGTTACTTTCTAATAATAGATGGCGTTGTGATAATATGGCAGAACACTGGTTTCATAGGAAGAGGGCAGAGATAAAGACCTTCATAAGGGTCGTGTTCGGGATGGTGTGGCTTGTTGACGGGTCACTTAAGTTCCAGGCAGGCATGCCCGATACTTTCGTGCAGATGATACAGAACGCGGCCGCAGGGCAGCCTGCATGGCTCGGCTCATGGTTTGCTTTTTGGATAAACGCCGTCAGCTCGAATCCGGCATTCTGGGTTTACCTGATAGGCACCGGAGAGGTGCTCCTGGGACTTGCGCTCATATTCGGATTCATGAGGAAGATAAGCTACATTGCCGGAATGGTGATGAGCCTGTTCATCTGGGGCATACCTGAAGGATTCGGAGGGGCCTACGGGCCAAGCTCTACGGACATAGGGACAGGCATAATATATGCACTTGTGTTCCTTGCGCTGATGACGATAAACGCAGGATACGGGCCAAGCAAGCTCTCGCTTGACCGCTGGATAGAGAAGCACGTCAAATGGTGGAACAGGCTCGCTGAGTTAAAGTGACTGCGCCAATGTGTTATGGTGATGAAAGCCAGGCACTTGCCCATAGCAATTGCGCAATTCCGGTTTTTGGCAGACTATAATCAGTCCGCAAGCATGTACGTAGATTGTCTATTCACAGAAAAGAGTTTTAAACGTGGTTTTATAAAGTATTATTGAGGATTGAGTTAACCATGCTTAAAGAGAAGGTGGCGAAACCGGTAGTCAATTCCGACAAGACCGATTCGCATCACGTAGTCAGCAATGGAAAGATACCTGAGCCTCTGCTCATGGAGAAGGAGAGCCTCATGGGGTCAAAGGGCTATCTTCATGCAGGCCTGCCCAAATTTGACGAGCTGTTCGGGAGGGACTCGATCGTAGCGGCAATGCAGCTTCTGGATCATGACCCGGAGATAGCGAGGCGCACGCTTTCTGAGCTTGCAAGGCTCCAGGGGAAGCGCTTGGATGGGACAACGGGCGAGGAGCCAGGCAAGATACTGCACGAACTCAGGGAGCTGGATGACAAGGGTGCAGTTGATGAGAAGCAGTTCGAGGACATCAAGTCGGGCGTAGGATGGTGGAAGCCCAATGTGCCATACTACTTCTCAGTAGACAGCACGCCGCTGTTCCTGACCCTTTTTGCAGAATACTACAACAAGACGCATGACGACAAGACGCTGCACGAGCTTCTGCCAAACCTGGTAGCAGCAACAAAATGGATACTTGATTACGGCATAAAGGACGGATTGGTGAGATACGACAAACCGCAGCATGGGAGCGGGCTTCAGAGCCAGAGCTGGAAGGACGGGGTGGGCAACCTGCTTGACATGATAGTCGAGCCTGTGGCAGTGGTAGAGGTGCAGGGATACGCATACCATGCGCTTAAGTCAATGGAGCAGATACTGGCAGGGGCAGGCGAAGGCAATCTGTCCGGCAGGATGCTGGCTGCAGCTGGTACGCTGAAGAAGAGGTTCAACGAGGAGTTCTGGTCGCCCACTGACCAGTTCTACTATCTTGCAATCGGCGGCGACGGGACAAAGATAATGAGAAGGACGAGCAACCCCGGGCATCTTCTATTCACTGGCATAATCGACAAGGTGAGCGCAGACGCTGTGGTCAGGGAGCTCTTTTCGCCAGGCATGATTACCGCATATGGCATAAGGACGCATGCTTCAGACGCGACTGATTTCAACCAATTTGCATACCAGCTTGGATCCGTATGGCCACATGACAACTGGATGATTGCGAAGGGGCTCAAGGCAATGGGCTACAAGGCCGAGTACAACAGGCTGCGCGAGGCCACGCTGGACATGTACGAAGACCTTAAGTGCTGCCCGGAGTACGTCCCTGTAAGCAAGGGCGGACTGCTGATAGACCTGAACGACGCCAGGCTTGTGTCGCCGCCATGCGTGCCGCAGGCGTGGACTGTAGGCGCAGTGATAAACTTCATGCTCGAAGGTAAGATGTCATGAGATTCTTCGGAGGATCGAAGAAGGCAGATGCAAAGAATAACGCAGAGGAGACTGCGGACAGGAAATACGAGAGCATGCTCGGCCATTACGAATCAAGGTACGGGAAGACGAAGGGATTTGCAGAGGCAAGGGAGTCCATAGCGTATGCGATAGCGAATGAGGTGTTCTCGGACACGCCGTACATAGCTGCGCGTAATTACTATAATGCGGCAAAGACTGCGTTAGACAGCGGGTGCAAGGAGCTGTCGCAGGAGCTGGTTGACAGGGCCGAGGGCGCGTTCGACAGATGGAAGACGCTATTCCCAGACCATGTCGCGCCCTCCGGATACTTCATAAAAAAGCAGATAGCAGACTTGAAGAATGCGCTTAGAGGATAGTAGGGTTGCTGCATTTTATTCCGGTCTTATTCTGTGTATTATGTGCGGACTGATTCTGCAAGTTCGGGCTTGCATTCGACAGTTCCGGCAGCTGGCGGTTCGGCATGCCTTATGCCAGCCATGTCCATAAACACGCGCGCGGCGTTTATGGTAACGTCTGCTTTCTTGTATTTCATTGATACGTCCGAGAGCGCTTCAAGAAGGCCCACAGACCTCTTTGGTGTTAGCAGATTCAGGGATGATTCCAGGAATTCGGATGCGGCAGCTACGGCATCTACTGATGCGGTAGTCGCTGCTATAGAGGAGAGGAAGCCTGCAGCATCCTCGAGCTTCGTCTCCACGTTGTCTCGCGTGCCTATGTCCAGCATTGGATTCTGCAGCGCTCTTGCTACAGCTACAGTTGCATCCTTGGTTCCGGTGTATGCAGCAATCTGCACCAAGTACGTGTATATCCGCTCTCCGTCAGAATTGGGGCAACTTGCAATTAAATCACTTAACTCCGGTGTTTCTTGGGCGTACAATGCCGGAATCAGCGCTTTTGGCCCGCCATAATACTCAGACAGAAACTGAAGCTTCTGCGGATTTATATTGATGCGGGGGATCGCATAGAGATACGTCATTAATACCGTGTTCTTCTGTGCAACTGCAAGCCTGGCCATATATTCTGCGTGCTGCAACGCAGCTTCGACCGTCCTGTCAGGGGTAGAGTCATTAACCTTGTTGCAGCGTCTTACAACGATATTGATCACCTTTGCGTAATCCCGCACAATGCCTGCATCTTCTACTACAACTGACATTACCTCCGCCTTCTTCAGCAGCGAGAGGGATAGCTCTGGGCTCAGATTCAGGCAGGAGATGTAGTTGATTACCTGCGCGGCAGTATCTGCGCCCACGCGCCCGCATATCCTTCCGAGCGCTTCTGCCGTCTCGGCACGGTGCGCCTTGAACAGGGCGTTTGAGGAATCAGAGATTTTGACTGTCAATTGCATAGTAAACACTAGAAGGTGGGATGGCCTGATATATAAGCATATTGCGGTTGTGGGCATATAGGGTTTATAAACCTATCTGTGCAAATAGAGTTTGCACTGAATTTAGCTATGCTGAATTCCGTGCGATTGTGAAAATTCCTGATGGAATTAGATGTAGTCTTGAGTTAGTGTAAAGAAGACCCGCAAGAACAATTGCTTATAGTTTTTCAACTCCAGTCGATGCTGCTGGAGGATACTGCTATCAGATTTCGACAGCCATGCAAGTCAGCCCAGCCACTTGGCTGGGCGGCGTACGGCTCAGTAACGCGTGGTCAATCTACCGTAGAGAGGGGGATAACCTTGGGAAACTGAGGCTAATACCACATAGGTTAGGGATTCTGGAATGAGCCCTAATCCAAAGGGTTGCGAATTGGAGCATTACCGCCCTACGATGAGACTGCGTCGGATCAGGCAGATGGCGGGGTAACGGCCCACCATACC
>VFSW01002291.1_pt1 | contig 28950 bp, 18 predicted proteins | sample 5358111 | NCBI WGS metagenome assembly VFSW01 (sample SAMN11554181, study PRJNA540505) | mine drainage metagenome | isolation source: sediment from site ElyBrook_90M | place: USA: Ely Copper Mine, Vershire, VT | collected 2017 | reverse complement strand
CCGCGACGATGATCAAGGAAGTGAGGATGAGCGGCCAACTGGCCCGGCTTTGGATGAACGGGATTTTGTTGGTGCGAATGACATGGATGATCAGCGTCTGGGTGAAGAGCGACTCCACAAACCAGCCTGTATGGAACAGGGTCGGGTTTTGCCAGCAGTTGAACACGTGCAGCATCAGGAAGAACGTCAGGTAATCGAAGATCGAGCTGATCGGCCCGATAAATAGAATGAAATGCAGGATCTTGTCAATCGTCCACTGGCGCGGCTTGGTCAGCCATTCTGCATCCACCTCGTCGGTGGGAATGGTGGTCTGCGAGAAGTCGTACAGGAGGTTATTGATCAGCACCTGGATCGGCAGCATGGGCAGGAAGGGGAGGAACGCGCTGGCCCCCACGACACTGAACATGTTGCCGAAGTTCGAGCTGGCCGCCATCTTGATGTACTTGACAATATTGCCGAACACCCGCCGGCCTTCCAGCACGCCCTGCTCCAGTACCAGCAGGCTGTTTTCCAGCAGAATGATATCGGATGACTCCTTTGCGATGTCCACTGCGCTATCTACCGAGATTCCCACATCGGCGGCCTTCAAGGCCGAGGCGTCGTTGATGCCGTCACCCATGAACCCCAACACGTGGCCCTTGCTCTGGAGCGCACGGATGATGCGTTCCTTGTGAGCCGGGACCAGCCTGGCAAAGACACTGGTGGTGCTGGCGGCTTCGGCCAGGTTCATCTCACTCATCGTCTCGATTTGAGAGCCGAGCAAGAGATGCTCCACCGGCATGCCCACTTCCTTGCAGATGTAGGCGGTGACGATCTCATTATCGCCGGTCAGGACCTTGACATCTACGTTCAAGTTGTGAAGCCGCTTCAACGCTTCTGTAGCGGTGTCCTTTGGCGGATCGAGGAAGGCCAGGAAACCCAGCAGGATCAGGTCCGACTCGTCCTTGACCGAGTAAACCGGCTCATCCGAGGCGCCTGGCAGTTGCTTATACGCCAGGGCGATCACCCGGAAGCCCTGACTGTTCAGATCGTCCGCCAACTGTCGACGTCTGGCGTCGTGCTCGGGAAGAACTTCGATGACCTCCCCTTTAACCTCAACCCGGGTACACTGGCTCATCACTTCATCCACCGCGCCCTTGCAGATCAACGTATTCAAACCGGTTTCATCTTCCACCACCACCGACATCCGGCGCCGCACGAAGTCGAAAGGGATCTCATCGATCTTGCGGTAGTTCTCATCCGCTTTCAGGTGCTCTCTCAACTCCTCATGGTTGAGGATCGCTTCGTCGAGCAGGTTCTTCAACCCCGTATGGTGGTAGCTGTTCAGGTAGCCGTAATGCAGCACCTTCTCGCTGGGATCGCCGTGCACGTCCAGATGCTTTTCGAGCACGATCTTGCCCTGGGTGAGGGTGCCAGTCTTGTCGGTGCACAGCACGTCCATCGCCCCGAAGTTCTGGATGGCGTTCAGGCGTTTGACGATCACTTTCTTGCGGGCCATTGCCAGGGCGCCCTTGGAGAGATTGACGGTCACGATCATGGGCAACATCTCGGGGGTCAGCCCGACTGCTACGGCCATGGCAAACAGGAAAGCTTCCAGCCAGTTGTGCTTGGAGAGCCCATTGATGAGAAACACAGCCGGAACCATCACGGCGATGAAGCGGATCATCAGCCAGGTGAACTTGTTGATGCCCTTATCGAAGCTGGTCAACTGGCGCTGCCCAACGATGCTGGCAGCCAGCGATCCGAAGTAGGTTCGGTCCCCGGTATGGATGACGACGGCGGTCGCGGAGCCGCTTTCCACGTTGGAACCAAGGAAGCTGAGATTGGGCAGATCGAGCGGATTTTGAACATCCGCCGACGTCGGGGCGGCTTTCTTCTCCACAGGCAGGGCTTCACCGGTGAGGGCCGCTTGATTCAAGAACATGTCTTTGGCGGAAAGTACGCGCACATCAGCCGGCACCATATCGCCAGCTGCCAGCCGGATGACATCGCCGGGCACCAACATCTTGAGCGATACTTCTTTTTCCTTGCCGCCTCGCAGTACCGTTGCCGTGTTGCTGACCATCGCTTGGAGCTTCTCGGCCGCGTTATCGGCACGCATCTCTTGGAAGAAACGCAACACCACGCCCAGAACCACCATCACGAAAATGACCACCATCGCCCGCAGATCACCGGTGAGAAAGGAAAGCACGCCCAGCGCCAGGAGTAGGAGGACCAATGGATTCTTGATGTTACTCAGGAGGCGCATCACGGCCGATTGACGCTTCTCTCGAGCAATCTCGTTCGTCCCGACCTGCTTCAAGCGAGAATCGGCTTCCGCCTCGCTCAGACCGCCCAGTTGCGATCCAAGTTCCTTCAGGACGGTATCGGTATCGGCACGCGCCTTTTCCAATAGTTGAACGGAATACTGCGCCCCGTTCCCGCCAGGGCGGTTACCTGGGCGTGGAGACGCACTGAGGCTATTCTTTGAGATTTCCATCCATGCCCCTTCTGTGTGTTCACCTTCTCAGTAGTTCCGCAAAAAGCGCAGCCCTACGCGAAGGCGCTCCACTTCATCGAGTAGATCGAACATGGTTTTTCGCCAGGGTCTCCATCAGCTTGTCGAACGGCTGGTTGAATTTCGTGACGCCTTCATCCTCAAGTTGCTGAGTCACCTTGTCGATGCTATTCCGATTTCCGACAATCGCTTCAATACGAGCGCCGCTTCGGCGACATCTTTTTCGGGGCTGGCTTTCGCAATGCCGTGATCACGGTAGGCATTGAGGGTTTCGACCGGGACCGTGTGGAAGTGACGGGGCGTGAACGCGCGTGTCAGGCGCGCCCTGCCACTCCCGCCATTGTCACCACAGGAATGGACAGCTTCTTCATGTCGAACCCCGACCGTTGGAGCTCTTTGATGCTTGCTTGTGCCTTGGTGTGGGAGTCATAGACTCCCGCTACGGCGTTATTCTCAGCTATGATTTACCTCCTTGTTATGGTTTCGTATTCTCTTAACATACGCAGCACAAGGCCAATAGGCAACGATAGCTAACCGTACCTTTATCGGTAGGTGAATCCTATCACTGGGTGAGGCCGGCCATCACGTCCTCGTCTCTCGACGCGCGAGAAGGATGCCTGGCGCCATGGGCAGCCAGTAGCTGAAGCCGCGAAACAGGAGCGTCGCGGCGAGGCCGGCGGCGATCGGTACTCCTATCAGCTTCAGCGTCGCCACAGATGCTGCCTCGAAGATGCCTAGCCCTCCAGGCACGGGTCCCAGCGTACGCGCCAGCGTCGACAGCATAAAGCTTGCGAAGACTTGTGCCGGGTGAACCGAGAGACCGAGGGCATAGAGCATGATCCAGAGAGTCCCGGCATCGAGCAGGAAGATCGCAACCTGAAGGCCCATGCACCGGGCGATGAGCGCGCCGTCATGAGCAATGCCTGGTGTCGCCTCTTCAATCGCTCGCAGTCCCGGCCCGACGATCGGCAGCCGCCGGATCCATTGCGGCAGCGTCCGGCCACGGCTCACCAAGACAAGGACCGCGGGAATGCCTGCCGCCACAGGAGCGAAGATGGCCGCCGGCAAGATGATGAACAATGTGAGATCTCCGTGTATCCAGACGACCCCGAGTGCGATGGCCAAGGCCGCAACATACGCGGCATAGTAGCTCACGAGGTCGACGACGATGGCAGCCATGCTGGTTCCCCGCGGAATGCCGCGGCGATCCAGCGCGCGAACGACGAGCAAGGTGCCGCTCATGCCGCCGCTGGGAACCACTTGGTCCATGAATAGTTTCGCAAGGCCAAGACCCATGTAGGACCAGAGTGGCCTTGAGATGCCCGCACGCATAATGATTCGTTGCCAGATTTGGGCGTCCGCTATATACGTACCCATCTGGAGCAGGAGGCCGAGGAGCAGCCAGGCTGGCTGAGCGTGAGTCAAGAGCCGCGCAAACTCCCGCTCCTCGCTCCAATGTGCTGCGAACAAGGCGACGGCCACCAGAATCGCCAGTCCGAAGAGCCAGGAGATCCAGCGTACTCCGGCCTTCTTTTTCCCGTCGGTCTTTCTCTCGCCGTTCACCATGGCAAACAAGCGCGCTCTTCGACTGATGTTCCCGGGTCGAGCGCTGTAACAGTTTTAAATACCATGAATCAGATAGATTACAAGGAAGATCCCGACTGCGAGGACTGACATGGCGAGCAGTATGTCGAGTATCGGCGACGGTTGATATGTATCCCCGTCTATTTGCCTCTCAATCTTCTTGTACCTGACAAATGCAAGCAGGCCCATCAACGCGCCAAGGCCGACAAGGAATATTCCAACGATTGCTGAATATCCATGAGAAGGAGGCGAAGCACTTTCAATGTTGGTTTTCCCCAAAATCAATGCCATTTGTTTTATGAACAATGCAAATTTTTCAACAACAAACCCGAATGCCATTATCCCAATGCTTGTTCTTATCCACGCAAGAAATGTTCTTTCATTCGCCATGTGAACACGGCGATTACGAACTCTTGCAGATTTCTTGTCTTCAAGTACGTCTGACATAGAGCTAACCCTCCATGACATGGAACACGCATCGACTATCCAACCCTGATAGTCACCTCGTATTTCATCCTTTTGCAGATAAAGCGGCTTGTGCGGCTCTGCCATAGGGTGTTCTCCTGAATTAACCTCACCAAAAAACGGCGGTATAGAGGTTGTGTAGATCATCAGGATGATCCATGCCTGGGTAGCGGCAGCTTATCTTGAGCCAGCAATTTATCCGATTTCTTGTTTACAGGTTCTTCTATCTCTTGAATAAAATATTCCAACAATTTTGCCGCCACGCTGAAAGCGACAACAGCAGCAGATCCAATCAGTGCCTTTTGCCACCAGGGCATTTCCTTCATAACTTTTGCAGTAGCCTTCATCATCGCCCGTATCATCGCATGGCCTCTTGTTGTCCGTTCCCGGCACTCTTTGGCAAGCCTGAGAAATAATTTGCCATCTTAAAGACCGCCTCTCCCTCTCATCGGCCTAATAGGCCATGACGATCTAATCGTCGCGCCGGCGACATTTCTGACCCTGTCCTTGGTGCTTTCTTCAGGGTAAAGAGGCGCTGGTCAGGCGCTGACGCCTTGGTCGGCCGACTCGGACAACATCTGTCTGAGTTCCTCCCCCTGTACGATCTCCTTCTCCGAGAGGAGATGGGCGAGATTATCCAGGACTTTCCGGCGTTCAGACAGAAGTTTGCGCACCCTTTGATGAGTCTGTTCCATCACGGCGGAGATTTCCTCATCAATCTGGGTCGCCTTTGTTTCGCTGTAGGTTTTATTGGGAGTATAGTTTTCCGGGAGGAACATCGGCTGACGAGCGGACTCATAGGTCACCAGTCCCAGACGATCGCTCATGCCATATTCCGCGACCATGGACCGGGCAATGACCGTTGCCCGCTGCAAGTCATTTTGCGCCCCCGTGGATATGTCTCCGAAGACCAGCTCTTCCGCCACCCGTCCCCCTAAAAGAACTGCCAGCCGGTCCAAGAGCTCCGGGCGCGTCATCAAGTAGCGGTCCTCCGTCGGCTGTTGCTGGGTATATCCGAGCGCCGCAATCCCCCGGGGAATAATGGATATCTTGTGAACCGGGTCCGCATACTTGACGGATTCAGCCACAATGGCATGTCCGGACTCATGAAAGGTCACAATTTCCTTCTCCTGCGGATTCATCACCCGGTTCTTCTTCTCCAGCCCGCCCACCACCCGGTCGATAGCCGCATCGAACTCCGCCGCCCCGACCGTTTCCTTGTCTTTCCGGGCCGCCAGCAGGGCCGCCTCATTAACGAGGTTCGCCAGATCGGCTCCCGCAAAGCCCGGAACGAGAGCGGCGATCTTGCGGAGATCGACATCGGGACCCAAAAGGACCTTCTTGGAATGGATTTTCAGGATGGCTTCCCTCCCGTTTATATCCGGGCGGTCCAGCAGGACCTGCCGATCGAGCCTTCCCGGACGCAGCAGGGCGGGGTCGAGGATTTCCGGCCGGTTGGTGGCGGCCATGATGATGACCCCTTTGTTCGACTCGAATCCATCCATCTCCACCAGAAGCTGGTTGAGTGTCTGCTCCCGTTCGTCATTTCCACCCATGACATTGATTCCCCGGGCCTTCCCCAGCGCGTCCAGTTCATCGATAAAGATAATGCAGGGGGCCTGACTGGCGGCTTGAGAGAAAAGGTCGCGCACGCGCGATGCCCCCACGCCGATGAACATCTCCACAAACTCGGATCCGCTGATGCTGAAGAACGGCACTTTTGCCTCGCCGGCCACCGCCTTGGCAAGCAGGGTCTTCCCGGTCCCCGGCGGACCGACCAGAAGCACCCCTTTGGGGATTCTCCCTCCCAGTTTCTGAAATTTAGCCGGGTTCTTCAAAAACTCCACCACTTCCTGGAGTTCTTCTTTGGCCTCATCGATGCCCGCCACATCGGCGAAGGTGACCATCGTCTCATTCTGGGCAAAGAGTTTGGCCTTGCTCTTGCCGAAGGACATCACGCCCGCCCCCGGCCCCATCTTTTTCATGGCAAACCGCCAGATGAGGAGCATAATGCCGATGGGGAGCACCCAGGAGAGGATACTGCCCAACAATTTACTCTCATAGTGTCCGGAGTACCTGACCTTGTGCTCATCCAGTTCCTTGACCAGGTTAGGATCATCCACCCGAATCGTGGTGAAGTCCTGCTCCCTCTTCTTGTCTATTACTTTGAGCGTTCCAGTGATATTTTCCGGGCCGATGGTCAATTTCGTCACGTTGCCTTCAACAAGGTTCTGTTTGAATTGGCTGTAGGGGATCGTCTCCACCTTGGGAGAAAAAAAGTTTTGTTGCAGATAGGTAATCAAAAGGAATGCTATCAGGAAATACCAGATGCTGAAATGCGCCTTGGGCGGCAAGGCGTCCTTCTTTTTCTGCGGACTTTCGGGAGCGAATAGCGCACGAAATTTCTCTTTCAAATCCGCCATTGGTGATTTTTTTTCATCTGCTGGCATCTTCATCTCCCCCTACAAGTCGTCACATAATTGCGAGTTTCGGACAATACTTCCATAAATGCAAATCGTGTTTTTGTTCGCATTGTCACCCAACATCCCGGCACAATCTATTTATTCCCTTTGACACCGTGAGGCATCTATGCCGCCGCTGCGGGGACGAGTCGTTTGATCATCGCGACCTTCACGGCATCGTTCACGACGAGGCACGAAACCATCGCATAACCGAATATCGCAATCATCTGCCACCAGGGCAATGGCCTCAGACCCGGGAGGCCGATAAACGTCAGAACAGTTCCCACGAGCGCATCCGCCATGAGGGCCGCCACGAGGCCTTTGCTGGGCATCGTCCGCCAGAACCAGCGCCGCTCTCTGGCAGAGACGATGGAGAACACGGAAAGGTAAAGCAGTGTCAGGAAGCTGAAGGTATACAGGGCATGGTTATCGGTTGCCAGACCGAAGTATGACCAGCCGATGTACAACAGGAGGAGCGACTCTCCGACCATCGCCACACCCAGCACTGCGTATACCGTGATGAAGCCTCCGATGTTCCAGGTCTCCGGCTTCCGGGACGGTCGAACACGGTCGGTGGCGAGGGCGATCTGCGCGAAATCCGTCATGAAGACCAAAAGCAGCATCGCAAAGGCGGAAACGACGAACTTCCCGGTCACCACGAACGCGACGGCCACGAAGGCCGCTTTGAGGATGCTCCGGCTGATCTTGTTGATGATCCACGTCAGCACACGTTGATAGGTGGTTCGCCCCTGCTCGACGAGGGCCACGATGTTCGTCAGCCCCGGTTCGGTCAGGACGACGCTGGCGGCCCCCTTGGCAACGTCGGTTGCGGTGCTCACGGCGATGCCCACCTCGGCCTGGCGCAAGGCGGGCGCATCATTGACGCCGTCGCCCGTCATGCCGGTCACATGCCCTGCGGTCTGCAGGTGCTGCACCACGATGTACTTGTCCTCCGGATATACCTCTGCAAAGCCGTCGGCACCCGCCAACAGGTCCGCCGCCTCGTTGCCGGTCTGAGCTACCGCGGCCTTCAGATCCGCCACGCGCCTGATGTTCGAAAGCCCGACTTCCTGCGCGATTTGGCGCGCGACCGCCAGTGCATCGCCGGTAAGCATCTTTACCGGAACGCCGAGATCGTGGAGTTCGGCAATGAGCTTTTGAGCGTCCGGTCGGGGCGGATCAACCAGCGTCACCAGGCCGACCAGTGAGATGGCGCCCGTCTCGGGGCCGCGCGCCACCGCCAGCGTCCGGTATCCCTTGGTTCCCGATTCGCTGACCCGCGCCTCCAGCGCCTCGATTGCCGGAGGCTGGAGCCCGCAGACCTGGGCGATGGTTCGTACGGCGCCTTTCATCACCCGCAGCCGCTGACCGCTTAGTTCGACCACTGCTTCCGTCCGCCGGTTTTTTGCATCGAACGGCACAAAGGAGATGGGCGTGACCGCAGGCACGCCGTCGAAGATGTGCCGCTCCTTTGCCGCGGCGAGAAACGCCAGGTCGATCGGATCCTGGTTGGCTTCCGAAGACGCAAGTGCACCGGCGAACAGCACGTCGGATTCCGCCGCGTGCTCCATCGGGATCACGCCGGTAACGGCCAGTTGGTTCATCGTGATCGTCCCCGTCTTGTCCACGCAGAGTACGTTCATCGTCGCGGCATCCTCCGCGGCGCTGAGGCGCGTCACAAGGACGCCATGCTTCGCCAGCTCCTTCGACCCGACAGCCATGCTGACGGTGAACATGACGGGCAGGGCGACCGGCACCGCACTCATCAAGAGGACAAGCATGAGTGGGATCATCTCGAGGAGAGGCGCACTGCGAATCACTGACAGGACGACCACCACGGCCAGAAGCGCGCCGACGATGACGAAGAGCCAGCGGACCACCTTGGCCACGACCGCCTCGATGTGGAGCTGCGGGCGAGCCGTCTGCACGAGTTCCGTAGTGCGGCCAAAGTACGTCTGTGCACCCGTAAGCATGACCACACCGTTTCCTTCGCCGCGGCGGACGACGGATCCTGACGAGAGCACTCCTCCGGGCGCTATGTCGACATCCATCGACTCGCCGGTGAGGGCCGACTGATCGACGCTCAACGCTCCGGCGAGAAGTTTCACATCCGCCGGGATGATGTCGCCCGGGCGCATGCGGACGATGTCGCCCGGGACCAGCTCCCGTGCCGGGATGACCTGCCAGCTTGCCTCCCGCAACACACGCGCACTCACTTGCAACCTTCGTCGCAGCGACTCGACGACGCCGGCGGCCCTGCTTTCCTGAAGAAAAGCCAGGACTGCATTAATGAACAGAAGCCCGCCCACCACGATGAGATCGGAATATTCCCGGAGGAAGGCCGACAGGACCATGATCAGCTCGAGCATCCATGCCGATATGCCCCAGAATTTTTTCACGAACATGAGGACGGGGTGTCCCTTGCGCTCGACCACTTCATTGTACCCGTACTCCTTCCGGCGGGCGTCTACCTCCGCGCGCGTGAGACCTGCCTCCGGGTCCACGTGGAGCGCGGTGAGCGTATCGGGAGCCGACGCGGAAGCAAGGTCCGGTCCCTTCTTATGGAACGGTATCGAGCCCAAGATCACGCACCTCTTCCTGATGGACCTGAAATAGCCACGGTGTATTTTGTCGTCCTTCTCCCCTTCAAGATTGATTCACCTCTGCCAGAGAATGGGATTGACTTCCAGTGGTACTGCAACGCCGTCGAAGTACGGTATCACGCGCACCGTATAGTCCGCCGGCGGACGGGCCGCGGACACAGCCGCACTGTAACCATAGCCGCCTGTCGCGCCGACCAGTTGGCGGACGCGCATCATCTCCTGCCGCACCGGGGGGCCGCCGTTTATCCCGTCGGCATAGAGCTCGACTCGCACGGCCTCCGGGTCGAGGTCATTCAGATACACTTGGACATCAAAGGCGTGCTGCTCGCCTTTGGTCTGCACCTTCACTTCGCCGAAGCGGAGCGCACCCCATTTCCGTTCCAGGCCGACCCGCCAAGCGACCATCTGCCTGCCGCTTGCGCCCTTTTCGGCACTCCGCAGATGGTAGGCGGCGGCAGCCGGGAGGTAGTGTTGCTCGGTGTATTCGCGCACCGTGCGGTTGGCGGAGAAGCGCGGCGTCAACCGCGCCATGCTTTCCCGCATGCGCGCCACCCAGGCCGTGGGAATGCCCCGCTCGTCGCGGGTATAAAACTCGGGGATCACCTCCCGTTCGAGCAGGTCGTAAAGCGCTGCGGCTTCGGAACTGTCCCAGGCCGGATCGTCGCCATGCTCCCGGCCATCCCCCAACGCCCACCCCACCTCGGGGGTGTACGCTTCGGCCCACCAGCCGTCCAATTCCGAGAGATTGATGCCTCCATTGACGAGCCCTTTCATGCCGCGAGTTCCGCACGCCTCCCAGGGCCGCCGCGGTGTGTTCAGCCAGACATCCACGCCCTGCACCAACCGTTCGGTCAGATGGATGTCATAGTCACTGAGGAAGATCGCATGGGGCCGTGCCTCGGGCCGCCGGATGAAACGTGTCCATTCCCGGATCAGCGCTTGCCCCGCCTGGTCTGCAGGATGGGCCTTGCCGGCTATGATAAGCTGCACCGGCCGCTGCGGATCGGTTAACAGGCGCAGCAGTCGTTCCGGATCGTGCAGCAGCAGGTTCGGTCTCTTGTAGGTCGCGAAGCGACGCGCAAAACCCAGTGTCAATACGTTGGGATCGAATAGCTGTTTCGCCCTGTCGACCGCCGCGGGCGACGCCCCGGAGGCGGTCAGTTGCCTGGACAACCGCTCGCGGGCGTATGCAACAAGCGACTTGCTGGCAGCGATGCGAAATTGCCAAAGGGCGACGTCGGAGACGCGGCGAATGTCCGGCTCCAATGTTTCCATCGTCCCCAGCCAGCGGTCTTTTCCCGAGGCCTGCGTCCAAAGATCATCGGCAGGGGCCGAGTCCCAGGTCGGCATGTGGACTCCGTTGGTCACATGTCCGACGGGCACTTCATCGGCCGGCCAGCGCGGAAAGAGCGGCTCGAAGAGCCGACGGCTGACGTTCCCATGCAGGCGACTCACGCCATTGACGGCCCCGCTCCCGCGGATTGCCAGATAGGCCATGTTGAAACTCTCCGCCGGGTCGCTCGGATTCCGGCGGCCGAGGGCCAGCAAATCGTGGAGCGGTATGCCGAGTTTCTGCTCGGCGTAACCACCGAGGTATTGTTCGATGAGGGCCGGAGCGAAACAGTCAAAGCCGGCGGCCACTGCCGTGTGGGTGGTGAAGAGGTTCCCCGCTCGGGTGACGGCAAGGGCGACGTCGAAGGGCTGCGCGGTTTCCTGCATGAAACTGCAGGCGCGCTCCAACACGGCGAAAGCCGCATGCCCTTCATTCAAGTGGCAGACCTCCGGCTGGATTCCGAGCGCGGCGAGCAGCCGCCATCCGCCGATCCCGAGAAGCAGTTCCTGCTTGAGGCGCAGCTCCGGCCCGCCGCCATACAGCTCACTGGTGATCCCCCGATGAGCGGGGAAGTTCGCCGCGTCATTGCTGTCCAGCAGGTAAAGCATCACTCGACCTACCTGGACCTGCCAGGCTCGCAGCCAGACCGAGTAACCGGGTAAGGCGATCTCCAGGCGCAACCACTCGCCGTTCGGGTGGCGCAACGGCGCGATCGGCAACTGCCCCGGGTCGTTATACGGGAAGAGCGCCTGCTGCGCGCCGTCCTGGTCGATCACCTGGCGAAAATAACCCTGTTGGTAGAGCAGCCCCACTCCGACTACCGGCACGCCCAGGTCGCTCGCGGCTTTGAGCTGATCGCCGGCCACATTGCCGAGTCCGCCCGAGTAAATGGGCAGCGCCTCGCTCAACATGAATTCCATGCTGAAATAGGCGATGCAGCTCACGGGGGCCTGCGGATGATGTTGCTGAAACCATGCCGGCGCCTCCGTCGCGTGACGCTTGGCCTGCAGCAGGGCATCGACGTTCCTGCGGAAGGCGGGATCGGCCAGCGCCCGCTCGATGCGGTCCCGCGAGACCGTCTGCAGGACAACCCAGGGGTTCTGCGTAAGCTCCCACAGCGCGGGATCGAGCAGCCCCCACATCTCGTCGGCATAATGATTCCAGGACCAGCGCATATCCAGGGCAAGCTCCGCCAGGGAATCGAATCCCTCGACGTCCGTGGGCAGGAGGCTGGAGATCGGATGGCTGATGCGCGTTTGGTTGTTCACGGTTTCTCCTCTAATGCTGCACGCGGCCCGGACGCAAATCGATGATTTCCAAGCGATGATTTGCCGTCGGGTTATTCCGGGAAGGGCCGCCGGTCAGCACCACCAGCCCGTCCGCCAACCCTTCGCTCTGCACCCATGACCGGACGAATGTATCCCAGTCCGCAGAGTGCTCCGATGCGCGAACCGGCGACACGCCGTATGAGAACTGCAATCCATGACAGGTTGCTTCTTCCGGACTGACGGCTGCGATCCACACGGGCAGCTTGAAGCGGGAGACCATCCGCGCAGTATATCCTGTGGCCGTGGGGACGATGACCGCCGTCGGGGCGAGGTGAGCCACGATGTGCTGGACGTTGCGCGAGATGAGGTCCGCCAGACGAATGTCGCCCTTGTCGCGGTATTCGGCGAGGGCCTCCGGAGCGCGAACATCGGTGCGATACGGCTCGGTCGCGGCCGCGATCCTGGCGAGGATGTCCACTGCCTCGACCGGGAATTGCCCCATAGCCGATTCTTCGGAAAGCATCACGCAATCGGTACCGTCGAGGATGGCATTAGCCACGTCGGTGGCTTCGGCCCGCGTAGGGCGGTAATGGCCCACCATCGATTCCAGCATTTGCGTCGCCGTGATCACCGGCTTCCCGAAGAGATTGGCCCTGCCGGTCAGTTGCTTCTGGACTATGGCAATTCTCTCCATGGGGGTTTCCACGCCCAAGTCGCCGCGGGCGATCATGATCCCGTCGGCGGCCTTCAGGATTTCATCGATGTGGTCCAGTGCTCCCGCCCTTTCGATCTTGGCAATGATGAACGGGTGATGCCCCAGATCTGCTGCCGCCTTCCGCACCGCGTCAACATCGGCCGGCGTCTCTACGAAGGACTGGCTGACCGCATCGACGCCATTTTCCAGCGCGAACTTCAGGCAGTCGTGGTCGTGTTCGGTAAACGCGCTGATGCCAATGTCAATGCCCGGTAAATTCAGCCCCTTGCGCGAACGCAACTCGCCCCCGATAAGCACATGACACCGGACGTCCGTGCCTTCGACCTGGGCTACCTCCAGTTGAATTATGCCGTCGTTGAGGAACAGGACGTCGCCCGGCTTGAGGACTGCGGGGAGACGCGGGAAGTTTACGAACACACGCTGCCGGTCGCCGGTGATTTCGTTCGTGGTCAACGTGAATACATCGCCCCGCTTCAACTCAATCGGCTCTTCAGCCAATGGCCCGATCCTCATCTTCGGGCCCGGAAGGTCGGCCATGATCGTCACGCGTTTGCCGGCCGTATGAGCTGCACGGCGAAGATTGTCGATCGCCGTTTTATGCCAGGCAAAATCGCCGTGGGAGAAGTTGAGACGGGCGATGTTCATCCCGGCATGCAGCATTTGCAGCATGATCTCGGGCGATTCGGATGTCGGTCCGATCGTACACACGAGTTTGGTTTTGTTGGCGGCAAGCATCAGCGGTCCCCGCTACTGAACGACAATCTGAGCATTCCCCATATTCCCCGTCCGGTGATCAATAGCGAGCAGGGTGATTTTTTGCTTCGGCTGCACGAACTCTTCCCTCTTGTCGCTCCTCAACGCAGTGACCTTCAGATCCTGAAGATACGTCTTCCCACACAGCTTTTTGTAATTATCATTGAACTTAGTATGTGCGGAAAGGGAAAGCAATAATGATTGAATAGAGGTCTTATCGTAGGTCAAATCTATCAGTCAGGAAAAGGAGGTAAGAACCCGTCCCGTCTTGACAAGCCCGGGATTGCATCCCTATGTTAATTTTATCCCTTTTCCGAGGAGGCCTCTACGGCAACGGACACCGCCCCCAGCCTGACCACCGGAAGTCTGTGGCGCAACATCTGGCAGCTCTCATGGCCCATGCTGCTCATCATGATCTTCGACTTCTTCGTGGGGTTCGCCGATGTCTATGTGGCGGGATTCATCAGCCCCCAGGTCCAGGCGGCGGTCGGCTTCGTCAGCCTTCTCTACTTCTTCGTCATCATCATCGCCAACGCAATCAGTACCGGGACGGTGGCCCTGGTCTCGCGGGCCATCGGCGGCGGGGATTTCGGAAGGGCTCTGGAGGTGGCCCGGCAGTCCCTGCTTTTCGGATGCCTCGTTGCCGTTCTGGTGAGCCTGATCGGCCTGATCTTCTATCGCCAGATCATCGCCGCGGCCGGATTCCCCCCGGAGATCCGGACGATCGCCGAGACGTTCCTCAGGATCTTCGCGATCGCGCTGGGGGCGAACTATCTCCTGCTCATCTCGAACGCCCTCTTTCGGGCGAGCGGCGACGTGAAGAAACCGCTCGTGACGATGTTTTTCGTGATGGCGGTCAGTGTGGCCGGGGATTTCATCCTGGTCTTCGGCCTGTGGCGCATTCCCGCGCTGGGATATCCCGGGATCGCCATGGCGACGGCCGTTTCGGTGGTCCTCGGCATGGCAATCAACCTCGTCCTCCTCTCCCGGACCCGGTGGCAAGCCGTCTACCGCGGAACCTGGGGCCTCCTGCCGGAGACGATCCGACAGATCGTCCGCCTCGGCTGGCCCGCGGCCATGCTTCAGATCGCCTGGAACGCCGGGACGATCGTCCTGTACAACATCCTCGGCAGGCTGGGAGAGGCGAGCATCACCGCCCTGGCGGCCATCGCCAACGGCCTGAGGATCGAGGCGATGATTTACCTGCCGGCCTTCGCCCTCAACATGTCGGCGTCGGTCCTCATCGGCCAGAACCTGGGCGCAGGAAATCCCGGCCGGGCAGAGCGGACGGGCTGGCGGATCGCCGCGGTGGGGATCGTGGCCTTGAGCGCCATGGCGGTCCCGGTCTTCCTCCGGGCGGAGGACTTTGCCGCCCTGGTGGCGAAGGATTCGGCGGTTCTTGCGGAGACGGCCCGCTACCTGCGATACAACATGATCGGCGAGCCCTTCGTCGCGCTGAGCCTGTCGCTGGGCGGCGGTCTCCAGGGAGCGGGGGACACCCGCGGGACGATGTGGGTGATCCTCATCGCCATGTGGCTGATCCGCCTTCCCCTTGCCTGGGTGCTCGCCCTTCCCCTGGGCTTCGGTGCGAAGGGGGTCTGGATGGCAATGGTCGTCTCGATGGCCTGCCAAGGGCTCCTCATGGCCTGGCGGTTTCACGGAGGCCGGTGGAAGGAGTTGAAGTTGGAGTGAGGCGGCCGGCCCCAATCAAACGTTGCAGGGAGTGATCGGGATGCTGAGACTCTTCAATTCTCTCGGAAAGAAGCTGGAAGTTTTTCAGCCCGTCAACGGGCGGGTCGTGAATATCTTCACCTGCGGGCCTTCGATTTACCAGCGGGCCCATATCGGGAACTTCCGGACGTTCCTGTTCGAAGACATCCTTGTCCGCTACCTGGAATACCGGGGCTGGCGGGTCAGCCGGGGGATGAACGTCACCGACATCGAAGACAAGGCCATCAAGGAAGCCCAGAAGGGCGAGCTCACCGTCAAGGAGCTCACGGAGGAGAATTTTGACGGATTCCTCAGGGAGATGCGCCTCCTGCGGATCAAGCCCCCCGACTACCTTCCCCGGGCATCGACCTGCGTCGATACGGCCGCCGCGATGATCGAACGACTCCTGGAACTCGGGATCGCCTACCGGTACCGGGGAAATGTCTATTTCGATCCCCTGAAATTCCCCGGGTTCGGCAAGCTCTACGGGCTGGACATGAGCCGCTGGCCGGCGAAAAGGAGACGCTTTCACCTCGATACCTACCCCGGCATCCAGTGGAACTTCGGCGACTTCATCCTCTGGCACGGATACCGCGAAGGCGATTCGCTGTACTGGGACACCCCGATCGGCCGCGGGAGGCCCTCCTGGAACATCCAGGACCCGAGCATGGTCGCCAGCCATTTCCGGGAGACCCTCTCGATCTACTGCGGCGGCATCGACAACCTCTACCGGCATCACGACTATTCCATCGCCATCCTCGAATCGCTCCGGCCCTACCCCATGGCCCGCTTCTGGCTCCACGGCTACCACCTCTTCATCGGCGGCAAAAAGATGTCCAAGAGCAGGGGAAACATCCTCTATACCGACGACCTCCTCAGCCGGGGGTATACCGCCGCCGAGATCCGATTCTTCCTCATCAACGGCCACTACCGGGAAAAGCTCGACTATACGGAGCGGGCCATGAAGTCGGCGGCGGAACAACTGCGGGATCTCCGGAGAAGGGTCCGCGTGTTTGAGGCGAGGGCGGGCAGGGCGGCGCCTGTGGCGGACGACCGGACGCGAAGGGTCGGGGAGATTTTCCGGAGCCGCATGGACCAGGACCTGGAGGTGAAGCGTGCCTTCGACGGCGTCGACCGGGAATTGGCGTCGGCGAGCCCCGCGGACCTCACGCCCGGGGCGGCGGCCGCCTTGATCGCGGCCCTTCGGGAGATTGACGCGGTCTTCCGGGTGCTCTTCGACCCCCCGCCTTCGGGATGAGCGTCGGGCCTGCTCCGGCCTCGGCATCGCCGGCGACCGGTTGATGACGCGGATCACAGAGACCTGTGTCGTGATCGGGCAAGCCCGCCTACCGTCCGGACCGGCCTCCTGGGCGCGGCGCTTAACGCCGGCGAAATTGACGGGCATCTTCCGCCCGACTGTGCTATGTAAGCAGCCGGATTTTTCATTCCGCAGCGGGAGGTGACGAGATGCTTCTTGCCGACCCCCTGAAGAAGGCGTATCAGTTTTTCCCCCGGAAAGAGGCGATCGTCTGCGGCGGCAGGCGGTGGACCTATGGGGAATTCTACGGCCGGATCAGTCGTTTCGCCCACTTCTTAAAGGAGACGGGGGTTGAAAAAGGCGACCGGATTGCCATCCTGCACCCCAACTGCCACTGTTTTCTGGAGGTGTACTACGCCATCGCCCTCCGGGGGGCGGCGGCCGTCCCCCTCAACTTCCGGCTCTCCGTCCGGGAGATCGCCCTGATCGTTAACGACGCCGGCGCCAGGGTGCTGATCGCCGATCCCCGGTTCGGGGACACCGTCGAGCGGATCTGCGCCGATCTTCCGACCGTGGGGAAGATCGTCTGGACGGGCGACGAAACGGGAGAGCTTCCCGGCGGGGACCAGGGCGTGCGCTACGAGGAGCTCGTGGCGGGGGCGGCGCTCCCCATGGATGATGTCGATATCACGGACGACGCAATCGCCCAGATCTACTATACCAGCGGCACCACCGGCCGACCCAAGGGGGTGATGCTGACCCACAAGAACATCACGGTCCACGCCCTGGGAACGATCGCCGAGTTGCATCTTACCGACCGGGACGTCTGGCTCCACGCCGCGCCCCTCTTTCACCTGGCAGACGCCTGGGCCACCTGGGCGATAACCTGGGTAGGCGGCACGCATGTGCTGGTGAGTGAGTTCGATCCGCCGGCGGTCCTGGCCGCGATCGAAGGCGAAAAGGTCACGCTGACCAATCTGATCCCCACCATGCTCAACGCGTTGGTAAACCATCCCGGGGTGAAAGACTACGATTACCGCCACCTGCGGGTGTTGTTGAGCGGCGGCGCGCCCATCGCCCCGGAGGTGGTCCGCAGGATCGTAGAGACCTTTGGCTGCGACTACATCCAGACCTACGGAATGACCGAGACCAGCCCCTACCTGACCCTCTCCATTCTGAAGGGACACCTGTTCGAGAAGTCCCCCGAGGAGCAACTGCGCATCAAATCCAAGACGGGCCGGGAGTTCGTCGCCGTGGAGCTGAAGGTTGTGACGGACGACGGCCGGGAGATAAAACGGGATGAAAAAGAGGTCGGGGAGATCATCGTCCGGGGCGATACCGTGACGCCCGGTTACTGGCAGATGCCGGAAGAGACGGCGCGGGCGATCAAAAACGGCTGGCTCTATACGGGCGACATGGCCGTCATGGACGAAGAGGGGTACGTGACGATCGTGGACCGGCGGAAGGACATGATCGTGACCGGCGGGGAGAACGTCTATTCCACCGAGGTGGAGCACACCCTTTACCTGCATCCGGCCGTCCTGGAATGTGCCGTCGTCGGCGTTCCCGATGAGAAATGGGGTGAAGCGGTCCGGGGAATCGTGGTCTTAAAACCCGCCTGTGAGGCGACGGAGGAGGAGCTTATCCGCTTCTGCAAGGAGCGGATAGCGCGGTACAAAGCCCCCAAGACGATAGATTTCATCTCCGTCCTGCCCAAGACCGGTTCGGGGAAAATCGAAAAAAAGAAGCTCCGGGATGCCTATTGGCCGGTTCAAGGGAAAAAGATCCAATAGCTCCCCGGAAATCCGCCCGCCAAGCATCACCACCTTCCCGGAAACACCGGATACGTTGACGGTCCGATCACCGCATGATTCATTGACAATCGGGCGATTGGGACTTAATATAAAAATTGCATAAGCACCACGGAAGAGTAAATACGGTCGGCGATTCAACCAGCGAAGAAGCAAGGAGCGCACTATGTGGGAATACACGGACAAGGTCAAGGAACATTTTCTCAACCCCCGAAACGTCGGGGAGGTGGAAAATCCGGACGGGGTTGCCGAGGTCGGTTCCATCGCCTGCGGGGACGCACTCAAGCTTTCCTTTAAACTCGACGAGAACAAACGGATCAAAGAGGCAAAATTCAAGACCTTTGGGTGCGCGAGCGCCATCGCCTCCTCTTCGGCCCTCACCGAGATGATCAAGGGGATGACGCTCGAAGAGGCAAAAAAGGTGACCAATAAGGACATCGCCGCCTACCTCGGCGGCCTGCCCGACGAGAAGATGCACTGCAGCGTCATGGGGAAGGAGGCCCTCGAAAAGGCGATAGACAACTACCAGGGGGCGCCGACGACGGAGCCGGGCGCAAAGATCGTCTGTGAGTGCTTCGGCGTCACGGACCGGGAGATCGAGCGGGCCATCCGGGAAAACAACCTCACGACGGTCGAGGAGGTGACCAACTACACCAAGGCGGGCGGCGGCTGCGGGAGCTGCCACGACGCCATCCAGGAGATCATCGAGAGGGTGCGGGCCGAGGCCAGACCGGCGGTCCGCCCGAAGCTGACCACTATCCAGAAGATCAAGATGATCGAAGAGGCGCTCGATAGGGAGATCCGGCCGTCTTTGAAGCATGACGGCGGCAACATCGAACTCATCGACGTCGTCGGCAACCGTGTTCTGGTAACGATGCAGGGCGCCTGCGCCGCCTGCAAGGCATCCAACATCACGCTCAAGCATTTCGTCGAGGCCAAACTGCGGGATCTGGTTTCGCCCGACCTGATCATCGAGGAGGTGGCCCCATGAAGACCCTCTACCTGGACAACAATGCCACAACCCAAGTGGCCCCCGAGGTCCTCGAAGCGATGCTCCCCTATTTCCACGAGCTCTACGGCAACCCCTCCAGCATGCACTCCTTCGGCGGGCAGGTGGCCAAGAAGATCCGCGAGGCCCGGGAGCAGGCGGCCGCCCTGATCGGCGCCACGCCCGACGAGATCATCTTCACGAGCTGCGGCACCGAGAGCGACAACGCCGCCATCCGCTCGGCCTTGGCGACCCACCCGGACAGGCGCCACATCGTGACCAGCCGGGTCGAACACCCTGCCGTCCGGTCGCTCTGCGCTAACCTGGCCGGCCAAGGCTACCGGGTGACGGAACTCCCCGTGGACAAGAACGGCATCCTGGACATGGAGCAGTTCGTCGCGAGCCTTACACCGGACACGGCGGTGGTCAGCCTCATGTGGGCCAACAACGAAACGGGGGTCATCTTCCCCGTCGAGAAGGCCGCTGCGCTGGCCCATGAACGGGACATCCCGTTCCATACCGATGCGGTGCAGTCGACCGGGAAGATCCCGATCGACATGGGCAAGAACGCGATCGACATGCTCTCCATCTCCGGGCACAAGCTCCACGCCCCCAAGGGAATCGGCATCCTCTACGTCCGCAAGGGGACCAAGTTTTCCCCGTTCATGATCGGCGGGCACCAGGAGCGGGGACGCCGAGGGGGAACGGAGAACACCCCCAGCATCATCGGCCTGGGAAAGGCGTGCGAACTCGCAGCGCGTAACATGGAAGCGGAAAACACCGTGGTCAAGGGCCTGCGCGACAGGCTGGAGACGGCGCTTTTGGCCCGCATCCCGCAAAGCCGGGTCAACGGGGATCCCGTGCAGCGCCTGCCCAACACGACGAACATCAGTTTCGAGTTTGTCGAAGGCGAGGGGATCCTCCTCTTGATGAATGAATACGGGATCTGCGCCTCCTCGGGGTCCGCCTGCACTTCGGGCTCCCTGCAGCCCTCCCACGTGCTGCGCGCGATGGGCGTTCCCTTCACCATGGCCCACGGCTCGATCCGGTTCAGCCTGAGCATCTACAACACCCCTGAGGAGATCGACTTCGTGATCGAAAAGCTCCCCTCCATCATCGAGCGGCTCCGCGGCATGTCCCCCTACTGGACCTCCGTCGGTCAGGCCTGCGTGAGCGAATAGGAAGAAGAGTCGGGGCAGTCATGGACGACATGCAGGAACAGTGCAGGACGGATCTTGCAGAAACTCAGCGTTTCCGCGGGGAGATCCCGGCCATCGTCGATCGTCTCGCCGCGACCTGCAACAACAAGGAGTGCTTCGATCACGTCAGCGCCGAACCGATCCCCTCCCGGGAGGCGGCCCTGGCAATCCTCCGCCGGATCAGCGACATCCTCTATCCGGGCTACTTCGTCCAGAAGCGCCTGGACGCGGTGAACGTGGGGTACTACCTGGGGCAGGAGATGACCGCCCTCTTCGAGGACCTCGCCGAACAGATCACCCTGGCGGTCCGCCACGACTGTCTCCGCCACAACCAGTCCTGTACGAACTGTGGGGAGCGGGGTCTCGCGGCCGCCGTCGAGTTCCTCCGCAGCCTGCCGGCGATGCGGGAGGCGCTGGCGAAGGACATCCGGGCAGCCCACGAGGGCGACCCCGCCGCCCGGGACACCGACGAGATCATCTTCAGCTATCCGGGGCTTTTCGCCATCACCGTCTACCGGATCGCCCACCGGCTCCATGCCCTGGAGGTCCCGTTGATCCCGCGAATCATGTCGGAGGCCGCCCACGGCCGGACGGGGATCGACATCCATCCCGGCGCCCGGATCGGCGAGAGCTTTTTCATCGATCATGGAACGGGCGTCGTCATCGGCGAGACGACCGACATCGGCAACCGCGTACGGATCTACCAGGGGGTGACCCTGGGTGCCCTCTCACTGAGCAAAGTGGAGGTCAACGACCTGCGAAACAAGAAGCGCCATCCGACGATCGAGGACGACGTGATCCTCTATGCCAACGCCACGGTCCTGGGAGGCGAAACGGTGATCGGCGCCCGTTCGGTGATCGGCGGCAACGTCTGGATCACCCATTCCGTACCGCCGGATACGCAGGTCTTCGTGAAACACCAGGAGCTCATCTTCGGGGAGAAACCGGGGGAATAATTAATATTGGTCCCATGTCTTTCCAAAGAACAGGATTTTGGATATGTCCCACGGATCCATTTTGGAAATTTGCGTTTTATATTTCTTTAACTCTGCTGATTTCTTTACATCGCACCCCATATTCTGAGCAATCTCTAAGAGTTTTTCATCATTCAACTTGTCGATGTTCGTCATGTCGGCATCTCCATAAATGGCGCTTTCCCGGGACCAGGAGTTAAGAAATCGTACGCTCTGTAATCACGATGGAAAAACTGGTGGTATCTTATTCGTGGAAGGGGCTGACAGCAATGGCTATTGAGTGTAAGGATATTGGTAGGTCAGATCTAACCAAGCAGAACGGGGTTGGGATGATGCATCTTGCCCGATAATCAACAAATAATTCCGGATCCGATCCGGGGTCTTCCGGCGGCTACTGCTCTCCGATCAATTCGTGGATCTTCCGGGCCAGGTCGTTTACCCTGAAGGGCTTCTGGATGAAATGCACCCCTTTCTCCAGGACGCCGCGGTGGGCGATGACGTCCGATGTGTACCCGGACATGAAGAGCACCTTGATCCCCGGCCTGATTGCGGAAATCCGATTCCCCAGCTCCTTGCCGCTCATTTCCGGCATCACCACATCGGTCAGCAGCAGATCGACGGGGGTCTCCCTGTTTTCGCATAAAGCGACGGCCTCCTGCGGGGTATCCACTGTCAGAACCGTGTAGCCGATCTCCTCCAGGATGTCCTTCGTTATCTCGCGCACCATCTCATCGTCTTCCACCAGGAGAATCCTTCCGGCGCCATAAGCAACAGGGGTTTCCGTGGGCTCTTCGGTTGTCTCGTCTTCCTCGTTGACCCTGGGGATATAGATCTTGAAGGTGGTTCCCCGCCCCGGTTCGCTGTAGCAGATGATGAATCCGCCGTTCTGCTTGACCATCCCGTAAACGGTGGCAAGTCCGAGTCCCGTCCCCTTACCCACCTCCTTGGTGGTGAAAAATGGCTCAAAGAGATGGGACTGGATCTCCTTGTCCATCCCCATGCCGTCGTCGCTTACCCCGAGAAAGACATACTGTCCGGGTTTGAATCCGAGATGTTTCAGGCAGTAGGCCGCATCGAGGCGGCAATTTTCGGTTTCGATCGTCAATTTGCCTCCATCGGGCATGGCGTCGCGGGCGTTGACGGCCAGATTGATGAGGATCTGTTCGACCTGCGCGGGATCAAAATTGATCCGCCAGAGATTTTTCCCCGGACAGAAGCGCAGATCGATATCCTCCCCGATGAGCCGGGAAAGCGTATTGCGGGAAGAGGCGATCAGGTCGTTGAGATTTATGACGCGGGGGGCGATGATCTGCTTCCGGGAAAAGGCGAGCAGTTGACGGGTGATGTCCCGGGAGTGGTTGGCCGCCTTCTCGATCGCCAGGACATCCTTCAGAAGGGGACCGCCTTCCGGCAGCTTCGCCTTGATCAACTCCGCGTATCCGAGGATGACGCTCAGCATATTGTTGAAATCGTGAGCCACACCTCCTGCCAGACGTCCGACGGATTCCATCTTCTGCGCCTGAATGAGCTGTGATTCGAGCCTCGCCCGATCCTCCTCCGCATGCTTGCGCTCGGTGATATCGCGAACGATGGCCCACATCCCGACGGGCTGCCCCGCGTCGTCGCGCAGCAGAAAGGTCCTGAGCTCGACGGGGAAAACCGTCCCGTCCTTCCGGCGATACTCTTTTTCATAAACCTGGGAGTGGCCGTTCACCAGGACCTGTTCCGCGACGACGTTCGATTCCAGGGCGTGCCATTTCTCGGGCGTCAGGTCTCCATAGGTCCGCTTGAGAAGTTCTTCCTCCGTATAGCCCAGCAGGGCCTGGTAGGCGCGGTTCGCCTCCTGGATGTTGCCGGTCATGCCGATGCGGACAAAGGCGTCCGTCATGGTCTCGTGCAGGCGGCGGTACTTTGCCTCGCTCTCCCGGAGCGCCTCTTCCGCCCGTTTGCGTTCGGTAATCTCCAGCATGATCCCATCCCAGAGGATGTCGCCGTTGATCTGCGGCTCCGGACGGGAGATGCACTCGTACCAGCGCACGTCCCCCCCGATGACGCACCGCAGTTCCTCCCGCAGGGGGTGCAGAGTTGCGGCGGACCGCCGCAGCGATTCTTCGTGTCTTGCCTTGTCGTCCGGATGGATAAGACCGGTCAGAAGAGCCCCGTCGCGCATGATGGCGTCCGGTTCGAGGTCAAACAACTGGCGCGATGCGGCATTCACGTAGGGAAAGGAATAACTCCCGTCCGGATGGGCGATGAAGAGATACACCATCCCGGGGATGTTCGACTGAAAACGCCGGTATTTTTCCGTGATCTCCCGGAAGGCGTTCTCCATCCCCCGCCACTCGGTGGCACGTTCACGAACATCGCCGACCATCCGGCTGATGGCGTCGGCAAGCGCGTCGAGATCGTCGTTCCGGCCGGTCGGTTCGATCCGGCCCGAATAGTCTCCCCGGGCCGTTTTCATAACGACCTCGATCATCCTGCCGACATGTTCCCTTTCGAATGTTTCAGCCATATTACGGTACAATGGGAATGAGGGCGCCTGACGGCGGTAGTACACCAAGGCCTCTTGTGACCTTGATTGGCGGACATCGTTAAGGAAAAACCCACTGTTTGTCAAGAACTAATCCTCCCGCCATGCAGATTCGGGGCATTCCTTCTCTGAGAAAGATGTTGACAAGACGCTGCCCGAACCGTTATCCTGCGGCGCACTTAAAAAAGCGAGGAGAAAATAATGGTTAATAACCGGTGGGCCTTGAGCGGCCTTATCATCTTCACCCTGTTCTTTCTGGTATCGATCCTGGAGGTTGATGCCTGGGCCAGAGTCGGGGGCGGAAGGTCTTTCGGCAGCCGGGGGTCGCGTTCCTACAGCGCTCCCCGCTCGACGCCTGCCCCGGCCAGCCCTTACTCCCAGGGGGCACGACAGTACAACCCCCCCTCTGCCCCCGCATCCTCTCCCTTCGGCGGGGGCGGGTTTCTCAGGAGCATGGCCGGCGGACTGGTCGGGTGGATGCTCGGCGGGATGCTCTTCCGCAGCCTCGGATTTGCCGGCGGCGGCATGGGCGGTTTCGGCGGCGGCATGGGGCTCATGGACATCATCCTGATCGGGGCGCTTCTCTACGGAATCTACTGGTTCATCAAACGGAGGCGCGTCACAGCGGATGCGGAGCAGCAAGCGGGGACCCATTACCGGGAATCCTCTCCGGCGGACATCGGACGGGCGGCCCCGCCGGTGCAGGCTTTTGAAGCGCTCGGGCAGGAAAGCGACGTAGCCGCCGGCCTCCGCCATATCCGCCAGATGGATACCCGGTTCGATGAAAAGCGTTTTACCGACGAGTGTATGGACTATTTCTTCCGGATCCAGGGAGCGTGGGCGAACCGTGACATGTCCGGTGTCAGGAACCTCCTCACCGAGGAGATGTTCGGGACGTTCCGCCAGGAGGCCGACCAGTTGAAGGCCAAGCGGCAGATCAACCGCCTGGACAACATCGCCGTCCGCTCGGTCGAGATCACCGAGATCTGGCAGGAGGGCGGAGCGGATTTCATCACCGTAAAGCTCACCGCAAACCTGCTGGACTACACTCTCGACGAACAGACCGGACAGGTCATCGCCGGCAGCCGGACTGAGCCGGTCAAGTTCAACGAATACTGGACGTTTACCCGTACGGTCGGGGATAATCCCTGGAGACTCTCGGCCATCAATCAGGCCGAATGAACGATGGCGCCCCGGAAAAGGGGCGCCATTCCCGTTTTTACAAGGAGCCGGAAATGACGTTCGCCAAACATATCTCAGCCCTTTTTGCAGTCCTGGCGGTCCTTTTGTTCTTTGCAGCCCCTTCCGCGGCAGGAAATCTTCACATCACCTCCCGATCGGCCATCCTGATGGACATGACGACCGATCGGATCCTCTTCGCCCACAACGCGGACGCCGCTATCCAGCCGGCATCCATCACCAAGGTCTTGACGCTCTATGTTGCCGATGAAGCGATCCGTGAGGGCGTGGTCCATCCCCAGGACCCGGTGAAGATCAGCCGAAAAGCCGGACAGACCGGCGGATCGAGGATGTTCCTCCAGGCCGGGAGCCAGCTCCCCCTCGAAGAACTCCTCAAAGGTATGGCCGTCGTTTCGGCAAACGACGCCTCCGTAGCCGTCGCCGAATATATCGGGGGAAACACCGAGAAATTCGTCGAACGGATGAACCGGAAGGCCCGCGAGTTGGGGATGTACAACAGTTGCTTCCGGAACCCCAACGGCCTTCCCGCCAAGGGACAGGTCACGACGGCGCGGGACATATTGACCCTGGCCCGCGCCTACCTGCAGCATTTTCCGGAATCCCTGAGCATCCACTCCCAGCAGTACTATACGTACCGGCGGATCACCCAGCACAACCGCAACACCCTCCTGAGCCGCTACCCCAACACGGACGGTCTGAAAACCGGTTGGGTCCGCAAGGCGGGATACCATCTCGTGGCCACGGCCAAGCGCGGGGATACCCGTCTGATCGCGGTAATTATGGGGGCGAAGAACCCGAAGGTCCGTTCGCGGGAGGCGGAGCAGCTTCTCGATGAAGGATTCCGGATGGTCCAGGAGAAGCAGGGCTAATCCAGGTCGTAGAACGTCGGGATATGGAAAAGCTGTTTGAGAACCTCGTCGAAATAATCGGGGAGGTAGCGGTTCCAGAGCTTGATCGGCAGCTCTCCCAGTTCACACTGGCACGGGGAGGAAGAGGAGGGGAAGGTAAAGAGGTATTCCATCAGGCACTGGATATTCCTCGCCAGCGGCCCCCGGTACTGTTGGCGGAGCCGCTGTTCGATGATCCTGTCCTCGTGGATGCAGCGGCCGATTTCGCTTTCCAGCATCTCCTGATAGGTTGAAAGGATAATCTCCAGAAGGACATCCTCTTCCCCTAAGCGGATGAACTCGGCAAAGGCGCGGTTGGCATCGTCCGGAGAAAAACCCCTCCCCTGCATGACGCCGATAAGCCCCTGTCCCAAGGGACGGGCGAGGATCATTTCCCGGGGCGGACGGTAACGAACGATCAGATTTGTCGCGTTGTACCGCCCGGTATGGCGCTCCTCCTCGATGATCTCGCAGTCGGGCAACCGCTCGAGAAGCTCCGTCAGTTTCCGCTGTTCCGATTCCTCAAGGATCACCTTTATGCCGGCGACGTCGTTGATCGCCAACTCCTCGCCGGCGCCGGCAATCGGTCTTTTTGCCCGCAGATCATCCAGAAGGCGGTTCTCCGCCTGGAGAAATTCCTCGGTCATGTCCTCGGGCGCCGTCAGGAGGTCACCCCGGGGAATCCCGAGCCGAAGCGCCCGCTCGTCCGCCAGGGCGTCGGCATGCCGTTTGATCTGAGCGAAGATCCGGTCGATGATCCGGCGGGCCGATTTCTCCGCCAGGCGGCGGACCCGCTTGATCCGGATTGACCCGACGTACCGCTCCTCTTCCCCGTTACGCCGGCGAAAGCAGAGGGTGCCGTGAAAAGGGGTCTCGCGGTAGTATCGCCCCGGATTCCGATGGTAATCACGGATCAGCTCATCGATCCGTTCGTTGCGGTAGGGAGGATCGGAAACCAGGGCATCCTTCAACCCGCCCTTGATCCGAACGGGACGGAACGAGAGCTCTTTCCGGTGCAGCTCCCCGAAGATGAGGCCGGCGAACTGCGCGAGGTAGCGAGATACGTAAACATGGTTGAAGTACACCAGCCGGGTGATCAGATCGTCATCCGCCGGACACGCCTCATCGTACATCCAACGGCGGATGATGTCATCGAGCACCTGCCGGTGCATAAAGCTGTTGATCTTGATCATGATTCCCCCGAGCCCGAAACCGTTTCCCTTCCCCCGGTCCGGCAGCGGGAGATAAGGAGACACGGCCTGTGCATTAATGACAAAAAGCGTCCCTGCTGTCAAGCGAAGCGCTTTTCCCCCGGTTTGATGCTCTACAGTACGTGCTATTGCTCGCAGTCGCCACGGCAAACAAGCAGGATGGAGAGCGGGTGCCCCCTGAACCAGCATGTCGTCAATTTATTGGCATTGATCGGCAGACAGAAAAAGGGGAATGGGTCATAAAAAAAGCAGGGCCGTTCTCGTTTCGGCCCTGCTTTTTTTATGACTGTCGTACGACGCTGCTTGCCCGAAGATCGATCAGTTCAGATACTGGTATGCGGGATCCGGCATCGGAGCCGTTTCGAAGGAGAGGAGCCGCATGTCGGGCATGGTCCGGTTCCTTCCCTTGATCTTGGCCTCGTAGAGCCGCCTGTCGGCATCCTGGAGCAGGAGGTTCTTGTCATACTCCTTCTTCAGGCGGGCGACGCCGAAGCTGGCGGTGACATGGAGGCGTGTTCCGCCGCATTGAATAGCCGTGATTTCGATCATCCTCCGGAGCCGGTCGGCAACCTCAACGGCCCGTCCCAGCTTCGTTTCCGGCATGATCAGGACAAACTCCTCCCCGCCGTAACGGACGAGGTAATCGCATTTCCGGATGGCCGCGAGAATGGTCCGGGATACGGCCTTGAGGACATGGTCTCCGACCTGGTGGCCGTAGGTGTCGTTGATCTTTTTGAAGTTGTCCAGATCGAACATGACCGCCGACAGGTCACTCCCGTATCTCCGGGTGCTGGCAATGGTCTGGTCGATGAATTCATCCAGCGCACGCCGGTTGTAGCACAGGGTGAGCGGGTCGATCACCGCGGCATCCTGAAGCCGTTTGATGTTCATGAAATTGGCGAGCGAGGTCCCCACCACTTTCACGATCGTATCGATGATGTCGTGGTGATAGGGCATGAAAGTCCGGTTGGGAAGGAGGTACATCCGCGCCGTAAAATTGACATCCAGCACGCGGTAACTGCGCAGGTCATCCAGTTGAAGCGTCAAACTGTTGTCACTTCCCTGAGGACCGTCGTCATCGAAATGGTGCAGAAGATAGTCATCGCCGGTCACGCCGAGGTCGGACTTGATGATATTGAGGATGGCGGTGTTGTCGCACTGGAGCTTCGGATCGATCCAGATATCCACGGCATCCTGGTCGTGCATGGCGAAGGCAAACAGGTGATAATCAAGAATATCCTTCAGGCAGCGCGAAGACTTGTACAGGATACTGTCGATGTCCTTGAGCTCATGGATCGACAGGATATGCTCGCTTAGAGTCTTGTAATCGATGCCCCGGGCCAGCCGGTAGGTAATCTCCACGGCCTTGACTGCACGCTGCCTGAGTCTTTTCAGGATCTGATGCATGGTTTTTCTCCTTTCCTTCCAGCAATAACCAAGCAATCCTGGTGCCAAAAATGTTTACCATTATATATCAATTAGTTATATTATTGGGACGT
>VFSW01002290.1_pt1 | contig 28958 bp, 25 predicted proteins | sample 5358111 | NCBI WGS metagenome assembly VFSW01 (sample SAMN11554181, study PRJNA540505) | mine drainage metagenome | isolation source: sediment from site ElyBrook_90M | place: USA: Ely Copper Mine, Vershire, VT | collected 2017 | reverse complement strand
CCTCCGCGGCGGCGGCCCGGGGGCCGACCTTGCACGCTCCCGCCCGCCCCCTGCTCTTCAGCCACTTGTTCAGGCGCTTCTCTAGGCCCGTGAGGTCGCGCGAGCCGAAGATGCGTTTGAGGGCGGCGACGATGGCCTTGCCGTCCTCGCCGAGCTCGGGCGAGAGGCGGTAGTAGACCCAGAGGCCAGCCCGCCGGTCCTCCAGCAGGCCCGCGTGCCAGAGGTAGCGTAGGTGGCGGGACGCCTTCGACTGGCTGATGTCGAGCGTGACCACGAAGTCGCAGACGCAAAGCTCACCGTGCTTGATCAAGAGGGCGAGCATCTCGAGTCGGGTGGTGTCCGCGAGGGCAGCAAAGGCGGTGGCGAGGTCGCGCATGACTTGCTATAACCGCTTAGGCGCGTATACGCAAGCATGGTCGGAGATGCCGTGCACTCGGGAAGGAGTGAAGCCATGAAGCCAGCCGAACACGTCAGGCGCGAAGTCGCGGAGGCCTACACCAAGGCGGTGAGCAAGCCGTCCGAATCGGGCTGCTGCGGAGGACCAGTTCAGAAGGGAATCGTCGCCAAACTCGGCGGCTACTCGACCGAGCAGCTCGCCGAGCTGCCGCCCGAGGCGGTGGTGAACTCTTTCGGCTGCGGCAACCCGGTGGCGATGGCCGAGCTCCGGCCCGGTGAGGTCGTCCTGGATCTCGGCTCGGGCGCGGGCATCGATCTCTTTCTTGCCGCGAAGAGGGTCGGACCGACAGGGCGGGCCATTGGCATCGACATGACCGACGAAATGATCGCCAAGGCCCGGGAGAACATCCGCGCCGGCGGCTTCACCAACGTCGAGGTTCGCAAAGGCATCATCGAAGAGCTGCCCGTCGACAACGCGTCGGTGGACTGGGTCATCTCGAATTGCGTCATCAACCTCTCGCCCGAGAAGCCGCGGGTGTTCCGCGAGATCGCCCGCGTCTTGAAGCCCGGCGGCCGGATGCTCGTCTCGGACATCGTTGCGCAGGACCTCCCGGAGTCGATCCGCGAGGACCCCGCGCTGTACTCGTCCTGCGTCGCCGGGGCGATCAGCGAGGAGCGGTACCTCGCGGGCCTCCGGGAGGCCGGCTTGGTCGACGTCGAGGTGCGAGACCGGCTGGTCTACGACGAGGCGCAGCTCGAGGCCTTCTTCGCGTCGGAGCTGGAGGGCTGTTGCGGTGCGCGCACCGGCAATGGCCAGGTGAGGGACGCTGCCAAAGCGATGGCCGGAAAGGTCTGGAGCGCGAAGGTGTACGGGCGAAAGCCATGAACTGGAGCAAACGATGATCTCTCGACCACGCCTCATGGTGCTGGCCCTCCTGATGGCGGGTGTCGTCGCGTGCAAGCCGACCACGAGCAAGATCCCACCGCCCGCGCCGCAGCCCGCTGCGACCGCAGCCTCCACCGCGCCCGCTCACGATCCGGAACATCCGCCGAGCGACTGTCCGCTGCACCAACTGGGCGTCGATCCTGCTCACGTCAGGCCGTTCGACGAGGTGGAGAAGTACATCGCCTTCCTCGAGAAGCCCGACCGCGCGGTGTGGCAGAAGCCGGACGCGGTGGTCGCGGCGTTGAACCTCAAGGGAACGGAGACGGTCGTCGACCTCGGTGCGGGTTCTGGCTACTTCACATTCCCAATTGCGCGTGCGCTCGCGAACGGCAAGGTCGTCGCCGTGGACATCGAGCCCGAGATGATCCGCCATATCCACCACAAGGCCGTCGCCGAGGGAGTCAAGAACATCGAGATTGGGCTCGGCAAGGCGGACGACCCGAGTGTGCCCGTTGACGCAGACCTCGTCTTCGTGTGCGACGTACTGCACCACGTTGCCCAGCGCGCCGCCTGGCTCGCCAAGCTCCGCTCAGAGATGCACTCCGGCGCACGCCTCGTCCTCATCGATTTCAAGGAGGGCAAGCTGCCGGAGGGCCCACCGGAGTCTGCCAAGATCCCGCGCGCCGAACTTCTGAGACTCCTGGCCGCGGCGGGCTTTTTGCTCGATAGTGAGAAACCAGACCTCCTTCCATACCAGCTGTTCCTGGTGTTCCGGAAGGAGTCGTGATGGCCAATTCTCCTGGCGGCGAAGGCGAACTCTCCGTCCAGCCAATCGGCGTCATCCGCAGCCGTTTTCACGAGGCAGATGGAACTCCCATCCAGCCGCTGTACGCGGCGGGGGCGACCGGCGAGGTGGAACTCCGTGAAGATCTCGAGCCCGCCCTCCTCGACCTGGAGGGGTTCGAGCGCGTGTGGCTCCTCTACTGGCTCGACCGCGCCTCGCCCTTCAAGCGGCGCGTGGTCCCCTACCGTGACACGCAGGAGCACGGCCTCTTCGCGACGCGGTCGCCGTGCAGGCCAAACCCCATCGGGATCTCGGTCGTGCGCCTGCTGGGGCGCGAAGGCCGCATCCTGAAGGTCGCCGACATCGACATTCTCGACGGGACACCGTTGCTCGACATCAAGCCCTACGTTCCAGACTTCGACGCGCATCCGGGCGCGAAGGCGGGATGGTTCGATTCCGCCAGCGAGGATCGCCGGCGCGCGGACACGCGGTTTCACGAGCCACTAACATGAAACCCCAGGGCCTTTCCGCCATGCGGAGAGGGGGCCGGGGCTGACGATCGCGTAGCGCCGTCCCGCCGGCCCCCGCGTCACCCCCGTGAAGCCGCCAGCGCACGCGTTACTTCGCCGACGATCTCTTCCAACCCGACTCCGTGGATGGCTTGCGCGAAGACGACGGGGCCTTCGCCACGCATGGCGCGCGCATCCCGCGCCATGACCGCGAGATCGGCGCCGACGTAGGGTGCAAGGTCGGTCTTGTTGACGACGAGTAGGTCGGACTGCGTGATTCCCGGCCCGCCCTTGCGCGGTACCTTGTCGCCGCCGGCGACGTCGATGACGTAGACGGTGTAGTCCGCGAGCTCGCGGCTGAACTGCGCAGCGAGGTTGTCCCCGCCGCTCTCGAGGATGAGAAGCTCCGGTCGCACCGTGGCCGTGAGCGCCTCGAGGGCGTCGAGGTTGTGGCTGATGTCTTCGCGGATCGCCGCGTGCGGGCAACCTCCCGTCTCGACGGCGCGGATACGCGCGGGGGGCAACGCGTCGTGCCGGTGCATGAACTCGGCGTACTCCCGGGTGTAGATGTCGTTGGTGACGACCCCCAAGGCCACGCGATCGCGAAGCGCGCGGCAGAGCGCGAGGACGAGCGCGGTCTTGCCGCTCCCCACCGGGCCGCCGACGCCCACGGTGAACGCGCGCCTTTCGTAGTCACGGCCTGCCGCCGGCGGGCGCCTGCGGAACACGCCCGGGTGCTCGAGGACGTCGTGCGAATGGGGGTGATCCTCCCCCATGCCCTCGTGCGTGTGATCCGCGTGGTCGTCGTGGCCCATGTGCGCGCTCAACTTTGGAAAAGTCGGGAGTAGAGCCTATCGTGCCTTGCGCCCATAATCTCGAGCAGCGGCGCGACCGTCGCCGCGTCCTCGGTGCGGACCCGTTCGCACGCGCAAAGGACGGCGTCGAGCGTGGCGCCGTGGGCGCTCTGAAGTCGCTGGGCCTCGAGCGGCCCGAGCGCGCCCATCCGGACGGCAGCCGAGACGACGCCCCGGAGCGATACGTAAAGGTAGAGAGCCAGGGCCTCCCTGCGCCCGGCCCCGAGCACGCGCAGGCATGCACCGAAGGACGGCGCCAAGTGCGCGGGAGATGCCGGCTCGCGCGCGCGCAGCGCCATCGCGGCGAGCGCCGTCTCCGAGAACACGCGCTCGCACGTGCTCAGAAAAGCCCGCCCTTGCGTGCGACTCGCGCGATTGGCCACGTGGTTGATCAGCGTCGCGTCGAAGGCCTCGTCCAGCCCGGGCCAGTCCCCCGGGGCGTCGTGAGCCGCCGCGACGAACGGGAGCGCCGAGGCCCCTGCGTTCCAGAGATGCGAGCGCAGAAACCCATCGACGTCCGAAGACGTTCGCACGTCCCCGAGCTGCACGGCCGCCTCGAGGCCCGACGAGTGCGCGAAACCGCCCGTCGGGAACGCCGAGTCGATCACCTGAAGGACCTGCCATCGCACCTTACGACCCTCCCGCAGCTCGGCGTCAGAAGAGATGGTAGAGCTGCCCGAGGGCCAGCTTCGATGCGGGCTCGCAGCGAAGGAGAACGCCGTCGGCGAAGACTTCGTAGGTCTCCGGGTTCACCGAGATCACCGGCAGCGCGTCGTTCAAGACCATGTCCCGCTTGCCGATGCCCCGGCAGCCCTTCACGGCCTCGACGCGCTTTGCCAGACCGAGCTCCTCCAGGCCGCCCTCGGCCGCGGCGCGTTTGGACACGAACGAGATGCTCGAGCCCCCCGCCGCTCGACCGAGCGCGCCGAACATCGGGCGCATCCGCAGCGGCTGGGGCGTCGGGATCGACGCGTTCGCGTCGCCCATCTGCGCCCACGCGATGAGCCCCCCTTTGAGGACGATCTCGGGCTTGACTCCGAAGAACGCCGGACGCCACATGACGAGATCCGCCCATTTGCCCACTTCCACGCTGCCGATCTCGTGCGACATCCCGTGCGCGATCGCCGGGTTGATCGTGTACTTGGCGACGTATCGCCGTATGCGCTGATTGTCGTTGTCGCCCCGCTCGCCGGGCAAGCGCCCGCGATCGCTCTTCATCTTGTCGGCCGTCTGCCACGTCCGCAAGATCACCTCGCCGACGCGGCCCATCGCCTGACTATCGCTCGAGACGATGCTGATGGCGCCGAGGTCGTGCAAGATGTCTTCGGCGGCGATCGTCTCTCCGCGGATCCGGCTCTCGGCAAACGCGACGTCCTCGGGGATCGTCTTGTCGAGGTGATGGCACACCATCAGCATGTCGAGGTGCTCGTCGAGCGTGTTGACGGTGAAGGGGCGCGTCGGGTTCGTCGAGCTCGGAAGCACGTTCGGCTGGCCGCAGACGCGAATGATGTCCGGCGCATGGCCGCCGCCCGCACCCTCGGAGTGGTAGGTGTGGATCGTCCGCCCCCCGAACGCGGCGATCGAGTCATCCACGTACCCCGACTCGTTCAGCGTGTCGGTGTGGATCGTGACTTGAACGTCCTCCGCCTCGGCGACCCCGAGACAGCAGTCGATCGCGCCGGGGGTCGTCCTCCAGTCCTCGTGCCGATTCTGGCGGACGGCGCCCGCGCGGATCTGTTCGACGAGCCCCTCGGGCGAAGAGGTGTTGCCCTTGCCGGTGAGGCCGATGTTGATGGGAATTCCATCGGTCGCCTGCAGCATCTGACGGATGTAACGGACCCCCGGGGTGCACGTCGTCGCGTTGGTCCCCGTGGCGGGGCCCGTGCCGCCCCCGACGAACGTGGTGATTCCCGACGACAGGGCTTCGTCGGCCAACTGCGGACAGATGAAGTGGACGTGGGAGTCGATACCCCCCGCGGTGACGATCCATCCCTCCGCCGCGATGGCCTCCGTCGTGACTCCGACGATCATTCCGGGCGTGACGCCCGCCATGACTGCGGGGTTGCCTGCCTTTCCGATGCCCGCGATGCGGCCGCCCTTGATTCCGATGTCTGCCTTGTAGATGCCGCTGGCGTCTATGATCACGGCATTCGTGATGACGCAGTCGAGCGCGGCGCGATCTTCGACGCCGGCCGCTTGCCCTTGCCGGTCCCGGAGGACTTTGCCTCCCCCGAACTTGCACTCGTCGCCGTAGACGGCGAAGTCTCGCTCGATTTCGGCGACGAGACCCGTATCGGCGAGACGGAGGCGGTCTCCGGTCGTCGGCCCGAACATGTCGGCATAATGGCGCCGATCCACCATGCGGCTCATCCCGCCGGTTCCTCGACCGGGCTGGTCGCCGTCGCGACGAGACGCACGGTCTTCGCTTCGCCCGGTTCGAAGCGGACGGCCGTTCCCGCGGGGATGTCGAGCCGCCTCCCGACGGCGCTCTTTCGGTCGAACTCGAGAGCCGTATTGGTCTCGGCGAACGGATAATGGCTTCCGACCTGGATGGGACGGTCTCCCGTGCTCGTCACGACGACGTCCACGGTGTCACGCCCGGCGTTGATCTCGATCGTTCCCGGACGGACGAAGACCTCGCCGGGCCGGACCGGCGGCCCTTGCGGCCTCGCGAACGCAGCGGGCGAGGGAGTCGGCAAGAAGCTGCCGTGGAGGGCCATGCCGAGGTCGACCTCGTCGAGCGCGATGGGCTCGTGGACCGTGACGAGCTTCGTCCCGTCGGGGAAAGTCCCCTCGACTTGCACCTCCGCGGTCATCTCCGGGACTCCATCCAAGACGTGAACGCAACCGAGGATGCGCCGTCCGAGGTCCATGAGCTCGGCGACGGAACGCCCGTCGCGTATGAGCTCGAGGAGCTGCGTCGCGATGAGCGCCACCGCCTCCGGGTAATTGAGACGAAGGCCCCGGGCGAGCCGCTTCTGCGCGAGGAAGCCCGCTCCGTGCAGAATGAGCTTGTCCAGGTCGCGAGGCGACAAGTGCATGTGCGTTTTCGGTCATAGTCGATCGGATTCGCAGTGTCACCACTTGCGCGCGAATGGGTCGTCCCCCAGCGCCTCTGCGAGAGCCGCGAAACTCGATCGAAAAATGCGCGCAGCGCTCTCGAAACACGTCGCCGCGACTCGGAGGACCGCGCCGCCCTCGCCGACCGGACTGGCCGCGACGATGGCTCGCCCCGCCGCGGCGGCCGAGACGCCCGGAGAGGCCACGGACAGAATCGCCTCCCTCACCGAACGGAAGCGCTCGCCCAAAGCGACCAGCGTCAGAAATGCCTCGAACGCCCCCATGCGCTCCGCGATCGCGCCTGGGTGCGAGTCGAGTCGGACGGAATCGAGGATGACGCGGCGGCCGTGACGAAGGACGGTCGACTTGGACGAATAGGAATCGAAGCGCCACCGCTCGCCGCGCGCGCTTCGGCCGCACGTGTAGGCGTCGAAGAGAACGAGCGAGCCGCGGGGCGCCAGGTCGACGTCGACCGTCTGACGGTATCGCGCGCCCGCGAAGCACACGACGGGATCGGGAACGATGGCGAGGCAGGCGTCATCCGCAACGCAACCGCGAAGTCGCTGAGAAGAGCCCTCCGGGGAGCCGTAGATCTTCGTTGAAGACTGCGTGGTCAGAAAGGCCGAAGCTCCGGCTTCCGCGTCCACCGCGATGTCGAAGTGGTCACCGCCGACGAGGCCTCCCCCGAGCCCCGACAGGTACACCCACGCTGCCTCTCCGTGGTTACGCGGCGTCAGGATTCGCAACGGGCTCGTCGCAACCGCAGAAACCACGATCGACCTCGTTCCTGCTCGTCGAAACGAGAGGCGCGCGCGGCCGGCAGCGACGGGCCAGGGCTCTCCGAAGGGATCGCGAAGATGCATCCCCGCAGGGTACCCGCATTGAGCCACCGCGTAGGTCGTCGCCCGCTCGTTGCAGGTGGCCTGGGGCTCTTCTTGCCGGCGCCTTCACTCTCCGGCTGTCGGCTCCAGGGCAATAACCACCGGGGCGTCGGAGGGCGCCTGCGCGAACTTCCAGCAGCCGGCGAGGAAGGCCGCGACCGCGAGGTAAGACAACGCGACGAGGGGAGTCTGGCCCACGCCGAGCGCGTCTCCGTGGATGAAGCCGAAGAACGTCAGTGCGGCGCCCACGGCGGCGAACGCGGACGCTTTCAGGAAGTCGCGCTCGATGATGAACACGGCGATCGCCCCGAGGACGAGCCCACCCAGGATCGCTCCGCCGCCCATCGCGCTCAACCCCTCATAAAGGACGCCGTTCTGGCCCAGCTTGTCCATGCCGACGCTCGCCGCGTTCGTGCCTGCGGCCCCCAGCGCGCTGTCGATCTGCAGCTTTCCCCAGGCGGCGAGGTGAGGCGTCAGCGCGAGGACGATCGCGGGCGCGTGGGTCTTCGGCGTCTCCTGGAAAGCCTGCGACCCGATGAGCATGCCGATGTAGAGGAGGATCGGCGAGATCGCGACGACGGGAACGAGGGCGACCATCACGGCGATGATCCCGAGCCACGACAGGACGATCACCATCAGCCCCGTCGCCGCGGAATACCCGATGCGGCCGCCCATGGCCTTCCAGCCCGGGTGCCCGATGTATACCGCGTTGATGAACGGGTTGCCCATCATGCACCCGATCAGGCTCACCACGCCGTCCGCCGTGAGGACGCGGGTCGTCGGAAAGCTGTCCCCTGCGACGGAGGCGCTCTCGACGTTGTCCATCGCCTCGACGAGGTCGTAGATCCCGAACGGGATGGCCGTGACCAGGATCTGCCCGAGGAACTGGAACCCGGAGAACACGTGACCGACCGCCGGGATGGGGATCGAGAAGTGGAAGTTCGACACGGCGTCCGAGAGCCTCCCCGCGCTCATCCCCCCGAAGCCGTAGCCCGTCGCGGTCGACACCCAGGCGATGACCGTCCCCACCGCGATCGCGACGAGGCCGGCGGGGATGCCCTTGAAGTAGCGCACCTTGCCGAACCAGCTCGCGAGGATGATCGCGAAGCACGGGATCGCGATGACGGGCGTCATGAACATGTCGAGGGCGGGCCTCATCGAGATGAACGCGATCGAGACTCCCGCGAGCGTCCCGAGCAGCGCGGCCCTCGGCGTCACCTTCCGGATGAAGGGCGCGATGAACCCGCCGGCCATCAGGACGAAGCTCTGGACGAACACCCACGTCAGGCCTGCCTCCCACCCCTTGACCGGGTCCCCGGTCTTCGTCGCGATGGGCAGCATGATGACGAAGGTCACGACGAACATGTGCGGCACGCTGATCCCGGAAGGCAGCGCGCAGACATCGGTCCTGCCCGTCTTCCGCGCCAGGCGATACGCGAGCCACGCGTAGTACATGGTGCTGAGGCACATCATCAGGCCCGTGGCTGGGAGGATCCTCTGGAACACGAGCGCGTCGGGCATCTTGAGGACGAAGCGAAGGAGGCCCGTCAACACGAGCAGATTGACGAGTATGTTCGTCCCGAACCCGAAGAGCGCGTTCCAGTCTCCGGGCGTCCATATCTTTGGCTTGAACGATTCCATGTGCTTGCTCCTTGGTCAGTGCCTTGCTCGCCGCGACCGCATCCCGGGCTACGAGGCCGCGAGCGCCGTGAGGACGCGCGCGGAATCCGAGACCCAGCCGAAGATGCCCCCTTGCGCCTTGATCATGCGCAGACCAACCTCGTGAAACTCCGGGAAGTACGACCCGCAGCAGTCGCCGGGCACGACGCACCGGTAACCGCGGTCGTTCGCCTCGCGCACCGTGGTGTGGACGCAGACCTCCGTCGTCACGCCGCACACGACGAGGTTTTCGATGCCCTTGTTCTGTAGAATGAGTTGAAGGTCCGTCGCGAAGAATGCCCCTTTTCCGGGCTTGTCGACGACCGGCTCATCGCGCCTCGGATAAAGCTCCGGCACGATGTCGTGCCCGGGTTCCCCCTGGATGAGGATTCGGCCCATCGGGCCCCGGGCCCCGATACGCATGCTCGGCGCGCCGCGCTCCACCTTCGCGAGCGGCGCGTCGGACATGTCCGGGCGGTGGCCCTCGCGCGTGTGAACGACGAGCATCTTCCTGGCGCGCGCCGCCTCGAGGAGCCGCGTGCACGGCCCGATCGCGGCGCTCAACCGCGAGACGTCGTTCCCGAGCGCCTCGCCGAACCCTCCGGGGAGGAGGAAATCGCGCTGCATGTCAATCATCACGACGGCCGTGCGACCGAGATCGATCGTCAGCGGTTGAGGCTCTGCATCGATGACGTGCTGAGACATGCGAAGCTCCCCGGTCGACGCGGGCGAGATGCCCGTTGCAACCTGTTGCAAGACGGATACCGCAGCGAGTAGTGCCGCACCGGTATTACCGCGAAGCTTGTTTCGCGCTGATGTCGTCGTTTCGAGCGTGGTCGTGATTCGGTTGGTCCGGACGTGTCGCAAAGGCGGCCGGCATCTTTAATTCCTCCGACATCGGGACGAAACGAACAGGCCGTTACGGTGCGGGCTCGATGTTCCATGGCTCATATTCGGTTGAGGAGGAGACGCGCCTATGAGGAAAAAGGTACTTGGTGTGCACTGGCTAGGTTGGCTGGCTGGGACGGCGTTCCTTCATCTTCAGTTTGCGGGGTCCGCGCAGGGAGCCGAACCTCCCGCGCCCGCCCCCACGCCCTCTCCGTCCGCGAGCGCTGCGCCTGCGGCCGCGGCTCCGGCTCCGGTTCCGGACGCTCCCCCGCCGCCCGCTGCGTCGGGCGCGGCCGCGGTGCCGCCTCCCTCGCCCCTCGCGGCCCAGGCCGCGACGCCGCCGATCGCGAGCGAGGCGATGCCTGCCACGCGGGAAGAGAAGCTGCCGGCGATCGACGTCGGAGCATGGGTTCGGGCGGCCGGTAGGGTCGCGGGTGCCAACGACCCGGAGAAACTCGACAGCGCGTCGATGGACACGGCCTACGTCGAGCTCCACGCCGGCGGCAAGATCCACAAGAACGTGAGCGTCACGTTGAACCTGAACGCGAGCGGTCTCGGGGGTCAATGGCCGGGTATGGCGCCCGGTACGGTGGGCATCGAGGACGCCATCATCGGCTTCGACTTCGCCGACCCCATTCACCTCTGGATCGGCCAGCTCCTCGTGCCCGTCGACCGCGCCAACTTCGCGGGGCCGTTCTTCATGATTCCCTGGAACTACCCCGGCTTCATCACGGTCGGCGGCAACACGGTCGTTGCGGCACCCCAGGAAGGGCCCACCGGGCGCAACACCGGCGGCTCGCTCTGGGGCAACGATCCGAACGGAAAGGTCAAATACGCCCTCGGCGTGTTCCTGCCGGCCTTGACCTCGGGCACTCCGCTCCTCTCGGGCCGGATCAGCACAGCGCTCATCGGAAAGGAGACCGGCTACTTCGGGAACGAGAGCTTCTTCGGCGACCAGGACATCGTCTCCATCGGGGTCGGCGCCCAGTACAGGAAGGACGGCAGCGTGCCGCCGGCCCCGGCGATGGGCTTGCCCGCAGCCACCCCGGGCGACTACTCGGAGGTCAACGCCGACGCACTCGCCGAGTTCAAGTACGGCGGAGGCGGGTGGGTCAGCATCGACGGCGCGTATTACCACTTCGGCGGCCAATACCAGACCGTCACGGACGCCTTCTACGTGACCGCGGCCATCGCCACGCCGCAGGTCGGCATCGGCAACATCCAGCCGATGGTGCGCTTCCAACAGGGCTTCGAGAGCGGGTTCAACGCGCCAAACGCATGGACCATCGACGCCGGCGTGGCCTACCTCATCAAGGGCCCCGGACTGAGGGCCATGGTGAATTTCGAGCACGCCGACATCGGCAGCGGGGTCGCGAACGCGGACGCCAACATCATCCAGTTCGGCGCGCAGGCGATCTTCTTCTGAGACGGCAGGCGAAAACCTCACCCCTCTCCGCAAGCGGAGAGGGGTGAGGTCGAGGTTCTCCGAGGTCACACCGCAAGGTGTTTGCGGACGAGGTCATCGGAGAGGGACTCCATGCTTCCCTCGGCGACGACAGAGCCGCGTTCCATGAGGAAGAACCGATCGGCCACGCGCCGCGCGAACGGCAGCTTCTGCTCGACGAGGAGCACCGACACCTTCTCCTCCGTATGAAGCCGCCCGATGACTTCACCGAGCTCGTGGACGATGCTCGGCTGAATGCCTTCCGTCGGCTCGTCGAGCAGGACGCACTTCGGCTCGAGCGTCAAGGCTCGCGCGATCGCCAGCTGCTGCTGCTGGCCTCCGGACAAGTTGCCCCCTCGCCGCCGCATCATGGAGCGAAGAAACGGAAAGAGGCGGAAGACCAGGTCCGGAATGTCGCCGCCTCGCCTTTTGCGCAAGAACGTCCCCGTGCGAAGGTTCTCTTCCACCGTGAGGTCCGGGAAGATCTCTCGCCCCTGTGGCACGTACGCCACCCCGGTGCGGGCGCGCTGGGTCACCTTCGCGCCGGTGAGCTCTCGCCCGTCGAAGCTCACGGTGCCCGACGAAGTCCGCACGAGCCCCATGACGGCGCGCAGAAGCGTCGTTTTTCCGACACCGTTGCGTCCCATGAGGCAGGTGCATGTCCCGTCCGGCACGTCGAGACTGACCCCGCGAAGGGTGTAACTGCCGCCGTAGTACTGGTGAAGATCGCGCACTTGCAACACTTGGTTCACACTCCCAGATAGACCTCGACGACCCGCGGGTCGTTCTGGACCTCCTGCATGGGGCCTTCGGCGAGCACCCGGCCTTGGTCGAGCACCGTCACGGTCCGGGCGATGCTCCTCACGAAGTCCATGTCGTGCTCGACGACGACGACGGTGTGGTCCCCGACGAGCGACGCGAGGATCTCGGCGGTCTTCTCGATCTCGTGCTGGGCCATTCCCGCGACGGGCTCGTCGACGAGGAGGAGCTTCGGCTGCAACATGAGGAGCATCCCGATCTCCAGCCACTGCTTCTTGCCGTGCGACAGCACCCCGGCCAGCGCGTCTCGGTCCGAGGAGAGGCCCGTCAGCTCGAGAATCCGCTCGATGTCCGCGCGGTCCTGCTTGGAGAGGTGCGAGAACAGCGCCCGAAATACGCCCTTGCCGCCGCGGGTCGTGAGCTCCAGGTTCTGGAACACGCTGAGCCCCGGGAACACGGTGGGGCGCTGGAACTTTCGCCCAATCCCGAGACGCACGATCTCGTGTTCCTGGAGACGGGTGATGTCTCGCCCCGCGAAACGCACGGCTCCCGAGTCCGGACGCGTCTTTCCGGTGATCACGTCCATGAGGGTCGTCTTCCCGGCGCCGTTCGGCCCGACGAGGCACCGGAGCTCGCCAGGCTCGAGGGTGAGCGTGAGCTCGTCGAGAGCCCGAAAGCCGTCGAAGGAGACGCTGACCTTATCGACCTCGAGGATCGCGTTCACGGATGCTCCTCCTTGGTCACGGCGATGGCTGCGATCTCGTGGCCGGCGCTGACGGGCTCGATGGTCCGAGGGGCGGGCGCCTGGGGCGCGGCAGCGCGCCGCGACGCGATCGCACGAATCAGCCGCTTCCACGAATCGAACCCCTGGCGTTCCCCGCGCGCCAAGGAGGCCAGGAACCCTACGACCCCGCCGGGCAGGAGAAGAGTGACCAGGACGAATAGTGCGCCGAGAACGAAGAGCCACGCTTCCGGGAACGACACCGTCAACCAGCTCTTCGCCCCGTTGACGAGGAATGCGCCGAGGATGGCGCCGGCCAGCGTGCCCCGTCCGCCCACCGCGACCCAGATGGCGATCTCCACCGAGGTCGCCGGCTGCATCTCGCTCGGGTTGATGATCCCGACCTGGGGGACGTAGAGCGCGCCGGCCAGGCCGCAGAGGATGGCCGACAGGGTCCACGCGAAGACCTGGTAGGCGACCACGTTGTATCCGCAGAATCGCACCTTGGTCTGGGTGTCTCGGATGGCCCTCAGGATGCGCCCCGCCCGCGACGCGACGACCGCGCGGCAGATGCCGTACGAGAGGGCGAGGGCCGCGCCGCTGGCGGCGCAGAGTGCCGCCTTCGTGGATGGTTCCCGGAGAGAGAACCCGAGGATCCTCTTGAAGTCCGTGAGCCCGTTGTTCCCGCCGAACCCCGTGGCGTTCCGGAAGAACAAGAGCATCGCCGCGTACACCACGGCCTGCGTGACGATCGAGAAGTACACGCCGTTGATTCGCGAGCGGAACGCAAAGAATCCGAAGGCAGCCGCCAAAGCCCCGGGGACGGCGAGAGCCATGAGCACGGCGAAGCCGAAGTGCTCGAACCCATGCCAATACCAGGGCAGCTCTTTCCAATCGAGGAAGACCATGAAGTCCGGCAAGCGACTCCGGTACATGCCTTCGGTGCCGATCGAGCGCATGAGGTACATCCCCATGGCGTAGCCGCCGAGAGCGAAGAAGAGGCCGTGGCACAGGCTGAGGATCCCCGCGTACCCCCAGACGAGGTCCATCGCGACGGCGACGATCGCGTAGCACGTGATCTTCCCCACGACGGTCACGACGAACTCGGACACGTGGAGAGGGCTTTGCTCCGGAGTGAACGCGTTCAGGAGCGGCACGACCAACGCCGTGATCACGCTGACGACGCCGACCGCCGCGGTATCCCAATGGCGGAGGAGGAGAGACAGGCTCAAGCGCATGGCACGGAACGTCATGCAGTGTCCGCGCTCCGGACGCGGGGAGCAAAAAGGCCCTGCGGGCGTCGCTGGATGACGAGCACCACGGCGACCAGGACGACGATTTTGCCGAGCACCGCGCCCGCCATGGGCTCCAGGAGCTTGTTCGATATCCCGAGCGCGAAGGCTGCGAGGACGCTCCCCGCGAGCTTGCCCACTCCTCCGAGGACCACCACGAGGAACGAGTCGACGATGTAGCCTTGCCCGAGCTCGGGCCCGACGTTTCCCAGCTGCGAGAGAGCCACGCCCGCGAGCCCGCCCAGCCCGGAGCCGAGGGCGAACGTCCATGTGTCCACGCTGGCCGTCGAAATCCCCATGCACGCGGCCATCGGCCGGTTCTGCGTCACCGCTCGGACACACAGCCCCAGCGACGTCCCACGCAGGATGTACGCGAGGAGGCTCACGACGGCGACGGTGAAGACGACCGTGGCGATCCGGTTGTAGGGGATGACGACTCCCTCGAAGATCTCGGTTCCGCCGGAGAGCCACGACGGGTTGTCGACGGCGACGTTCTGCGCCCCGAACATGGCGCGCACGGCCTGAATGAGGATGAGGCTCAGGCCCCATGTCGCGAGCAGCGTCTCGAGCGACCGCCCGTAGAGAAACCGGATCACCCCGAGCTCGAGGAGCGCTCCGAGCGCCATGCACGTGACGAGCGCGATCGGGACCGCCGCCAATAGATACCACGAGAAGTAGGCCGGAAGGTACGTACGGAACAGTTGCTGCGTCACGTAGGTCGCGTACGCGCCCACCATGAGCATCTCGCCGTGGGCCATGTTGATGACGCCCATCAACCCGAACGTGACGGCCAGCCCGATGGCCGTCAGCAAGAGGATGCTCCCGGTGCTCAGGCCATAGATCACGTTCGCCGTCATGTCGACGAGGGCCTGCTTGCGGTCGAGCGCGTGCACGGCCTTCTCCGCGGCCTCCCTTACCTGGGGGCTCGCCTCCGGATACGACCCGTCGCTGCCTTTCGTCACGAGCGACTGAAGCCGGGGCCGTAGGCGGAGCGAGCCCGTTTGCTCGATGGCGTCGATCGCGGCAATCCGCTGCGCGGGGTCAGGGCTCGCGAGATCGAGCTCCGCGAGCGCGGAGACGATCGAGCGGCGGACCGCACCGTCCTTCTCGATCTTGAGCGCGTCTCTCAAGGCGGACGCGTCGTCAGCGCTGGCCTGCTGCGAGAGCGCTTCGACGGCGGAGCGCCGCACGGAGGGGTCGCTCGACCGGAGCTGGAGGCGGGTGATGAGCGGATCGAGAACGCGGCGCACCTCGTTGTCGAGGTCGGGGGCGTGGCAACCGTCGGCGCTTCCGGCGGCCCCGGTCGCGGCGTCGTGCAGGACCCCGGAGCTGTCCCGCAGGTAGACCGACGCGCCGCACACCATCACATCCCCGTTCATCAGCGCTTGGAGGACGCGGAGGGCGCGCGGGTCACCGGTGGCCGCGATGGCCTGGGCTGCACCGCTCACGCCATTGTCGGAGGGAGCCCCGAGCCGGCCGAGCGCCTCCTCGAAGGCGCCCGGCGCCGCGGCGCCGACTCTGGAGAAGAGCGCCGCGGCGAGAACGGACACAAGGCACACGCACCGGATCAGAGACGCGCCGCGCACGATACGCAGGCGCGATGATACGGTCATGGAGCGCTCTTGGCGATAGCCTGGAGAGGCGCAAACTTCGGAGACGTGCAGTTTCCGCAGACCCAGGGATACGTCCAGTCCGCGACCTTTTTGGCGCTCTCCGGGATATAGTGGCTCCACGCTTCGGCGCGGATCGGCCCGTCGGTCTTCCAGACGATCTGGAACTGCCCATTCGCCTGCACCTCGCCGATGAATACGGGCTTGTGCAGGTGGTGGTTTTTCGCATCGAGCGTGATGTCGAAGCCCGACGGTGAGCGGAACGTCTGGTAGCCGGCGGCCTGCCGAACCGCGTCGACGTTGGTCGTCCCGGCCTGCTCCACCGCCTGCGCCCACATGTGGATGCCGATGTACGTCGCCTCCATCGGGTCGTTCGTGACGCGCTTGTCGCCGTCGGGCAGCTTGGCGGACTTCACGTAGTCCCGCCACTCCTGGATGAACGCCTTGTTCTCCGGCGTGTCGATCGACATGAAGTAGTTCCAGGCGGCGAGGTGTCCGATCAAGGGCTTCGTGTCGATCCCGCGCAGCTCCTCCTCACCCACGGAGAAGGCGACGACGGGGATGTCCTTCGCCTTGAGCCCCTGGTTGGCGAGCTCCTTGTAGAACGGGACGTTCGAGTCTCCGTTGATCGTCGAGATGACGGCCGTTCGCTTGCCTTGCGCGAACTTCTTGATGTTCGCGACGATCGTTTGATAATCGCTGTGCCCGAACGGCGTGTATTCCTCGTGGATGTCGTCGTCGGAAACGCCCTTTGAGTGGAGGAAATACCTCAGGATCTTGTTCGTGGTCCGCGGGTACACGTAATCCGTCCCAAGGAGCTCGAAGCGCTTGGCGCCGCCCCCCTTGTCGCCCATCAGGTACTCGACGGCGGGAATCGCCTGCTGATTCGGCGCGGCGCCGGTGTAAAACACGTTGTAGGACGACTCTTCTCCTTCGTACTGAACCGGATAGAAGAGTAGCCCATTCAGCTCTTCGAAGACCGGGAGGACCGACTTGCGGGAGACCGACGTCCAACACCCGAAGACCACCGAGACCTTGTCCTTCTGGAGGAGCTCGCGCGCCTTCTCGGCAAACAGCGGCCAGTTGGAAGCGGGATCGACCACCACCGGCTCGAGCTTCCTGCCCAACAAGCCCCCTTTCGCGTTGATCTCCGCGATCGTCATCAGCGCCACGTCTTTCAGCGAAGTCTCGCTGATTGCCATGGTCCCCGACAGCGAATGAAGGATGCCTACCTTGATCGGCCCGGACGTGGACTCCTCCGCGGGCGTGGGAGCAGCCGGCTCGGCCTTCGCGGAGGCGGACGCCACGACCTGGTTTCCCTCGGGCTTGGTCTCCTCCTTGCTGCAGCCAGCCAAGGCCGCGAGTGAAAGGGCGACCAGTACGATGGGGGACTTTTGCATGTTGTACTCCTCCTAATTCAGCCCCAAAGCCTCACGGAGTGGCGCCTTGGGTGATCTCGCAGTAGCCCAGATGTTCTCACCGTCATGTTTCCGCCGGATTCCTTGGAGATTAACTTTCAGCGATCGCGACCGGCCGAGCTCGCAAGCTCAGGGCTTTCGGTTCGCTCGGTTCGCTCCGAGGTGAGCCAGGTAAGCCCGCCACCCGCCGAAGGAGGAAATGTCCTCGGCGCCCGCAGTGGCATGAGCCTCGCAAAGAAAACCGTGGACGCGGGTCCCGTCCTCCAAGTCGACGGTTCCGAGACTCAGGGGAGACGGGACGCCCGCGAGAAAAGAACCGACCGTCTCGGGCGGCATCGCCCAGACTTCGAGCTCGATTCGACTCCCCTCTCCCTTCCCGATCCGAAGCAGGCCTGGCTTCGGCGGACGGGTCCCCGCGAGAGCGACGAGTTTGTAGTCCGGCGAAGTGCGGATCGTCCGTACCAAACGGGCCCCGCGGTCGGTGAGCTGACCATTGAGCGGCTCTCCGGCCAGGTGCGCTCCCACGACGGCGAGGAGCAAGGAGTCGTCGGGCGCCGACGGTCCCGCCGCGCCCTCCGGAGGATGCTGCCATTGCCCGGCGCCAAGGGGAGCGCCGGTCCTTCGATGAAACGCCGTGCCGAGGCTCAGCAGCGTTGCGTCGCTGCCCCAGGGGCCGAGGAACGTAATTCCCGCGGGTAAGCGATCTTCGCGAAACCCGCAGGGAACCGCTACGGCTGCGAGGTCGAGGAGGTTGGCGAACGTCGTGTAGCGGCCCAGGCGGGCGTTCTGCTCGATGGGGTCGGCGAGTACGTCATCGATTCGAGGATGCGAGGGTACGCTCGGTACGGCGAGCACATCGACTCGCGACCAGAGGGACTCGACGGCGCGTCGGAGCTCCGCCAGACGATGGATGGCGCGGAAGGCGTCCGTCGCGCGATACCGCTGGCCTTCTGCGAGGATCGATCGGATGACCGGGAGGACGGACGTCGGATGCTCGCCCATGAACGACTCCAGCCCCGCGAGCCTTTCCGCGACCCACGGGCCCCCATAGAGAAGCTTTCCGGCTTCGTAGAAGGGAGCCATGTCCAGCGGCTCGAGCGTCAGGCCCATGGCGCCGAGGTCTTCGCATGCCCGCTCGAAGGCGCGCCGCGTCGGGTCGTCGTCGAAGACCAGATCCTCGCTCCTTGGAACGGCAACGCGGCCCACAGTCCGCGCTGCGTCGCGGGACCACCGAAACTGCGACGCCTCACGGCGCGAAAAAGGATCCGCCGGATCGAACGCGGCCGCGACCGCTGCGACTTCGCGAGCGTCCTCACATGTCAGGGCCAAGATAGACATGCAGTCGACGGTCCGGCACGCCGGCACGAGACCCGTGGTCGAGAGGAGGCCGCGGCTCGGCTTGAGCCCGACGACGTTGTTGAACGCCGCCGGCACGCGCCCGGAACCCGCCGTGTCGGTGGCAAGAGCAAAAGCGACTTGCCCCCTTGCGACCGCCGCGGCCGAGCCCGAGCTCGACCCCCCGGTGACGTACCTGGGATCGAACGGGTTCGTGGGAATTCCGTACGGGGAACGAACCCCCACGAGACCCGTCGCGAATTGATCAAGGTTCGTCTTGCCCACGAACAGCGCCCCTGCCGCCCGAAGGAGGTCGATCACCGGTGCAGACGTTCTCGCCACGTATGCGAAGTCAGGGCAGGCGAGGGTGGTCGGCGACCCCGCGACGTCGATGCTGTCCTTGACCGCGAAGGGCACGCCGTAGAGCGGCGGGAGCGGACCGGCCGCGTGCGCCCGCTCGATCGCTCGGGCCTCGCTGCGCAGATCCTCGGAATCGCGCAGGTGGGTCCAGATTCCGCCTGTCGGGCACGCCGAGGCGGCGGCCAGGACGGCTTCGATGACCTCCGTCGGCCTGGTCGTTCGGTCACGGTAGGCGCTCCGGAGCGTGACGAGGTCCATCGACGAGGACCAGCCCGATACACGTTGAACCATCGGCGTCTCTGGCCTGTTACTTTCCGCGGAGCGCTTGGAGCACCGCGCGCGAGTCGCTGACCGCGCCGAAAACTCCTTGTTGCATGGTCACCATTTTTAGGGCCGCATGGTGGTTTCCCGCGTCCGTTGCGGCGCAGCAGTCGCTCAAGACGAGGCACTCGAAACCGCGGTCGTTGGCTTCGCGCATCGTCGTGTGCACGCACACGTCCGTCGTGATCCCGACGAGCACGAGATTGCGCACGCCGCGGTTCTGCAACATGAACTCGAAATCGGTCGCGCAGAAGCTCCCCTTCCCTGGCTTGTCGACGATCGGCTCGCCCGGCAACGGCGCGAGCTCGGGGATGATCTCCCACCCGGGCTCGCCCCGAACGAGCACGCGTCCGCAGGGGCCGCGGTCACCGATACCGACGCCCGACTCGGTGCGACGCGACCTCCACCGCTTGTTGGCCGGCAGGTCGGCCAGATCGGGGCGGTGGCCTTCGCGCGTGTGAAACACGGGGAACCCGAGCTCCCGAAAGGCGCTGAGGACCTGCCGAATGGGCTCGATGCACGCTCGCGTGAGGGAAATGTCGTACCCGAGCAAATCGATGTACCCCCCCTTTCCGCAGAAATCGGTCTGCATGTCGATGACGGTGAGGGCGGTGTTCTCCCGCCGGAGATCCCCGTCGAACGGCCAGGGGTAAGGGTTCGCCGATACGTGGGTCATGGCGTCACGTGCCCCGCCATGTATCGCCCCAAGGTCGCGGGTTCGGCCTTCTCGACGGGGACTTCGTAGACGATGCGACCGTCGCTCATCACCAGGATCCTCGAGGAGAGCGCGAGAACCTCGTCGAGGTCCGCGCTGACGAGAAGCACCGCAGCCCCTCGATCGCGCGCCGTTCGGATGCGCGCGTGGATCTCGGCGACGGCCGCGAAGTCCAAGCCCATGCAGGGGTTCGCCACGATGAGAACGTCGACTACGCCGTCGAGTTCGCGCGCCAGGACCGACCGCTGCACGTTGCCGCCGGAGAGCTGCCCGATGGGCGAGGCGACGGAGGGGGCGCGGATGCCGTACTCGGCCACCCGCTCGACGGCCGCGCGGCGAATCGCATCGTCCGACACGAGAAAGCGCATGACCGTGTACGCAGGCTCATCGAAGTTCCGGAAGGCCATGTTGTCGGCCACGCTCATCGTCGAGACGCACGCGCTGCGGATCGGCTCCTCGGGAATGCAGCGCACCCGCAGGCGTCGGATCTGGCTTCGCTTCCCGGTGAACTCCTCGCCGGACACGATGACGCTGCCGGAACCGCGGGCTCTCTGCCCGGCAAGAACCTGTACCAGCTCTTCTTGGCCGTTGCCCGCGATGGCGGCGACACCGACGATTTCCCCAGCGCGTACCACGAGGTCGACTCCGCGCAACGCTGGCACCCCGGCGTCGTCGTCGGCCTTCAGACCCGAGACTCGCAGGCGGACGCCGGAGGAGACCGCCTGGGGCACCTCTGCGGCATCGCTCGTCGCCTCACCGCCTCCCCCCATCATCATCTCCGCCATGGCGCGCGTCGTCAGTTCGCCGACGCCGCCCGTTCCGACAGCCCGGCCTCGACGCAGAACCGTAACCTGGTCGGCGTACTCGGTGACTTCGTGGAACTTGTGCGTGATGAGAACGACGCTGACCTCGCCCGCCCGAGCCATGCCGTGAATCATCCCCAGGACCTCGTCGGCCTCCGAGGGAGTGAGAACCGAGGTGGGCTCGTCCAGGATGATGATTTGGCTCCGAAGATAGAGCTGCTTCAAGATCTCGACCTTCTGCTTCTCGCCGGCCGAGAGCGACCGCACGGGGGCGTCGAGATCCACCGAGAACGGCATGCGGCAGAGAAACGCCGCCAGCTCGGCCCTCTCGCGTGGCCAGTCCACGACGAAGGGAAGGACAGCACGGGACACGACCAGGTTTTCGCAAACGGTCATGTTCGGGACGAGGGTGAAGTGCTGGTAGACCATGCCAATCCCCAGCGCCTGGGCGTCCTTGGGACTGCTCGGGCGCACTTCCTTCGACCCGAGCCGGATCCGCCCGCCGTCGGGCCGGTGATAGCCCATGATGCATTTGACGAGGGTGCTCTTGCCCGCGCCGTTCTCGCCCAGGAGCGCATGGACGCTGCCGGGCTCCACGCGAATCGTCACGTCGTCGAGCGCGCGGAAGGAGCCGAAGCTCTTGCTGAGCGACTCGACTTCGAGCACGCGTGGCTTGCTCCGTGTGACGACCGTAGCGTGCGGTTGCACCTGGGCTGCCGCGGTCATCGCACCACCGTAAGCTCGGCAGGTTGTCCCGCCAGCGTACGTCGAGCCGAGCTCGTCGCGATCAGGATGACGAGAGTCAGCACGTACGGGGCGGTCGCGAAGAGGTTGTAGCCCCCGTTGATGCCGATGGACTGCAGCGCCGGCCCGATGGCGCCCGCGCTACCGAAGAGCAGCGACGCCCACAGGCATCGGACCGGATCCCACCCGGCAAAGATGACCAGCGCGACCGCCATCAAGCCCTGGCCGCTCGAGAGCCCCTCGTTCCAGCTCCCCGGGTAATAAAGAGAAAGGAACGCTCCGCCGACTCCCGCCAGGAAACCGCCCGCCGCGGTCGCCAGGAACCGGACGCGATCGACGGGGTAGCCCATGGCGAGGGCGGCATCCGCGTCCTCCCCGACAATCCGTACCATCAGACCCCAGCGCGTCCGCCGGAAGAAGAAGCTCATCGCGAAAGCCGCGGCAGCACCCAGGAGCAACAGCTCGTTGACCTGAAGCGCCGTGCGCAAAGACGTGCTGTGGCTCCACCATCCGAGGTCCAACGCCGAAAGGTGCGGCGCGATCGGTCGAATGAGGGGTTTTCCCAGAAAGAACGCGACGCCGGTGCCCAGGAGCATCAGGGCGATGCCGACCGCAATATCGTTGACCCGACGAAGTGCGCAGAGCCACGCGTGGGCGGCGCCGAGAACGACGCCGACGCAGCCGGCCGCGAGGACGCCGAGCCACGGCGACCCCGACAAATACGAGACGCCGAACGCGCTCATCGCGCCCATGATGAGCGTGCCCTCCTGCCCGAGGTTGACCCGCCCGCTCTTTTCGGTCAGGCACTCTCCGAGGCTCACGAATAGATACGGAGCGCTCACGCGCAGGGCTCCGCCGGCAAGGGCCAACGGCAAGCCCCAGACGTTCATCCCGGCGTCGCTCATGCGGCCTCCCTCGTCCCCGTGGTCGCTGCGACCACCGGACGTGCCGCTCGCACCGGAAGTCGGAGGCGGCCGCGAAGCGTCTCGCTCGCGAGGATGACGACGAAGAGGATGCCCTGCAGGACGTTCACCGCGGCGTCCGGAAGGTGCTCTGCACGCTGCAGGAGCCCTCCGCTCGCGCCGATGCCTCCGAGAAGGATGGCCACTGGGACGATCCCGAGCGGGTTCTGCCGCGCGAGAAAAGCCACCAGGATCCCGGTGTATCCGTAGCCCACGATGAGCGAAGCGTTGGCAGTGCCGTGGACCGCCGCGACCTCGGCCATGCCGGCGAGCCCCGCAGCGGCTCCCGCGAGCGCGCAGGTGACGACCACGATGGTGCGGACCGGAAGGCCGCTGAGGAGCGCCGCGCGAACATTCCCGCCGATCATTCGTGCGGCGAAGCCAAAGGAGCTGCGGCGCATCAGGATGTAGCAGAGGACGCACGCCACGAGCCCGTAGGCGAAGCCCCAGTGAACGTCCATTCCAGGGATAGTTCCCAAGGCATTCGCTGCCCCGATGGGACGGGTCGACGGCTTGTTGAGGCTCGCGGGATCTCGCATCGGGCCCTCGACGAGGTGCTTGAACACTCCGATGGCGATGTAGTTGAGGAGCAACGTGCTGATGGTCTCGTTGACGCCGCGAAACGCGCGAAGCGCGCCCGCAAAACCCATCCAGAGTGCCCCCGCCAGGCTCGCGCACGCCGCCATGCCGAGGAGCACCACCCAGGGACCAGCAAAGTCGAGCGCGTGAGCAGCGATCACGGCTGCGAGCGCGCCGAGCACCAGCGTTCCCTCTCCCCCGATGATCACGAGCCCGACCTGGGCCGGAAAGGCGGTGCACAACGCCGTGAGCATGAGCGGGGCCGCCCGAACGAGTGTGTTCTGAATGGAGAACCAGCTCCCGAAGGCGCCGCGGTACATCTGGTAGTACACGCCCGTAACGCTCGCCCCGGCGAGCGCCACGAACACCCCGAACACCGCGAACGACAAGCCGACGGCGCACAGCGGAAGGAGCAGGACTTCGCCCCAGACGAGGGCACCCTCCAGTCTCTCGGTCGTCCATCGCGGGGCGGAGGGAGACATCCCCACCGCTCGATCTTGGACCGTCAGCGGCGCCACGACGGGGTATCCGAGCGCGTGGTCACGACGGAATCTTCCCTACGACGCCCTCGACGAGGTAGTTCATCTTTTCGAGCTCGATGTCTCGTTGGGGGCGCACGGTCCCGGCGGGGATGACGACGTGCCCCGCGTTGTCCTTGATTGGCCCCGAGTAAATTATGAGGGAGCCATCGGTGAGCTTCGCCCTGGCTGCGTCCGCCTTGGCCTTCGTCGCTTCCGAAACCGCGACGCCGTAGGGCGACATCTTGATGAAGCCCTCCTTGAATCCACCGCGGAGCAAGTGCGGATAGCTCTGCCCCGAGCGGATCAAGGTGACGTAGTCCGTGTAAATCTTGCCCCAGTTCCACTCGGCGCCCGTCAGGTAACCTTTGGGCGCGAGGCTGGACTGATTTGCGTGATATCCCGATACGTAGATGCCGCGCTTTTCGGCGGTCTCTACGATCACTTTGGGGGAGTCCACGTGCATCGTCAGCACGTCGATTCCCTGGTCGGCGAGACTGTTGGCGGCCTCGGCCTCCTTCACCGGCAGCGACCAGTCGCCCGTGAAGACGACGGCCGTGGTCGCTTTCGGGTTGACCGATCGCGCGCCGAGGGTAAACGAGTTGATGTTCCGGAGGACTTGCGGGATCGGCTTTGCCGCGATGAAGCCGAGCTTGTTGGTCTTCGTGGCGAGGCCGGCGACGATGCCGGCGACGTACTGCGCCTCGTCGATGTAGCCGAAGTAGCTACCGACGTTCTTCGGGTGCTTGCCTTCCTGGTAGAGGCCGCCGCAGTGAAGGAACGTCACGTTGGGATACTTCTCGGCGACTTTGAGGATGTGCGGGTCGAAGTAGCCGAAGGAGGTCGGAAAGAGCACGGAGGCACCGTCGAGCTCGATCATGCTCTCCATCGTCTTCTGCACGGCGACCGTCTCGGGGACGTTCTCCTCTTCGCGCACCTTCACGCCGGGCATTTTCGCGACCTCCGCCGCTCCCTCGGCGTGAGCCTGGTTGTAGCCAAAGTCTCCCTTGGCCCCGACGTAGATGAACCCGACCGTGAACGGCTTCTCCGCAGCCGGTGCGGGAGCCGACGCCGTCTCGCTCGGCGCCGTCACAGCCGCAGCCTTCTCTTCCTTCTTGCACCCCGCGAGGAGCAAAAGAAGGCTCGACACGAGCAAAGCTTGAAGGGCGCCGAACCAAGGGGCCGTCGCCCGCCGCATCATCGCAGATTGCATGCCGCAAGGTTGCCGGAGACCTGTTTCGGCGTCGTTGCGGCGTCATTAATCTGACCGCGCGACGCAGTCGAAATGCGGGGCGTCGCTAGTAGGGCCCCTCGACGCCGTCCCGGTTCGGCTCACTCCGCTGGCAGTCGGGCGCGCGAAACCGATACCCCAGGCCTCGAACGGTTTCGATCATCCGGCCGTGAGCGCCCAGCCTTCGACGGAGGCGGCAGACGACGACGTCCACGAGATTGGAGCCGCTGTGCGACGGCGTGCTCCAGACCTTCGCGAGCAGCTCCGCGCGAGTGATCAACCGATTGGGGCGATGCGCGAAGTGGACCAACAACGCAAACTCGCACTCGGTCAGATCCAGGGCCGTCCCCGATACGATCGCGCGGCGGGCAGCGCAGTCGACTTCCACGTCGCCGTGCCGGAGCGTCGTGCAGACGGGGGCACCGCCTCCTCGGTCGGGCTCGAACCCGACGTGCTTTTGCCAGCCGCGTTCCATGTTCGACGTCACGCTACCTGAAGAAGACCTCGCTATGCCCGGGATTGTCCGAGCGCACCAGCGCCAAGAAGTGAACGCGGCGATGCCAAAATCAGCGCGCCACGGGACGGCGGCGGTCACACTCTCACAGCGTCTCGAAAACCTCCTCGAGCTGCGCGGCGAACGCCCCGGCGGCGACGGACATGACACGGTTCCGACGTACGGCGAGGAGCAGGCGGCCACCCTCGAAGGGGGCATCGGTGAGCGGGATCTCGACCATGCCCGACGGGTCTGGCTGGCCGGCGATGCGAAACTGAAAGCAGACGGCCTGAGTCTGGCGTGCGAAAGTCTTCGTCATTTCGACGCAATTCGACACGAGCGCCGGCTCGAACCTGAACGACTCGCGCATGAGTGCCAGCTCCATGAGCGTACGCGCGGCAAGCGTCGTATCGGGCATCGCAATGCGGTACTCGAGGCAATCGCGCAGCCCGATGCTCGTGCGGCCGGCCAGCGGGTGATCGGGCGCCACGAGCGCGCAAAAAGGCTGGTGGGCGGACGCGATGGTCGTCACGTCCGGCCGATCGGGAAGGTCGTGGGTCAAGATGAGGTCTACCGCATCCGTGGTGAGGAGCTCGATCAAGCCCTTCGGACCGTCCATCCAAACGTGGAAGGCGACGTTGGGGTGTTGCTCCTGAAACCGGGCGATCGCCACCGGAAGCATGCGGCCGGTCACCGACTCGGCCACTGCGATTCGCACGCGACCCTGAAGCAGGCCCCGCAAAGCCTCGATCTGCGACCCGACCTTCTCGAGCTCCCTCATCGACCCGCGCACGTAATCGATGAAGATCTCGCCCGCCGCGGTGGGGCGGACGCCACGCGGCAGCCGCTCGAAAAGCGGCGAGCCGAGGTCGTCTTCCAGGTCGAGGATGCGTCGATTCAGCGCCGAGGACACGATGTGCAACGCATCGGCGGCCTTTCGGATGGATCCGTAGCGAGCGACGGCGTCGACATAGGTGAAAATGCGCGGCGGTGCGAGCGGCCGAGGACGCGCTGCTTGCTCCGGCCTCGTCGCGCGAGTCCTCCGGGCGGTCATGGCCTGGCCGGCAGCGTTCTGCGTGCGAGCCATCTCTGTGCCTCGGAAGAGCATACAAGAGCCCGGCCACGACACTCGGCGGAAACGGCAGGGTACCTGTCGGAGATGGTGCGAGGACCTCCGGAGGGTGAATCGTCTGGGCGCGACGAACCTGGTCCTCGTGCCGTTCCGAGGCGGGCGTCACGCAACATGTCGTCCGCGACGGGGCGATCGGCCCCTTCCCCGGCTTCCCTGCAGCTCTCGACGGGTCACCGAGCGCGAACTCCGCGTGACAGAACGTCTATTCCGGGTCGCTGGACGCCCTCTCGGCGTGACCAAAGCCTCTCCGCGAGTGACCTAACGTCGTTTCCGAGTCACCAGAGGCGTTTCGCGGGTCACCAGAGCCGACTTGCGCGTCGCATGAAGCCTCCGGCGCGCGCCAAGTCGCCTCATGTGCAGCGCAGAGCGCCTCTTGCACCGCGCTCACGACCCTCTGCGCTGTGCAGGAGGCCCTTGGTGACGCGCCGAGCGCCCTTTGCGCCGCGCCAACGAGCTCTGGCGCCTTCGCGGACGCCACTGGTCACCCGGAAATCGCGTCGTGCTCCTCGATCCGGGCCTCTTGCGCTCCGTCGGAGACCCTTGGTGACTCGCGAACGAGCTCCGCGCGCTCCCATTTCGCCGATCGCCACCCCGTTCGTCACCGAATCGTCACCGCAGACGCGCTCTCGGCCGTTCGGTCGGGGCAATCCGCGTCACTCGGCACGTTCGGTCGGGGCGCGGAGGTCGATGCGGGTCGACGGTGATGTCAAACGCCGGGCCCGACCTTCGAGAAATCGCCCCTTCAGAACGACGCTCCCGGCAGCGCCTTGGTCCCTTCTTTCACGACGGACAAGAGCGACGCCTCGGGGATGTCCAGCGCTCGCAGAATCGTCGGCGCGAGCTGGGTCGTCGTCACGCGCGCGGACACCTTGCACAATATGCAAACTGTGCGTGACGGCGTTTTTCCTGAAATCGGTGATTGCCGCCCCGAGCCCGGCCCTACCCGATCGCCGCCCTCAACGCCGCGTCCATCGCTTCCAGGGGCGCGCGCCGTCCGGTGTAAAGCTCGAATTGCTCGGCGGCCTGGTGGAGAAGCATGCGCCCGCCATGAATCGTGACGGCGCCGCGGCTGCGGGCCTGGCGAAGGAGCTCGGTTTCGAGAGGTTTGTACACGAGGTCCATGACCAGATGCGCGCCGCTCAGGGCGCCGGCCGGCAGAGGAGACGAGAGGTCGGCTCCGGCCATCCCGCGGGTCGTGGCGTTCACCACGATCTCACTGCCGGCGGCCAGCGCCGCAACGTCTTCGAACGGCGCGGACGTACCCTCGACCTCGCGCGCGAGCGCCTCCCCCTTTTGCGCGTCGCGGTTGGCGACGACCACGCTCGCCCCCCGCTCGCGCAACCCGAAAGCCACCGCGCGCGCGGCGCCGCCGGCGCCGAGGAGGAGCACGCTCGCTCCGGCGAGGGGCCGCACTTCCTCGAGCGCGCGCACCGCACCGATCCACGCGGTGTTGTGCCCCGTCCGGCGGCCGTCGTCGTTCACCACCATGGTCACGGCGCCGATGCGGCGGGCCACCGGAGCGACGTCGTCGAGGAGAGGCACGACGGCGAGCTTGTGCGGGTGAGAGATGCCGAATCCACGAATGCCGAGCGCCCGCATCCCCGCGAGGGCCCCCTGGAGGTCGGTCACGCGGAAGGGTACGTAGGCGAAGTCGAGGCCGAGCGCCCGGTAACCTCCCGTGTGCATCGCTGCGCCCAATGACACCGGGTGAAGAGAGAGAGAGCCGCAAAGGGTAGTCATCACGCCCGACCGTGGTGCTTCTTGTATCGATGGATCAGGCCGTTGGTCGACGCATCGTGGCTCGTCACCGGGCCCTCGCTCGCGAGCTCCGGCTCGATCTTCTTCGCGAGCTGCTTGCCGAGCTCCACGCCCCACTGGTCGAAGCTGTAGATGTCCCACACGATGCCCTGCACGAAGATCTTGTGTTCGTACATCGCGATCAGCTTCCCCAGGGTCTTCGGCGTCAGCTTCGGAAAGAGGATCGACGTCGTAGGGCGATTGCCCGGGAAGGTTTTGTGCGGCACGAGCTCTTCCACCCGCTCCGCCGGGAGCTTCTGCAGCACGAGCTCCGCGCGCGCCTCCTCCGGCGTCTTGCCGCGCATGAGCGCTTCGGTCTGCGCGAAGTAGTTCGCGACGAGCACCTCGTGGTGCCCTCCAAGGGGATTGTGCGTCTCGAGCGGCACGAGGAAGTCGCAAGGAACGAGGCGCGTGCCCTGGTGAATGAGCTGGTAGAAGGCATGCTGCCCGTTCGTCCCGGGCTCCCCCCAGACGATGGGGCCCGTCGTGTAGTCGTCGATGAAGCGGCCCTGCCGGTCGACCCGCTTGCCGTTGCTCTCCATGTCGCCCTGCTGGAAGTAGGCGGCGAAGCGGCTCATGTACTGGTCGTACGGCAGGATGGCGTGGGTCTGCGCGCCGAAGAAGTTCGAATACCAGACCCCGAGCATCCCGAGGACGACGGGGAGGTTCCGTTCGAGCGGCGCCGTGCGGAAGTGTTGGTCCATGGCATGGCCGCCGTCGAGGAGGGCCTCGAAGTGGTCCATGCCGATGAGGAGTGCGATCGGGAGGCCAATCGCGCTCCAGAGCGAATAGCGCCCGCCCACCCAG